>Ga0206996_1008_pt1 | contig 52858 bp, 55 predicted proteins | sample Alteio_BWMinCont_2_FD_153467 | JGI IMG/M metagenome (GOLD analysis project Ga0206996, IMG submission 153467) | Enriched cells from forest soil in Barre Woods Harvard Forest LTER site, Petersham, Massachusetts, United States -... | ecosystem: Environmental > Terrestrial > Soil > Temperate forest >...
ACTTATGATGAAAAAGAATATACGCAGAAAATTTATAATCTGATTGGCCACGTTAAAAATTTCAAAAAGAAATCTCAAAAACATTTTGACCAGCTCAATAAGACAAATCTCTCTCCGGCCACAAAAGAAAAGATCTATGCTGAACTAGACAAGAATAAAGAAGAAGTTTTTAAGAATTTTGAGGATGTCAGTTTTAATCGCAAGACCATCGATCGGATTGTTATTAAATTTAAGAATCTGGTTAACCGCCTTAACTACCTTAATGATCTTTCGAAGTCGGGAGTTCGCAGAGCCCGTGTTGAAGACACTAGAGAACTCAATGAACTCAGTAAGCGTCTAAAAAATAATCCAAAAGAGCGCAGCAAATTTATGCGTGATACAAATATGACTTGCGAGGCCCTTGACGTCCTCTGTGAGCAAGTCAATATCGCTCAAAGGCGTATAGCTAGAGTGGAAGAAGAAGCCACGATGCATACGATGTGGATCAAAGACACCTACTGGGGCATCGAGGCCGGTGAAAGGAAAGCCGATAAAGCGAAATCGGAACTCGTCGAAGCTAACCTCCGTCTGGTTGTAAGTATCGCAAAAAAATACACAAACCGTGGTTTGCAGTTTTTGGACCTCATTCAAGAAGGCAATATTGGGTTAATGAAAGCCGTGGATAAGTTTGAATACCGTCGCGGTTATAAATTTTCGACCTACGCCACATGGTGGATTCGCCAAGCCATCACCAGGGCGATTGCCGACCAAGCGCGTACTATTCGAATCCCGGTTCATATGATTGAGACCATTAATAAGCTTATTCGGACCTCCCGATATTTGGTTCAAGAGATTGGTCGCGAACCGACGCCAGAAGAAATTGCAGTCAAAATGGAAATGCCCATCGATAAGGTGCGCAAAGTTTTAAAAATTGCAAAAGAACCCATAAGTTTAGAAACTCCTGTAGGAGAAGAAGAAGACAGTCATCTTGGGGACTTTATCGAAGATAAGAAGGTTATTAATCCTTCTGAAGCCATTATTAATCTGAATTTGGCTGAACAAACGAGACGAGTTCTGGCTACGCTCACCCCTCGGGAAGAAAAAGTGTTGCGTATGCGTTTTGGTATTGGAGAAGAAAGCGACCATACTCTGGAAGAAGTGGGACAAGATTTTAACGTCACCCGAGAGAGAATTAGGCAAATCGAGGCTAAGGCGCTTCGAAAGCTTCGACATCCCAGCAGAGCTAAAAAATTAAAAGCGTTTATAGATAGTTAGAGAGTTAGGGCCTATAGCTCAGCTGGTTAGAGCTCCCGGCTCATAACCGGGCAGTCCCAGGTTCGAATCCTGGTGGGCCCACCAAATTTTGAAGGAGAAAAATGTCTGTGCGTGAAGAGCTTGAGAAACTTGCCCGGTTACAAGAGTTAGATTTAAAAATTGATCGAGCTCGAAAATTGGTTTCATCGGCCCCCGAGGCCTTTGCGTCTATTGAAAGCGTGATAACTGTCGAGAACCAAAATCTTGCTGCAGCAACCCAAACGAAACTGGATTTGGAGAAGCAAAAAAGACAGCTCGAAACAGACATCATCATGGATCACGATCGCATCAAAAACATCGAGGCCCGTTTAGGAGGTGTGACCAACAACAAAGAGTTTCATGCCGCTTCAAAGGAATCTGATAAGGCCAAGAAGTCGATAAGCGACCGTGAAAAGCTTGTCGCAGAAATCTCTGAAAAAATAGCAAATCATGAAAAAGTTTTCGAAGAAATTAATGCTCGAATCGGTGCACTGCAGGGGCAGCTTGAAAGTAAGCGCGGGGAAATCGGAAGTCAGGTAGGTCTTGCAGACAAGGAAATTGAATCTTATGCTGGCGACCGAGACAGCATCGTTTCTTCAATCACTCCGCCAGTCATGAGTCGATATAATCGAATCCGAACTCGTTATAGTAATGCTTTGGCCATTGTGAGCCATGGGCATTGTACGGAATGCAATGTTGCTCTTCCGCCCCAGATGTATATTCAACTTCAAAAAGCCTTGGAACTTTTGACTTGCCCAAATTGCCAGCGTCTTATCTTTTACAAAGTACAATAACTCTGTTATAAATTTAGACCTCTAAAGAGAAGAGCGGATGATCGCTGCCACATCAACTCGTGGGAGAGGAAAGTCCGGGCTCCATTGGGAATGCAGGGGTTAACGACCCCCCGTCGCGAGGCGAGGAACAGTGGAACAGAGAGAATGTCCGAGACTATGATTTTATGGGCGGGAACGGGAGCCCTTGAAGGAGTCGTCGGAGTGAAAACAGCCAAACTCTGCATGGAGCAAGATCAAATAGGGGAGTAATTTAGGTGAACCCACACCCAGACTCCCGGGTAAGATCGCTTGAATGGATCAGTAATGATTCATCTAGAGGAATGATCATCCTCGACAGAACCCGGCTTACAGTTTTTCTCTAAAGGGAATTCGTGAGGGCTCGGGATCGAAAGGTTCCGAGCCTTTGCCTTTGTGCGCCCGGTAGGGCGCAAACCTAGGAGGTGAAAGACCTCTGCTCACCCGATCATGATCGGGGGGCTTGAAGAAGCGAGACGGGAAGGAACACCGCAAGGTGGGCCGCTGTCGCCTCTTTTATCAAAAGAGCCGAAAGGCTGGCGAGAGAGTGAAGTCGTCAATTACTGGATGGCTTAAGAGAAGACTAAAGCTCACGGTCAACGAGCAGAAAAGTGCTGTTGATCATATGAGTAAAAGAAAGTTCTTAGGTTATTCCATGACAGTGGATAAAGTGCCCAAACTTAAGCCCGCAAAGACTTCAGTAAAACGATTTAAGGAAAAGGTGAGAGTACTCTTTCGCAAAGCGCGCGGGCGCAATGTGGAAAAGTTTATCTTGAGCGATCTTAATCCTCTCCTAAGAGGGTGGAGTGAATACTTTAAATTAAGTCGAGTGAAACTGATCTTTGAAGAGCTTGATGGATGGATCAGAAGAAAACTTCGATGTTTGATCTGGCGACAATGGAAGCGACCAAAAACACGGTATCGTAGACTTCTGTCTCTGGGTCTCAAGGAAGTTACCGCTCGTGCCTCGGCCTTTAATGAACGGGGACCTTGGTGGAATTCCAATCGTGAGCACATGATTATCCCGTTTCCAAATCACCACTTTAGTCAATTGGGGCTTATTAGCTTACAAACCAGAATCTTAAGGCAGGCAAAAGCCAGTTAACTCGAACCGCCGTATACGGAACCGTACTTACGGTGGTGTGAGAGGACGGGGCCTCATCGGCCCCTCCTACTCGATTGGGGCAACCGACCTGTCACTGCCCCAACGCAACCTAATAACGCTCCCTCAAGCTCACATAGGTGACGAAGTCGAAGCCCAAAAACGTTTCATCGAGGCATTTAACATATCCAGAAACACTATGAAACAAGACAACTAATAACGACCCTTGTTCAATAGTCAGGCATTGGCGTTTGGACGTGAAAGAGCATTTGAGTGCTTGAATGCAGAGGTTCCCAGTTTCCGGGGTAAAGCTTTGCTGAAAACGCTATTTACAGCACTTTGCTATAAATAATATTGCATCTTGGTCACAGTTTCCATATATGTTCCCGCAATGAAGACGCAAGAAGACTCGGGAGCTCTGTCTCAAGTCATCTCCGGAAAGCGGATTCCTTCTTATAAGATGGCTCAAAAAATTATAGCGTGCCTTGGTTTATCTCCTGATCAAGAAGAGAACTTTATGAACTCATTGGCGCGAAAACATGTATTCCGTTTGGACCAATTCAGAGAAACACTGGACTGGATCTGTCAATTTCAACTCTTCCAGAGATCTTGATTTTGGTGGTCTCACCTGCTCGGTGAAAAGTGGAAATGCATTGAATATTCACAATGTGAACGATCTCAAGAGACATTGTAAGAAAGGTTGAGTGCCCCTTATTGGGGATGTTGACCCATGCCTACATATTATGATATGATGTAGGCATGAAATCGAAGGCAAAACAATACACGATAAGAAATGTCCCTCCTTCCGTGGATAGCGCTCTTCGAAAGAAAGCCGCCGAGAAACATACAAGTCTTAATTCGCTATTGCTTGAGGCCCTTGAGAGGGAAGTCGGGATGGATGGGAACGAACAATCTTATCATGACCTGGATAGGCTTATTGGGAGTTGGGTTTCTGATCCAAAATGTGACCAAGCTTTGAAAGACCAACGAAAAATTCATAAACGGGATTGGGAATGAAACTCGCTCTTGATACGAACGCTTATCGAGCGTTTATGGAGGGAGAGAAAAAGGCCGTAGATCTTGTAAGACATGCTGTAGTCATAGGGATTCCTGTTCCAGTTTTGGCCGAGCTCAGATTTGGATTCTTGGCTGGTACAAAAGGGCGACAAAACGAAAGTTCGTTGCTTAAGTTTCTTGATTCTTCGCGGGTAGAAATCCTTAGTTGCGACCAACAAACAAGCTATTTTTACGCTCAAATTAAGTTACAGCTCAAAAAGCAAGGAACTCCTATTCCCATCAATGACGTTTGGATAGCGGCCTTGGTCACCCAACATTCCATGACCTTATACACTTATGACCGTGACTTTGATTACCTTCCGCAACTTTCCAGGGCTTGATCTTGCGCTTTGAATCACTTTGTCGGTGCCTTCTTGGCCGCTTTGCGGACTAAAAGTTACTGATCAAAAGTCTTGGCCCTTGGGGAGCAGGCGTCCAATCTTTTAACGAAATCGAATCTTAGCGGTGAGAATATCGACAATCTCATTAAAGAAAGCTTGGCGAAGAAAATTCCAGTTATCGGCGTTTTCCGAATGGAACCCTCGAACCCCTGGATCCAGGGATTAACGGCTACTTCCCAGGAGGGTTCTTCAATGCCATTTGGACGAGGGCATCGACTTCGGGTCGTCGGACGTCTTCAGGGGTGTGTTCATCGGATTTTAAAAATGTTCCCATGGCAGCGGCCAGGGCACGAGCGATACGGAGCTCAAAACCTGAGCGACCCACTTGGGGAAGTCTTTCAATTAATACTTTGTAGGCATCTTTTGTGCCGATTTCCGCTAGAGCGTCCACGGCCTCATACCTATAGATATCAATATCGGTTTGTTCAAAAATAATTTCGCGAAGGGCACCAATAGACTCTTTTGATTTATTCCCATGGAGCTTTCTAATGGCTTTGAGTCTCTCCTCCTGGGAGGCTTTCTTATCGACAGCCGTCTTAGCTACTTTAGAGGTAGGGTCCGTTAAATCCTGGGGGTCCGTGAGGCTTAGTGTGTCTAAAAGAGTATTGGATTTAAAAGGTTGAAAACCCGGCAGAATGAAAGTCTCACCATTTTTTTTAAGTTCTTTAACTAAAGAGCCGACTTTGAAAGTCATTAAGGTCTTTGCCCCATCGAGAGCTATTTCGTCATGCCCCACAAATTCGTCTATTTTAAGGTTGCAGATTTTTCTTAATAGGAGCTCTATGGGTTCGGCAAGCCCCTTCTCTTTACTTTCATGCCTCACAACATACCAAAGCTTGTCTTTTTTTAAGGCCCAATTTTTTTCGTTAAACTGGAGTTCTTTTAAGGTTTCGAGGCGACAGAGGTCTAATGTGTGAGGATAAAATCCCCAAATCCCCTCTGTAATAATTTTTTGTAATTCTTTGTTTGAGCCGATTCTAAAACCCTTGCCCTTAGCTGGCCCATCGGTGAAAAAAAAGTTCTGATTGTTGTAAATACCAACAATAGATTCTGTGTTTGCAAGTTTGATTTCTATTTTTCCTAACTCTTGGGGAACAGGAATTCCGCCTTCGAGTTGCAGTTTTGAAAAGACGATAGCGCGTCTTTGCGTTTCCCATTGATCCAAATCACGAATGAAGGGAGCCCCCGAGAGCTTCAACCATTGGCCATTTCTTTTTTCAATTTTGATGCTTTCTCCACCCATTGTCGAACTTGACCAAAATAGCTGAATGACTTTCTCGGGGTCGTAAAGAGTGGTCGGGTATGGGCCCGGATGGATCTCTCTCATTACGACGTGAGGAGGTCCCGATGGTCTATTGGAATAAATAATTGTGGCAACAAGGACGCCAACCGCTGCTAAGGCAAGAAGGTGGAGTTTCAAATATATCCTTGAATGTTTTGGATCACGTTTCCGCCATCTAGCTCAGCACTTTTGAAATACTCAACCAGGGTGTTGGGCTCCTTCCATGCCTTATGGCTCAATTGAGCTTTTTCACAAGCGGCCTCTAAGAATTGTTCCGCATTCCATCCGTTTTCCGATGCAACATGTGACAGGAGGACTCCTTGTTTGTCTCCTCTTGATATAATGAGTCCCATGGAACCGATCTCAAGTTCTTCGGAGTTTTTAAGTTTTTTTATTTCGGAAAGAAGGGTCACGTTAATTTCTAAATCAGGTAACTCTTTTAATTCGATCGGAGGAAATCTCGTGTCGTGAGTGGCGGCCGTTTGGCCAGCGTCGAAAAGTGTTTCGGCTAAAGTTGTCGTCGACTCTAATAACCCCATGGAGCCGCGAACGACCCCTCCAATCTTCAGGGTTACAAAAAGACCCGTTTTTTGCGTCCACCGAGGATCTTCCACCGGCTCTAATCGCGACGTCATTTTTCCCCCGGTCACGATTTGCCATGCACCAAGGCATGCGATTTGAACAACTTGCTTTTCAAAGGTGGTCATCGGGGGATTCATTCTAATTAAATTAAAGATTTCTTCGGGGGAAAACAAGTCTATTTAGCAATTTAGGAATACCCCATTTACAGGTTTAATTCCTCACAGTAGTATTCCTCATATTCATATATAGAGTATAACGCGAAGCGCTAAAGAGGACCTGTGACTAGCATAAAAGAACTTTTAGGATGTGGATGTAGAGCTCATGCCCTCATTGGATCAAAACTGAAAAATGAAGGGAATATCCCTGCCCATACCTTTCCATGGGCAAAGACTCAGTACCCCGAAGAGCGACCTGTTTGGCCTACTCATCAGAGTTTGGATTTAAATCTGAACATTGAAAAAGAAGAACTCTCGGGGAGTAATACGATTCAATTCAAAGTGATTTTTCCTACGGTAGATAGCTTCAAAATAGATGCAGTCGACCTTCGTATTCATGACGTTCAAGTCAATAAGAAGTCCGCCCGTTTTTCCGCTGGAGAGAAAGCCATTTCTATTTACTTGGAAAAACCTATGGTGCGGGGCGAGGTTGGCGAGGTCAAGATCACCTATACCTGTACCAGACCGAAAGCGGGAATTTATTTTATAAAACCTGACTCGAAATATACCGACCGTCCCACCCAGGTGTGGACCCAAGGTCAAGATGATGATTCTCGATATTGGTTTCCGTCCTTTGATGAACCCAGAATTAAATGTTCTTATGAAATGAAAATTGAAGTCCCGGCGGGTTTTGTGGCTACAAGTAATGGGGCCCTCCACAGCGAATCCCGCGGGGGAAAGACTTGGACATTTTTTTGGAAGAGTTCGGCCCTGATTCCAAGCTATCTCGTGACTCTAACCGTTGGGAAGTTTGCCGAAATCAAGGAGGACTGGCGTGGGAAGCCCGTTGTTTATCTTTGCGAAAAAGGTCGAGAGGATGAAGCGAAGTTAAGCTTCGGTAAGACTCCACAGATGCTGGATCTCTTTAGTAAAAAAATCGGGATCGATTATCCCTACGAAAAGTACACTCAAGTCGCCGCTTCTGAATTTGTTTTTGGAGGAATGGAAAATACATCGGCCACGACTCAAACTGATATCACGCTCCACCCTTATGAGATTGAAGAGGATTTTTCAAGCGACGATCTTGTGGCTCATGAGTTAGCCCATCAGTGGTTCGGTGACCTTGTCACATGTAAGACTTGGTCCCATGCCTGGCTTAATGAAGGTTGGGCCACTTTTATGGAACAAGTTTTCAAAGAAGAGGATTTGGGCAAAGAAGAAACGGATTATTTTAGATACGAAGAGTTACAAATCTATCTCAGTGAAGACAAGGGTCTTTACCGCCGTCCTGTGGTCACAGCATTTTATTCCGACCCCGGCGAAGTTTGGGATCGGCACATTTATCAAAAGGGTGGGCTCGTCTTAAATATGTTGAAAGAAGAGCTGGAAGAAGAAGATTTTTGGAGGGGGACCCGGGAATATTTGAATCACAATAAAGGCGGAGTTGTAGAAACCGTTGATTTTCAGAGAGCTATGGAAGCCGCCAGTGGGCGAAATCTCCAAGCTTTTTTTGACCAGTGGATTTTTAAAGGTGGGTACCCTGAGTTAAAGGCCTCTTTTGAATGGGATGACAAAGGGAAGTTAGCCAAATTTAAACTTTCACAAAAACAAGAAGTCACTGACCTTACGCCTGTTTTTAAATTTTTGTCCCACGTGGAGTTCTTTTTCAAAGAGGGACCCCCTCTCAAGATTCACATTGCGATGAATGAGAAGGATCAGATCTACTATATGAGTTTGAAAGAAAAACCAAATTATTGTCGATTTGATGTAGGGAGCCCCTTGATTAAGACCGTGGAATGGGCCTTGCCTGAAGACATGATCAAAGAACAACTCTCTAAAGACACCGACGTCTGCGGAAAGATTTGGGCTATGAAACAATTGGCCAAAGAATCTTCTAAGGAAGGCGTGGAGGCTTTGATCGATAGATTGAAGAGTGACACCTTTTGGGGGGTGAGAGCCGAAGCGGCCCTTTGTCTTGGTGAAGCAAAAACCCAGGAGGCCCTTAAAGCGTTAATAGATGCTCTAAAAGAAGAAAAGAGAAGTAAAGTTCGAACTCGGATCTGTAACGCGTTGGGGAATTTCGTTGAGCCGTCTGCTTCAGAAGCTCTTATCCATGCTTTGGAAAAAGATAAAAGTATTTTTGTCCGAGGGGCAGCGGCTCAAAGTTTGGGAAAAACAAAGTCCTCCTTAGCCTTTGATAAGCTAAAAAAGGCCCTGAGCCAGAAAAGTTGGAATGATCATATCCGTGGGCAAGCCTTTCTGGGATTAAGATACTTAAGAGACCCTAGGGCCCTGGAGCTCTTTGTAGAAGGGGCAAAATACGGCGCCCCTAAAGGGGGACGTATTCCCGCGGTCTCTGCTCTCAGCGATTACGGTTTAGAGCGAAAAGAAATCACCGAACAATTAGAAGAGTTTTTAAGTGATCCGTTCCCCCGATTAAGGTTTTTTGCTGCTGATTCTTTGGCAAGGCGTAAAGATGCCTCGGCCCTGGGCGCTATAGAAGAGGCGGCCTACAGAGTAGTAGACGGCCATTTTAAAGCATCGGCTTATAGATCCGCTAGAAGGTTGCGTGAGAACTTAAGGAAGCCCGAGGAGCTAAGTCAATTCAGAGAGTCTATTGAGAAACTCCAGGACGAAAACCGCAAACTCAAAGATCGCTTACAAAAGCTAGAAGAGATCGGATTGAAAAAAGTTTAGTTTTATTTGCCTCCATGGGAGGCCAGGGCGGCTTGAAAGTACTTGCTAGGAAGTTTTCGACCTAAAATTCTTTGAACGTATTCAGTGCCTTTAATCTGGAGTTGCAGATCGATGCCCGTCTCAAATCCCATTCCATTCAACATGTAGAGGAGATCATCAGTCGCCACATTTCCCGAGGCTCCGGGGGCGTAGGGACAACCTCCGATCCCTCCGCTGCTAGAATCAAAAATACGTACGCCTTCTCGGAGTGCGCTTAAAATATTAGCGAGGGCTGTACCGCGGGTGTCGTGGAAGTGCAGAGCTAATTTTTTTGCTCCAACCAGTTTGAGAAGGCTCTTTGAAAGTTTTTGGACTTGGAGGGGGGTGGCCACTCCGATTGTATCTCCCACACTGATTTCGTCGCAACCCAGATCTAAGAGCCGCCTTACAACACTCAAGACACTTTTGGGTGCGACATTCCCCTCGTAGGGGCATCCAAAAGCTGTGGAAACATACCCGCGGATTTTAATCTTTTTCTTTCTGGCTTCGGGAATGAATAGATTAAATCGCTCAAAGCTCCCATCAACGGAAGTGTTAATGTTTTTTTCATTAAAGGTCTCGCTGGCCGCCGTAAAAATGGCGAGGCTCTTAACCCCGCAAGACACTGCGTCTTGAAAGCCCCTTTCGTTGGGAACAAGGCTCCAAAAGTTTACGGACGAAGTCTTCGGAAGCTTGGATATTAAATCCATAGTATCGGCCATTTGGGGGATTTTGTCTGGTCTTACAAAGGAGCCAGCTTCGATATCGCGATGGCCCGCTTTGACGAGCAAAGAAATAAATTCGATTTTTTGTTCTAAAGTAAAAATTTCGGTCTCGTTTTGAAGACCGTCTCTGGGTCCTACTTCGACAATTTTAACTTTCATTTCCGTCCTTCAGTAAAACTATAACCTTTTCATCGAGAAGAACCTGTTCTCCAGCTTTTTTAAAAAATTCTTTTATTTTTCCGTCAAAAGGCGCCTTGAGAGGATATTCCATTTTCATAGCTTCGATAACACAAAGGGTTTGACCCATTCGTATAGGCTGACCTTGTCTGAGATCCATCTTCAGTATTTTTCCAGGCATTGGGGACTTGATAACCCCTGAAGATGATGCCAAAGATGAACTCTTTTTGATATTAGAATTCTCTTCAAGGCTCAGAGCGAAGGTTCGCCCGTCCTTGTGAACCCATAAAATGCTTCCTACTTTTTGACCCTTATCCATGCCAAGGTGACTCGTAGGCTAATTCGATGCCACTCGATCTCTCTTCGGGTTGGGTTCGACACAGATCCGCAAAGTCTCTTTGCGCCAGCGTTAGGGGTGCGCCTACAAATCCTCTCGGGTACTCTAACTCCAAGAATCGTGTGCTGATTTGGTTTTCTTGGAAGTGGGGCTGAGAAAGAACGCTCTTTAAGAATTCAATATTGGTGTGCACACCAAAAACAATTAGTTCATCAAGGGTGGCCTTCATCCGGGCTATATTTTCTTTTCTTGTAGGAGCCCAAGTGATGACTTTGCCGATCATGGGATCGTAGTGAGTGGTCACGTAATCACCAACACCATATCCGAAGTCAAACCGTCGATGGGGACCTAAAGGAAAAACGAGGTCAGTGATTTGACCAGTGCTAGGAAGGAATTCTTTTTCAGGGTTCTCAGCATAAATCCGGACTTCCATGGCATGCCCTCGCTGGGCAATTTGATCCTGTTTGAGAGGAAGATTTTGGCCAGACGCCACGGCGAACTGCCAATGAACGAGATCTAATCCGAGGACGGCTTCAGTGACCGTATGTTCGACCTGAAGTCTCGTATTTAATTCCATAAAATAAAATTTATTATCGGTGTCAAGCAAAAACTCAACGGTCCCCGCATTTTTGTAGCCGGCCCCTTTGGCAATTTTTAGAGCCGACCAGGTTATTTGATCGCGAAGATTGGATGTTAAAGAGAGGGACGGCGACTCTTCAAAAATCTTTTGATGCCTTCGTTGAATGCTACACTCTCTCTCAAAAAGATGGATCCCATTCTGGGTTCTATCAAAAAAAATCTGAACTTCGATGTGTCTTGGTTGTTCCAAATATTTTTCTATGAAAACGATATCGGAGCCAAAGGCACTTTTTGCCTCCCTCTGAGCAGACTCGTAGAGTTCAAAGAACTCTTTTTCTTGCCTCGCCACTTTCATCCCTTTACCTCCTCCACCCGCAGCCGCTTTAATAATGCAGGGAAAGCCAACTTTCTGAGCTTCTTTAAGAAGTTTTTCAGGGTTGGCTTCCACAGCGGTGAAAGAAGGGACGATGGGGACTCCGAGAGATCTTGCCAATTCCTTAGCTTTGATTTTATTTCCTGCCAGTCTAATAGCGCTAGAAGGAGGGCCCACAAAGTTAAGTCTTGCCTTTTCTAACGCCTCTACGAAATCGGCATTTTCGCTCAAAAAACCAAAGCCGGGGTGGATCAAATCCGCTTTGGTAAGTTTCGCCGCTTCGACGACCTTTGGAATATTAAGATAGGTATCCAGGGCGGAATTGCCGGGAAGTTCAAATCTTTCTTTTGCGAGTCGGTAGGCCAAGGTGTTCTTATCGGGGGTGGAGTGAAGCAGTATGGATGTAAATCCCAATTCTTCGCAAGCGCGAATGATTCTTACGGCCACTTCACCTCGATTAGCGATAAGAACTTTCATGGCAGTACTTTCATGGCAAAATTCACTTGTGCCAAGCCGGTTCTCGCTTTTCAAAAAAAGCGTTCATTCCTTCTTGCCCCTCTTTTGAAACCCTTCTCTGAGCAATCGTTTTGACTGTTAGTATGCGCCCTTGAGACCAACTTGAAGTCTTGATTTTTTGAATGAGGTTTTTAGTGATTCTCGTCGCTTCGGGGCCATTATTGGCGATGAGACCCAATTTATTAACTATAAAAATCTGGGACGCCTCTTTATCACCAACAAAGTGAACAAGATTAATATTTTTCGCATGATCGGATTTAAAAACTTCAGCGGTCAGCATCAAAGGTCTTGCCGCGCTCTCAGGGATTTTTCGTAGAACATAAGGTGATATGATGCTTGGAACCAGACCGAGTTTAACTTCACTGAGACAAAATTTAGAGTCGGGGTGAGCCGCCACAATATCGCATACTGCAGTTAATCCTACACCTCCCCCCATTATACCTCCATGCACATAGGCGAGGACGGGTACGGGGCAAAGGAAGATTTCCTCATACATATTTGAAAGCTTTTGGGCGTCTTTAGTGTTTTGGGTGAGATTGAATTTTAGACTTTCTCTCATCCAGTTGAGATCGCCCCCGGCACAGAAGCTGGGACCTTCCGCAGCCAAAACGACGGCTAAAATGCTCTTATCTTTTTTAATTTGAGAAAAAATTTGGGTTAGATTCTTGATCATTTCGCTATTCAGAGCGTTGTGGGCTTCGGGACGAGTGAGCGTAACATAAAGAACATTTTTGATTAATGTGGTAGATACAAAATTCGTTGACTCAAATTTCACCTTTAACCTCACATCCTAAAAACGCCAGAGGTTGGCGCTGGAATTTCGACATTGGTTGCGGCGGCAAGTCCTCGGGCTAATACACTTCTCGTGTCTACAGGATCAATAATCCCATCGTCCCAAAGCCTGGCTGTTGAATAATAGGGACTTCCTTCTCGTTCATATTTCTCTAAAGTGGGTTTCATAAATGCTGCTTTTTCTTCGTCGGTCATGGTCTTTCCCGCTGCGGCCATTTGGTCCATCTTAACGGTAAGAAGAACATTGGCCGCCTGCATGCCGCCCATCACGCTGATTCGAGAATTGGGCCAGGTCCAAAGTTGACGGGGGCGATAAGCACGTCCACACATTCCATAATTTCCTGCTCCAAAACTTCCGCCTATGATCACGGTAAACTTAGGAACGTTGGCTTGGCTCACGGCCATCACCATTTTTGCCCCGTCCTTAGCGATGCCGGCGTTTTCGTATTTTTGCCCCACCATAAACCCGGTGATATTCTGTAAGAAAATAAGGGGAATGCGACGCTGGCAGCAGAGTTCAATAAAATGGGTGGCCTTAAGAGCGCTTTCGCTAAAGAGAACGCCGTTATTTGCAATGATTCCAACGGGGAATCCCCACAGTCGCGCAAACCCCGTAACAAGTGTTGTGCCGTATAACGCTTTGAATTCATGAAATCGGCTTTCATCAACAATACGTGCGATGATTTCACGGACGTCGTAGGGAGTACGGCTATCTTTGGGAATAATTCCATAAATTTCTCTGGGATCGTAGACGGGGTCCTTTCGTTTGATCGCACCTAAAGCCAAACCTGATTGAAAAAGTGATTTACGGTTGAGATTTTCCACAATATTTCTTGTTATGGCCAGGGCGTGCTCATCATTCTCCGCAAGATGATCGGTAACGCCACTTTTTTCGCTGTGAACCTGGGCCCCTCCAAGTGTTTCGGCATCCACGATTTCTCCTGTAGCGGCTCTCACTAAAGGAGGCCCTCCCAAGAATATCGTTCCATTTCCCTTCACAATAACTGACTCATCTGACATGGCGGGAACATACGCACCGCCTGCGGTGCAAGATCCCATAACGACGGCAATTTGCGGAATTCCAATGGCCGACATTTTTGCTTGGTTATAAAAAATGGCGCCAAAGTGATCGCGATCGGGAAAGACTTCTGACTGAAGGGGCAGAAAAGCTCCCCCAGAATCCACGAGATAGACGCAAGGGAGATGGTTTTCTTGGGCCACTTCTTGAGCCCTTAAATGTTTTCTTACTGTGACGGGAAAATAAGTTCCCCCTTTAACCGTGGCATCGTTGCCTACGATAATCACTTCGCGGCCATGAATAACTCCTATGCCGGTGACTATACCGGCGCAGGGGGCATCGCCGTCATACATTTCCCAAGCTGCCAAAGGACTAAATTCTAAGAAGGACGAACCTGGATCAATTAACTTTTGAATTCTTTCGCGAACAGTGAGCTTATTTCTTTGGCGATGTTTTTGTTGTGCTTCGGTACCGCCGCCGGACTCAATTTTTTTAGTTCTCTGTCGAAATTGAGTTAAAATTTCGTCGTAGGCTTCTCGATTTGTTTTGAAGTCCGAGGATGTGACATCAAGTTGAGTTTGAATGATTTCCACCTTCAAGAGTCCATCACATTTCTCATATTTTTTCACGGATCTATTTGTAGATTGTCATGCGCTGCGACATAATCTATATTGGGGATATGTTGGAGCAGTCATTTGGCGCACTTTCCCCCAAAATCAAGGCAGAGTTTTATCGGGGCCCCGACCCATCTCAGCGGTTAGACTTTTTCCTCCAAGGACGAGCTCCAAAGGGCCTTATTGAGTTTGGAGCTGTCTATATCAACCGCAAGCGCATTATTGATCCGGCCTTTGAGGTATCCAGTGGCGACGTCATTCGCGTCCACCTGAATCCCAAGCGATATTTTCTTGATAAGGGAGAAATACTTTCGCGGGTCATTTTTGAAAATGATCATTATATCGTTGTGGATAAACCGTCGGGTCTACCCATGCACCCCACCTTGGACAACTTGTACGAAAATCTTCTCTGTGCTTTTTCCTTTCCCGCCTACGTCACCCATCGATTAGACGTCCCCACGTCGGGCCTTGTGGCGGTGGCCAAGTCTAAAGAATACCAGCGCTTATTTAACCAACTTATTATGGAGAGAAAGGTTCAAAAGATCTACGAAGCTACAGTTTTAAAAGAACTGCCTTTAGGGGAAGTCGTCCACTATATGGAAAATACGGTTAAAGCCCCAAAACGTTTTGCGCTTCAACCTGGTCAAGGTCAGGAGCGCGGGTGGCTTGAATGCCGGATGGATATTCTGGGGTGTGAAAAGGGCAGTCAAGGACGGTTTAAGGTCACTATAGAATTGAAAACGGGAAGGACCCACCAAATCAGAGGGCAGTTAGCCTTACTAGGCGCACCCATTCTTGGAGACCAAATGTACGGGGGATGCGCTAATCCCCAATTTTGTTTAAGATCTTGCTCCCTCCTCTTTACCTGTCCTATGGAGAAAAAGGAAAAAAGGTACCAGCTTACTTTTGGCTAGAAATTGGCACGGTTCTCAGCCAAAAGTAAGCTGGTACCTTTTGCCATTTGCTTAATGTGGTACATTAGATGAATGGAATCGTGGCGAGAAATAAAGAAAGTAGAACTGCACAGGCATCTTGAAGGTTCTGTAAGACTTCAAACTATCTTAGAGGCGGCCCAGGAAGCCGGAGTAACTTTACCCACGGAAAACATTCTTGAACTCAAGAACTACACTTCGGTTTTGTCTCCTATGTCCGATTTAGCAATGGTTTTAAAGAGGTTGTCGACAGTGCAATCCATTCTGAGCGGACCGAAGGTCCTAAAGCGCGTGGCTTACGAAGCCTGCCGCGATGCCTTTAGCGAAGGAATAAGAGTTCTGGAACTTCGCTACTCTCCTTCTTTCATATGCTTAAATCATCCGGGACTTAGTTTTGAAAATGTCCATCAAGCTATTGTTGAAGGTGTGGGTCAAGTTGAGACAGAACTTCAAGGCCAAATGGCGGTAGGGTTGATTGGAATCATAAGTCGGGATCTAGGAATGTCAGCTGCCGAAGAAACCGTGGCGTTGGTCGAAAAGAATAAAAATACTTTTGTGGGTCTTGATCTCGCCGGCGATGAAGAAGGTTTTAGCAGTTCCCTTTTTAGAAATTGCTTTGGCAGGATTAAAAATAGTGGGCTAGGTATTACGGTTCATAGCGGTGAGATCACCACCCCCAGGGCTGCAAAAAGTGTTCGAGAAAGTATTGAGGCCTTGGGTGCTACGAGAATTGGTCATGGCATTGCCATTGCTCGAGATCCAGAGATTTTGGAGTTTGTTAAATCTAGAGATGTTGTTCTTGAAGTGTGTCCCACTAGCAATGTTTATACGGGAGTTTGCGATGATATTTCTGGTCACCCCATTTCAAAGCTCATAAAGCGGGGAGTTAAGGTGACGGTTAATTCCGACGATCCTCAATTTTTTGGAATTTCATTAAGCCATGAGTATGAAGCCTTGGCACGTTACCAGGATTTTTCTCTGGATGACTTTAAGAGGCTCAATGAAGAAGCGCTCAATGCGACATTTATAACAAAGGAAAAGGCGAGAAAAGCATATGGAACCTAAAGCAATTTTAACGGAATGGGTAAGGCTTATGAACACCCACGAACCCGAAAAACTAGGAGATCTTTATCACGAGGACGCCATAAATTTGCAAGTGGCCATAGGAATTCCTCTTGTCGGTCGTGCGGCTATTGTTGAGGACTTTCGGTCTTTCTTTTCTAATATTCCTGATACATTTACAAAAATTGAAAATTTATTTTCCTACGGGGAGTGGGCGATCCTCGAATGGTCCGGCGGTGGGATATTCAAAGCTACCGGTAAAAAATTTACCCTTAGGGGGTGTGGCTTTTTTCAGACTACTCAAAGTAAAATCAAATTCCAAAGAGGTTATTGGGATAAAATGACTTGGTTTAAACAAATTGGTTTACCATTGGACTAAATCATAGGGCCGATTTGTCTGGTACAAACTCAAATAAGTTTTAGCACTTATTTATTCATCAAAACGACGCCACCAAGAATAAGCCCGACGGCAAAAAGCCGTTGGGCCGAGATGGCGATGACCGGAGCTCCCCAAAGGCCTTGGGAATCCACGAGCAACGCCACAGCGGATTGACCCAAGATCATCAGGGCCATCGTTGCCAGAGCGCCTAGCCGCGGAAAACAAAGGGTAAGAAAAAGAACGACGCCAAATCCAAAAACTCCTCCCAGATAGTTTTCAGGTTTGAGCGCGGTGATTCGGCTTAACGAAAACTCTTTCTGCGATATTCCATAACAGAGAAAAGCAATAGTGCCCAATGCGAAAAATACAAAATTGCAGGCCATGGCTGTATAGGACCCTAAAGACTTAGTAATGTTACCATTAACGGCGGTTTGTAATGTGGAACAGAGTCCCGCAGCTAAAGCGACTCCCCACCATAAAGATGTGGACATTTTTTTCCTCCTAAAATCAATCCATCCTAATCACGCCCCTCAAATAAGATGGCCTCTTCTAAATTGAGATAGAGAAGAACCTGATCTTTAGGGCTTTCCTTTAGAGGTGCCACTGCCTTAACTTTTTGTCCACTCGAAAGTCGGACCACGCAAGACCAATGTGGTCCCTCATTAAAGATTTCAAGCAGTGAACCTTTGAACGCAATTGGTGCTGGCGATTGTGAATTTGAAATAACCAGACTCCAGGGTTTGAAGACCAGAAAGTTTTCTTTTCCCCCGCACTCGAGTGCTTTTTGAGGGGTGAACTGAGTTCCCCCGATTTCCACCAAGTGGGAAGTGGCATTGACCTTAATAATTTGATTTTCGGGAATTCCCCGGGCCATTTCGAGGGATGAAGGGTGATTTAGGATTTCGAGAGTCTTCCCGTACCCAAGAACTTCACCCTTTTGAAGAAGAAGAAGGTCGTGACTTAAGTTTCGAACATCTCGTAGATCATGGGTGACTAAAATAAAAGGAACTTGGAACTCTTTTGATAAATCACGAATAAGACTCCGAGCATTTTCTTTTCTAATTTCGTCAAGGGCGCTTAAAGGTTCATCTAATAAAACCATTTTAGGTTTTGTCACGAGAGCTCGCCCTAAAGCTACTCTCTGTTGCTCGCCCCCCGAGAGTGTTTTGGCCTTTTGATTTTGAATTGATTTTAGGTCAAGTCGTTCTACAAGTCTTTCTATCTGATTTTTCCGAATTTCGGCTGGGATGTTCTTGGCTAGGGCCGCAAACTCTAAATTCTCTATTACTGTCATATGGGGAAAGAGAGCAAAGTCTTGAAAAACAAACCCAATATTTTTAGATTTTGTAGTCAAATTCGATAAAATTTCTCCTGAAACGCAGAGCTCATGGGGGGAAGGAAGAAGACCGGCCATGATCTGAAGAAGAGTTGTTTTGCCAGATCCGCTTTCCCCGAAGACGCAGGTAATTCCAGAATCAGGAAAGTCCCAGCGAGAAATTTTCAAGGAAAAATCTGAGGCTTCGTAACTTAAACCGTCAACCCAGCCCATTAATAACTCCTTCTAAGACCGTAAGAGACAAAACCGTTAAGGCTAAAAGTATTAATGAGGCTCCCGCAGCCATCTCTAATCTGTAACTTGAAAGTAAGGTTTCGATAAAAACGGGGATAGTCATATACTCGCCGGAGAGAACCCGACTCACGGAAAATTCACCGATGGACCAAATACCGGCTAGCACGGCCGCCGATGCAAAAAACCTCTTTTCTAAAGGAAGATAAACTCTTTTTATAGCCAGCCCCGAATCGATACCCAGTTGATCTATGGTTTTACTATAGAGGTTGTTCAGTTCTGTAATTTTGGGCTCCGCGAGCCTTCCAATGGCGAGAAATATGACGCAGAAATGGCCGTAAAGCAGGCAGGTTAAGAAAAATATTCTTGAACTTGTGTCGATTGAGTTCAAAAGGATTAAACTTGCAATGCCCACGACAACACCGCTCAAGGTAGGAATTCTAAAAAGCAAAACCGTATATTTTTGAGCGGCCAATATTGGCAAGATTAAGAAAACTAAAAGGGATAAAAATAAACCTACAGTTAACGAATTTGTAATCGCATCAAAAAAATCTGGACCTATATAAGATAGGTTTCTTAACTGAGGAAGAGCTGTTTTAAATACCTGTAAGATGGGTAAAGCAGAAAATAAGAGGAGGGCCAAAGGAACAAGAATAAGAATCCCCCCTGTTTCGAGCTTTCTCAAAAGAAAACGCGGCCTAGAAATGTTTTGGTGAGTTCTCAGAATTAAAACGTAAACCAGGGCTTGAATGAGGATCTGGCTTAAGGCTATTAGAAGACTCGAGTTCAACTCTCCCGTAGCTCGAAGCTGTTCATAAATTAAAACTTCTAAGGTTGACGCTTGCGGCCCCCCTCCAAAGACTAAGGGAATGGCAAAGCTTGAAAGGCAAAATGAAAATACAACAGTAAACGTGCTAAAAATACCCCCCCTCATTTGAGGCAAAATAATTTTCAGAAAGTATCGTCTCTTACTTCCTCCGAGAACAAAATTAACGGGGGCCCACTTCTCTTCTAGAGTCTTCCATGCTTCCCCGAGCCAGACTGCGCAAAGCCCTCCATTGAGAAAGACATGACCCAGAACTATTCCTCTCATTCCATAAGGAAAATTCTTAAAGCTGAGCAGAAGTCCTAGGACGATTAGAATCTGCGACATAAGACTCGGAAAAAGAAGGATCCACCTTGCTGGTTTCTGAAAAACCCCGAGCCGACTGTATCCAGGAGCGGCGACAAGACCAACGATCACACTGGCCGAAGCGCTTAAAAAAGCTTGAACGAGAGTGAACTTCAGGGCTTTTAGAAAAATATCAGGATCAAGATGGATTGGATCTCCATTGAGGAGAAATAACTTAAAAAGCAAAATGCCCACACAACTGAAGTTGATGAGGATTATGCAAAGAGAGATCAAGAAAAGATCTCCCTCCACCTTTTTACCCACTGTTCGATCTGATCGGTAGTGGGAGAGAGCGGTGGTAGCTCCTTGACTGTTCCAATCTCGTCAAAAGCCTTGGGAAGCTTGATTTTCTTTACGGGATACATAAAGTTTTTTTCGGCCAGGAGATTTTGTGCAAAGTCACTCATCATGAATTCAAAAAATTTCCTTTTCAGTGACTCATTTTTAGGACGTGACGAGGCCATAATGTATTCTTTTTGTAAATAGTTACCATTGATGAAGGGTGAAGCTTTAATGTCGTGCCGGTTCTCTTCTTGAATATGATAGACAGGTGAAGTCCAGTAACTAAAAACCAATTGCCCTTGGTTCTTTTTAAAGAGCCCGTAGGCGAGATCCCAACTCGGAGTTATAAGCTTGATCTGTGGCTTTAGCTTTAGAAGATATTCCCAAGCGTGGCTTTCTCCTTTTTCTTTAATAACCCAAAGTAAAAAACCAAGACCGGTGGAAGAAAGCCTGGGATCTTCTAATAAAATTTGCCCGCGCCACTGGGGTTCAAGCAGATCGTCTAAAGTCTTCGGAGGATGGGTCACAATTTTTGAATCATACACAAAGGCGAAAGGTCCATAGTCAAATTCTACTGGTTTTGAATTCCAATCGGAGCCGATTTTAAAGACTTTCTCCAGGGTGTTCTGATCTAAACCTATAACTATATCGGCTTTAGTTTTAGACCCTTCAAGTTTTAGGCGATTGAGAAGGCCTCCGGTGTCTCCAAGATCTGCAATTTTAACTTCACACGCACACGTTTTTTTAAACTCTTTGATGATCGCCGGCCCAGGACCCCAAGAGGCGGCGAAAGACGTATAGGCATAAATAATAAGGGTCGCAATATTTGCAGTCATTTCTAGTTCTTAGCTTTCTTGATGGCCTGAACAGAAGAAATCCTCTTGCCTTTGAGAGATCGGACGACAAAACTAAAATTTTCAAAATCGACGATGTCTCCCACTTTGGGGAGTCGCCCTATTTTAGAAAGGACCGCTCCTCCGATAGTTGTGTTGTCAAGCTTCTCAATTTTAATATTTAGTTTCTCTTCGACCTCTTCGATAAGGGTGGCCCCTTCGATAAGATAAGTTCCATCTCGGATAAGTTGAATACGAGCCGCTTCTTGGTCGTATTCGTCTTGAATTTCACCAACCAGTTCTTCTAGAACGTCTTCTAAGGTTACAAGTCCAATGGTGACTCCAAATTCGTCGATAACAATGGCCATGTGGATTTTATTTCTTTGAAAATCTTTGAGAAGCTTTGTGAGAGGTTTGTTCTCAGGAACAAATAGTATGTCTCGCCTTATTTTTCGGAGATCCATTGTCTCGCGGCTGGATTCACTTTGCCACAGGACATCTTTGAAGTTTATTAACCCCAAGACTTGGTCAATGGAGCCATCGCAAAGGGGGTAGCGAGTATGATTGTGGTGTTTGGCTTTAGCGAGATTTTCTTCAATGGGTAAGGTGCTATCGAGGCTGACGATATCGTCCCGGGCGATAATGACGTGTTTTGCTGTCCGTCGAGAAAAATCGAAAACATTATCAATAAGATCGAGCTTGGTGTCAGCCATAGCCCCTTTGCCGATACTTTCTGTCAAAACCAAGCGAAGTTCTTCTTCGGATAAACGTTCGTTAAGACGGGTTCCGGTCTTAATTCCCATAAGACCTAAAAGGAATTTGGCTGATCGATCGAAAATCCCAAGGAAAGGTCGAAAAACCTTGCGAATCCAGAGCACAAAGGGAGCAAGGGTCAGAATGAAAATCTCTGCGTTCCTGATGGCCATGGCCCTTGGCACCAACTCCCCCAGCACAATTTGAAAAAATGTGATGAGGCTAAAAGAAAGAACGATGGCCACGGTATGTGTAATCAGGGGATCACTCAGATAACTCGTTGGAATCAAATTCTTTACGAGATTGGCAATGGCCGGTTCACCTATCCAGCCCAGGCCTAGGCTGACCACTGTGATACCAAATTGGGTCGCTGCAAGATAACCTTCAATATCTTCAAGCATTTTTAAGACGAGCTGAGCCCGACGATTTCCCGAATCGGCAAGCTCTTGGATTCGTGAAGCTCTCACTTTGACGAGGGCAAATTCAGCTATAACAAAAAAAGCATTGAAGGCAATGCAGCTTAGGGCAAAGAGAATTTCTAAAGAGGATCCGGATATTATTGTTTCAGTCATCAGAACTTAGAGTTTTACCATATTGAAAACGGTACCGGGTACCTTTTTGGCCGAAAAGGTACCCGGTACCAAAGTAGTTACTGCACCGTAATCTTCGCATTTTGGGGTTGACCGTTCATTTGCACCTGGATCTGGCCCACTCGACCATCGGAGAGTTTAGCGGCAATGGCGTACTGACCTGGATCTAGAATCTTAAAGTAATGACCCGCCACGTTAGTTTTTAGAGGCAGCTCACCCTTTGTATTTGAAATGGCACTTACCCCAATCAGGGCCTCGGCCGGAGCATTCGTCTTGCCGTCGACAACAACCACATGCAATAGGTTTTGGTCAATGCGGGTCATAAAATATTCCCAAGCGACCCTTTCTTTTTGAAGAGTAGGCTCTCTTTTGCTGTAAGAGGGTTGAAACTCTTCATTGATTTCAAAGGTGTAGGCGAGAGTCCCAAAACTTGCGTAAAAGAAATCCATTGAGGAACCATCCACATCATAAAGGAGTTCCCATGGTGTGCCGGGGGCATAGTTACCGCGTCCGTCGTCGGTGGGGAGTCTAGAGGCCAATTCTTGGGCGATTCTTTCCACAAGAGCTTTTTCGCCGGTGTAGTCTCCATTACATCCATAAGGGTACAATACGAGTTCACTATAGGAGTGGTAAGAAAGAGAAGCCGTGGGACGTACTTTATTCCCCAAATTAACCATGGCAAGAGTTTCTGGCTCACTGGCTGCTGATTCTCCGTGATAGTCTTGGGCCCCGTGGGAGTTGGAGGAGCCATTACAGCCACTCCAGCGATAAGGATAATTTCTGTTGATGTCGACTCCATAAACGTTGCTTTGATCGCCGTGAGCGTTTTTTCTCCACATATTATCCTGGGTGAAGACAATGTTGGTTCCATCGACGTTAACCATCGGGACGAGCCAAACATTCCATCGGCTAAGCAACTGTTGAACCTTGGGTGAGCTCTCTGAACTCGTCAAGAGAACATCAGCGACGTCGGCGACCACCTCTGAGGTCATAATTTCTCGGGCGTGATGTTGCCCATCGATAATAAGGCTAGGCTTGGCTAAAGCCCTCGGATCATCAGCACCAGGAGTCGTTGAAATAAGAAGTGCATAGATAGGACGTCCTTGAATAGATCTTCCGATCTGCTCCAACCGAGTCAGGGCCGGATAAGCTTGATTTATACTTTTAAGCTTTGCTTCAAGCGTGGTTGGGTTCAAATATTCGCTATCGACATGGCGGGTTTCTTCCCCGAGGAGTTCAGAACCTCGAAGACCGGCCTCGTTGAGGTAGGCGATTCCCGCTTCGTTGGTAATGACTTCGATTTGTCCACGATGCCAGCGCATCCCGGCTACATCGAAGTGATTTCGGGCTAACCAGCGACTCAATCGCGTCAATGAGATGGGGTTTCTTTGATCCGTTTGAATGATGTAACGGATTTCCCCCTGAGTGATAAATGTTGGAGCATTGGTCGTTAACGCAGACTGACCTAAGCCAACTGTGGCCGCAATGATAAGCAGTTTTATTAGATTCTTCATGATTCCCCCTGTAGCTAAAAATAATAGTCAGACTTGTTTTGAAAGGTCAACAGTTGACTCCGCATCGTTTTGATAGAAAAGTAGACCCATGAGATTAAAGTTAAATTGGTTCTATTTGGGGCCCTTATTTGTCATTTTGGCGGCGGGCCTTTGGGGGACAGAAACATTTTTTCGAGTCAACTTAAACACCCGCTTTGATTCAGAAGTTCTTGTTTTTCACGAACATCTTTTTTGCATCCTTTTTACCCTGCCGTTTTCTCTTCCCTTAATTTCTAAAATTAAGAAAATCTCGTGGAGGGCTTGGGGGTATTTATTCTTGAGTGGGGTGGTAGGGAGTGCTGTCGGTACAGTTTTCTTTACTTTGAGTTTAAAACTCTTGAATCCATCGGTGGCCAACGTTCTATTAAATTTTCAACCCATCGTAACGATCATCTTTGCCACGCTTTTACTTAACGAGCGCTTAGGTAGAGGATTTTTCATTTGGTCTTTGCTGGCCCTAGCCTGCGGCGTGGTCATTGCTGCCAACGACTTTGAGATTTCACAACTCCATTTTAATATCGGTCTGCTTTATGTCGCGATCACCGCGGCAGCCTGGGGATTTAGTACGGTTGCTGGTCGAGGGGCCATGTTAGAGATCCCCCTAGGCATTGCGACTTTAGGACGATTTAGCATTGGTGCGCTTTCAATTTTGGTTAGCCTTACCCTTAAGGGGAAATTTAACTCAAGCACCATGAATTGGGCCGCACTTACGGATTTATTTGTGATTAAAAATTTTATATGGCTTAGTTTTGTGGCAGGAGTCATTCCGCTTTTCTTATATTTCAAAGGTCTTTCGAAAACTCCCGCAAGTGTGGGGGGATTCTGTGAGCTCACCCAGACCTTTACGGCTCTACTCCTAACGTGGGGAGTGATGGGGAATCCTCTTTCAATGAAACAGGTTGTTTCGGGGGTTCTCCTCTTAGTTTGCGTGTACATGATTAATCTTAATTTTGCAAAAGCGAACTAAAATGCGAATTCCCGTCAGCGGCATGAGTTGCCAAGCTTGCGCAACCACGATTCAAGGAGCGATCTCTAAGCTTCCGGGTGCACGGGAGGTGCACGTCAATTTTGCTCTTAAGCAACTGAGCTATGAGGGGCTTGAAACCGATCTTGTAATCTCAAAACTACAGGAGTTGGGTTATGATTCCCCAAGAATTCAAGAGGCCTCTCCCTTTCAAATAAAAGAGGCAACAAAGCTAAGCCACGAAGAAGGGATCACCGCTTTTCGGAGGTTTATTTTGGCCTTCGTTCTAGGATTTCCGGAGTTTTTGATAGGTATGGGGCTTTGGCCTCACGGGTTTTATCACTGGCCGCCGGTGATGGATGCTATTTTAGCATCAGTTGTGGTCATCTTTGCGGGTTTTGATATTCACAAGCGCACTTTTATGCAGCTGAAAAATGGGAATGTGAATATGGATACCCTCGTGACTCTGGGAAGTGGAGCAGGTCTTCTTAAGGCTTTTGTTCTTTTGGCGCGCGGGTCGATGATGCCAGGTTTCGAAGTGGCTTCGACAATTATTGTCTTTATCCTCTTTGGCCGTTACTTAGAGGCCATATCCAGAAAGAAGACCTTTTCTGCCTCTTCACAACTTTACTTAGCCCTCCAGCGGTCCGTTTCTCGGATTATAGGGGAAAGAGAAGAGCAAGTTTCAGGTCTTGAGTTAAAAGTGGGCGATCATATCCGACTCAAACCCGGCGAGGTATCTCCAGTGGATGGTATTGTCGTCGAAGGCAAAGCTTTAATAGGCGACCAAACTCTCACTGGCGAGATTAAGCCAAAGTCCATAGAGAAGGGTTCAAAGATTATTTCTGGGTCGACAATTATAGATAGTTCCATTGTTATTCTTGTTAAAAATGCCGGTGAGAAGAGTTTCTTGGGGCAGCTCATTATAGAACTTGAACAGGCCCAGGCCCGACCCGCTCCCATCCAAGGGATTGCAGATAAAGTGACCTCTTTCTTTGTCCCAGGAGTAATTCTCTTTGCGTGCCTGGCTGCCGTGGTTCAATTCCTCGTGCGAGGAGCGACGCCAGAGTTTTCTCTCAATGTTTTTTTGAGTGTCGTTTTAACGGCGTGCCCGTGTGCCTTAGGTCTCGCGATACCAACGGCCTTGGTGGCTGGTTTAGGCGCGAGTGCCCAATGGGGAATTTTGTTTAGGGAGCCCAAGGCCCTTGAGGCCTGTGGCGGCATAACTGAAATCTTTTTTGACAAGACGGGCACCCTCACTGAAGGTCGTCCTCAGCTAGAAAAAATTGAAGTGGCTAGCCGGCAAACCGAAAATGAACTTTTGACCTACGCTGCCGCTCTGAATCGATATACGACTCACCCTTTAGGGCGTGCATTAACGGACGCCGCCTTTGGCAAAAAAATTTTCGCATTACCTCCAGTTGAGAACTTAAAAATAAAACCCGGAGAAGGTGTCGAAGGGGACGTTAAGGGCCAGCGAGTCGCTCTTCTACGATGTAAAGATAAGGGGGAAGAGGAGGGGACTTCAAGTGAGCTTTGGGTCGAGGGTGAGGTAAGAGGACGTTTTATTTTTCGAGATGCTCTTCTTCCAGAAACTCCAGAGATTTTACGTTTACTTAAAAGCAAGGGCCTTGCCTGTCACGTCCTCACCGGCGATTCGATCACGTCGGTGAGACAACTGGGGTTGGACAAAATGGTTGAAAGTGTTCGTGCAGGGTTAAGTCCTCAGGACAAAGAATTTGTCGTTCGAGCTTCAAGGGAAAAAAATCCAAATGGAGTTGCTTTTATTGGGGACGGTATCAACGATACGTTAGCTCTAACCCGAGCTACTGTTGGGATTGCTATTGCCAATGGAGCTCCGGCAGCTCTTGCCGCCGGGGCAGTGAGTTTAACTCACGGAATTAAAGACTTACCTAGAGTTTTTTTCTTTGCAAAAAAGGTTTCGCGTCAACTCAAGTTTAATTTATTTTGGGCTCTTGGTTATAATGTTGTGATGCTCCCGTTTGCGGCATCAGGGGATATTCCCCCTATGTTCTCAAGTTTAGCTATGGCTATGAGCTCTGTTTCTGTTGTCCTTGGAAGTGTTTGGTTGGGCTTTAGCCTCCGAAAAGGTACCGGGTACCTTTTCGGATAGGCTCCGGCAGCCTTGCCTCGCCGCCGGATCTCGGCAGTCCTTCTATCAAAAGACGTTCACCGTGGCGGCAACACCAACGTTAGTTAAGTTTGAGGCAATGTTACCCGGTAAAAACTGAAGATTGGGATAAACGAAGACGTCTCGGGTAATGGATACGCCCACCCCTATGGATTGATAAATTCCATCATGAACTAAATCTGTAGTACCAGGAAACGAGAGGTAGTGTTCGTAGGTAAAAAGGTTAACCAAAGTTCGTAGATTAACCTTTGAAGAGAGTTGGTACTCGATGATCGGTGCAAAGGCAAATGCGTAGACACTCTGACTCGAAGCAAGATCAGCGCCGGTGGAATCGGTTGACTTGCTAAAAAAATTGTACTGAGCAGCCGCAGATAGTCCAATGGAGAGACGAGACTTTCCAACTTGATACATATTTTCTTGATCGACACTGATGGCCTGGCCATAGCCAAGGGCGGTGTAATCGGCCTGGGTCCATTGCATCCCTTGGACCTGTAACACGGATTGAACACCCAACCACTTGTAAACATATTGATATTGGACGTAAGGATTCATCATATCGAAGGTTGTACCAGCGTAATTGTTAAGCGACCCCGTAGACATGGGGGCTATCCAGCGCATACCAATACCGGCCATCACGCTATTTTTTCCGTCGATATTATATTTCGCTGATATGGCTCCATCCAGATCGGCCTTTGTTGTATTCCCTGAAGCCGCTGAGATATTCGGTCGATCCTGGGCCAGGGGCTCTTCAATCGTGCCGCCATTGTAATTAAACTGCGAAGCAATAGACAGTCGAGATAGGGAGCCCGATAACGCTCTAAGGTTATTATTGGTGATGAGATCATCGACTTGCTCGGCCCCCGGCACCTCGTTGGGCTTGTCGATTATATCTCCGATTTTGGCTTTAGATTCCGATGCACTCTGACCTGAGTCATCGGCCATCGTTAGAATCGGCGTTCCCGCCGCCAAGAAAAATGTTAAGGCTACGCTAAAAAATTCTTTTTTCATTGGTTCCTCCCCCATTAAACGGTGCCGAATGGCTCCGTTACCCCCTCTAGGACACGCAGAGTGACAATTTCGGTCAGTTGGACCTGTAAAAAAGGTATAAAAAAAGCCACAAAATATTTTTTCTAGATCACTAACCGGTTCTTGTGAGTGATGTGTCCGGGACAGCTTTCGGTACGATTTCCTATGAGTAAATTCGACGAAGGCATTTTGCTTTGGAGCGGCATTAGAATTGCCTCATAGAGATATATGAAAATTTTCATCTTTCGTACTCTAATAATATCGGTTTTGACGGGAGTCGTTTGCCCATGTTTTGGCCGTGCCGATGACAAAATTTGTCCTTCGCAGTCGGCAGAAATTAATACTCAAATTAGAGAAAAATTGAAAACGGCCTCTCGTCTCAGAGGTGAGAATATTAGCTTTTTTATCGGTCTATATTCGAATGTTGATAAAGAGAGCCGCGGAGACCTTTCCCAGGCCATTAAGTCTGAAAGCGTAGACGCCATACTTAAGGTCCAAGCTTCCCTTGCAGAAGAGTTAGCCAAAGACAAACGGAAGTTCAAGACTTGGCTTAGTCAAAAGGACCTCGGAAATCAAGTTGAGGTTCAAAGCTTTCCAGAAAACAATTTTTTTATACTTTTTAAAACTTCAATTCCCAATGCTGCTAAAATTATTTGCGCCGCCGCTTCTGGCGACTTACCTAAAAATTTCTTTGACCTTGGCTTTTAGGTACTAGAAATGTACCAGAGATTACGACCTTGCTGGGAAAATCGTTGGCCGATACAAGAAAACTGAATTCGAACTCCTAGAAGTTTTGAAGCAAATTGATAATCTATTTTTAGAGAAGAGAGATCCCGTTGAAAAAGCTAAACGAAATCTAGAAAAGAAACCTGTCTCAAGACAAGTTCAAAAAACAAAGTTTGCTGAAAATGCTCCTGTGAAGGCCAGCGCAAAAAATATCTCGTTAGGTTTAAGGCGTCCGATTCCCACTGAGTTAAGACATAAAATCTACTTCAGAGATAAAGGAAGATGCCCCTATAGTAACTGCGATCAACAAAGATGGCTCGATCTTCATCATGTTGTTCCCCTCTGTCTAAGATTTAGGCAGCTGCCTGCCAGGCAAGGCCCCAGTACTATAGAGCCTTAGATATCGAAAATAAGGTCTTTTTTCAGGCATTTCTTTGCAAGGCTATTTGTTAGAGGAGATTTCGCATGAAAACAATGATCGTCCTATTTTTGATTTTCCCCGCAATGGCATGGGCGCAAACCGAAACCAGAAAAGAACTCATGAAATTGCCCCAGCAAATTATAGAAAAAACGACTTGGGGTGTGACATTACCCCAATCCGAAGCGACAAGTGGACCAGATGTCAGGCAAGTTTCGGATGACGGTCATTTGGAAGTCGTTGGCCTATCGAGAACGTCCCCCTTTGTTGCAAAGGTTAAAGATAATTCGGGTAAAGAAACTTTCTATAATGTCGGTTATCAGGTCGCTGAACATGAAGGTACCGCAAGTTTTACAAGTGTTAACGGTCAACCCTTTGTCTGCTTTACCTTTCACTCCGTTTTCCCCAAACTGAATACCCAAGGTGTTTCTATTTGGCATCCTACGACTTACGGAAATATTAAGAAGGTGGCAGACAAACCCTATCGATGTGATCCACTTAGTCTCAAACATCCTGTGGACGAAAGCAAATTTAAAACCGTTAGCTTAATCTATGAGCTGAGGCGAATTGATTTAGTATTTCTCGAATATGCATCTCTTAAATGTCCTACTCTTGGAGAGGCTCAAGGCCATAACGATAACGAAAAAATGCCCGACCGATGTGGCACCTATGGAGAGCTTAGGCAGGCAATATCCGCTTATCAAACAGCTTACGACGATTTAGTGAAGCAACTCAAAGTGTCGAACTTATATGACAGCAAGGATCGCGATCTTAAGGAGATTGCGGATTCAGCCATTCTTCTGGCCCAAAAGCTCCTCTATGGCCCCGACGAAAGCGGGAAGTGGTACGCTGATGATAGAACATATAAGACGGGTTTTGCGCGTTTAAGGTAAATGTGACGTGTCTCGATCCGCCAGACTCAGCAACGCTTTTCCATGATAAAAAACTGCCGCAAAATACCGTTTTAGCTATGCAAGCCGGGCCCTGCTATTTGAACTGAGTTCTTCTAATCGCGGAGTCCGAGATGAAAGAACCTCGGCTGGCAAGTTGTATCAATAAGCTGAGAAGTCGAGTTTCGATAACTTCTCTTTTTAAGAGATGAACTCTTATCGGTGTTTTTTCACATTCTCTTATAAGAATTGCCTCATAGTAAGACCGTTTGCGGCAAAAGTGTTCCTGAAAAGATAAAGTTGTTTCCTTGATTGAACACTTGGAGGCGTGACCGTCCTTGACTTATAGAATTTCTCTATCCGTGGCCAGGTTTTGAAGCTGGGTTGGTTAAGTGGGTGAGAAACTTTTGTTGGGAATCTGGATAACTTTGGAGAGTTTAGCAAGTGTTGGAGGAGTTTTTGAGATTTTAGTCAGAGTGAAGAGATTTGAGGAACGCATGGTTTTTTGGGTAGCCCACCCTCTTTTCGCGTAAGTAAAGAATTAGGGAGCGCGTGGTTTGTGTGGGGAAGATTCTGCTTGAGGGCTAGCGCAAAAAATATCTCGTTACGTTTAAGACGCCCGATTCCGGCCCAAATAAGACATAAAATCCACCTCAGAGATAAAGGAAAGTGCACTTATAGTCACTGCGATCAACAAAGGTGGCTCGATTTTCATCATGTTATTCCGGTGAGTCAGGGTGGTCAAAACACTTTGGAGAATTTGAGGACGCTCTGTGCAGCTCATCACAAGATTGAACATTTAGGAGGCGAGCTTGAGCGTATTAAATGAAAGTCCATGACCTATCCCCAAGGCAATAAGGCAAGCAGGGCAAACAAGAACCATGGGGTCATGGCATCAGGGGAGACTTAGGTCTTTCTTTAAAGTGAAGCCCTACTGATTGACTAATTTATAAAGACAAGCCCCAAGTTGATCAGCCTTTTGTTCAAGAACTTTTAGATCTTCTAATTTTATTATGGATTGAATTTCTCGAAGGGATGCCAATGAGATATTATAAAACTTTATCCTGTCTTTGATTCCGTTTCGGGCTGCACCCTCGGCCAAATTAAGGGCCACACTAAATGCAGCGCGCCTTAGTTGGTCTTTGGCATAGGCTGGCAATGTGACCTTTTTGCAATCTTTGTAAAATTCAACAGCCATTGTGTGAGTGCGGAAATTTTTAAGCATCTTAAAAGCTCCTTTCAAAAATTTTTGGTCCCTGCTTCGCAGCCGGAGGGCCGGACCAAAAATTTTTGAAAGGAGCCCAGTATGTTACTTAAAAATTTCCGCACCTATAATTTGGCTAAAGAATTCTGCAAAGATTGCGACAAGATCAGTTGCAAGCCCTGAAGCCCCGGCAACCGACCCCCTGAATCTGAATTTCCTGAATCCCCGACCCCTGTTGACTGATCAGTTAAAGTCTCTATATTCTGCTAATAGACAAGAGCGGATCTTTCGGGTATTCCAAGTTGAACCTTTGAAAGGATATTTTATGGCAGAAAACAAAAATAAGCCTGTTCTGGAAGTTTTGGGTCAAATTTTTCAGGCGGAGATGGCAGGAATAGTTCGGTACTTGCACTATTCTTTTATGATTATGGGGCATAATCGAATTCCTATACAGAAATGGTTTCGTGACCAAGCGACAGAATCCACGACCCACGCCATCACTATAGGTGAAAAAATCACCTCCCTTGGAGGGCATCCCCCCTTGGTTTCTACTTCCGTCGAAGAATCAAATCGCCATGGTGTTCAAGAGCTTCTTCAAGAAAGCCTTGTCCACGAACGTGAAGGTCTGGGCCTTTATGGAAAGCTCGTCGAGCTCAGTCACGGGGATATCGCCCTTGAGGAACTGGCCCGTCAGCTCTTTAGAGAAGAAACCGAGCACATCGAAGAAGTCGAGAAGATGCTCAAAACTTCAATCTGAAGCCCTTCGCTCTTTTTACAGCTCCTTAGTGAGGTGGGCGAAGTATTCCGTACCTGCGGCATAGTGAGATCCGTTAAACCCATTAGAGATGGTGATCGGGTAGACATTGTTCGTAATATTAAGAATATCTCCGGAAAGTTTCCACTTTTCCCACCAACTCTCCCCTTGGAATTCATAACCGACGGAAGTATCGAAGGTCAGGTGCGAGGGTAAACTTGTTCCATTGTTAGGATCTGTCCTGAGTCCGCTGCCAAAAAGAGCTTGGCTTGACCAATAAAATTTGGGTGTATGGTAGGTGACCCCCAGAGTGGCCGTTTGAATTTGAACATGATCGAGGAAGGTCCAGGAGTTCCCGGGGCCATTACCGTTAAAGGCAAAGAGCCCCCCGCTGATTCCATTACCCATTGCAATTTCATAACTATAATTTAGAAAATCAGACCAGTGTTCTGCAAAATCTCCCTTGGTGGAGAGCTCCACCCCCCATGCGAAACCCCGTGCGAAGTTAAAAGGTTGGGCTATGGAAGTATTGAGAATCTGGGTATCGTCAAGCATGTTTACGGCATCTTTGTAATAAACATTTAAAAAATAAGCCTGGGGCCCAAATTGTTGAGCTAAACCCACCTCATAATAATCGTCTTTTTCGGCTTTGATATCGTAGCTTGAAAGTGTAGGTCCACCCCCGAGATTGACGAAGGAATCCCTCAGATTTTCCGTTGGGGCAGGTTGAAATAACTTTCCGTAAAATCCATGGAGCTTGGTGTTTTCGGTGAGAATATAATTGATACCCACTCGGGGCTGAAGGAGTCCATCGGATGAATAGACCACAGGGGTCGTCCCAAAATTGGTTTGGGTTGCGTCCACCCTTAAGCCGAAGTTGAAGGTAAGATCTTTCGATATAGAATAATCGTCTTGTGCATAAACGCTTTCGAAAAAACCAGTGCTCACGGAATTATCAGAACTTGGAGTCACGACCTGTGAGGTCTGAGTAGCGGAGAGGATCGTGATCCCTCCGGTAGCCTGAGATCCTTGAACTTGGAATCCCGTCTTAAATAAATTCTCGTCATCGAGTCTTTGGGTGTAATCTCCCTTTAGACCATAGTTATTGATGGGGCGACTTTCGGTAAATTGAAGACGCCACACTTCCTGGAATTTGAACGGGCCCAATAGCTTCTGAGAGATCGTTGGACTGGTCATTTTTCACGCCAATATAAGCATATTTATAATAAGGGGCCAATTGAAGAAAGGTGCGTTCATTAAATGAGTGGCGCCAGACAATTTGAAAATAACTATTCGTTTCTGATTGTGTGTCGTCCGTTGTTGAAGGCGCCCAATTTATAGGGTTATTTCCATATTGGTCGGTCTTTGTAAAGAACGAGTCAGATGGCGAAAAACTTGAGGGGAGGTTGGGAATTTGAAAGAAGTTAAAAGAGTTAAAAGCGACAAAAGAATATTTATTCGAGTTATCGGCTATCCAATCGATTTTGGCAAATTGGTTATGTCCCCATGCTCGGTCATGAACGGCGTCGGTACCGCCTTGATTTTCGTTAGACTCATTTGTGGGTTGAGGAGTGTCGAGCCCCCGGTCGGTTCTAAAAGCCCCAGCAGAAATAAAGTAATGAAGGTTGCCTTCATTGTTTGACCCGCTATAGAGAGCAAAGGGTGAGCTTGTATTATATGACCCGTAATCGATTTCAGCTTCGCCGTTTGGGGTTTCTTTTCCGGATTTTGTGGTGATATTGACCACGGCGGCCAATCTTTCGCCGTATTCTGCAGCGACGCCTCCGGTGATGACTTCCATGTGATCAATGTTTCTTGGTGTAAAGGCTTCTCCAAAAGTATTGGATGGAGAGTCCGGGAGCTGTACTCCGTCCACCTGGTACTGAATATTAGCGTGGTTGCCCCGGATAAAGCTTTGGCCGAAAGGTCCTGGAACGACTCCAGGGACGGTGATTGAAAGAAGTTTAGGGAGTTTTACGGATTCGCCCTGGGGCACCTTAGCAATTTCGTCTTTTGTGATCTGGGTACTGCTTATGGAGTTTTTAGTTTGAATAAGAAGTTTCTTGGCGGTGACATTAAGGATCATTTCTTTTTCATCGTCAGCTCTTGTTCGTCCGCAAGTCATCACTACTAAAAAAATCAGGACCAAAAATTTAATCAAAACCCTGTTGACCTGCATCTGAAGCCCCTCTACTTTAATTCCATACGGGAGCATCTTAGATCCCATATTCAAAATAGCAATAACAAAAGTTCTCAATATTGGGAGGTAAAAATGCATAATCTAACGGGAGGTGTGGAGTTTATTTTTAGAGGAGGTTTTATGATGTACCCCCTACTCCTCTCCGGACTTTTTGCACTGACCGTAATTTTAGAGCGTCTCTTTATATTTCGACGATGCTATCAAACTCCTCGGGGTTTGGTGAAGCAGACCATTGAGCTTGTGCGCCGGGGGCAAATTTCTGAAGCAGACCAGCTCTGCGAAAAATCACCAACACCCGTGGCATCTGTCCTGGCGAGCGGAATTAGTCATTTCAATAATCCCGTGGCCGAAATGGAACTTTCTATGAAAAATCAGGCCGAAGAGTGGGTTCCTCTCTTGGAGAGGAGAATAGAAATTATTGACACCGTCATTACGGCAGCGCCCCTTATGGGACTTCTTGGAACCATTACAGGGATGATGGCTTCCTTTAGAGTTCTCTCCGAGAAAGGGGTCAATGAGCCCAATGCCATAACGGGTGGGGTGGCAGAAGCCCTTATCGCTACGGCTACCGGTCTTGTGATTGCTCTGGTTTGCCTCGTCTCTTACAACTATCTCTCGACGAAGATTAAAGAATTTATTTACGAAATCGAGTCTGCCGCCTCTAAACTTGTAGAAGCCAGGATGCTCACCGATAGAGACCTGAAGGGCAAGCCCTAATGAAGATTCGTCAGCGCTCTTACAAAAAGGCAAGAATCGAAATCATCCCTATGATCGATGTGATATTTTTTTTACTTGTATTCTTTATGGTTGAATCCTTGGCCATGACAAGAATCAATTCTTTGCCAGTGACCCTTCCCAAAACGGCTTCTAGCCCCGAAGCCATTAAACAGGACATCATTTTGACCGTGAAAGCCGACGGCGAAATTTTTATGAACAAAACTCCTGTAACGCTAGAGACTCTGGGCGCTCAACTTGCTTATGAGATGCATGATCATCCCCAAGACGTGGTCGTAGTCAATGCGGACCAAAGTGCTAATTATGGTTTGATAGTTCAGGTCATGGACAAGGCTCGGCAGATTGGAGTGAGGAAGTTTGCATTGGCCACTGAGGCCCTCCAGACGTCAAGTACCGGCCGGGGTACCGGTCGCGAAAAATGAAATATCCAGATCTAGAGAAATTAAATGAGGAAAATACCAGACTCTTATTTAAGACCGCGGCTCTAGCCACGCTCATTGAATTTTTAATCCTTACGGCTTTTGGTTGGAAAGGGCATTGGCTGGCCCATCCACAAAAAACGGGACTTGATGAGTCTAAATTTATTGAAGCTCAAATTTTTCAAATGCCAAAGGAGCCTGCCCACCTCACGGCAGAAAAAAAGATTGACGTAAAACCTAAAGAAGTCGTTCTGGATAAAAAATTGAGACAAAGTCCAGCACATATTCAACAGACACCGAGTCCTGCCGAACAAAATCAAACGGTTCCTGGTCAAAACATAGCTGCAAACCATGGCCCCATAGCTATAGTCACTCCCAGTCCAACAATTCCAAGTTATCTCCAAGATCAGGATCTCAGCTCTAGTGTTGTCATCGAATTCTTGGTGAATAGTCAAGGCGTGGCGGTCCCTCGATTGATCGGTTCAAGCGGGAATGAAGAACTCGATGCCATAGCCCTTAACGCAGCGAAAAAATGGCAATTTAAGCCTGCGGAAGCCAACCACAGACCTATAGATTCAAAAGTGCGATTGCGAATTAATTTTCAAGTGCATTGACGGGTCATCTGCAGAATTGCGATCTTGTTTAGGGTATTCAAAAGCCGGCCCGCCCTCAGGTGTCCGCGTGGTCGCGACGTTGGAAATGTTAGAAGAGATGACATCCAATCGGAGTTGAATCTGTCAATTTTTTTACATGCGCCTGACTTATTTGCGAGGACGAACGCTGGAAGTGACAGCACCAAAATAAAAGTTATTGTATTTAACATGTACTCTCTCCATTTTTGATAATTGTACAATGCGTTGCCGACTTTGTATGCTGGGCCATTGACCAGCTGAAGACTTGGCGTTGTGCCAGGCTTTGTGCGCCCGGTATGGCGCAAACCTGGGAGGTGAAAGACCTCTGCTCACCCGATCAGGGGAAGAGCTAGCTGAGGATAAGGGTGTCCATGTGAGGTGGAATCTGAAGAAAGTCCGTGCGGCAAAACACTACAGTGAGGAACACGAAGCGCATAGAGGCAAATCATCAGAGTAAGACGGCCATAATCGTGATGAACTCAGTACTGGTACAGGATGCTTGGTTTGTAGATGCGACGCTGATGAGTGTGAAAGGTTTGCGAAGATACCCGAGGAGATCTCACTTTGTGCATGAAAGTGTGACGTGACAACGTTTTGCGGTGTGAGAAGTCAGTCGAGGCCATAGTAGCTATGAAAATAGCGAAGGGCTGAAGTCGAATGATGAAACAACCTGATAGCGTTTTTAGCTTTAAGCAGAATCTCAACTTAAGTTGAGGCCTTAATCTGAAAGTGGTGAGCGGAACTTACCTGAGTCAGATGGGCGCTTTAGAAAAGTTAAAAGGATAAGGGATCTGAAAGTAATCATTTGGGAACCGCCGTATACGGAATCGTATGTACGGTGGTGTGAGAGGACGGGGCGGCGCAAAGCGCCAGCCCCTCCTACTCAATGATGTCTTAAGTTTGGCCGAAGATTTGCTATGTCAGCTAAAAGTATTCTAATTATTGCGGAGGAAGTCGGGAGAACTTCATATGAGTAACTTTTTCAAGACCGTTGTAGGAATCGCTATTGTTTGCGAATTTATCGGTGGGGCCTCCTTAGGCCACGCCAGTCTTTCAAGATCCTCAGATTCGATTATAGTCTTAACAGATGACCAGGGGACAGCGGAAAGGCTCAAAGTTTCTAAGGTTGTGAGCATGCCTCAGACTCCCTCCTCTTTGTGGTTTTCTGGTCCAAATATCGGCCTACAAGTGAACTTCCCTAACCCCGATGCTGCTGCAGAATTTAAGGCTAAACTAAATAAAACTCGCTCCTATTCACTCGCCTTGAAATTAAGCGATGACACCTCGGAATTTCCGAAAAATATAGAAATTCGTGGGCGATGGGGGGGCGGGTCGCGACCCTTTAAACTATTGAAGGTCGACCGTGATACAATTATGGTTATGAGGATAGGAGAACAAACATTTTGTCAAAAGGTTTTAGCTGCTGTTGGCCTTTAGAATCCTGCCCAACATGGTACTTGGACCCCAGTTTAGGAAAATACACATTAATTTTAAATATGCTTTCACATAAATCTTTTAATTCAACGAGTCGTTACCACTGCTTTCGCCGGTGCTTTTAGGAAAAATCAGAGGAATGTTCAGGGGGCCGGGGCTGCCCGTGGCCTCCATGTCCTTTAGAACTTGCCAGATGGTTTGCGCTCTTATCTCAAGGCTGTCTTCTTCAAGGAGTTTCTGCTTTTTCTCCATGTCATTTATAAAATAATATGCAACGAAATTGCAGATGGGATCTAAATCGATCACGTTTTTAAAAAACTGAATGGGCCGGGCGGAATCGTCGAAGTTGGTGAAGATCCAATTGATTAACATCTCCCGAATGTCATTCATAAGCTGCTTTTCAGTTTCTGCAGGCATATCGCGATTAGTTTCTAAAAGGTGTCCCTCGCCAATAAGGTAGGGAACCTCTTGAATGTATTTTGTAAATTTAATCCTTTGCTTTCCAAAAATCAGTATGTCGCTCTCTCCGTTTTTAAATTTTTGCAAAATTCGCACATGTCCTAGGCCACAGGTCATCGAAGGAAAGAATTTTCCAGGTTGGAGCTCTGGGGCATAGCTCACGGCTAGTAATCCCTTTGTATCTTCAATTTTTTTAATCATAGTTTTGTAACGCTCTTCAAAAATATGAAAGGGGGCAAATATTCCCGGATATAGTATTGACGTAGGTAGCGGAAAAATGGGCATTTGAACGGTGGAGTTTTTCACCACCAAAGGCCCCGAATACGCTTGTAGAAATAATAATCAAAGCCATAGCAGCGTCCTGCCGCTACCAGAAATAATGCGGCATTAAGTGCAATTAATATTTTATTTAAGGACGCGGCCTCTGAGCCAACAGCGGTCATAAAATCTAAACTCAGAAAAATGGCTACTAGGGCTGCAGGACGAACCATAAACCCAATAATAAAACAAATTCCAGTCATGATTTGGGCCATAACAAGGGCTTCACTGGTCAATTGCCAGTGGGTCAAAAGCCAATTTTGAAAAATAACAAAAAAATGGTGGTCCTGTGGATGGGTGCTCATCCAATTCTGTAAGCTGCCTTGAATAAGAGGGTTTCTAAGTACACCTTCTTCGATACGGTGGACCCCAGCCTGGAGAAAAAAATAGCCCACATAGATTCGAAGCAGGGCTATGGGCCAGAGATGTCCCATATATTTGAAGCTTTCAAAAAAAGAGATGAACATAAGCTAATTTTGTCAGAAAGATAATGCGGTTGCCAGCCTTTGTTGTTAAAAAGGTACCGGGTACCTTTTTGTCCGAAAAGGTACCCGGTACCAAAAATCCGGAAAAGGAAAAAGAATGCTTGCGTCTCGACACAGTCGGTCAATTATTTTAATTTTAGTGATTTTCGTTTTGGCCTGGCTCCCCATGACTAAGGCCCAAGACAAGGGGAGCAATAAAGTGTCCGTCGATAAGAGCGAAGACGCCAAAGTCGCCGAAGAACCCGAGGACTCCTCAAAAAGCTCTGACGGCAAATCGCAAAGCTCCGTAAATAGTATCCATAATCTTATGGAAGAACTCCGTTTAGCAAATAAGCAGCGGAAATGGTCTGAGACCATTTATACTGAAGAAGGCTGGAAGATGCATGGCACAAGCGTTAAAGGAAGGCCCCTCATCTACTTTACTTGTGGTGATAGAAATGAAAATACAACTCTGATGCTTTCCGCTGTTCATGGCGATGAAATAACTCCGGTTTATTTTGGGTTTCGCCTCGTTTCATGGCTCAAAGGGGAGCCAGATCTTTGCCGCGACTATCGTGTGGTTGTGGCACCCCTAGTAAACCCCGACGGCTATCTTAGAAAAAAAGAATCAAGGGTGAATGAAAATGGTGTCGATCTAAATCGAAACTTTCCGACTCGCGACTTTGACGAACTTGCCACAAAACTTTGGAAGACCAAATTCAAATCAGATCCAAGACGAAACCCTGGCACACAAGGGGGGTCGGAACCTGAAACCCAGTTTCAAGAGTGGCTTATTAATGAATTCCACCCTAAGAAGATTCTTACGGTGCACTCGCCCTTGAATTTTTTCGATTACGATGGACCTGAGGAGGACGAGCTACGCCAGTTTACAAAAGAATATGTAGAATCTTGTAAGCTCCTGCGCGCGGCTGTGAAAAAACAGGCATCTGACTATAATTTTTTAAATTACGGATTCTTCCCAGGGAGTTTAGGTAACTATGCAGGTAAAGAACGAGGCATTCCAACAATGACTTTGGAACTGCCAACCGTCGATGCTAGTAAAGCTAAGACTTATTTCGAAAGACTGAAGAAGGGAACTCGCGAGCTGGTGGTCTATAAGGTCAAGGACCCTACGACTTACTCTAAATCGGGTTCCTCACCTAAGTGATACTTTTTAAATTCTTCCATAAAAGCCAGCTTTGAAAAATCAGTGATTCGGTCTAAGAAAAGCTTTCCGAAAAGATGGTCCGTTTCATGTTGAACAGCGACGGCGGGGAAGCCCTTATACTCTTTAGTCCACTTCTTGCCTTTTCGATCAAGAGCTTCAAGACGAATGTGTTTTGGACGATAAACGAGTCCCCTTAAACCCCTGACGCTTAAGCAACCTTCCCAAATTCCCAAAGTTTCTTCGGTGAGCGGAGTAATAATTGGGTTAATAATCACCGTGGTTGGGACGGATTCTTCGTCAGGATATCTTGGATTATCCGAAGTAATTTCCATCACCGCGATCTGTAAGCTCTGATGAACTTGAGGGGCCGCAAGGCCCACGCCATCATACTCCCGCATTGTTTCAATCATGTCATCGATGAGGTTTTGCGTGAGCTCCGAGTGAATTTCTTTTTCGCTTAATTTTTTTGCCACAACTCTAAGAATAGGGTGACCCATCTGAGCCACCTTTAAAATAGACACTTTAGCTCGCTCCTTCCGCCTTTAAACTTGCCTTAGGCTTATTTATGGGTCTATCTGACTTATTCCGCTCAACGCCGCGCTTAGGGCAAAATCGAAAAATTTGACAATCGTCGCATCGGGGCGATCTTGCCAAGCAGATAGCTCGTCCATGATAAATAAGAAGATGAGATAGGTCCGTCCACTCGGTTCTCGGGATTAAGTCCATCAAAGCACTTTCAATTTTGACGGCGTCTTCGGTTTTAACCCAGCCTAGACGGTTTGAAAGCCGGGTGACGTGAGTATCTACGACCATGGATGGCACCCCAAAGGCGTTTCCCAAAACCACGTTTGCGGTTTTTCGCCCTACCCCGGCTAATCCAAAAAGTTCATCCATGGTTTGAGGAACCTTGCCCCCATATTTTGAAACAAGTTCCTTTGCGGCCGCTTTGATATTTTTGGCCTTGTTCTTGTAAAAGCCCGTGGACTTTATGAGGCTTTCTAATTGCGATAAATCGGCGTTAGCAAAGTCCTCGGGGGTTTGAAATTTAGAAAATAGTCCCGGGGTGGTCATGTTGACTCGGGCGTCGGTGCATTGGGCGCTAAGAATTGTAGCCACCAGAAGCTGAAACGGCGTTTTGTGATCTAAAGAACACTTAGCGTCGGGATAAATTTTATGGAGGAGGTTTATAACCTTAAGGGCCCTAGTTTTTTTCTGTTCTCTGGATTCAGCGGCCACGACGAAGCGCTCCCATGATCTTATCGGCCGGAAGAGTGTTCACGACGTCCTCTACGGTCAGCCATGCCTTACGGGCGATTCCGACACCAAAGTCCACATCCTCAAGGCCCGCAACGCTGTGGGCGTCGGGATTAATGCTGACCCGTCCTCCTTTTGATTTTAGAAATCGTCCGTGCCGCCAATCCATGTCTAGCCGATGGGGGTTAGCATTGAGTTCGACTACGACTCCCAACTTAGCAGCCTCTTCAATGACCCTCTGCATATCTATAGCGAAGGCCTCCCGGGCTAAAAGAAGTCTTCCTGTGGGATGACCCAGAAACTTCAAACACGGATTTTTTAAAGCTTTAAGGACTCGTGAGGTCATAAGATCTTCGCTCAAAGTCGTTCCGCTGTGGATGCTTCCGATGACGAAATCAAATTTTCTAAGGAGTGCGTCTTCATAGTCGAGGCTCCCGTCGCTTAAAATATCTGACTCTACTCCCTTAAATATCTTAATTTTAAATTTTTTCTGTAAGGATTCAATTCTCTGAAATTGATCTAAGACCCTGTCCTTCTTAAGACCGTTGGCGTAAACGGCGGAGGTGCTGTGGTCGCTAATGCCTATATATTGAAACCCTATATCCTGGGCCGCCTTGACCATTTCTTCGAGAGAGTTGTTCCCATCCGACTCTGTGGTGTGGCAATGAAATATTCCCTTGATCTGTTTTCTCTCAACCAGCTGAGGCAGTTCTTTTTGGAGGGAGGCTGTGATTTCCCCATAATTTTCTCTAAGCTCAGGCTCTATGTAAATGAGTCCTAGTTTGTTATAAATTTCTTCTTCAGTCGAACAGGGAATAATTTTATCCCCTTCAAAAAGACCGTACTCATTGAGTAACCATCCCTTGTTCTTAGCTAGTCCACGGAGAGCCACATTGTGATCCTTGCTTCCGGTAAAATAGATGAGAGCATAAGGAAATTCTTTTTTTGAAACAATTCTTAGATCGCAAGCCATTCCATTTTTGAGCACAATGCTTGTTTTTGTTTCACCGGATCCAGTGATCGATTCTAGACTTGGGTACTTAAGAAACTTTTTTGTTACCACTGACGGGTTTTGACAAGCCACCAGGATGTCCAGGTCTCTAACAATTTCCTTTTTTCTTCTTAGAGATCCTGCAACTTCAATTTTATCGATCCCGTTAACTGATTTCAAAAAACTCGTCAGAAGTTGAGCCTCTAAAATAGCGTCGCCATACAAAAAGCTATTTTGATGTTTTTTTAAAAACTCAAGGTTCTTTAAAACCTTAAATTGTGTCTTTTCACCGAATCCAGGTAGCTTAGCTAATCGGTTTTCTTTGCAGGCATATTCAAGTTCGCCTAACGAAGAAATCTTAAGCTCGTCGTAAATGACCCGAACTTTTCGAGCTCCTAAACCAGGAACCCTTAGGAGCTCTAACAAACCATCGGGAATTTTCTTCTTTAAGTTCACGTGTTCGGCAATTTTACCGGTATTGACGAACTCTTCGATCTTTTCTCTGAGAGAGGGTCCAATACCTTTAACTTCGGCGATTGAACCCGTTTTAACGGCATCATCGAGGTTGCCATCAAAGACTTCAATAATTCGCGCCACATTTTCATGGGCTCTTACCTTAAACGGGTTCTCTCCGAGCAAATCCATATAAACAGCAATTTCGCTCAGAGTTTGTGCAAGGAGGTTACGGTCCGTCATTACCGATGGCCTCAACTGGACAGCCTTCCATTGCCTCTTTACATTGGGCCTCTTCTTCAGGAGTTCGAGGTTGAGTTGCCACGAAGGCGTGACCTTCTTCGTCGTTCATTTTAAAATTTGAAGGAGCGGAGGTGCAGCAGGCATCACAAGAAATGCATTGCGTGTCGACATAGAACTTTCCTTCGACATTTTCTTCATATTTGGTGGATTTATCGGCCATTAAAACTCCTTATTTGAACCTCTTTTGGGCAAAGCGCACTGGGTGCAAACGAAAATAACTCATTTCAAAGGATTAAGTCAATTTTCCCATAGCTCTGCGATGAGGGGGGCTCCACCATAATTTTTCAAAAACTTTCTCTTCATCCCGGCCTTCTTTGGATATGAGGTCCTTAAACAATCCAATGAGGTTTGAGTCTCTATTTTGTAAAAAATTTTCAGACAAAGAAAGCGCCTTTCCTGAAGAGGTGATCTGGTCCACAAGCCCCCTATTTAGGGCCTCTTGGGCTGAAATCCAGCGGCCCGAGGTAAGCCAATCTAGAGCTTGGGCTCTCTCTACGCGACGTAGAAGGTTTTTTGTCCCGCCCCAGCCGGGACTTAGATTTTGATGGACTTGTCTGAAGGCAAAGCGGGCTGAAGAGCCTGCGATGACATAATCACAAGCCAAAGCTAGCTCACATCCGCCACCGACCGCGTCCCCTTCAATGGCACATACAATGACGATAGGTTTTTTTCTAAATCCAGTTAATATTTTTCTAATCTTGCGGTGGGTTTCCATCCCGTCTCTTTTCGATTTCATTTTCAAAAAAGCTTTGAGATCTCCTCCTGAGCAAAAATTTTTTTGAAACTTTGATGTGATGATAAAACCCGAGCTTTTATTTTTTATAGCTTGGTCCATTTCTTTTTGCAGTTTTACAGTTGTTTGAAGATCCAAAGCATTGGCCACTTCGGGGCGATCCAAGTAAAATATAGAACTCATATTATTTCAATTTGCCCCTTCGGATCCTTGCCCAAGACTTCCCCTATGAGCCAAGCCTCTTGGCCCACTTTCTGGAGCCTGTCTTGAAAGTGGGGAAAGTCCTCTCTGGGCATTGAAACCAGAAGGCCACCGCTTGTTTGCGGATCATAGAGAATATGTTGAACGTTGGTCTTGACGTTTTTTAAGTTAATTTGGCCAGCGTAAACTCTATTTTTTACATCGGCCGCAGTGATATAACCTTCATCGATAAGTCCGAGGATGCGGTCGTCAAAAGGAATATTTTTTTGAAAAACTTGAATAGAGACTTGGCTCGCGCGAACCATCTCCGACATATGACCTAAAAGACTAAATCCTGTGATGTCCGTACAAGCCGTAGCGCCAGACTCCATCATGGCTTCACAGGCCATTTTGTTGAGAGTAGCCATGATTCTTACCGTTTTTTTGAAAAGGTCCTTGGGGCAGTCTTCATATTTAGCCGCCGTCACCACGATTCCGGTGCCCAGGGGTTTGGTGAGGACGAGAACTTGCCCGGGTTGGGCTTGGTCATTTGAAAAAATCCTCTTAGGATTAATAAGGCCCGTGACGGAAAGCCCAAACTTCATTGAAGGGTCATTTACAGAGTGCCCTCCCACCAAAGTGCATTGGGCTTCTTCTATCTTGTCGAGAGCCCCCTTCAAAATTTTCTTCAGGGGTCCAACTCCCATATCTTCGGGGTAGCAGAGGATATTCAAGGCCGTTAGGGGGTCACCTCCCATAGCATAAACATCACTTAGAGAATTGGTGGCTGCAATTTGACCATACAAATAAGGATCATCCACAATGGGAGTGAAGAAATCTACAGTTTGTACCAACGCTTGGTTAGCTCCTATTTGATAAACTCCGGCGTCATCGGCCTTGCTAAACCCCACTAATAACTCGGGACGAAACGGCTGACTTAAATTGAAGACGGCTTTGCGAAGGAGAGCGGGATTGAGCTTCGAGGCGCAGCCGGCGCAATTTACCGTTTGTGTGAGTCGGGGGGACTTCTTGCTGAGTGCCTGGCTCCGCCCTTTTTTCTTGGCCTTTCTTCGTTCAATCACGGGTCTTTACTCCAAGTTTTGTTAAAGCTCGTCAATTTAGAGAATAGTTGATACTTTGTATCAATTATTGACCCATTTGGGAACGATCCTTTTGCCTAGAGCCCCTTTGACAATAGCCCCACTTGGCCTATGGGGATCTCATTATTACCCATAAGTATCTTTCCGGTGGTTTTCAAACCAGAGTTTTGGTGACAAGATTTTAATTCTGGATTAGCAAGAAAGATTATGGATACGTTGCAGCATGGCCACCATTCTGGTCACAGTCATAATCATGATCCTAGTCACCATCGCCATGGCCATCACCTCGAAAGGGCTCAGGGGGTTAAGCAGCTTAGAAAGGTCCTGATTCTTACACTGGGGTTCATGGTTGTTGAGGCCCTAGGAGGGTATTATACAAATAGTTTGGCTCTTTTCTCCGATGCAGTTCACATGCTTACTGATACCGGCGCCATCGCCCTAAGCCTTTTTGCTTTTTTTATGAGTTCAAGGCCAGCCACCGATCACAGAACCTTTGGATATTATAGATTAGAGATTTTATCGGCCTTTATTAATGGGATGTTCCTTATCGCCATTTCGCTTCTGATTATTTGGGGGGCGTGGGTTCGCTACCATAATCCTGGAGAGATCAAGGCGATAGAAATGTTCGTGATCGCCACGGGGGGCCTGGTGTTCAATCTCTTCGGCGCTTACCTCCTCCTTAAAAGCAACCACGAAAATCTCAATATTCGGGGCGCTCTATTTCATATTTTAGGGGATGCTTTGGGGTCCGTAGGGGCTATGATCGCAGCCCTTTTGGTCTATTTCTTCGGATGGACTCAAGCCGATCCAGTTGTTAGCGTCGTCATTGCGGCTCTGATTATAGTTTCTTCTTTCCGCCTGATTTTAGATACGGCCCATGTGATTTTAGAGGGCGCTCCCCATCATCTCGACACTGACGAAATTAGAAAGGCCATTCGGGCGGTAGCGCAAGTAAAAGAGGTTCACGACCTTCATGTCTGGAGTATAACCTCGGGAATGGTGAGCTTAAGTGTGCATGTTGTGGCTGAAGAGTGTTCACGTCACGATCTTCTTTGCAGCATTCGAGATATGCTCAAAGATTCTTTCAAAATTGAACACGTGACCATTCAAATCGAAGATGAGAGCCTTCGCCAGCATGAGCCGAACATTTAGAGGGCGCCTAAGTCCTCTGGAGAAGGGTTCGATACACGTCTTCAGTTTTCATAAACCGAAGACCCACATTGGATTTATTAGTGGTGCCCTCATTAGGGGACTTGGCCCACACCACTTCTGCATCGATGTCGTAGAGTTTATTTGCAGCACCGGCCTGCACTTTAAGGCGCAAGAGATCCCCGGGTAGAACGTGGCCCGAGGTCAGTTCAACATAAGCTCCGCCACGGCTTAGGTTCACTATACTTCCATTGTATTTTTCGCCGGTGAGCGTTTTTTCGACGGCCGTCTTCTGGGCGGTTGCATATCTGCGAAACACTCGCTGGTAAACCGGTTTGCCCTGAAGAAGTTTTTCGCAGATTCCCCACACGTCCGAAGACTGAAAAGGCTTTTCAACAAGAGTTACCCTTGAGAGTTTCTTGACCCGGGCAAGGGCTTCTTTATCGACTTTGTCTGAGAAAATTATTACGGGTAGGGAGTAACCCATTTCGCGCAAGTCGTTAATCGTGGCTGATCCATTTTCAGAGAAACTTTCGAGGTCAAATATGAGGCAGCTATAAAAACCGGTATTAAGATAAGTCCTGGCCATGAGGATATTTTCAACGGGAGCTACCTGATAGAGCTTATTGCGTTGAATTTCGGCCATTATTTTCTCTGTCGAAGGCTCAATTGTTGGAGCCACAATGAGGAACTTAAAGAGACGGTTCATTTAACCCTAACCCCCACTGTTATAATCGGCTATTTCCTAAGAAACCTAAGTGCTTATGGCCTATTTCGATCAAACGATTTTACAGGTTTTTTGGCTAAAAGTTCTCCACGAAAACAGGAAAACTGTACTAAAGTTAGGCAGTTTTTTGAACTTTATCGTTTGTCTGCAGGGGTCCACTTCAACCCCGTTTGTCCCACGTATTTTCCACGGGGTCGATAAATCCGGTTATTGGAATATTGCTCCAAACAGTGAGCAATCCAGCCTGAAATTCGGCTGACAGCAAAAATCGGAGTATAAAGGTCGATTGGGATATCCAAGCAATAGTAGACGCTAGCCGAATAGAAGTCGACATTCGGCAGAAGTTGTTTCTTTTCTTGCATGATATTATCGATGCGTTCACTCATCTGGAACCATTGAGGTTCACCGCGTCTTTTGCCAAGCTCCTCAGACATTCCCTTTAAAATGCGCGCGCGGGGATCGCCATTTTTGTACACTCGGTGGCCAAAACCCATAACTTTTTCTTTATTAGCCAAGGCTCCTTGAATGAATTTTTCACATTCAGCCATGTTGCCAATTTTTAGGAGCATCTTCATGACTTGTTCGTTGGCCCCTCCGTGAAGAGGACCTTTTAAAGTTCCGATTCCACTGGTTATGGCCGAGTGCATGTCGCTCAGAGAGCTTGTGGTCACGCGAACGCTAAAAGCCGAACAATTAATTTCGTGGTCGGCATGTAAAATTAGGGCCGTATCAAAAACCTTAACATGGTAAGAATCGGGTTCCTTTCCTTTAAGCAAATACAAAAAGTTCCAGGCGATGGATTTATCTAATTTGGGTTGGAGAATTTCTTTGCCCGTTCGAATTCGTTCAAAGGCAGCGACAATGGGGCCCATTTTTGCCATGAGCTGAATGGCTTTTCGCTTATTGGAGGGTTCACTGATGTCGTTAGCGTCTTTATCCCAGAGAGCTAAAGCTGAAACAGCGGTTCGTAACCACTCCATAGGATGAACATTCTTTGTAGGCAGGGATTTTATGAATTTAAGATAGTCTGGATCGAGCTTAAGACTTTCAGCTAATTCCCTTTTGAAGGACGCGAGTTCGCTGGCTTTGGGGAGATGCTTATTCCACAGTAAGAATGCCGTTTCTTCAAAAGTAGAATTTTCTGCGAGATCCTCAATTGTGTATCCACAGTAAGTGAGTGTGGTGTCAATAATTGAAGAGATTGAAGTCGAACAAGCGACGATGCCCTCTAGACCTTTATCAATTGCTCCAGCATATTCTTCAGCCATTTTATTTCCGCCTTTCGGATTCTCTTAACTTACCTAACAATCATATCGGAATTTAAATTGCAAATATAAGAGGTTATTTAAGGGATTGGCGTACAGGACTTTGATTAAACTTCTGGACTCAAGAGTGAATTGACAACGGCGTCAAAAGCTTCGGCACTGTACAGCAATCCGGTGTGCCCAATATATTCAAGTTCTATATTTTTAAAAGCTTTAGCCGGAGTCCCTTTAACTTTCGAACTTTCTGAAGGCATCACGGTCCAATCGAAATTAGAGTAAATGCTTACAATTTCGCAATTCTTGGGCAACTCGGTGCTCATCAAAAGTCTAATAAGATAAGAATCCACACGGAGGTCAGCGTCTAACGCTCCGCGAGAGAGGCCCTTGGCAAAAAAACTCAAGTGGGTACCCTGGTGCGGAGTGCCAAGAGTCACTAGTCTTTTTATCTTACCGCGGCCCTCTCCCAAACTCATGTAGGTTCGAGCGACTATTCCCCCTAGAGAATGGGCTACAATATCTATTTGGGGGGCTCCTGTTTTTTTCATGACCATTTCTATTTTGCGTCCGAGTTCTTCCACCATCTGCAAAATATTTCCATGGAGAGTGCTATAGTTCATGGTGAAAATGTTTTCCCACCCCTCCTCCTTCTCCATTCGCTTTTTAAGGTGCATAAAGGCCGATCTATTATGAATAATTCCATGGACGAGGAGAATCGGCCTAGGATTAGTGGCCAGTCGAGTATGACGGCGGGCAATTTCATTTTTCTCAAATAGGCCAAGGGGATAAAGATGAGCTGCGACGAGATTGGCACCGAGTTCTCGAATAGTTCCGCGAACAAAGCGACTCCCTTTTTTAATTTTTTCTACTACCAACATAAATCTGGTCTTCAACCCTTTCGAAGTTGAATGACTTTATCTTTAACTTCCATAATTACAACACTCAAATCGTGAGGGTAATCCTGGCCATCGGCAAAACGCGAAATCTGAAAGAGTATTTCGTTTCGCATATCGTGGCACCCGCTGCGGGCCTTTTCTAGAATTACACTGTGAAGTCTATCTTCTCCGTATTTCTCACGTTTCGCGTTAATCGCATTGACAATTCCGGCGCTTAAAACGATAAGCCGATCGCGAGGGTCGAGCTTGATTGTCTCCGCCTTATACTGAGGCTGAGTTTTCTTTCCTATCGCTTCTGATCCTTTATCCAATTTTATTAGTTTATCTTCGGCATACTTGTAAAGAAAAGATAGCACTTCTCCTGCTCTGCAATAAGTGAGCTGGTAACGCCTTCGATCAACTATGCCATAAAATACACGGGCTAAATCTTCACCCTTGATATTGTTCTGTATTTCTCGAGACATGTGCTTAAGGACTTCTTCGGGATCCAGCCCCTTTTTGGCTTCGATTTGTGTGGTCAGTTTGAGCAACACTGACATAAAGAGCGACGCCATTCCATGGCCCGATGAATTGGACATCAATATGCCAAACTGCATCTTGTCTTGCATTTCAAAAATATCAAAGTAATCCCCGCCAGTGAGGGGCGAGGCCACAAACTTTGTCGAAAAATCAAAACCCGGAATATTAGGAATTTCAGTGGGAACTAAGCTTCTCTGGATGACACTAGCGAGTTTTAGCTCCCCTGCGATTTGGTTAATAAATTTTTCTAACTGAAGGTTAATTTGTGCTAATTCTTTTCGGAAGGAAAGAAGTTCTCTATCTCGATCAGCGAGCTCCATTTCAAGCTGCTTTATTTTGGTTTCGGGAGTCCGTGGATCTTTTCTGGCCATCCCAAATTCTCCGGGAGATTTTAAGGAATTGCAAGCCAAAGGGCATGGCCCATTGTCTTTTAACAAATTTTCGACTAAGTATTTAGCTTGATGGCCACGCAAACGACGAGACTTGATTTGAGTCTCTTGGAACAATCGTTAGTCGAATCTCAGTCCATGTCGGCCTATCAAACTTCTTTGTTAGCCCAAGAAATATTAAGTCGCGGTCATCATCTTGCCTCCCGCAGTGCAAAACGGATTGATTTTCTCCTCCATGAGTTTCAAGCGAGAAATCCTGGCCTTGCCGACGGGCTTGAGGCCATCTCAGCTTTAAATGATTATCTCTTTGAGGATTATGGGTTTGTCGTAACGACCGAAGACAAATGCACCCTTGATGATTATTTTATTGGCAAAGTTTTGGAGACTCGTATTTCCTCTCCGCTGGTGTTTTCGATAATTTATTGTGAGATGGCGCAGCGGTTAAATCTTGTGCCGATCAATTATGTCAACTTTCCGACAAATTCTCTGGTTAAAATACTGTACAACCATCAGCTTCTTTTTGTGGATCCGGCAGAAAAGGGGCATCTTCTTTCCGTAAGTGATCTTCAAAATCGTCTTTTTCGGCGTTACGGCCAAAGCGTTATCCTCAATAGCTCTTTTCTTGAGACTCCCTCAGAATCTCATATTGCACACCGACTTCTTACAAAATTAAAAAATATGTATTTTGATCTCAGGGCCTGGGAAAGTCTTTTGGCTGTTTTGGACGTTTTAGTATGGCTAAGCCCCGCGAAGATGCACGAGCTTAAGGAGCGAGGTCTTCTCCTCTATCAACTGGGCCATTACACTGACGCCCGAAAAGATCTTAATCGCTTTGTAACCTACGCAAGGCCCTCGGCGGAGACCGAGAAATTGCGGCAACTTGTAACTTATCTTGAGAATCCGAAAATCACACCACTTTATGAGTGAGTGGGAGGCATGGCTAATGACGGGAACTACGACGATACACCTTCATACGCCACCGCAAGATAGTCTACAATGACAGATAATGGAGAGGTTCAAAGATCTCATCGTGAAAGATTTTTGAGACTCTATCCAATTTTCAGTTTTGCGAGCTCGGGGGCCTTGCGGTCGATGATGTCTCCTCGGACATAGCGATGCAGGACACTTCCAACAAGTGTCTGGTAGGGTATTCCAAGACGCTCCGCCTCTGTCCTCAATGCGGCCAAATCTGAGCCATCCAGACGAATGCTAATAGGAATCTTAGAGGCTTCAATACTCGTTTTAACCTTTCCAAGACGTTTTTTAAGCCTCTTCAGGTCGTATTCCCTTTTCATAATCGATCCTTTCTTTTGAGGTTGCCTTACGAGCGGAAATGATACGAATGGATGTCTCATTTTCCTTCTCGCAAAACACCACGAGCAACAGGTTAGAAGCACTTGAATGTCCAATTCGAATGAAACGGTCTTCATTAGCACTATGTTCGGGATCGTAGTACTCCGTGGACAAAGTATCGGCCCAAATTGTCTGGGCCTCTTCATCCCATTCAAATTTCATCATCTATAATAGTATGCTATTGTATATACAAAGTCAAGTGAGATCTCGTTAAAATAATGGGACAAAGATTAATTTTATTTGATTCATGACCCTTCGAAGTGTGCGCTTTGCCAATAAGCTCCTTGAGCCACAAGCCCAAACCGATGGCTGTTGCCGGGTTGCCACCACACTTTTGAGCTCCCACTAAAAAACTCCCTCTTCTAAAGTCTTCTAAAGTAATGCCGTTCACTTTTTCTGACTTGAATTTGTCACTTTGAGCGCCCGAATCAGTCATCTTGTTAAAATTTCATTGATGTCGAAAGGTTAGACGTTTAGGATTTTTGAGAGCGTGAAAAAAGCCACGCCTTTGAACACAATTTTTTCCCGGAAAGGAAATCCTATGACGCAGGCGCGGCAGGCCTAGTGTAAATGTACCTGAGTTTGAAAATTCATTTCAAGAGAAATATCTCCTCGGAAGCACGATTTCTTGGTCACGAAAGTTCAATCCAAAAAGATTTTTCCACACGATTATCCAACTTGTTTCAGGAAAAAATAATGAGGGCTATCTTCACGCGCTCTTAAAGAGTTTTGCCGACGAAGATGTAGACCACGCTCCCGTTAAAAGTGCACTTTGTAAAATCAGAAAGAGAGTTAGCTTTAATTTTTTTAAAGACATCTTCATCGGCCTTCTTCTCTCCTATGAGCCCTACCGCAGAACCTACAAGGGGCTTAGGATCTACGCTATTGACGGGCTTCAACTTTTACTCCCAAGAACTGACGACTTGCTCTTAGCGGGCTTTAGGGGCCGCAGAGTGAGTCAGCATCGTCAAAGTCATATGCTCTACATGTACCTCACCCATGCCTACGATGTTCTGGGTGAGGTCACAAAAGATTTTAAATACTCAACGGGTCTTGATGAGATTGCCGATGCTTGCGAGATGGTTAAAGGCTTTGAGAAAAACAGTGTGACCATCTATGACAGGCTTTACATCAGCCGTCGTATTGTGAATGCCCACAAAGATGCAAAAAACTATTTTTTAGCTAGAGCCAGGCGCAAAGGTGTTGTCAAAGAGATTCAAGATTTTTTTAAATCCAAAAAGAGAAGAACTATTGTGGAAATCGAAGGGGTAAAGACAACGTTAATCAAAATTTATAACCCCCAGACAAAACTTGACGATGTATTTGCCACAAATCTCCCCGATGAATGGTTAACCAGAAAAATTATTGAAAACCTCTACACCAAGCGCTGGGAAGTAGAGAACTCATTCAGAGTGGCCACCCAAACAATGCGCTGTGAGCAGTGGCATTGCACCCATCTCAACGGGATTTTACAAGAACTGTATGCCACTTTCTGGCTTATAAACTTTACAAGAATCCAAATGGCCTTAAAGCAAAAACCTGACAGAAATCCCCTCTCAAAAGTTTATAAAAAACCAAATTTTAAATTTGTTCTCGATTGGGTGATCTCAATCTTTCCCAGAATCCTACGAAAAATCAGGGGGGTGTTCATGCCAATGTTAGACTTGATGAACTTATCGACAGAAAAAAGAAAGCACAGATCCCGCTCTTACCCACGGCAGCTGCGGCATCCAGCGCCAAATTACCCCTACGCTAATACCCATTGGGATTGGGAAGTGGAGGAAAAGTGAACGGCATTAGAGTCTTTGATGACCAATTATTCGACGGGAGCATGGAATAATTACCCTTGGGGGACCTGCAAAAAGAATAAACCCTGGGAGAAGATGGTATAACTGTTGCTCACGAATAAACATCTGGCTCAAACAAACTTAATAAAAAACGGGGAGAAAGATTGCAGAG
>Ga0206996_1009_pt1 | contig 52371 bp, 46 predicted proteins | sample Alteio_BWMinCont_2_FD_153467 | JGI IMG/M metagenome (GOLD analysis project Ga0206996, IMG submission 153467) | Enriched cells from forest soil in Barre Woods Harvard Forest LTER site, Petersham, Massachusetts, United States -... | ecosystem: Environmental > Terrestrial > Soil > Temperate forest >...
AAAATAAAATGTGATTGCCGGTTTCTTCAAGTAAATTTCAGCTTTGGGAGCTGTTGCTGTGAGGTCAAAAAGATAGATCTTGTCTTTGGACGGACAGGTGATGACAATCCCTTGGCTGTAGGCTGATAAAATGTACGGACCTTCTTCGGGAATCATGGTTCCGTAGAGAGGTGAGAAAATGGAAATGTTTGGCGAATGGCTAATTAATATTGCGCATTCTTAATGACCATCGATAAGCAAGCCGTTCTCGAACGCAATCGGGTTTCTTGGAGCAAATCACGGAAACCCCTTTTATTTCTCATTCTCGCAATGGGATTCGTTCTGTTTTACGCTGTGGCCGGCACCACCAGCTTGTGGGACAATGATGAACCGACCTACGCGGAAATCGCAAAAGAAATGGTCGTCTCCGGCCATTGGCTCACCCCCATGTTCAATCACGAAGTTTGGTTTTGCCATCCCCCGCTTTACATGTGGCTCACCGCCGGCATTTTCAAAGTTCTAGGACCCCATGAGCTGTCTGCACGTTTTTTCCCGTGCCTGTTTGCCCTGCTTGGAATGCTTTTTCTTTTTCATTGGGGATCCCGGTGGTGGAATGAAAAGGTCGGGTTTATGGCCGCAATCATTCTTGGAACCTCATTGCAGTACCTGGTGCAGGGGGGGATGGCCACCATGGACACGATGCTCCTTGGATTTTTGCTTCTGGCTTTTTATGCCGCTTGGAAAGGATTCGAAACGCGCAAACTCAACTGGTGGATGCTTTTCTTTGTTGCGTGCGGCTTGGCAACTTTGGCCAAAGGGGTTTTCGGGATTGCCTATCCCCTTTTTTATTTTCGGTTTGTATTTTACCTTGAAACGCGAACCCAAAAAAATGATTCACGAAATCCCTTGGGGCAAAGGGCTGCCTCTCTATCTTGTCATTGCAGCCCCATGGTTTGTGTATGAAACATTCACCCATGGCAATGCTTTTCTTTATCAAGTGTTTTACTTTTACACCTTCAAACGGGTTGTTTCTTCCATTCTCAATCAAGCCGGCGGCTGGTATTATTACTTTCCGGTCCTGTTGCTCGGATTTTTGCCATGGAGCGGATTCCTGCCGGCGCTTGGATTTAAAGCGTGGCATGGCCGAAAAGATGAAAAAGTTTTTTTCCTTGGATTCTGGGCGGTTGTCACCTTCATTTTCTTCAGCTTCGTTCACACCAAACTGCCGAATTATATTTTCTTTTTATATCCGCCACTTGCATTGCTCTTGGCCTATTTCTGGGAAAGCTTTTCGAAAAAAGAACTTATCTCCGGCAGTCTTTTGTCTTTGCTGTTCGTGGGGCTTCTTGTCACCGCGGTTCACATGTTTGCGCAAAAAAAACTGCTCCCGCAAGAAATCGTCGGGAACCTCAACCAAGTGACTCCGGTCCTCGACATTTTGATGGTCGGTTGTTTGATCTCGTTTTTAACGGCGCTTTTCAAGCAGCGCGCTTTGGTTTTTTCGGGATTGGCCCTGACCATGAGCGTGTTTTGGCTGGTGTTGCATTTTAATTACACCGGCATTGTTGAATCGTACAAACCGATGAAACCCCTTGCTGAAACGCTTGCCACCTATCGGACCAAAACTCCGGCGCCGGTCTTGGCTTATCATGTTCCGGGAACAGCAAGCCTGATTTTTTACTCAAACGCACCCATCAATAATGTGAACGATCCGGACGCTTTTCTCACCTTGTGGAAAACGGAAAAATATTATGGATTCCTTGAAGAAAAAACCTTGGTTGCTTTAGGAAATCGGCTGAAACCATACCGGCTTATCGACCACAAACGAACCCTCTACCTCATCGCAAATTTCCGTTAAACGCGACCGTAGATCCATTCCGCAAAAGATTGGTCGCCTCCGGTCCAATGCCGGCAGCAGCTACAGCTTAAAAAAGATCAGCGATTATTCGCCGAGTGCTTCCCTAAAAAGCTCACTGAATTTTGAAGAAATTTTTTCCGGTTGGCTTGGTTTGCTCTCAGCCGGTTTTGCTTGGTTTGCTTGCCCGAGCGGACCTTTATCCGGTGGAATCGAACCCGGCCCTATACCTGTCACGTTGCTCATCTGCTCTTCCTCCTTAGGTTTTTGTTTTACTTCCTGATTATCACGCAGGACCCTGCAAACGTCAAGGGGACATTTGTTGCCGACTTATGAACATTTCGTCAGGAGGGATGGGTGGAGCTGGAGGGAAACAAAGGTTGCCATGCCATCTGATTGCTTTTTGCTGACCGGAGCGGCCGGATATGTCGGAAGCCATGTCTTGCGTCTTTTTCTCGAACAAGGGCAAAAATGCGTTGTTTTGGACGATCTTTCAAAAGGTCACAGGCTCGCCGTCCCCTCGGGCGTCCCCTTTTATCAGGCGAACATTTCGGATGAAAACGTTTTGGATGAAATTTTCAAAGCACATACAATCGCGGGGGTTCTTCATTTCGCGGGTTTCATTGAAGTGGGAGAATCGATGCAAAATCCGGCAAAATATTTCGAGAACAATCTCTTTGCCGCTATCCCGCTTCTTGAGAAAGTGAAAACGCGAAAAAATTGCTGGATTGTCTTTTCTTCATCCGCAGCCGTTTATGGTGAACCGAAACAAACTCCGATCCATGAGCATGATCCAAAAAATCCGAACAATCCTTATGGCCTCACCAAGTGGATGTTTGAGGAAATGCTTCGCGCTTATGATCACTCCTTTGGAATACGCTCAATTTCGCTTCGCTATTTCAATGCAGCCGGAGCGCACCCTGCAGGGGATATTGGAGAAGATCATGCTCCTGAAAGCCATCTCATTCCACTTGTTTGCCAAACAGCGCTCGGCAAAAAAGATAAAATACAAATCTATGGAGACGATTACCCCACCCAAGACGGAACCTGTGTCAGAGATTACATCCACATCCTCGATTTGGCCAAGGCACATTGGATTGCAGCTTCATCGTTACAGAAAGGGGATCCAACGAAAAGTTACAATCTTGGAAACGAGAAAGGCTACAGTGTGAAAGAAGTGATAGAAACGGTGCGGCGCGTGACCGGAAAAAAAATCAATCAGGAAATTGCCCCAAGAAGAAAAGGAGATTCTGCCGTCCTGGTAGCGTCCTCAAAAGCGTTCAGAGAAGAGCATGGCTGGAAGCCCGAATTCGAAACACTCGAAAAAATTGTCGAATCCGCTTGGCTTTGGCACCACCGCCACCCCGATGGCTTCTAAGCCCGCCCGTCGAGTTCAACAACCCAGCCGATCTGCGCGTCAATCAAGCAAAGCTCGCGCTCCAGCAATTCACGCTCGACCGGATTGGATGACTGTTGAATCGAATTTTCTTTAAGCGATCGTTCCGCCTCAAGATCCCGTTTAAAGTAAGAAAAATCCAAACCCCTTCCTCCTTTCTCCCTTGGGTTCGAAATTTCCCCAAATTCCGAACCTGCAATTTCAATTTAAAAAATTCTGATGCATAAAACGATCTCCTTGTGGATAACTGAAATTCGGGACAGTCCCGAATTTAATAAAAGAAAAATCGGGACAGTCCCGAATTTTCTCACATGAGAATCGGGGTTTTTACGAATGCGTATCATCCGATCACAAGCGGCGTGGTAAATGCGATTGACTGCATTGACAAAGGATTAACTCAACTTGGCCATCAAGTTTATATCATTGCTCCACAATATCCGGGATATCAAGATCCATCTTCATCCGTCATTCGTTTCCCTTCGATTCGCTTAACCGACCGTGCGGATTTTCCACTCCCCTATCCTTACGTTCCGCGGTTGATTCGTAAAATTGAGCGCTTGCAACTTGATTGCATTCACGCGCAACATCCGTTTCTGCTTGGCAGTCTTGGAATGCGACTGGCAAAACAGCACCACATCCCAACAGTCTTCACTTTTCATACCCTCTACGAACAATACGTGCATTATGCTCCACCCATCCTTCCACAATTTGTCTTGCGAGCCTGGGTAAAAAAAAGAGTCTCCTCATTTGTAAAACAAGCAGATGCAATTGTTGTCCCATCCCCTTCCATTGTTGAACTTGTGAAAGCGTATGGCGGATCGGATCGCATCCATGTTATCCCGAATGCCATTCATTTACAGCCGTTTCAACATGGAGATGGAACCGAAATTAGGAAACGATATGGCTTAGATTCGAAAAAAGTCTTGACCTTTGTCGGCAGACTTGCAGAAGAAAAAAACATCTCTTTTCTGCTTTGCGTCTTGGCGCAAATCAAAATGAAAATTCCAGATGCCGTTTTTTTGCTTGTGGGAGACGGCCCTTATCGCAAAGCCCTGGAAGAACAAACCGCAATGCTTCGATTGACCGAAAACGTCATTTTTACCGGAATGGTTCCTTATACGCAAGTTCCAAACTATTTGAAAGCGGCCGATTTGTTTGTGACCGCTTCAACCACCGAAGTCAAGCCCCTTTCGCTCTTGGAAACGATGGCTTGCGGCGTGCCGATTTTGGCTGTCAACGCATCCGGCGCAATGGACACGATTACAAGCGGCAAGGACGGCCAACTTGTCAGTGAGAACGACCATGAATTCGCGGCCGCCGCCGTTGATTTGCTTCAAAATCCGAGCAAACTCCGACAACTCGGCGACAATGCAAAAAAAACCGCAGAAGGATTTGGCATCGAAACCATGGCTAAAAAACTCGAGTCGCTTTATGGAAAACTGATTACGGCTGGGCGATGATTTGGACCGGATAGAATGAGCCGCCGACAGGCATCGTTTGAATGTCGACACGGCGCGTTTCATTTGGGGCCAATTCCGCTTTGTAAATCGGATAAACCTCGGCGGCACCGACGATTGGAACTTTGACGAGCGCTCCATTCACGAAAAAGACCCCTTTGGCCGGTCCTGCTTGCGGACTGAACATCACATGAACGGTTTGCGGAGTTGGTTTCGGATTCGTCAAGGTCAAATGAATGTTGTATAAGACGCCATAGTTGCCGAGATCGGGTTTTGCGGTATCTTTTTCATGGAGTATGAGATCCTTCCCAATGCTGATAAAAGCGTAATCTCCACCCACCATGTATTCCGATTCGATTGCAATTAAAGGACTTTCGAAGATTCCTCTCGATTTGTTGCTGTTTAATGCAACGGGCGCTTCGGAGTTTTCTCCGGCTCCAAGGGCGCGTACACGGGTTTCAACGATCGGATGGCCCAATGAAAGCGGCGCGAGACGCAGAAGTCCTGAAACCGTTTCACCGGGTCTCACTTTTTGCAGCACCAGCACATGCCGTGTTTCGCCGTTTAACTCCACGATTCTCCCCAACCGGTGCATGAGCGCCGAGAAAAATCGGTCCGCAGCAACAGCCCCCACCGTCAGCTCATGAAGCCCCGGACCTGCAATGCCGTCCATCACGTGGATTGGAATCGGATGATCCTCGTTGTTCACCAAATCGACTTCAAACAGATACGGCACATTTCCGCGGTTGTCATGATGGTAAAGAAATTGAACCGGTGAAGCATCGGGCAATGTTTCGTGGAACAAGGTGCACGGATGTGTGAAGCCTTCCGGATTGTTGCTGACCATTAGACTGGCGGGGGCTTCCACACTGAACCGTTTGTTCCTGACATTAAAACTGATTTTCTCTTTTGTCGGTTTTAAGCCGGCTCCGAAAATTTTGGCGGTCACCGGAACTTGAATGTCTTCCCCTTCGGGAAGCTTTGCAGGAAGGTCGGCCGGAACAATCAATTGAATCCGGGTTCCGGGTTTTTCCGTGAGATTTTGATTCAAATAATCGACAATTTGATTTTTTACAAATGCGCGGGAAACATCATCCCCGGTCACAATCAAAGAAGCGCGCGCCGAGCGATTCCCCTTGGGAACCACCGAGGCGGTCTGCCTTGAAAGGCGTTTGACATGCTTGGACCAAGCCAGGGCCAATGGCTTTTCGACATGCTGTGACGAAGCCGGGGACATGGTTAATACCCCATTGCCGTCATCCGCAAAGCCTGCATGCGGCTGTAAGCACAAATAAAATAAAAGCAATAAAAGCCACGTCCGCATAAAAAACCCTCTCCCTTTCATTGTACCACGTTATGCCCGAATTACAAATACATGCTCTGTATGATTTATTATACTCTGATAAACCGAGAAAAAGCAACCCTGGACCTCGTCCAAATGGACTAGTCCTTTAAGATTTTTTCTTCGGCAAGCGCAAGCGGGGCAATCCCGCATTTTAAGAATTCACGGTGGAAATCCACTAGCTTGAAGCGCTCTTTTCGCTTTTGGCGGTAAGCGTCCCGGATTTTTAAAATCTCAAGCTTGCCGATGAAATAAGACATCGGCTGTGTCGGTGTTCTGACATAACGCTTCACTTCGCTCGCCGCCATGGCGCGCGGGAATTTCACTTCATTGACCAGCAGGTCGGTGGCTTCTCTTGCGGAAAGGCGGCCGGTTTGCAGCGAGACATCCAAAATCACCCTGGCCGCGCGCCACAATTGATCTTTTAACTGCGAAAGCTGTGTGAGCGGGTCATCGTAAAACCCTTCTTCTTTCATCATCTCTTCACAATACAAGGCCCATCCCTCGCATGAAACACTCGAAAAAGAGCGCTTGAGAAAGGGGGATTTACTGGCCCTTAAAAATGAAAATTGAAGATGATGTCCGGGATACGTTTCGTGTAACACAATCACCGGGATTTTATGATAGGCATGCTGTTGGAGCCTGGCTTCGCGCTCCGCTTTGGGAAGCTCTGCCGATACCGGAGTCACCCAAAATTCTCCTTTGCCCCGCTTTGCAAAAGGGGGCGCGGGCATATAAGCTGCAAACGGCATGAATCCTTGACTGAACGGAGGAGTTTCGGTGACTCTGATTTCATCATGCTCTGGAAAAGGCGCGAGATTTTTTTCGAGAACAAAACGTCTGGTTTTTTCCATGAGTTTGCGGTAAACAGGCAGAAGCTGCTCGGAGGTTGGGTGTTGGGCGGAAGCTTCCTGCAACAAATCGGCCCATCCTTTATGCGGATCCAGTTCGCGCGACAGCCGCTTCATCGCCTCTTGAATGCGGTGGAAATGCTCTTCACCGATGGCGTGCAGATCGTCGCAAGAATAAGGAAGCAAATGCTCGCCGCGAAGCATGTGATTGTAACGATCGGCGCCAATTGCAAAAGCCCCGGTTGACTCCGGAAGCAGTTTTTCTGTGAGCCATGATTCGTACTGATGCAGATCGTTTGCGGTTTTTTGCCGGTACGACTCAAGCTCTTTGAGAAGCGCCTTTGATACCCCATTCGATTTGAATTTCAAGTTTTTGAAAAATGAAATTCCCCCTTGCGTCACTTCAAGGGCCACTTCGGTGAAAACCTTCGGAGGACGCTTCAGATTTTGCCGCGCTTCCTGCAACAATCTGCCATACGCTTTAAAGCGGGACAGGAGCGCCTCCGCGCGCTCTTTCCACGGCGTTAGGTCCCGGCCAATCAAAAGGTAAGCGCTGAACAAGACCGTCTCAGGATAGATGGCGGGGTCGCGCTTGTGGGGTTCAACGGTTTCCAAATTAAACAGCGCGCTGTCCAATTCAACTTTCATCAACATCGCATCAAAATAATCGGAAAAAGAAAGTTCCCGCAACGGAATTTTTCGAAGTCCACTTGCCGCTTTGTGGAGCATGGCTTTCAGGTCCTTGCAAACCTCGGGCGCATAGCTTTCCAAGGCGTGATCAAATCCTGAAAATCCAAACTGGGTTGCCTGGGTGGGAAAAAACGCAAACACTTCTTTTAAATAAGTTTTGGCAAGTGTTCGAAATTGTCGGGTCGCGGTTTGCATCAACGCGCCCCTTCGCTAGTCCCTTGAAGCGTCCCTGTTTGTTCAAAAGGAAATCCAAGGCAAACCACCAAATGCTTCAAAAAAGGGGTGGGATTTGACCGAACTTTCGATTTGCGTATTGGTTTTGCTTTTTGTGGTTTCACTTTACTGGGGTTTTCATCATCAACGCCGCAAGACTGAAATTCTGAGCATCATCACTTCTTTTAACCGCGGACAAGAAACCATCTACAACCTCACCGAACTTTCAAAATATATCCTTAAAAAATTTCTTGCCTACATGGGAGGCTCGCGCGGAGCGCTTTTCATTTATCACCGCCAACGCGGGGAAATCCGTTTGGCAGGTTCGATAGGACTTGAAAGCACAGAGCAGTTCCCGCCGCTTCTTGTCGGCCGCGATGCGCTGACCTGGGTACTCGGCAAGCGCAAAGGGATCTTGACCATGCGTGATTTAAACGATTCGGAATTTGAAGCCGCATTTCCAAGCCTTCGCGAACGCCTCAAAAAAGAATCGTTGGAAACCTTGATCCCGATTAAAGAACGGAATCTGCTGTTCGGGTTCATTGCGCTTGGAGGAGAAAAACAGCGCAAAATTTCATCCGACATTCTTAATCCGCTCCTCTCTCTCGCAGAACACGGACTTGAAAGTTTTGTCCTTTATGAATCCTCGATTACCGATGAAACAACCGGATTGTATAACAAGCGCTTTTTTCTCCAATCGCTTCAAACAGAACTCCGAAGATCAGACCGCTACCATCAACCCTGCACTCTTTTGGCGTTTGACTTGGATGATTTCAAACAGGTTAACGATCAATTCGGACATCCGCAGGGAGATCGCGTCTTAAAAGAGCTTGGGGCGCTTATCCACGAATGCATCCGCGATGGCATCGACATCCCGGCGCGAACCGGGGGTGAAGAATTCCACGTCATTTTGCCAGCCACCGATTCGGAACGGGCCATGAAAGTTGCAGAACGCCTTCGCAACACCGTTTCCAATCATCATTTCGCCGGCTTGAACCGGCAAGTCACCTTGAGTCTTGGATTGGCCGGTTACCCAGCACATGCAGACGAAGAAGGACGCTTGGTACTTTTGGCAGACCAATCGCTTTACCTTGCGAAATCCAAGGGGAAAAACTTGGTGTGTGTCGCGGGAGAATTGGAAACCGCGGACGCAAAGATGCCGGCGCCGCATTCCCAAGAACAGATTAAGCTCATCAATCCCGAAACTTTACTTTTCAGAAGCGATTATTTTTTGGTTCGCTTAAAAGAAGAAATCAAACGATCGATTCGCTATCAGTTCCCATGCTCTCTTGTTGTTTTCGCGGTTGAGACTTCGCCGACCGGTTCTTCGTTCGAAGCGATTCGCAAATTCTCTCCCATCTTGCGCGAACACTTGCGCACCGGAATTGACACCCCCGCCGCTTTGGATCGGGAATGCATCGCCGTCATCATGCCTGAAACCGAGAAAGACAAAGCCGTCATCATGGCGGAGCGAATGCAACGTTTTGTGGAAGACTTTACTTTAAGCGCCGGAATTAGTGGATTCCCTGCCGACGCCCTCACCGATGAAGCTTTGATTACATGCGCCAAGAAAGCCCTCGCAGAAGCGCAAAAACAAGGCCCAAACCACCTTGTCCTCTTCGAAAGCGAGCGCTTCCCCGTCCCGTAAGCGCAGCAAAGTGGAGAGTATCCCTACCATTTCATCCTAACTGATAAAGGGACTTCTGCCGTCTTCGCTAGATTCTCTTGAGAATAAAAAAGCGTTTTCGCCGCTAAGGACAAATCTCTTGCCTTTTTTTCAGCGGGTATTTGAGCTAAATGGCCAACAGTGAAACCGATACATCCAACAATGCCGGCAACAATAGCTGTAGTCATTCCAATACCTGCCAAGCCGCTTAAACCACAGATAGCTAAAGTACCAAAACCGCTTGCCAGCGCCCACTTACCTCCGAAGCAAAGCTTCAATGTAATCAAGTACCACATCTCAAATTGTTCGTCGATGTTCTTTAACTTTTCCGTTAAAGTTTGCCCATCCGCGGCCTCTATATTCTTGCGAACTGCTTGACAATTTTTTACAATAGAATCGTCGAATCTTAAATCCAACTCCATAGCATCTAATATTTTCGTGACGGAAGGAACCGAATCAAAAGATGCCCAATTTTTTGGAGAATTATCTAGGCCTTGAACAGCTTTTAACACCGCACGATTCACCTCTTTAATTCATAATAACATTGAGAGGATGCGATGTCAACCGGAAAATTGTTGCCGAATTATGAACTTTTCGTATTGGGGACATTTCCCCGCGCCACTGCCATGAGTTCCAGGTGAGCCTCCACTGTGTTTTCTCTTACTTAAAATATAACCGATAACTGTCGAAAAATCAAACGGATTTCCGGAAACAAACGAGTGTACACAACCCCTCCACATAGCCATTTATATCGATTTCATGAACTCTGCACCGCGAAGAAATATTTGGAAGTATCCCTCCGCGCAAAAAAATACTTTCTCGATTTTAAAGCAATTTTTCGAGAATTATTTTTGCCTAGGGAGATTTTAGTTCGATGAGGTTTGCATGATTCGACGTGCGGCACAAACAAACCATTCGCGAGTCAATTTGACAGCGGCGAACTGCTTGTATGGCAAAACGCTCGAACGAAAAGCCCATATTTAATAGGAGAGGCTGAAAGTTTTTCTAACCGACTGTGACCGATGACGTTTCTGGAGCCGGATTTGGGGGAGGGATCTCTCCGCTCTCTTTAACGGAAGCGCGCATTTTTGATATCTCGAGGAATCAAAAATGCGCGTGCAGTGGATGGCTCTGCCCCTTTTTATGCACTTTTATGCAAAAATTGAAGATCTGCAATGGCGTCAAAGAAAAGGGCCAAAATGTGGGCAAACTGAAAATAGGAAATGTCCCCAATTAGGTTTTTCAAGGAAAGTGCTGGGTTTTTGGCTAAAGAATGCTCTCATGATTGTCATGAAATTTGGAGGAACCTCGGTCGGCAATGCGGAGCGCATTGCCAAGGTGGCTTCCCTTGTCAAATCGCGGTTGAAAGAAAAACCGATTGTGGTGGTCTCCGCAGTGGGCGGTGTGACCGATCTTTTAATCCAGACGGCCGAAAAAACGGTGGAAGGGACTAATCCCGGCCCTGCGTTGAAGCGATTCGCCGAAATTCATCAGGCCATCTTTGAAAACTTGAATATTGACAACTCTTTTTTTGAGCCGTTTTTTCAGGAACTTTCCAATGTGTATGAAGGGATTTCACTCTTAAAAGAATTCACCCCAAGAACGCGCGATCTCATTTCTTCATTCGGCGAACGGATATCAGCCCGCATCACGGCAGCATGCCTTGAAAAACAAGGGGTGAAGTCGCAAGCTTTCGATGCGTGGGATGCGGGCTTTATCACCACTTCCGAATTTTCTCACGCAAAACTCCTTGCGGAATCTCCCGAAAAAATTAAAAAAATCCTGACCGGATTTAACGGAGTCCCTGTCGTGACCGGCTTCATCGGAAAAGACGCAGCAGGAAACATCACAACTCTCGGCAGAGGAGGCTCCGACTTGTCCGCAAGCCTGATCGGCGCGGCAGTGGATGCAGAGGCGATTGAAATCTGGACCGATGTCTCCGGCATCATGACCGCCGATCCGCGCTTGGTGCCGGAAGCGCGCTCGATTCCATTTGTGACGTTTCAAGAAGCGGCGGAATTAAGCGCATTCGGCGCAAAAGTGCTTCATCCAAAAACGATCGAGCCTGCGGTGGCCAAAAACATCCCCGTGCTTGTAAAAAACACCTTTGAGCCGGAGCATCCCGGAACGGTGATTGTGGCAAAACATGAAGCGGAACAAGGCTTAAAAGCGATCTCTTTAAAGAAAAAAATCGTGCGGCTCAACATTTACTCAACCGGAATGCTTGAAGCCCACGGCTTCCTCGCGCGCGTTTTCACGATTCTCGAACAATGTGGAATCAGTGTCGATGTGGTCGCCACTTCGGAAGTCAATGTGTCGCTCACCCTTGACAACATCGAAGGCTTGGATCGCGCCAAAGCGGCCCTCTCAGAATTTGCGGAAGTGACTGTGGAGAAAAACAGCGCGATTGTGGCCATTGTGGGAGAAGGTTTGAGGGAAACACGCGGGCTTGCCGGAAAAGCTTTTTCCATCTTGGGAGAAGCGGGAATCAACATTGAAATGATCTCTCAAGGGGCTTCACAGATCAATTTGACCTTTATCATTGCATCACAAGACGCCGAAAAAGCGGTCAAACTTCTCCATCAAACTTTTTTCGAGAAAAAGTTAAGTTCGGTATAAAGCCCCTGCACTTTCACGGTGCAGTCAAGCGGCATTTCACCTTTTAACATGTCGGCATAACGGGAGGCCGTTTCCAAATTTTTGGGATTCACAACAAGTGAGTCCAAAAACTGTAAAGCCAAAATACCAAGTGTTGTATCTCCGGGAATGTTGCGCCAAAGTCCCCCTAGTTTTTCAGGAGAAGTTGAATCGTCGTTGATCCCTTTTTGAAGTTTTCCCCCAACCTCCAAAACTTGTTTCAACCACATCGGCGCATTTTTGAGATCGGCAACTTCGGATGCGTCATAGTGGAGCTCATATGTCGATGCCTCCATTCCGTTCACCACTTTGGCCAATGCCACAAGCGGCGTTTCGTTTTTTTCTCCGTTTAACACGCGATTGGCTTCCAACAGAAACCGCTCGACAAATGGAATGAGCGGACTTTTGTAAGCGGGATGTGCCGCTTGAAAGCCGGCAACCCTTTTGACTTCTAATTCATAGCGAAGAAAATCAATTTCCGGAAGTTGACGGTGAAGGACCCCGTTTCCAATTTGACCCAAATAAAACAAGAGGGTTCCAACCGTGGTCATGTCCTCGAAGATAAGTTTTTCTTTTGTCAACGATACCTTACCCTTGTTTGTAGGGATTTGGAATTAAGATTTTTCTCGGCTTGGCACCGTCGGCCCCCCCGACAATCCCGTGTTTTTCAAGAAGGTCCATGAGACGCCCTGCCCGGGCATAACCAACTTTCATTTTGCGCTGCAACGTAGAAACGCTGGCTTGTCCGGTCCGCAAAATGACATCCTTGGCTTCCGAATAAAGCTCATCTTCCCCGATGGCCGCATCTTCGGAAATGACCTCTTCGGTCATTTGCGGAAACTGGACCAAGTTTTGCGGCGGCGGCTGCTCGCTCCAAAATGCAACAAGCGCTTCAATCTCAGGCAGGCCGACATAGGCCCCTTGCAAGCGAATCGGCTTCATGGCGTCAATCGGAGCAAACAGCATGTCGCCGCGGCCAAGCAGCTTTTCAGCGCCGCCGGTATCGAGAATCGTGCGGGAATCGACCATGCTTGAGACCGCAAACGCAATTCGCGACGGGATGTTTGCCTTGATAATTCCGGTGATGACATCGACGCTTGGACGCTGAGTGGCCACAATCAAGTGAATCCCCGCAGCCCTTGCGAGCGCAGTCAACCTGGAAATGCTCGTTTCAACGGTGGCCGCCGCAAGCATCATGAGATCCGCAAGCTCATCGATTAACACCACAATGTGCGGAAGCGGAGTGTCCGGGCGCGCGCGGTTGTATTCTTCCAAGTTTCGCACGCGCGCTTCTTTAAACATGTTGTACCGGTCATCCATAATCGCAAGCACATCAAACAACACTTTGGCGGCTTGTTTCGGATCGGTCACCACTTCTTGAATCAGATGTGGAATGCCGTCATAAATCGTCAGTTCCACCCGTTTCGGATCGATCATCACAAATTGCACTTCCAAAGGAGTTGCTTTGTACAAAATGCTTGCAATCAGTGTATTGATGCAAACGGTTTTCCCGGAGCCGGTTGCTCCGGCAATCAAAAGATGCGGCATCCTTTTTAAATCGGTGAAAATCGGCTGTCCGGTGATGTCTTTGCCAAGCGCCAAGATCATTTTTTGCGGACTTTCGCGGTACACTTTTGCCGCCAGCAAATCTTTGAAATAAACCATGGCGACCGAACTGTTCGGCACTTCAATGCCAATTGCGCTCTTTCCCGGAATCGGCGCTTCAATGCGAAGGGAGGTGGCTGCAAGGGCCAGGGCAATGTCATCGGTGAGCGAGACAATCTTGCTCACCTTCACCCCTTTGGCCGGTTGCAGCTCATAGCGCGTCACTGTCGGCCCGCGTTCCACATGAATGACTTGCGCTTCGACGCCGAAATTGCGAAGCGTTTCTTCCAGAAGCCTACTGTAATCGGAGGGCTCGATGCGCGCCCCTTTCTCTCGCTTCGGATCGGCAGCTTCAAGCAGGCTTGGGCTGGGAAGCCGATAGCCTTTCAAATCTTCCGACATCCGCTGTTTGGATTTCGATGCGACAAAAACAGGATGATGTTCCGGTTTTTTCGGTTCGAGTCCGGCCGGCACGTCTTTGATAACCAGATCTTCCGGGAGCGGTTTTTCTTCAACCGATGCTTCAGCTGGGGAAGGAAGCGGAAGGGTCATGGCCGGTTCCACCAAGAGCGGGGAAGCGTGCAAATCTTCTTCGATTTGTACAACCCCTGCGGCCGCAAGGCGCGGCTTCTGATTCATCCACTGCACCAAAGCCATGAGTGCGATTTTCAGTTTATTGAAAATCGATTCAAGCGAAATATTCGTCACAAAAAGGGTTGCCGCAATGAGAAGCGTCCAGGAAAAAACAATCGTTCCCCCTTTTCCAAAAAACTTGAGAAACGGAGCGGTCAAAATGACCGATTTGCCGCCGCGGTTAAACAAATCGAAAAAGAGGACCACACTGAAAAACCAAACGCCCAGATACGTGAGATGAAGCCAAGTTGGCTTGCGTCTCGGATCGAATAAAAACACCGAAGTCATTAAAGGAAGCAAGATGACAAAATAGGATGCGGTTCCAAACCAGTCTATCAAGGAAATGCGCAGTTCCCGACCCGCCACCCCACCCCATGCTGTGAAAAATGCCAGAAAAAGATACGCAAACAAAGCGATGAACACAATAGAAAGAAAATCACGCAACTGCGACGGATGCGAAAAAGACGGTTTTACGAAAAATGGGACTTCCGAAACTTTTTTTCGCGGCTGCTTGCGCGCTTGCACAACTTTAGCCACCCATTGCCCCCTTATCCCTTTTAAAAGCCCTACTTACTCTTTATATCTCACACCGACTGGCGAATTTCCTCTCCGGCAAGCAGCCTCAAGGGTCTCATTGCTTCGCGAACCGCCTGCACTTCTTTTTCCCCCGCCCAAACGAGCGGCGGGCGCAAGCCTCCCACTTTGAAGCCTGCCAATTGCATGGCGGCTTTCAGTGGAATCGGATTCGTGGTGATGAAAAGTGTTTTAAACAATTCCATCAGACGCAAGTGAATGGCTGTGGCTTCCACTACTTTTCCCTCAAAAAAAAGTTTTATCATTTGCGAAATTTCTTTTCCAACAAGATGTCCTGCGACCGACACCACCCCGATTCCTCCGACAGATAAAAACGGAAGGGTGACCGCATCGTCTCCACTCCAAATCGCAAAAGATTTCCCTTGCGTGCGCCGCGCGATTTCAGCAGCCTGTTCCACCGATCCCGCAGATTCTTTCACCCCCACGATGTTCGGGATGTCGGCCAAACGCGCCATGGTTTCGGGGAGCATGTTCACACTGGTCCGTCCTGGAACATTGTAAATCATAATCGGAAGTTTGGTTTTGGACGCAATCATTTCGAAATGGCGGTAAAGCCCCTCCTGCGGCGGTTTATTGTAATACGGGCAAACCACCAAGGCGCCATCCACACCTAGTGCTTCGGCTTCTTGCGTAAATTTGATCGATTCGGCGGTTGAATTGTTTCCGGTTCCGGCGACAACCGAGGCTTTGCTGCCGACCGCTTCTTTCACCACTTTAAAAAGTTTCAATTTTTCATCATGGGTGAGGGTCGGTGATTCACCGGTGGTTCCCGCGATAACCAAGCCGTCATTCCCATGTTCAACCAAGTGTTTTGCCAAATTGGCTGCAGCGTCATAATCAACTTCCATTTTTTCATTAAATGGAGTCAACATGGCGGTTAAAACCGCTCCGAAAATGTGTTTTGACGCGCGACTCATGGGATCAATTTTTTTCGAGAAAGAGGCTTAAAACCCCTTCAGTTTGAGGAGTTTGACCAGCCATGGATGAGTGAGACAAGCACCGTGATGCCGCCCAGGGCGCTCATCCAGGCGCCAAGACGTGGATCAAAGGTGAACAAGAAAAGGCATCCCAAGCCAAGGAGCGCTATGCCGCTTAACATCAATGCCCGCATGGATGAAAACCGGCGGTCAGATCGACCCATTCGGGACAAAGTATCTTTGGGCACAGCGCCTGATACGCTCCCTTGTGCGGCGACTGCATTGATTTCAGCCGAAAGCGGCACAGGACCGGTCAATAAACTCGGAATCGCCGGAACAACTTGAGAATGAATGCCGGGTGTGACACCAATGCCTTCTTTTGCGGTCACAATTGGAATGAGGGCATCCAACTTATTTCCCTGATTTGCACTCATGGAAGCCATGGCGGGTGGAAGGCCGGTAAACGTTTCTTCGCGATTGTTGAGCGCCACCGCTTCGGAAAGAGAGAGTAAATTTTCGGCCGTCTCCCCGTGTGACCCTTTTTGCGCATGCGCTCCCCCTGAATGATCCCCCGTCATCCTTAAGCCAGCCGGATCTGCCGTGTTATCGGCATCCGACAAATCGACACCTTGAAAGTTAAGAATTTGTTGAATGGAATTCTGCGCTTTCAGGAAATTACCGGAAAGGAGGGTTGGCGTGTCATCACTTGAATCCGAGACTGCCGCATCTAGCGCGTTCGGGTCAACAGCCTGATAAACACCCCTGTTGGCAAGGGGAGGGTTCACTCTTCCGGTGCCGCTGATTGGATCAATGGATTCGTTGTTCCGGTTGTCCATAGCTCATAATACTCCTAGTATAATTATACCAGAAAGAGCCTGATTTGTCTGCACGTGAATTGTAAACAATTTGTTAATATTGGTGTGTGTCACCATTTATGTCAAGCGCTCGCAAATTTTTGATTTCATCGAATAATCAAAAATTTGCGCATCCAGGCAGGGAGAGCTCCCTGTCCCAAAATCATCTCAGAAACGTAACCGATAACTCCTGAAAAATCAAACGGATTTCAGGAAACAAACAAGTGCGCAAGGCCCCTCCACAGAGCCATTTGTATCGATTTTACGAACTCTGCACGGCGAAGAAATATTCGCAGATACCCTCCCGCACCCAAAAATACTTTTTCGATTTGAAGGCAATTTTGCGGGAATTGTTTTTGCTTAGGGGGATTTTAGTTCGATGAGGTTTGCATGATTCGGCGCGTGACACAACCAAACCATTCGCGAGTCATTTTGACAGCGCCGAATTGTTTATATGGCAAAGGCTAGAACGAAAAGCCCATCTTTAATACGAGAGGCTGGAAGTTTTCCTAACCGACTGTGACCGATAACATTTCTGGAGCCGGATTTGGGGGAGGGGAACCTGTCCCCCTGTTCGTGAGAAGCGCAAATTTTTGCCAACGAGGAAGCAAAAATTTGCGCACGGAATCGGAACCGCGCTAGCGAACCGAGTTCTCCGCAGCTCAAAGCGTACCCGCTAACTTCATCCGATATTGCATCCAATCTTCGATAGCGCGGTTTAACCGGCGTAAATCGGTCCCGTGGAAATATTTTATCTTTCTGCACACGGCGTTATCGTCGGCCATAAGAAATTTCCCATCGATCTTCACCAACTGCACGGGACACGTCCCCCAACCCGGATCCCAATAAATGAGCCCTTGAGACAGGATATTTTGATGATAAAACTGATGTGCCGCTTTCCAGCTGGAATCAGCCACTCCCTTTGGCCGGATTGTAAAGTAAGTACGCCTCAGCACGGAATGCAAGTTTGCCGACGCTACAACCGAAATGTCGGCTTCTTCAAGAATTGGAACATTGAAGCTATAGCGGTCTCTTACCGGAACGCTCTGTCGAACATATCCGTCTATTCGGTTATCCCCAATGCTGATTTTTACAACTCTTTGAAGATAGTGAGTGAGCCCGAGAACAATGGACTCCGTACCGGCTGCAATGACACCTGTGGATTCCAAATGTTTCGATGAAACTTCATGTTTTCGAAATGCCGCTATTGCGGATTCGTATCCTTCCCCTACATAAGTCGCATAAAATGGATCCGTGCGCCGGAAATGATCAAGCCTTCGGCGCATCGCTTCTGCGATGGTCATCGATTCCGGCGGCTCGCGAAGCTCCCCCATGCTTCGCCCATAAAAGCGAGCTTGAGCGCTTGTGGGAAGCAAGATCTGCCGGTGAATAACAGTAGGTGTTGACATAGGCATCTCTTTGAATATCACGACATTGGCGTGATTTGTCAGTCAAAAAGGTATTGCGAAATTGTTAACATTTTGCCAAAAGCTACTCTTCGCCGAGGGAAAGGATGGCCCAGAAGGCTTCCTGCGGAATCTCCACTTTGCCAAGCTGCTTCATCCGCTTTTTGCCTTCTTTTTGCTTCTCAAGAAGTTTCCGCTTGCGGGTGATGTCGCCGCCATAGCACTTGGCCAGTACGTTTTTGCGCATTGCTTTCACGTTTTCGCGCGCAATCACCTTGCTGCCGATAGCGGCTTGAATCGGCACTTCGAACATTTGCCTTGGAATCACCTCGCGCAGTTTTGAAACCAACTGCCTCCCCAGAAAAACCGACTTGTCCCGGTGCACAATATAACTGAGCGCATCCACCACTTCTTCATTCAACCAAATTTCAAGTTTGACAAGATCGGATTCACGATAATCGAGCAGCTCATAATCCAAAGAGGCGTATCCGCGGCTTCTGCTTTTCAGTTGATCATAAAAATCGGTGATGATTTCACTCAACGGGATTTCGTAAGACAGCGAAACTTTTCCGGGAGAAAGATATTCAAGGTGTTTGTAAATCCCGCGCTTGTTTTGGCATAATTCCATCAATCCACCCACATATTCTTCCGGCGTAAAAAGAGAGGCTTTCACAAAAGGCTCTTCCACTTTTTCCATTCCGTCTTTCGGCCATTTGGCCGGATTATCGATGATCAACAAATTCCCCCCCAACGTGTAAACGCGATAAACCACGTTCGGGGCGGTTGAAAGCAGGGTGAGATTATACTCGCGTTCCAGGCGTTCTTGCACGATTTCCATGTGAAGCAACCCGAGAAACCCACAGCGAAAGCCAAACCCGAGCGCCTGTGAAGTTTCAGGCTCAAAAGTCAACGCTGAATCGTTTAATTTTAATTTTTCAAGCGCGTCTTTCAGCGTAATGTATTCCGTATTTTCAATTGGATAAAAACCGCAGTACACCATTGGAATCACTTGGCGGTATCCGGGAAGCGCCTCGGAAGCCGGATTGTCTTTTTCGGTGATTGTGTCGCCGACTTGCGTGTCGGCCAGCACTTTCATGTTGGCCATCACATAGCCGACTTCTCCCGCTTCGAGACGCTCAACCGGTTTCATACCCGGCGTAAAAACGCCCACTTCTTCCACCACAAACAACTTGTCATTGGACATCATTTTGATTTTCATCGACGGTTCGATTTTGCCATCCACCACACGAATGAACGCCACCACACCGCGGTAAGAATTAAACTTGGAATCGAAAATGAGCGCGCGCAAAGGCGCCTCCGGATTTCCTTTGGGTGAGGGAACTTTTTTCACAAGTGCTTCAAGAACGTCCGCAATGCCGGTTCCAAGCTTAGCGCTCACGCGCAAAATCACGTCATCCTCAAAAAGGAGATGCTCTTTTAATTCTTTCTCCACGCGATCCGGTTCGGCGGAAGGGAGATCGATTTTGTTAATCACCGGAATCACTGCCAGATGATTTTCAACCGCAAGCCAAAAATTAGCAAGGGTTTGTGCTTCCACCCCTTGGGTGCCGTCCACCACCAACAGCGCTCCTTCGCATGCCGCCAAACTACGCGAAACTTCGTAACTGAAATCGACATGTCCGGGAGTGTCAATTAAATGAAGGGTATAGGTTTGGCCGTCTTTGGCTTTGTAATGAAGGCGCACCGGATGCGCTTTGATAGTGATGCCCCGTTCGCGCTCAAGGGGATGGCTGTCCAGAATCTGCTCTTCCATTTCGCGCTTGGAGATTGCGCCGGTAGTTTCCAAAAGGCGATCCGCCAGCGTGCTTTTGCCGTGATCAATGTGGGCGATAATCGAGAAATTGCGGATGAGCGCTTGTTTGGAAGACACGAGGTGAATTTCGTTTACCCTGGAACTAAACCCTTGATTCCATGGCCTGGAGGATGAGGTCGGTCACCTGTGTGGTGCCGAGATTGCTTTCGGCGCCAAGGGATGTGATTTTGCCACTTTGCAAAACCGCTTCCACCCCTTTTTCAATCAACTCCGCACCTTTGGTTTCTCCCAGAAAATCAAGCATCATGGAACCGGCCAAAATGGCGCCAATCGGCATCGCTTTGTTTTGCCCCGCATATTTCGGGGCGGAACCGTGAATCGGCTCGAACATTCCGATTTTTCCCGGATGGATGTTTCCTGAAGGGGCCAATCCGATTCCACCGCACAACTCACTCCCCAAGTCGGTGAGAATATCGCCGAACAAATTGGTGGTGACAATCACATCAAAATCTTGCGGACGTCTTACAAAAGCCATGGCGCAGGCATCCACATAGATTAAATCTTGCTGGATGTCAGGATATGATTTGCCGACTTCTGCAAAGACTTTCCGCCAAATTTCTTGTGCTGCAATGGCATTGGCTTTGTCGCAAAGCGTCACTTTTTTTCTTCGTTTCTTTGCAAATTCAAATGCGAGGCGAATGATCCGTTCTACCCCTTTTCTGGAATAATGCGCAATCGCCATTGAAATTTCATCAGGGGTGTCTTTACGAACAACACCTGAAGGGCCGGTATAAAGATCTTCGGTATTTTCGCGAACCACCAAAATGTCAAAATTCGGCGGGTTCTTGAGCGGACAATACCGCACATCGTACAATTTCATCGGACGCAAGTTCGCGTATAAATCAAGCTGGGTGCGCAGCGCAAGCAAAATATTTCGTTCCAAAAGACCAAGCGGAACTTTTGGATCGCCGATTGCTCCTAAATAAATCGCGGAAAATTTCTGTAAATCTGCGAACGCATTGGGAGGGAGAATTTCCCCTTTGGCCAGATAATGCTTGGCGCCCCAAGGATATTCGGTGAATTCAATTTGAAATTTGCAAGCTTTTGAAACTTCGCGTAAAACACGAACCCCTTCGTTGATAACGTCAGGGCCGATTCCGTCTCCCGGAATGACTGCAATTCGGTGCATGAGGCTTTTTTACTTCGATTGGAGTCTCGACCGCTCCTCTACCGGCACGTTTCCGCCGCAAAAAACAAGGGCCACCGGTTCATCCGCTTTGAAATGTTCTTTGAGTTTCTTGGAACCTTCCCAGGTGCATGATGCGGCCAATTCTACAAAAAACTTTTCGTGGGCATAAACTTCCGCTTGCGCATGACCTGCTTCTTCATCGGTCACCACAGTCACTTGTTCGCCATTTCCGTTGGTCTCAAGATATTTTGCCGCGACGAGAAAATTGCGCTGTGAAACTTTGCGGACATTCAAGGTGACCGCTTTGGAATTGGCTTTCGGCAAATCAATCACACGACCCGATCTCAACGACTGCGACATGGAGTCTGCCCCTTTGGTTTCAATTCCCCAAATGCAAACATCGGGCTTGAGCGCTTTCACCGCTGTGGCCACACCGGAACAAAGTCCGCCGCCGCCAATGCTTAACACAATGTGCTTGACTTGCGGCAAATCTTCAAGAAGCCCCAAGCCGACAGTCCCCTGACCTGCAACCACGTTCAAATCGTCAAATGGATGGACATATTCAAGCGATTCGCTCACTGCCACTTGTCTTGCGAAAACTTCAGCTTCTTCAAGTGAATCGCCGACCAGCATCACGAGCGCGCCCAATTCACGACACGCTTCCACGTAATTGGAAGGGGTTCTTTTTGGCATGCAGAGCACGGCATGAAGGCCAAGTTGCTTGGCGGCAAAGGCGACCCCTTGCGCATGATTTCCGCCGCTCACTGCAATGACTCCTCGGTTGCGCTGTTCTGGAGACAGTGCATGGACGGCATTCAAGGCGCCACGCACTTTAAAGGTGCGGGTTGGATTCAAATCTTCGCGCTTCAAATAAGCCGGTACTTGAAGTTCGCGACTGAGTTTGGCGGTAGCTTGAAGCGGGGTTTTCTTAAGGAAGGTCTTGAGTGTTCGGTGAGCGTGAAGCACATCAGAAAAGGTGACATTGCTTTGCGGTTTTTTATCGGGAAAAAGTCGCTCGTTTAAATCGCAGAGCGCTTCGATAAGCAAAGTCGCTTCATCGCGTGTTAATCGCGGATCGGCAAAACGCGCCGCAGTTTCTTTGACACGCGCTTCAAAAAGATCTGTTTTTTCATCTGTTGCCAACATTTTCGTCACTCCTTCGATATAAAGTAGGGATCCGGGTTCTTCCGGGGGTTAATCCAAAAAACGAATTAACCCCTAGATAATCGAAGGAATAATAATGGCAATATTGCCGATGGAGATAATGCTGGGAGAAAATCCGACTTTAGAGGGAAAACGCAAAGACAAGCCTTGGGGCCCTAATATCGCTTTCATCGTTTTTCGTTCCCTTTGAGCTTGTCATTTTGTACCCTTTTTCGCCTGATTTTCACGGTTTCCTGCCAACGCGTCTTGTTCATGTCTAGTATATCACGTTGATCCCGGCACTCGTCAAGCCCGATTTTGTTTCCAAATTGTAAATATTCCGTAAGAAGAGCACAGATCTCTTGACTCTAGACGAATACTTATGCTACAATGCACTTTGTCATGACAACTGCAATCAAGGTTCCCCGCAATTTTGAAAGCGTTCGCCCGCTAGGCAAGCTTCGGCAAAAGCTTGATTATAATCAGGAAAGACTTGAAGGGGTCATTCGAGCTTGGGCTGATGGATATGCCCGCAATCCATGGCTCTCCGAAGAAGCTGCAGAGATGCAAATGGTTGTTCGAAGCGTTCCGGTTAATGCATTAGACCGTCAGGCTTTAGCAGAAAAGCTTGCCGACGCAAACACAAGGGTCAAGGAAGCGCTCCCTGCTCAAATGATTTACTCCGGGTTAGATTTGAAGCGGATTCTGTCTTCCGATGCTCTGTCTGATCAATTCTCGCCATTGTGGCAATTGCTGCAGCGGCCGTTACTGGAGATTAAAGAGTATTTAAATGAAGCCTATACAAAAGCCTTCGCGCCAGTCATAGCAGCTGCCATCCAGGCACAGGGTCTTGCGCTCGCAAATATTTTGGTTGTCGGATGCGGAAATCTCCATTTTTCCAGAATGGTGCTACCTGCGGTTGAACAACTTCTTTTTGAACGTGGAAGTTACACTCTATTGAATGTAACTGAAAGTGATGTTGAAGAATGCATCACCAAGCTGCCTGGAAAAACAAAACAAGCGGATGTCACGCGCCTCGCGGAAATATTTCCGGAGAATCGGTTCAATGTTGTTGTAGGAGAATCAATGATTCACGCCGTTCCGCGTGCAGAGCTGGCCGAGGCGCTAAAACAGATTGCAAGGGTCTCGACCGGTCCTTTTATCCATCTTCAAGACAGCATGCCACCTCCAAACACCTATGGAGAAGGGCTCGCGCCTTATCAAGCTGACGTTCAAAAAGCTAGGTCGAGGGAAAATGAATCCGAAATGCTGATCGCCATACTTGCGCTCGCAAAAAAAGCACACGACAATCTCACCCACGCAGTGGAAAAAGCGGCTGCAAAATCACACCTCGCCTCTAAGGTCTTACCGGTAGAAGGAAGCGATTTAATCGACGAAAACAGAAAACTGCCGGCCGGCCTTGACTACCCTGAATTCAGGCAAAAACGACACCTCATCTCTCAACTTGGCTTTAACACATTTCCAAAGGATGAGACACCTCCCTCAAAAAAGAGAATTACTTTTCAAGGCCGGGTCATGCTGGTCTCAAAAAATTGAGATAAAAAAGTTTTATTAAAGGGGTCTGACCCCTTTACCAAATTGTTAACAAATAACCATAAAGGGACCTGGTCCCTTTTTAGGAGATTGCGGCTTTTGCAGGAATTGCAGTGGCAGCGCTCTTTACCGCTGTAGCCAAGGTGACGGCGCCTTCGGAGGCTGAAGAGACAAGGGCCGCGTATTTGGCAAACACACCCGATTTATAGTTTGGCTCAGGGGCTTTCCAAGATCGCAATCTTTTTTCAATTTCTTCAGGAGATAATTCAAGATTCAGGGTTCGATTGTTTACGTCAAACGTAATCATGTCACCTTCTTGGACTGCTGCAATCGGCCCGCCGACCATGGCTTCTGGTGCCACATGGCCGGCCATCAAGCCATGGGTTGCGCCGCTGAAGCGGCCATCGGTCAACAAGGCGACTTCTTCGCCAAGTCCTTCGCCGACAAGTGCCGCAGTTACGCCAAGCATTTCCCGCATGCCGGGACCCCCTTTGGGCCCTTCGTAGCGAATCACCACGACATCTCCCTTTTTAATCTTCCTTTCGGTTACCGCTTTCATCGCATCCTCTTCACAGTTAAAAACGCGCGCAGGTCCGCTGTGGCTCATCCGTTCATGTCCGGCCACTTTGACCACACAACCTTCTGGCGCAAGGGTTCCTTTTAAAATCACGACACCGCCGGTCGGCTTAATCGGTTGATTCAAAGGACGAACCACTTGCTGGCCAGCAGTTTCTTTTGCTTTGGCCGCTTCTTCCGACAATGTTTTTCCAGTCACCGTTTTCTGACTTCCATCCACATATTTTCCTTCAATCATACGTTGAATCACAAATTCAATGCCGCCGGCCCGATACAAATCAGTGGCAACATATTTTCCCGCCGGTTTCAAATCGGCCAAAAGAGGTGTGCGTCGGCTGACTGTGTCAAAGTCATCAATGCTTAACGGAATATTTGCTTCGCGCGCCATGGCCAAAAGATGAAGGACTGCATTCGTGGATCCGCCGGTGGCCATCACGCCGGCAATCGCATTTTCAAAAGATTTTCGCGTTAAGATATCACTTGGGCGAATGCCTTGACGCAAACACTCCATCACCAGTTTGCCACACAGTTTTCCGACATCCGCTTTGCGCGGATCAGTGGCGGGGACACTTGCAGTGGCAAGAGGCGAAAGCCCGATAAACTCGAGTGCAGTCGCCATGGTGTTGGCCGTGAATTGTCCGCCACAAGCCCCTGCACCAGGACATGCAACATTTTCAAGCTCTTTAAAATCTGCGTCATTCATTTTGCCAGCTGCGTGCGCGCCGACCGCTTCAAACAAATCTTGAATCGTCACGTCCCGTCCTTTAAAACGGCCGGGAGCAATCGAGCCTCCGTATAAAATAACACTTGGAACATTCAAACGAATTAAACCCATTGCCGCCCCTGGAATGGTTTTGTCACATCCAACCAAAGCCACAATCGCATCAAAAAGATATCCGCGGCCGGTCAATTCAATGGAATCTGCAATGACTTCACGGCTCACAAGCGATGCTTTCATGCCTGAAGTTCCCATCGTTTCGCCGTCACTGATGGCAATGGTGTTGAATTCCATCGGCGTTCCGCCGGCTTCACGCACTCCCTCTTTCACTTTTTGCGCCAGTTCGCGCAAATGGAAATTGCACGGCATCGTTTCGATCCAGGTGTTCGCAATCCCGATGATCGGCTTGGCCAAATCGGCGTCATTAAATCCGATTGACTTAAAATAGGATCGCGCAGGGGCGCGCGTCGGCCCTTCAATTAATTGGCGACTCGGAAGATTGCCGTTCCCCGCCATCGGATTATGATCGTCCTGACAGCGCTTTTTCAGACGATTGGGGAACTTCTTTCGGCTTCATCCAGCTCATCATCGAGCGGAGTTCTTTGCCGATGCTTTCAATCAAGCTACCTCTGGCCGCTTTTCGCATTTCATTGAATTTCGGACGACCATTTTTATTTTCATCGAGCCACTCTTTCGCAAATTGCCCCGATTGAATTTCTTCCAAAATTTTCTGCATCTCTTTTCGGACGTTTTCATTGATGACGCGCGGGCCGCGGCTGTAATCACCATATTCGGCGGTATCGCTCACCGAATAGCGCATGTACGAAAGTCCACCCTCATAAATCAAATCAACAATCAACTTCAGTTCATGCAGGCATTCGAAATAAGCCATTTCAGGTTGATAGCCGTTTTTCACCAAAGTTTCAAATCCGGCTTGAATCAATCCGCTCACACCGCCGCAAAGCACTGTTTGCTCGCCGAACAAATCGGTCTCGGTTTCTTCTTTGAACGTCGTTTCAATCACACCCGCTTTCAAGCAGCCGATTCCCTTGGCATAAGCAAGCGCGGTTTCGCGCGCCTTGCCGCTTGCATCTTGATGAATGGCAAGCAAACCGGGAACGCCTATTCCTTCGGTGTAAAGCTCGCGGAGTCTGTGTCCCGGGCTTTTGGGCGCGATCATGGAGACGTCAATGGAGGTTGGAGGTTTCACGATTTGAAAGTGGATGTTGAATCCGTGCGCAAACATCAAGGTTTTGCCCGGCTTCAAGTTCGGTTCGATTGATTCTTTATACAAATCTCCTTGACTGTGATCAGGAGTCAAGATCATGATGATGTCGGCTTTTGCAGCCGCTTCCTTCACGCCTGTCACTTCAAGACCGGCTTCCTTTGCTTTTTGCCTTGAAGAACTCCCTTCATGCAGTCCGACCACCACGTTCACGCCGCTTTCCTTTAAGTTCAGCGCGTGCGCGTGACCTTGACTGCCGTAGCCAATAATTGCAACAGTTTTCCCCTTGAGTGCATCCAGATTCCCATCTTTCTCATAGTATCGTTTCGCCGCCATAATAGGCCTCCTTATCTATATGTTCTAACATTGAGTCCGTGGCAGGTTTCAAGCCTGTCCAATCCGTGAGAGCAACCTGTCCCGGACACCTTATTTCTAAGATTTTACCGATTCGACCTTTGCGTCCTTTTGACCTTGAACCATGGCAAGCATTCCGCTTCTTGCCACCTTTAATTTTCCGAACTTTTTCAAGCTTGAAATATGCTCACTCAAAGTATCCCCATCCCCCACCAATTCAACTGTGTAAGAGGGAGGGGCGGATTCCACGAGATGCGCGCCAATCGCGTTGACATGGTTTAAAAAATTGATTTGTTGTTCGGCCGCCACGTCAATTTTGACCAGGGCCAATTCACGCGGAACCATTTTCACGGCGGAGAGATCAACCGCTTCAACGACATGCACGATTTTCTCAAGCTGTTTCACCAACTGCACCCGCTGATTTTCATTGCATCCTGCGATTAAAACCGTAATGCGCGTCAGGCCCGGTTCTTCGGCAGGGGCCATCGTCAGGCTTTCAATGTTAAAGCCGCGCGACGTAAACATGCCGGTGATGCGGGCCAAAACGCCCGGCTTGTTTTCAACCAGAAGCGAAATCGCTTGCATCATGGCTTGCTTTTACCTGCACTTGTCAATTTGGCCTTCGGCTCTAAAATCATGTCTTCAAGCGCGCCGCCAGAGGGCACAATCGGATAAACGTTTTCTTCACGCGCAACCCGAACATCCAAGAGATAAGGGCCTTTGGTGGAAAATGCTTTTTTCAAAGCATCCGTGAGTTGATTCGGCTTGTCGATCACTTTTCCAGGGATCCCGTAAGCAGCCGCCAATTTTTCGCAATCGGGAAAAATCGGAAATTCAACTTCGGAATAATTTCCTTGATAGAAAAGCTCTTGCCATTGACGGACCATACCAAGGTATTGATTGTTCATGATTACGACTTTGACCGGAAGATTGTAATTGGCCAAAGTCCCCAATTCCGGAAGGCTCATTTGAAAGCCGCCGTCACCCACAAAGGCAATCGTTGTTTTTTCAGGATGCGCCACACTTGCGCCGATGGCGGCAGGCAAGCCGAAGCCCATGCTTCCCAAGCCGCCTGAGTTCAACCACAATCGCGGCTCATTGAATTGAAAATATTGCGCTCCCCACATTTGGTGCTGGCCGACATCCACGCTGATGATTGCGTCTCCTTGCGTCAAGCGAACGATTTCCTCCAGCAGGGCTTGCGGCATGATTTCTGTTTTGCTTTGCTCATATTTGAGCGGATGCTCTTTTTGCCATGCGGCAATTTGAGCGCGCCAAGCGTCGCGCGCTTGCTGTTTCTTGGGGGCTGATTCTTTCGATGTTTCGCGAAGCTGGCGGTTCAATTCAACCAACACGCGCTTGACATCTCCCAAAATCGGGGCATCGGCTTTGACGATTTTATTGATCTCAGCCGGATCGATGTCAACGTGGATGATTTTTGCTCCTTTGGCAAATCGATCCAAAGCGCCGGTCACACGGTCGTCAAATCGAACTCCCAAAGAGATGAGCAAGTCGGATTGAATGACCGCTTGATTGGTGGCGAAACGACCATGCATTCCGAGCATTCCAAGACTCAAGGGATGGACACTTGGGAATCCACCCAATCCCATCACCGTGGTGGTAACCGGGATTCCGGTGATTTCCGCCAATTCACGAAGTTCTTTGGAAGCGCCGGCATGAATCACGCCGCCGCCGGCATAAATGACCGGGCGCTCGGCATTCCAAATCAAAGCAATAGCTTGGCGAATTTCGGCCGGATCGCCTTGTTCTGGAACTTGATAGCCCGGAAGTTTCATTTCTTTGAGTTCCGTCATTTCAGCTGCTTTCAGCAAAACATCTTTTGGAATGTCAACCAAAACCGGTCCCGGTCTTCCCGAGGAAGCCACATAAAACGCTTCATGAATAATCGCCGGCAACTCTTCAACACTCGGCACGAGATAATTGTGCTTGGTGCACGAACGGGTGATTCCGATGGTGTCGGCTTCTTGAAACGCCGAAGTTCCAAGCAAATGAGTTGAAACTTGACCTGTAATGGCCACAACCGGAATCGAATCCAAATACGCATCGGTCAAACCGGTCACCAAGTTGGTGGCGCCGGGGCCGGACGTCGCCATGCAAACACCGACTCTTCCGGTGCTGCGGGCATAGCCTTGCGCCGCAAAGCAGGCGTTTTGTTCGTGACGCACGAGATAGTGGCGGATTTTAAACAAATTGAGCTTGTCGTAAATCGGCAGCACCACACCACCCGGATAGCCGAAAATGACGTCGACTCCCTCGCGTTCCAAACACTCTAAAAGGATTTGCGCTCCTATTTTTGTCATGGGGTGATCAACTTGCCTTCCTTTTTTAGGTCTTGTCTTACTTTGTTGATTAAACCGCCTACATTGATGATGTCTTGGATAAATGGGGGGAATGGGACCGCTTGAAAGGTTTTCTTTTGCGTCACATTGTTGATGACACCGGCTGCCAAGTCGATTTCGAATTCATCCTCTTCATTGGATCCTTCAAACGCTTCGCGGCATTCCAAAATCGGCAAGCCGATGTTGATGGCATTGCGATAAAAAATCCGCGCGAAACTTGCCGCCACCACGCATGACACCCCGGCTGCCTTGATGGCAATCGGCGCCATTTCTCTTGAGCTGCCACAGCCGAAATTGTTGTCAGCCAAAATCATATCACCCGGCTTGATTTTAGTAACAAACTGCGGATCAAGCCCTTCCAGGCAATGTTTTGCGAGTTCCTTTGGATCGGTAATCGTCACATAACGACCCGGAATGATAACATCCGTGTCGACGTTTTTCCCGTATTTCCAAACCTTGCCATGTAATTTCATGCCGGCACCTTCCCTGCAACATCTTTTGGGTGGACGATATAGCCGGCCACGGCTGAAGCGGCCGCGACCGCCGGATTGCAGAGATACACGCGCGCTTCCGGATGTCCCATCCTTCCTCTGAAATTTCGGTTTGTGGTGGACAAGCAAACTTCACCAGAGGCCACAATCCCCATGTGGCCGCCGAAACAAGCGCCACACGTCGGCGGAGAAACACTGATGCCCGCCTCGGCAAAAATCTCAATCACCCCGGTTTTCACCGCTTGCAAATAAACTTCCTGACTGCCGGGAAGAATCACAACCCGCGTTTCGGGATTGATTGTTCGACCCTTGATGATTTGAGCGGCTTCATTTAAATCTTCATAACGGCCATTCGTGCACGAACCAATCACCACTTGATCGATCTTGATGTTCTCCTTAATGTCACTGATTGGATGAACATTATCAGGTGAATACGGGAATGCAATTTGCGGTTCCAATTTTGAAACATCCCATTCAAACACTTTTGCATATTTGGCATCCGGATCGGAATTGTAAATGGTATAAGGACGCTTGACCCGCTGTTCGACATACGCTTTTGTCACGGCATCGGGGATCATGATCCCGTTTTTGCCGCCACCCTCAATGGTCATGTTGGTGACGGTCAACCGCTCATGCATCGGCAATCCGGCAATCGCTTCTCCGGTAAACTCTAACGCTTTGTACGTTCCGCCATCCATTCCGATTTTTCCGAGTGTAAATAAAATCAAATCTTTCCCTTCCACCCATTTGGGAAGTTTACCGTGGTAAACAAATTTAATCGTCTCGGGAACGCGAAGCCACGTTTTTCCAGTGGCCATCGTGCAGGCAAGATCGGTCGAACCGATGCCGGTTGAAAAACATCCCAACGCGCCATACGTACAGGTGTGTGAATCTCCCCCCACAATCAGTTCCCCGGGCGCAACCAGCCCGCGTTCGGGCAAAATCACATGCTCGATGCCGGAGCGTCCTACTTCGACGAACTCGACTCCCATTTTGCGGCACCATTCTCTCAACGTTTTTAAAATTTCAGCGGTTCGGATATCTTTGGCCGGGGTGGTGTGGCTTGGCACGATGATGATTTTTTTCTGATCGAAAACTTTGTCGACGCCGATTTTGGCAAACTCTTCAATCGCCAAAATCCCTGAGACTTCATTTCCCATCACATAATCGACTTGCACGTCCACAATCTCACCCGGGGCCACCTTTTCTTTTCCCGCGTGTTTGGCTAGAATTTTTTCGGTAATCGTCATTCCCACTGTAAAATCTCCCTTCTTATGCAAATATTTTGGCCTTGAAAGCATTCACCAGTTCGTGCAGCTCATGTTCCAGCAAAATCCGGTCTTCTTCTTTGACCGATTCAAGAATACGGGTAATCACTTCATCACTGGCCGCTTCTTCATGATAACCCTGCTTGGTGAGCCAATGCTGGACATTCGATTTTCCGCTTTGCGGACCGACTTCAATCACCTGACCCAATCCGATTTCTTCAGCTGGAACAGCCGAATAAACGCGATCCGCCAGCCAATATCCACCCATCTTGTGGGCTTTGATGACAGCGGCCGCATGAATTCCGGTCGACGTGCGGAACGCGTTTTCCCCGACAATCGGATAATCGGACGGAATCGGAATTTTGCACGCGTTTGAAACCAAGTTCACATAATCGCGCAGCCGGCTCAAATTGCGATCTGTGAAATTAGGGTAACCTTCCAATTTCAAATTCACAAGCAGTTGCTCCATGGATGTGTTTCCAACCCGCTCGCCAATGGCCAGCGCGCAGCCGTGCACCCGATCCGCTCCCGCTCTCACGGCAGCCAAAGAATTGGCCACCGACAAGCCGCGGTCATTGTGGCCGTGGAAATCGATGCCGATTTTTTTGCCCGTGGATTGGATAACACTACGGCAAAATTGCACAATTTGGGAAACACCTTGTGGATTGACATATCCGACGGTGTCCGCAATGCCGAGCCGGTTTGCGCCTGCAGCAATCGCCTTTTTCCAAAGCGCTTTCAACACATTCGGATGCGAACGGGTGGTGTCTTCGGTGAAGAACATCGTGGTCAAGTGGTTTTTGCGCGCATGGCGCACCGCTTGCTCGGTTCGCTCCAAAAGCGTTTCCAAGCTCCAATTTTCGACAAAATGCCGAATCGGGCTTGCCCCTACAAAAAGGAAGGCTTGCACCTCAAAATCCAAAGTTCGGCTGATTTCGACGATTTTTTGAACATCATCTACCACCGTTCGACCCAAACAATACGGCGTGATCGGAAGTTTTTCGTCCCGGATGACTTTGGCCAAAGCCAAGGCATCTTCATAAATTCTGGGAGCTGCGGCGGCAAATCCGATGTTGACCGCATCGATCCCAAGGTCGCACATGATGTGGAGCAGCTCGATTTTTTCTTCGATCGACGGGTCTTTCACCGTGGTCGATTGAAGACCATCCCGCAACGTTTCGTCCAAAATCTTCGGACGCTTGACCGTGTTTTTAGGCAACCGGTAAGTTTTTTCTTGCTGGTTCCACTCGTAGATCAAACTTCGCAAATCTTGACTTTGACGCTCGCTTTTCATGAATAAGCTCCTTTTAAAAAAAGATCACGTCGGTGAAATCGAAATCCCGTTTTTGTTCAATTTCTGTTTTTGCATTGTCTTTGTTTTCGTTTTCATTCTTCTTGAACATGGCTTCCCTCCTTATAATTTGCTTACAAAAAACAAAAGCGCCCTTGTTGAGCGCAGGTCTTTACTTCCAAAAAAGGATTGAGCGGGATTACTTCGTCGTGAAAAAAAACGGATGCAAGGGGTGAAGAAGACTCCTCCCCGAGGCCTCGTGTGAACTTGAGGCTCTAGATGCTTGATCCACTAAAATTTTTCCGTTTTTGTTTTCCATGACGCTTCCTTAACTTGATTATTACGACTAGACCACAAATAATCCTTCTAGTCATCCTCTTTGTCAAGTATACCGACAAAACCCCCGATTGTCAAGAAGCGATTTGTTGCCGATTTTTTAACATTTCGACGCGCCCTTTGGCTGGTCGGCTTGAGGAAAATCCATTCATCGAAGCAATCACACAGAGGCATCCAAGCAGAACGGCCAACCGGAACAAAAGCCACGAAGGGATCGATGGGCCTGTGGGGTGTGGAATATCCGGCGTGGGCGGAGCATCAGGCGTGGGAGGGCCTGGGGGCGGCGCAGGGCTTCGGTAGAAGCCTTTCGGCAGCGGTTCGGCAGATACAGGCCTTGCGACGATTTTACTCGATTTCCACCCACACCAACCGACCCCTGAACATAAAAATAGAAACAAACTGACGATGACAGTTGCACGCTTCCAGTGCATTAGAGTTCCTCCTTGGTTTGGCCCTTCGGGACAGTCCCAAACAGGGAGACTGTCCCGAAGGCTCGTGATCTGTATACCCAACCAGAGGCCTAGCGATCTTTTTGTTGCTTTGATTTGCTCCCTTTTCGTGTGTTACGCATGCGGGTTCACCCCCCTTGTTCATGAGCATTGAGGGCAAGCGCTTCAGCCTAAAATGGGCCAAGACTCCTCCCAGTTGACCGTTTTCCAAGTGATATCTTGATTGTCTTCATAAAATTGAATGGCAGCCCTTGCATAAGCGCGCTTCTTGACATTTGGACCTTGCCGTGAACGGGAATGCTTTTTGAGCAGTTTTTGCCAATGTTCCAATGGACGTTCCCATGGATACCCCAACACAAACCAAAGCGGCAATTGAATGGTTCTGCTTCTTAACACCGACAGTAAAGTGTTTTGATCAAACTGAAGCAAATCAAGCAGTGGATTGATATCCGGAGGATCGTCCTCCCGCATCCAAAGCACTTCTACATACTCTCTATCTTCCGCGGACATCACCACAAAACCGAGATCTTGAATGCGCCTAAGCGCTTCCAGCATGGCTTCTTTCACATACACCATCGTCCCACTCACCTCACAACTATAGTGTACCCGTTCACTTACTTTTCGCTTTTAACATGAATGGTGAGATCAAAATCTTTCCCCTCGAAATCGGAAGGTAGACGGATGCTGCCGGCGTAAAGCCCAGGCGCAACCTGCGTGAAAACAAGTTCATCCGTCCCAAAATTCATGAGAACGGCATCTGCGTGTATCCCCTGTAATTGGATGGAGAGTGTCCGCTCGTCCGAAGGATAAATGGCGCTTGTCGATGGGTTGTTCATTCTTGGATCGACAGGCAAATCAACTCCGCCGGTTCGACTTGAAAAATCAACGGTATGGGTGTCGCTCCGCCAAACTGCATCGGCTCCCAAGCCTTCTTGAATGATTGCTAGCGGGACCAAAACACGCCCACCTTGGAGGAGTGGAACCGCGTTCATCGGATAACTCAAACCGTCAACAAACACAATGTCAGAACCAATCGTGACCAGCATTTGCCTTTCTCCGCGCGTCACAGTCCAAGTCTGGAGATTCGGGTCATAGCTCACCTCGGCCCCTAAGTTTTCCGCGACCGCGCGCAGCGGAACCATGATGATTCCATTCATCATCACTGCAGGCTGATCTAAAGAGAGCGCCCTCCCGTCAATCCGCACATCAATGATGCCTGAATAAGCATCGGCAAATGCGCCTCTTGACAGCAAGAAAGCAAAAAGGATCAGAAGAAAATATCTCCGCCGGCTCATACTTTGATTATACCCTGATTGCTTCCAATGGGAACAGGAAGCTTCCCGTAGGCGATGAATAAAAAGTACAAATGTCGGCGCTTGCAGTTCAAACCGAAAACCTCACGAAAACGTACAAAGGAAAACGGGGAAAAGAAATTCATGCGCTCGGCGAACTGAATCTCGAGATTAACGCGGGGACAACGTTTGGATTTATCGGTCCAAACGGCGCGGGCAAAACAACCACCATCAAAATCTTGATCGGGCTTATCTTCCCGACCCGCGGAAAAGCGACTGTCTTCGGCCATCCCGCAGCGCTTCCCGTCTCGCGGAAAAATCTCGGATATCTTTCCGAAGTGGCTTCCTATTCTCCGCATCTTGAAGCCGAAGAGCTTCTTCTTGCCTTCGGAACCCTCCACGGAATGTCTGCTGTCGATTCCGCTAAAAATGCAAAGGAGCTGCTCGATTTGGTCGGCCTTCTCCCCCGGCAAAAAAGCAAGTTGGGTGAATTTTCAAAAGGAATGCTTCAGCGCTTCGGAATTGCGCAAGCCCTTTTGCACAATCCCAAACTTCTGATATTAGACGAACCGACCTCCGGACTTGATCCAATCGCGCAGCGCGAAATCCTCGATGTCTTAACCCGCCTCAAAAATCAAGGCATCACGATTTTCTTCAGCTCGCACCGTTTGGTGGAAGTCCAGGGGCTTTGCGATCAAGTCGGAATCGTGAGCCTCGGCAATCTCATTTTCAATGGAACGATTTCACAATTGGAAGCCAAACAGCAAAATGTTCCGTATATCATTCGATTCCACTTAAAAAGCCAGGCAAGCGCTCCCCGCTTTGGCGGCGAGAGCCCCCGGCAAATCGACGGGACGCTCCATGAAGTGACGGTCCAACAGCGAAATTTAAATCAAGCACTGCACGAAATTCAAAGCCAGGGAATCGAAATCACCTCGATTGTCCCAAAACGGCTCCCCTTGGAAGAAGTTTTCATCCGGATGATCACGGAACATCAAAAAGGAGACACCCTTTCATGAGAGCGCTTTGGGCAATCGCCAACTTAACTTTGAAAGAATACGCTCGCCGGAAACTTTATGTTGTCACGCTTCTCATGATGTTCATCGTGGCCGGAACCGGGCTTTTGGCAAACCCGTTCACGGTTGGAACGCAGTCCAGGCTCATCCGAGACCTTGCGCTTTTGTTCATCCAACTGTTTACCATCTTCCTTGGAATGGCGCTTGGCGCCACCGCGCTTTCCAATGAAATCGAGCGGAAATCGATTTACCCGTTTCTCTCAAAACCGATTTCAAGAGGGACTTATTTGCGCGGAAAATGTCTTGCAATTGCCATCTTCTTGACCGCGAACGCCTTTGTGCTGGGAGGGCTTCTTTTGCTCATTGTCCGCATCAGCGCCGGCGAAACGCATTGGGCGATTTTCTCAGCTTGCCTTCTCATTGCCGTTGAAGCAACTGTGGTGGCAAGTTTTTGTCTTTTCTTTTCGACGTTTATGACCGTGTCGGTGACTTTTGCATCGATGGTGCTTGTCTATATTGTCGGAAATTTATCGCATGTTTATGCGCTCACCTTGACCGCCGACAATCCGGTCATGCGCGTTATTTTAAGAGTCTTAAAAAGCATCATTCCGTATTTTGATTATTTTTCGATTCGTAGCGCCGTCACCCACAATCTTCCGGTGAGTCCTCCTTATATTGCCACAGCAGCCGGCTACGGCCTTCTTTATGTGACTCTGGCCATGCTTTTGGCTGAAGCTGCTTTTTCATGGAAAGATCTGTGAAGCTGAAAGCCTTCATCTTATTCGCATGCTGTTTGTGGATCGGTCTCGTTCGCCCGGTGTTTTCATTGGATGAAGATGAGGCCCAAGGCCCCGGCGGATTTTATTATCTGCAATACGAGCAAGAACCTTGGCGATTGCCGGAAAGTATTGGACAGCTTGAGCGTAAGTCGGATGAGCTTTTCGTGGCCGGTTTGCTTGTTTCAGGATATCTTTGGCTTCGAAAGCGAAAACTAAGCCGGCAATGAAACGGCTTCTCCTCATTGTGGTGGTTTTGGGACTCCTGGCGGTCGAACCCTTGCTTTCGAATTTACGGTTCCAACAAAAAATGGAAGATGCTTCCGTCCCTTCCACCTCAGAATTTTTACTACGGTTTTTGGGTGAAATCCGCTATACGCTGGCCGCTTATCTTTGGCTTAAAGTTGAAATTTACCATCACGAATTGAATCTCACCACCCTCTCTGCAACCGTGGGAGGGGAAGATCCAAAAAAGGTGGGAGAAATTCTTGCCCTCTGCCGCTTGGTAACCCGCTTGGATCCGCAATTCATCCAAGCCTACGATGTCGGATCATGGCGGCTCTCACGCGGACTCGGCAAATTCCAGGATGCGGCTGATTTTCTTGAAGAAGGGTTAAGGAATAATCCCGATAACCCTGTGCTCGTTCAAGACATGGCTGAACTTTATGTTTTTTACGAGAAAAACTGTGTGGCCGCAATCCCCTACCTTGAAAAAACTTCGATCCTCAATCCGACCAAGCAAGCGCAAGGCAATGACTTGCGCTTGCTTGGAAGCTGCTATGATCTTCTCGGTCAACCTGCAAAATCAATTGACACCTACCTCCGCCTGCAAGCCCTGTTTCCGGACGATCCAATTCCAAAACTCCGCATCAAAGCAGTCCGCGAAAAATATCACTTGCCGTAACCTATTCCTAATTGTTAACAGAAAATTTACAATTTTCGCTTGACTTGACACCCATTATTATGAGATACTTACTCTTGCCTATCAATGTAATGGAGGTCAAACAATGAATTTATCGGCAAATACAGGCATTGGCGCTTCGCAAGGGGTCGCTTCAGGACAACCTCTTGCCACTCAAACAACAGAAAACAATGACGTCATCATCCTTCGAGACAGCTTCGCTCAAAATCAAGGGGTTTTCAAAAGAAGCGCCGTTTATCTCAAAGTTCAGCCGATGGGGAATCTACCAAATTTGCAACCTGGGAAAGGGGCAATTCTTGAAAATTTTAGAATTGCGGCAATGGAAGTTACGCGCTTGGAAGTGGAATTCACCACAGGCGTTACAGTGATTGGTTTTCCCATGACGAAAACTGTCGTTGTTCAACACGGAGATCGCGAACTTGCTCGTTTCGAAAACGCCGATATGAAAATGCCGATCAATATCGCGGATCATGCTTCTCTGAATGCTTTCTTAGCGCAATTGCCCGTTTTAAATGAATTTGTCCACCTGGTTGATGGCAGTTTAACGCATCATCAGTTCGCGCTGCAAAACAACGATTTCACACAAATTGTTCAAGTGACGGGTGCCTCTAAATTGCTTGCCGGATCAAGGTTTAATGACAGGCTTGTGCCAATAGCCCCTGATCAAACAGCAAAATTACCGGATGGCCGAGTCTTGTTCTTGCGGGATCGGCATGAAGACCAACCCTACGATTATGTCCAAGGCTTTCTGATCAATCCCTTTTTGAAACAAGCCTGGATTAACGGCCCAATGGCTGCCGATTCTGTTGTTGTTCCATCCACTTCTTTAAGTGGTCCTGATCTGGAAGCTCGCATTCTTGAAAGGATAATCGAGCTCGGACATGATGAACAACAAGAACGTACGTGGAGCGCAGTTACTCAAAGACTTCAAAACCGAAGACGATCTAAAGGATTTTCACAAAGAAAACTTTCAGAGGTCTCTGATACGCCCATGAATTTTATTTGCTCGCTTGAAAAGTACCCACCGATAATCCACAAAAACATCGGCAATTTTATTAAGGTTGCCCGAGCGTTGGAGGTTGATCCTCTCGAGCTGCTCGGGTAAATATAGCTGTAAGCAGGGAAACCATAGTTTTTTGACTAAGAATAGCATCGTTTCCTGATAAGGAGGAAATCCTATGTTTAGCTGGCCTGAAGTGGTGGTCATTGGAACGGTAGCGCTCGTGTTCTTTGGCCCCAAACGACTCCCCGAAATGGCAAAATCGCTTGGCCAAGGGATTAAGGAATTCAAAAAAGCCACCCAAGAAGGGATGCAAGCGCTTTCAACTGATGCCCCAATGCCTCAGGAAACGGCGTGTCCTGCTTGTCAAAAAGCCATTCCCGATGCGAAAGCGCAATTTTGCCCTTATTGCGGCAAGTCCCTTGCAACCGTCCCTGCAAGCGCTTCCTAAAAGCGACCTTTCTTTAAAACTCGAAACGGTCCGAAACAGTTTGTCCCTTTCGGCGCCGGTTATCGTCGCTTTTTCCGGAGGAGTTGACAGCACCCTCGTTCTAAAGCTTGCACTGGATACCTTGGGACCGGGTCGGGTCCTTGCGGTCACCGGAATCTCCCCCTCCATTCCCCTATGGGAACAAAAAGAAGCGCAAGCCTTGGCGCAAACCTTGGACGCGCCATTTCTCGCGCTCGACACGCATGAACTCGATAAATCGGATTATCGTTTAAATCCAAACAATCGCTGTTTTTTTTGCAAAGAAGAATTGTTCACGCTCCTTTCAAAGCTGGCACAAGAAAAAGGATTTAACACGGTTGTGGATGGGACGAATGCCGATGATGCCAACGATGTCCGCCCCGGTCTTGCGGCCGCCCGCAAACTGAATGTCCGCTCTCCCCTTCTTGAAGCAGGGATCACCAAAGCGGAAATCCGCATCCTTGCGCAGGAATTCGGTTTGCCGAATTGGGACAAACCGGCCATGCCTTGCCTTTCATCGCGCGTCCCTTATGGAGAACCGATTTCGGTCGAACGCTTGGAGCGAATCGATCAAGCCGAAATGGCGATCCGAAGTTTCGGATTTCGCGAAGTGCGTGTCCGCGATCATTATCCAACCGCCCGCATCGAAGTGCCTCTCAATGATTTAGCCCGTCTGGTCAGCGAACCGACCCGTTCATCGGTGTTTGAACGTGTGAAGCAGGCCGGGTATAAAAGAGTGACGGTCGATTTGGCCGGATTTAAAAGTGGAAGCCTGAATGCAGACCTCTAACGGACAACTTCTTTCACTCTTCAAAGATCTTCACGAGCAGAAAATGACTCCTGAGGAAGCGGCCGCGCGCTTCAAGTTTCTTCCGTATGAAAATCTTGGATTCGCAAAAGCGGACACCCACCGGCATTTCCGAACCGGTCTTTCAGAAGTGATTTTCTGCGAAGGGAAAACCGCCAAGCAAGTTGTGGCGATCGGAGAAAAACTTTTCGCGGCACACGGCTACTTCGTGGCAACGCGCGCATCCCGTGACATCGGAAATGCGGTCGAACAAGCATTCTCTGATGTTGATTATTCCGAAGAAACCCGGCTGGTGGTCGTCGGAAAACTTCCGCAAAAAACGTTGCAAACCGGAATCACCATTCTCACCGCCGGAACTTCGGATATTCCGGTCGCGGAAGAAGCCGCCATGACCGCAAAACTGATGGGACATGATGCCGAGAAGATCTATGATGTCGGAGTCGCCGGAATTCACCGCATTTTCGATGATCGCAACACCATCGATAAAGCCAATGTCCTGATTGTAATTGCCGGGATGGAAGGAGCGCTGCCGAGTTTGGTGGCCGGCATGTTCGGAAAACCGATTATTGCTGTCCCCACAAGTGTCGGCTATGGCTCAAACTTTCAAGGCTTAAGCGCCCTTCTCACGATGTTGAACAGTTGTTCTCTCGGCATTTCAGTCGTGAATATCGACAATGGGTTCGGCGCAGGATATTTGGCGGCTCAAATCAATCAATTGGCGAAGCGTTAATCAGATGGGACATCTTTTATATTTTGAGGGGAATTCAGGCGCAAGTGGGGACATGATTTTGTCATGTCTTCTCGACCTTGGCTTTCCGGAGGAAAAACTTCAGCAAACCCTTGATTTATTAGGCCAAAACAACATGGGGACCCGGTCCCAAGTGAAGGAAGTGACGCGGAGTGGAATGAGGGCAAAATTGGTCGAACCGGGCTTGCCGGATGAGAAGAAATCTTGGAAACTGGATGATTTTTTATCGGTGATTGTAAAAAGCAAACTTTCTGAAAATATCAAAGAAAAAACGGCATCGCTGTTACGGCGATTGGCGAAAGTGGAAGGACGCATTCATGGCAAAAATCCCGAAGAACTTCATTTCCACGAATTGGGTGGTTGGGACACCTTATTTGATTTGGTCGGCGCAATTGCCGGATTTGAATATTTCGAGATTCATGAAGTCGATGTCGGACCTTTGAATGTTGGAGGCGGGACAGTCTCAACCTCACACGGCATTCTGCCTGTTCCTGTACCCGCAGTTGTCGAATTGATGAAGGGCTTCACGCTTTATTCTTCCGGAATCGAAACCGAACTCCTCACACCAACCGGCGCGCTCATTTTAAGCAGTTTTGGAAAACCAGTCCGCAGCTTTCCACGCATGACCCTCGAGCGCACCGGAATTGGCGCAGGGCAAAAGGAGCTTCCAATTCCGAATGTTTTACGCGCTTTTCTTGGAAAGCCGATTGAAACTCTAACGGAAGATTGTATTCTCAAACTCGAAACCAACATCGATGACATGAATCCGCAATTTTGGGAACACACCTTCGAACAACTTTATGAAAAAGGGGCTCATGAAGTTTTTTTGACGCCGGTGCTCATGAAAAAAAGCCGTCCGGCCTATGTGTTAACCGTGCTTGCGCCGCTCGACAAAGAAGAAGCGCTCTCTGAAGTGATTTTCCTTGAAACCACAACCCTTGGGATTCGTAAAGAAACTGTCCCAAGAACCGTTTTGGAGCGGAAAATCGAACCGGTCGAAACCCCTTACGGAAAAATTCCGTGCAAGCTTGGAACGCGCAATGGGCGCATCTTCAATATTTCTCCCGAATTGGACGTTATGAAAGCGATTGCCAAAGACCAAAAAGTCCCGCTTAAAAAACTTTATCAAGCCGTTCTACAAAGCATGCCAAGTGATCTCCGGAACTGACCACCTCGCCCTTCACAAAATCTATGAAGGGACGGTGGAATCCGTTGCCTTCGGCGGCGAAGGGATCATCCGCCACAACAATTTCGTCGTTTTTGTTCCTTACACAGTCCCCGGCGATCGCATTCAGTTCCGTATCACAGAACTGAAACGTTCCTTTGCGCGGGGAAAAATCGAAAGGATTCTCAATCCCTCTTCTTTCCGCGTCACTCCCCCATGCCCCATTTATTTCACCTGTGGTGGATGTCAGCATCAAGAATTTGAGTATCTCAAATCGGTCGAAGAAAAGTCGCGCATTCTTGAGGGACTTTTACGCCATGGATTAAAGCTTGAAAAAATTCCAATGGAGCCCCCAATCCCCTCTCCCCTGTCGTACGGCTACCGCCACAAAATGCAGGTGGCGGTCGGCGAATCAAGCGATGGCAAGCTTTTGATCGGGCTTTATGAGACCTTGTCCCATCGCATTGTCGACATGCAAACATGTCCAATCCAACATCCTGTCAACAATCAACTTTTGGATGCTTTTCGAAAGGCGATTCCCTCTCTTGGATGGCGGCCATACCATGAAAACAGCAACATCGGGCTCATTCGCCATTTTCTAGGACGGGTGAATCAAAAAGGGGAAGCGTTCGCGGTGATCATCGCCACACAAAAGGCTCTGCCGTACTGGGAGTCCCTGCGCGAAGCGTTGTCTAAAACAGTCCCCGAGCTTCAAGGATTGGCAGTCAATGTGAATCCGATGCGAACCAATGTGGTGCTTGGGACTCAAACGCATCTGTTGTGGGGGAAATCTTTTTTGGAAGAGTCGGTCGGAAAATTCAGTTTCAAATTCGGTCCCACTTCTTTTTTTCAAGTCAATCCGCTCCTCTTGCCGAAAGTCACCGACAAAATCATCGAATGGCTCGCACCCTCCAAAAACGACAAAGTCTTGGATCTTTACTGTGGTGTTGGAACGTTCAGCCTCCCGCTTGCCGAGCATGCCGATGAAGTAGTCGGAATCGAAGAAAATTCTGAATCGATCGAATGGGCAAAAGAGAACGCCAAAGCAAATCGGATCAAAAATGTCAAATTCATTGTCGGCCGGGCAGAGGATCGATTCCAAAACGCTCCCTCACTCGTTCTCCTTGACCCTCCGCGTTCCGGCTTGCATCCAGCGGTACTCGAAAAACTTTTGAAATTAAAACCGAAACGAATCGCGTATTTATCGTGCAATCCAAGCACCCTCACGCGCGATCTTGGAGTTTTGTTAAAGGGTGGATGGAAGCTTTCGCGCGCGACCGCCGTTGACTTCTTCCCGCAAACCAGCCACATCGAAGCCCTCGCCCTCCTTGAAACGTGACAAGAAATTCGGGTGTGTCCCGAATTTTAATAGAGAAAATATGTTACAAACTGTTAACAAATCAGACACAAAATAGCCTTTACGTAGCGGTTGTTTGATGGTATAAGTACTGTAAGGCGAATTTTACCAGGAGGTTAAAAATGATAGAATCCGGCGGCAATGTTTTAAAGGGAGTAGCAAGTCCTACTGAAAGGGGTTCCGTTGAAGGGGGCGGCACTCGAAAAACGACTGAAGCAGATCGTTATGAACATGCGGTATCCTCATACAAAGAACGTGATGCTGCACAAATTCGACTTCAGGGAAAATACGCTTTTGTAGGTATGCTTGTCGAAGGACGACGCGTTGTAGGAGCTATGGTAAACGGGTCTCCCAAATTTGGTTATCTTGATGAAAAAGATCAAGAAGTGGTCCAGCCTAAGTATGACGGGGCTCGTAATTTCAGGGAGGGACGAGGCGCTGTGATGAGATATGATGGATATGTGCCTGCATCTTCTGACAACTTCGCTGATGATTGTAAGTTTACAAAGCCACGAGAGCAGTGGGGTTTTGTCGACCTTTCCGGAGAAGTGGCTACAGGGACCCATTATGATAAGGTCAGCGATTTCAGTAATGGGAAAGCTAGCGTTGAAAATGGTTGTGAGTTTTACACGATTGACCCGAACGGCTCTAAACTAAAACAATGATCTGAAGTCCAAGCACCGGCCAAGGCATTCAAATCAGTGGACTTCGAATTGGGCGCTGGCGGGATCGAGGTTAAGAAGCGGATTGATGCCGAGCTGCACCTGCTGCTCGGGGAACGCCTTCAAGTTAAACAGCAACATCACTTGCTGATTTTCCCAGCGGTAAATGAGCCGCCCTTCCCAGTCATGCCATTCTTTGTAAAGGGCGATGTCCTGGTAGCCGACCTGGCCATTGATGAGCGAATAGCTTGACCAATATTGTATCCGCACATCGTCTTTGATCACCCAGAGGTCCGCCTGTGAAATCAGGTTCTGCCATTGATGCAGGTTCGGATCATACATCCCGTCAAAATGAAGTTCCCAGCCGTTCACCGGCTTTAAATCAACGCGCGTCACAAGCTGCTGATAAAAGTGGTTTTTGTAATCATACGCGGTCCCAATATCAAGCCGCCAATAATCTTTATTGTAGAACGCCACTTCACCGGCCAAGGTTCTAAAGGGCGCGACTGCGTCATACACAAGCGGATCAAACCCAATGTGGCTTTGAGAGCGATAATCCATCACCGCAGCAACGTGATCGGAAAGGGCTTCGGAAAGCTGTGACTCGTTCCCCAAAATGTAGCGCGCCTGCCAAATTTGTGTCGGATAAAAACCGTTGGTGTTGTAAAAATCTTGACGGTAAAGAGAACTGCTTGTGTATTTCAAGCCATGCCCAAGCTCAACATCATACTGCGGAACATTAACCTGGAAATCCCAGCGCGTGGCCTGCAAGCCGTTGAAGGACTGAAAATAGCTGCCATAAGCCATGGATACTTGATACGGAATGTCAAGATTCCACGGCTGAAATTTCAAAGAATTGCTCGTTAAGTTGACCTCCGGCGTCCGGTTGATGAATCCGCTCCCTCCCACACTGGTGTCGGTCTTCTCAAAGCCAAGAGAGGCGGTGAATGTGTTAAATTGTTTTGAAAACGAGGTCAAATTGTGAAAACTTTGGTTTTGCACATTTCCGGCCATCGACTTGTAAAAGCTTTCATCCAAACTCATGCTGAGATTGTTGCCGAAATTTTGAGATTGATGATATTGAACGTTCTGTGTGTTTGAAAATCCGCTGGTGGCATTGCTCGTCTCGGTTAAATTCCACGAATAATTGGGGGCTTGCTTGTTCAAGGCGGCCTGCGTCCCAATCGTGTCGGGTGAAACGATTGGAGGAACGCGGAAACGGAACAAATTGAAATTCCCGTTAAACGTGAGGCCGTTTCCAAAATTGTAGTTGTCATTCGTCACGATTTGCTGGCGCGTGAAGGCTTGGGCGCCTGTGCTGACTTGATTATAAAGGCTCAAATGACCGCTCCCGCGCTTCCCGATGGTGTATTGGTGCTCAATCCCAAGTCCCACACCGGTTTTTTGATATAGATCCACAAGAAGGTTTCCGTACATGTTGCGGCCGGCAAGATAATTGAGTGTGTTTTTCATGAAAAATCCGTCGATTTGATCGTAACCGAACTGCGGCATGTAGGACTGGCGGTGGTAAACCTGCGGGTGCAAATCAATCACCATTTTCGAGACGTGATAGAGCGGAATCTTCCCAAGCCAAAGGCGGCCGTGGGAAATCACCATCTTATCCCCCGGAATCACTTTGATTTCTTCCGCCGCAATGTGATAGTGCTTTGTTCCCCACGGGTAATCACAGGTGCTGGAGTCCACCCCTTTAAAAAGAAGCACATTGTGATCGATCTCAATCCCTTTGGCATTGTAAAACAAGGTTCCGCGAATCGGCGCGCCGTTGGCGTAAATGTTTTTGGTTTGCCCTTGGACCGTATCAAGCGACCCTTGCTGAGTATCCACATTGTAGCGGAAATGGTGGCCGATCATTTTTTCCCCCTCGGCAAAGAGCAAAATATCGTCATCGCTTTCCACCCACCCGGTTTCGGTGTTGTATTTCATCGTTTCGCACTGCACCGTGGTTCGCTGATCGTAAATCAATGAGACATGACCGGTGGCAATCACTTGGTCTTGATCATAGAGGATGTGGTCGGCTTTGATGACGGTTGTGCCTGGGAGGGCCAGATCATCGACCTTTTGCGCAGTCGATGGCGGTTGGGCGGGCTGTGTTCCTTGCTCCGGTTTTGCCCCGGGGGCCGTTGTTTGCCCGGGTTGCGTGCCTTGCGTCGATTGTGTACCTGACGAAGGTTGCGCTTCAGGCGACGGCGGTTTTGCGCCACCGATGCCGGGGACGCCGGGAAGCGTCACTTGGGTTTGTGTCGTTCCATTGCCTGACTGAACATTAATGGAGGGAGACGGAGCGGTTACCGTCTGCGCTTCGGCGGCCGTCGCAAACGAAAATGCGAGAATGAGCATGACAAATACAAGCTTGTCATAAAATAGTAATCTCATCGAATCTGCTCCACACTTAAAAGCAATTTTATCCCCACAGCCGCAAGGATGATGTTCGCAAGCCATGCCGCAATCCAAGGTGGAAGAATGCCAATGGTTCCAAGCGCGCGGCTCACGGCAAACAAACAGTAATAAACAAATAAGAGCAGAACCGCCACAGCCACGGTGATAAACCGCCCGCCTCCCGAAAAACGAACGCCAAGCGGGATGCCAATCATCCCTGCGACCAAACATCCAACCGGAAGGCTCCACTTGAAATAATACTCCATCGCCAGGGTGTGGGTGTTCATTCCTCCTTGCTTTAACCGCTCAATCTGTTTTTTCAATTCACCGGCGCTCATCTCAAACGGATTTTTGTCGGAAGCGAACATGTCGGGATCAATGGTGACCGGAATGGTCATTTGATCGAACTTGGTTTCGTACTGCGTCAAACCGGAAGGGCCGTACTGGTGAATGGAGCCGCGATAAAGGGTGAGGTGCTGTCCGTCATAGCGGGCTTCAGCCGCCACCGTCATCCGCGGGTAAACGGTGTTGGCCGGCTCGTAAATCATCACATGGAACAATCTGTGTTTGTCACGGTCGAGCGCTCCGATGTAAAAGGTGGTGTCATTGGGACCGTGGATGAAAACATTCGGCTCAACGGCAGGCAAAGATTGGCGCATCAGAATTTGTCGCACAATCGTTTCGGACTGTTGGGTGGACCAGGGCGCAATTTTTTCGTTGGTAAGCACAGTCAAAAAAACAAGCAAAATCGCCAATCCAAACACAGGAAGGGCAAGCCTAAAAAACGGGATTCCACTGGTTCGCATCGCCATGATTTCATGATCGGCCGACAGCCTTCCCAATCCAAGCAGGGTGGCAAAGAGCATTGACACCGGAAAAGTCAAAACCAAAATGGCTGGAATCCGCAAAAAAAGCATTTCCACAACCGCCAAAATCGGAATTTGTTTGACCGTAATCTGTTCGGCAAACAAAAATAAAATATTGGCCACCATGAACAAAAGAAAACCAAAGGCGGAGAGGAACAAAGGCCCCGTGAGCTCCGAAAGAATGTAGCGATCCGCTAATTTCATGACAAATAGAGAGTTGTCTTTTCATTGGCTTTAAAAAAAATACCTCCTTTGTGAAAACCTGTGCAAAACCTGTTGAAAACTAATCGAACGAACGTCCGTTTTCGCCTCCTAAACCTGCAAAAAACCTTGACTTTTTTGAATTTTATGCTATAATATATGAAGAAACATCGGGGTTTTTTCAAGAGGGTGAGAAATGCTCGCAAAAGCTTCCAGACGGGACCTGTCTCAACTTTTAATTGAAGAAAAGCTCATCACAGAACGGCAATTGAGCCGAGCGCTTGAAATTCAGAACAAAACCAAAGATAAAATTGAAAAGACGCTTGTGGCGCTTGGCTTTCTCACCGAAAAAGACATCACCGAAGTCATCGGCAAGCAGATGGGGGTGGCTTTTGTCGATCTCCAAGCCCAAGCCCCCGATCCCGAACTCATTCGACTCGTTCCCGAACATCTGGTTCGCCGGTACAAAATCGTCCCGGTGGCCCAACATGAAAACAAACTGACGCTTGCCATGGCGGATCCGCTCAATGTCATTGCCATCGACGACATCCGCCTCATCACCGGTTTTGACATTCAGCCGATGATTGCCACCGAAGAGTCCATTGAAAAAATCATCGACCACAACTTCGGGACAACCGAGCTTGCCGAAGTGGAAAGCGCGGTCAAAGGGGTTGCCGCGGTTGACAGCGGGCCAAGCCTTGAAACCACCCAGCAAGAAGAAGAAATTTCACTCGACAAATTAAAAGAACTGATTGATGAAGCGCCGATTGTGCGCGTGGTCAATCTCATCATTTCGCAAGCCATCAATGACAAAGCTTCCGATATCCACATTGAGCCTGAACCGAAACAGGTGAAGGTGCGCTACCGGATTGACGGGGTGCTCCATGATGTGATGAGCCCGCCCAAACACATTCAAGCCCCGATGATTTCCCGCATCAAAATCATGGCAAACATGGACATCTCGGAACGCCGCGTGCCTCAAGACGGAAAAATCCACATCAAAAACAATGAAAAAGAGTATGACTTGCGCGTCTCAAGCATCCCGACCACGCACGGCGAAAAAGTGGTCATGCGTATTTTGGACAAAGGCTCGGTGATGATTGGACTTGACAAACTTGGATTTCTCCCCGACACGCGCGACAAACTGGAAGAGATGATCACAAGGCCCTATGGCATGATTCTTGTGACCGGGCCGACCGGTTCCGGAAAATCAACCACCCTTTATTCTTGTTTGAACAAACTGAACACCGGAGACAAAAACATCATCACGGTTGAAGATCCGGTTGAATATCAGCTCACCGGTATCAATCAGGTCCAAGTGAATGAAAAGGCCGGGCTTCATTTTGCCAACGCATTGCGCGCATTCCTGCGCCAAGACCCCGACATCATCATGGTGGGTGAAATCCGCGACTCCGAAACGGCGAAAATCGCGATTGAAGCCGCCCTCACCGGCCACTTGGTCCTTTCAACCCTGCACACCAATGACGCACCGTCGGCCGTGACCCGCTTGATTGAAATGGGGGTCGAGCCGTTCTTGGTCGCCTCTTCGGTGATCGGAATTCTTGCCCAACGCCTTGCGCGCATGATTTGCGCGAATTGCAAAGAGCCATTCACACCGCCGCCGGAATCGATTAAAAAATTCGGCCTTGGCATGTACACCGGCGATGAAATTCATTTTTACCGCGGACGGGGATGCGAAAACTGCAAACAAACCGGATATCGGGGACGAAGCGGCATCTATGAATTGTTAACGATGTCGGACCGCTGCCGCTCTTTGACGTTACAGCGCGTTTCTTCGGCTGAAATCAGAAAAGCGGCCATGGACGAATCGATGCGAACGCTGCAAGATGACGGCATTCGAAAGGTCTTGGATGGAAAAACCAGTATTGAAGAAATGTTGAGAGTTGTTTTCATGGAGGGACAAGAGTAACATGACGCTTGCTGAACCGGTTCGGCTTGGAATGGACGAACTCCTCAAAATCACCGTGCAGCGGAATGCTTCCGATTTGCACTTAACGGTCGGCCTTCCGCCGATGCTGCGCATCAACGGCAAACTGATGCCGACTGAATTCCCAAAATTGGCTCAAGAAGACACCAAACGGTTGATTTACGGAATTTTAAATGACAAACAAAAAGAGTTTTTGGAAAAACATTGGGATCTCGACTGCTCTCACGGCGTGAAAGGATATGGACGCTTCCGCGTGAACATCTACAAACAACGCGGCACTTATGGCGGCGCTTTTCGCGCCATTCCAAACACCGTTCTCACCCGCCAGGAACTTTCACTGCCAAGCTCGTTGGACGACATTGTGCGCAGGCCGCACGGCTTGGTGCTGGTCACCGGGGCAACGGGTGTCGGCAAATCAACAACACTTGCGTGCATGATCGATGCGATTAACCGGGAGCGGCAGTGCCACATCATGACGGTTGAAGATCCGATTGAGTACTTTCACGTCCACAAAAAATCGATGGTGAATCAAAGAGAAGTGGGACAAGACACGATGTCTTGGGCCATGGCTCTACGCGCCGCGTTGCGCGAAGATCCGGATGTCATCATGGTGGGAGAAATGCGCGATCCCGAAACCATCAGCGCAACGCTCACCGCCGCGGAAACCGGCCACTTTGTTCTTTCGACCCTCCATACGGTTGACTGCGCGCAAACGATCGACCGAATCATCGACGTCTTTCCGCCGCATCAACAACAGCAGGTCCGCATTCAGCTTGCAAGCGTCCTTGAAGCCATCTTGTCGATGCAACTCATCCCCAAACTCAATGGAAACGGACGCGTCCCATCGGTTGAAACGCTCACGGCGACCCCGGCCATCCGCAGCCTGATTCGCGACGGCAAAACCCACCAAATCTATTCGCATTTACAGACCGGCTCCAAATATGGAATGCAAACGATGGATCAAGCGCTCCTCGAATTATACAAAAGCAAAGCGATCAGTGCCGAAGAGTGCCTGGCAAGGACCACCCACGCCGATGAGATGAAACGCTTGATTGAAGCCCCGATCTCCGCCAAACCATAACCGCCGCTTATGCGCACTTTTGTTTATCAAGGAGTAAACGAAGACGGCCATGCTGTCACAGGGCTTGTCACCGCTGAAACGCGCAATGAAGCCCTCTCACAACTGCGCGGCTTCCGGCTGCACATCCGCACCCTCTCCGAACAATCAAAAATCGGGGCGTTTTTTTCAAGCCTGAAGCGGGTCAAGCGCTCGGCTTTGGCGATTTACACCCGCGAACTGGCTGCGATGTTCAAATCGGGGCTGCCGCTCCTTCGATGTTTGGAAGTGCTCGCCAACCGCGGCGAAGACAAACTTCTCGAAGAAGTCACCGTGCATGTCCGGGAAAAAATCAAGGCGGGAGGCTCTTTTTTTCACGCCATTTCCGCGCATCCGAAAGTATTCGATCCGGTTTATCTGACCCTGGTTCAATCTGGAGAAATTTCAGGACATCTCGGCGAAACACTCGATCGCATCGCCGGGTTTTTAGAACGGGATGTGAAACTTCGCCAGCAAGCCAAGGCGGTGATGACCTATCCGCTCATTGTGTTCACTTTCTGCGTGCTCATTGCCGGGGGGCTTGTCATCTTCATTTTCCCCCAGTTCATCGACATGTTTCAAGGGTTTGACGTGGCCCTCCCCTGGCCCACCCGGTTCTTGATTGCCGTGGTGAGCGCATTTAAAAATCCAGTTTCATTTTTCACGATCCTTGCGGTGCTTATCGTCGGATTCAACATTTTGTTGAGGTACATCAAAACACCGGTCGGCCGCCAGCATTTTGATCGGCTGATGCTCACCTTTCCGGTGATTGGCAACATCAATAAAAAGATTGCGATTGCGCGCTTTTGCCGCACCTTTTCAACATTGTTTGCCAGCGGCGTTCCGATTTTGCAGGCCCTTGACGTGGTCAGCAGAGTGTCGGGAAACGCACTCATCAACGAATCGGTGGAACGGGTGCGAGAAGCGGTGAAATATGGAAGCTCCGTTGCCGTGCCGATGGCTGAAACAGGCCTTTTCCCGCTGATGGTGACCAGCATGGTACAGGTGGGAGAGCAATCGGGACATCTGCAAGCCCTCCTTACCAAAATCGCCGATTATTACGAAATGGAAGTGGAAGTGGCGCTTGCCTCTCTTTCCAAATTAATTGAACCGCTCCTCATCGGCGCCATGGGAGGAATCGTCGGTTTTGTCCTGATTGCAATCTTCATGCCGATTTATCAATTAATAAACAGTTTTTCAAAGTGAAAGGGATTCACATGAGTCTAAAGAAAAGTTGCAGAGTGCGGTTGTAGGTGGTAAAATGAAAGGAGGGGAAATATGCCTTCAAGCTGGTGGTGGCTCATGTTGCTTGCGATGTTCTTGGTCGGGGAATCTTACCGCTTCTGACAAACAAGGGGGAGAATAAATGACGACCTTCATTTATCGGGCGAAAAACGCGGAAGGGCGACTTGTTGAAGAAACCGTTGATGCGGACAATGAGCGGCTTGTCCGCAACATGCTGCGTGAACGTAAGCTCACAATCATCAACATTGAAAAACAAGGGACAGGCGGGTTAAAAACCGACGTCTTTGCCGTTCTCAAACGGTTAAAAGGAGTGAGCGATCAAGCGCTCACCGTTTTCAGCAGGCAGTTTGCGACGATGATTAACGCCGGTTTGGCGATGGTCCGCTGCCTTGACATTCTTTCGGAACAAACCGAAGACAACAAATTAAGAGAAACCCTGATTACGGTTCGAAAAGACATTGAAGGGGGCCAGTCTCTTTCAGCCGCCATGGGGAAATATCCCGATGTTTTTTCAACGCTCTACGTCAGCATGGTTCATGCGGGAGAGCTTGGCGGCGTGCTCGACGAAGTTCTTGAGCGGTTGGCCGGATTTCTCGAACGTGATTTCAACCTTAAAAAGAAAGTAAAATCGGCCATGACCTACCCGGTTGTGATTTTGGTGATGGCGATTCTCATCGTTTTCTTTTTGGTCACTTGGATTCTCCCCACGTTTGTCGATTTGTTCGAAGGCATGAATGTGGCGCTTCCCCTTCCGACTAAAATTTTAATCATGGTCACCAAGGGAGCGAAAAATCCGGTCATCATCGTCTCATTTATCGCCGTGGTGATTGGCGGAGGCTTCGCGCTTCGCCAATACATCAAGACATTGACCGGAAAGCGCCAGTATGATCAACTTAAGCTCAGCATTCCGGTGCTTGGACTTTTGAATAAAAAAGTGGCGATTTCCCGCTTTTGCCGGACGCTTGGGACGCTTTTGAGCTCCGGCGTTCCAATCATGCAAGCGCTTGAAATCGTCGGAAAAGCCTCCGGAAACGAAGTGGTGGCCGACACCGTCGCCAAAGTGAGAGAAAGCATCCGCGAAGGTGAAAGCATTGCCGGACCGCTTGGAGAATCGGGAATGTTTCCGCCGATGGTGACCCAAATGGTGGCGGTCGGCGAAGAAACCGGAAACTTAGACGCCATGCTTTCCAAAATTTCCGACTTCTACGACACAGAAGTCGAATATTTGCTGGCCTCTTTTACTTCACTGCTCGAACCGATTTTGATTCTCGGCATGGGCGGTATTGTCGGATTCATCGTGATTTCAGTCTTCCTCCCATTGTACCAATTGATTGGTCAAATGGGGAAATAAGTGACCGAATCCGAAACTTTCAAAACCTATGTCAAAACGCGCGATTTACGTCTAAGGGCCGATTTGATTTCAAAGCATCTTCCGCTCGTGGATGCGATTGCGCGGCAATATCATCCGCACAGCCGTGGAGAGCCGCTTGAAGATCTCATTTCGGTCGGGAGCATCGGCCTCATCAAAGCGATTGACCATTACAATCCCGCAAAAGAAACGCAATTCTCCACCTACGCGA
>Ga0206996_1007_pt2 | contig 51771 bp, 55 predicted proteins | sample Alteio_BWMinCont_2_FD_153467 | JGI IMG/M metagenome (GOLD analysis project Ga0206996, IMG submission 153467) | Enriched cells from forest soil in Barre Woods Harvard Forest LTER site, Petersham, Massachusetts, United States -... | ecosystem: Environmental > Terrestrial > Soil > Temperate forest >...
TCCGGGACCTCGGGATAAACGCCCCAGGCTTCCGGCTTGGCGAAAAAGAGATAGACCTCCTCAAAAAACTTCTCGAAAGCGGCGTCCTCAGGAAAAGCCGATTCAGGCAGCGAATGCCGCACCACCCGTTTCCACCAGGCGCGGTCGTTGCCGTTGGTGGGAATCGAGCCTTTCTCGCGCGGCGAACATTTTTTCATCGCCTCGTAAAAGGCGATCGTCGCGGTCTCCGCCGGAAACTTGAAACCGTGGGACTTGGCAAAACGCGCGTAGGTTTCCCCCACCGGATCGGCGGGATAAACCAGCGTGCCACCCACATCAAAAACAACTGCGCGAATCCGGGCCATACTTCCTTACCGTTTTACCGAAGATTTTTCCAAGCGTTCATTGAGTTCATATTCTCCCGCATCGCCCCGTCGCCGCGCAAGCATTTCTCCAACAAGAAAAAGTGAACCTGTAATCAGGACTGGACAGGTGGAATTCTTCTGTTCCAGTTTCCGCCACACGTCCGTCACAGAATCATAAAGCGTGCAGGGCAAACCGGAAAAAGATTCCGCGAGTTTTGCGGGGTCGGCGGTGCGTTCGTTGGCGAGGCGCACGAGGGAAACTTCCTGCGCGAGTGGTTGCAGAAGTCGCGCCATCTCCGAGATGTCCTTGTCGGCTACCGAGGCGAAAACGAGATGCGCGCGCGCGTCGATCTTGCGCTCCGCCAAAAATGCGCGCCACGTTTCGATCAGTTTTTTCATGCCCGCCGGATTGTGTGCGCCATCGAGCACGATGAGCGGTTGTTCCGAGATAATTTCAAAACGGCCAGGCCAGATGGTATTTTCCAGCCCCCGCGCGATCACATCATCGGAGATAGAGTTGCAATCAGGCCCAAGCCCAAACGATTGCGGATCGCGCAGCCGAATCTGATACATCGCCTCGACCGCGCAGGCAGCATTCGAAACCTGATGTGAACCGAGAAGGCCTAACGCAAATTCGCGGCCATCGATGCCTGCCATCTGCCTGCCGTCACGCAAGCCCAGATCTTTCACTTCCACGTCTCGCGAGACCAGCGTCAAACTGCACCGCTCAGTTTTGGCGCACGCATTAATGACTTCAGAAGCTTCTCCGATTTCCACGCCACTCACCACCGGCACGCCGGGCTTGATGATACCCGCCTTTTCCGCCGCGATTTCCCGCAGCGTGTTGCCGAGGTACTGCTGATGCTCCAGACCGATGTTGGTAATGATGCAGACTTCCGGATCAACGATGTTCGTTGCGTCGAGTCGGCCGCCGAGGCCGGTTTCCCATACCACCCAATCGACTTTTTCCCGCGCGAAATACCAGAGGGCGAGCGCAGTGGTGATCTCGAAAAAGGTGGGCTCCTGCGTTTTCATTGGTGCGATGGCCTCGCGCACGACACCCATGCCCTCGACGAAGTCCTCCTCGGAAATGAGGGCGCGATCGATCTGGAATCGTTCACGCACACTGACCAGATGCGGCGACGTGTAGAGGCCCACCCGATATCCCGCCGCGCGCAAGCACGATTCACAGAACGCCGCCGTTGATCCCTTGCCGTTGCTCCCGGCCAAGTGAATGAAACGCAGTTTCTGCTGCGGATCGCCCAGACGCCGCGCCAACTCGCGCATCGTGTCCAGGCCAAGCTTCATGCCGAAACGGCGCGCTACGCCGAGGTAAGTGAGCGCTTCGGGGTAGGTCATGAGGAAGACAATTTAGCCACGAAAGAGCACAAAGAGCACAAAAAATGAGAGGAAGGGGACACTTTTTCCCAGTGATTCTAGGTAAACAATCCGTCATCCTGAGCATGTCGAAGGATCAGCCTCCAGAGCACTTTCGGAATCGAGACTCAACTGTTAGCCGTAAATCGCCGGAAGCTGATCCTTCGACAAGCTCAGCCGTAACCATGCAGTTGGAGTCAACATTTTGATGACATTTCAGACTGGGAAGGCAACTGCATCGCAGTTGGGTTTAGGGTTGAGGATGAGGTTCCAAACGGACTGCCACCACGGTCGCAACGGGGGTGGGAGGGCGAGCTTGAGGGTGAGTTGATTTTGGCAGCGACTGATCAGGCCTGCCGCGTGGAAGAGGCGATGACGTAAAGTCGTGAAGGTGGCGGTGGCGAGCAGGCCGAGGTGGCGGGCGAAGAGTTTGACCAGGTTGTAGGTCCACACCGCCAGGCTCAACATGGCTTCGGTCGCGTAAAACTTCTGGCCGCAAAAGCTGCCTAACCCAAAGCCGCCTTTCAACTCCTTGATCACGTTTTCCAGGCTGGCGCGTCCGTTGTACTCGCGCCAAATCTCCAGCGCGCTCACCGTCAACGGCAGGCTGGTGAGCAGGGCCTGGTACTTGTAGCCGGGGCAATCCAAGAGCAACTTGCCGCCGCCGCGACCGGGGGCATCGAGGCGGCGGCGCAAAAGGACCAGTCGGCGCGGCCGCGAGGCCGAGCGACTGGTGTGGACTTCATCGGCCACTTCCACGCCCTCGATGCCGGTGGGTTGCCAGCGGGTTTCCCGACGCAGGAAGTTCTTCACCGGCACGGAAAAATCAGCCGCCACGACGTAGCGCAGGCCCTTGTTTTCCAACAGCGAAAGCCAGGCATCGTTCTGGAACCCGGCATCGGCCCGCACCAGGCGCAGGGAGATCTTCGACGGCAGGTTGGCCAAAAGCGTTTCGGTGAACGCCAGGACATTGTTGGCGCAGTGGGAGTCACCCGGTCGCAACCAGAACTGGGCGCAAAGCTGGGCCTCGGCCAACACGGCCAAAAGCGGATGCAGGCACGGCTTGAGCCCCACCCGCGTATAGCCGACCTTTACTCCTTCCTGGTGACCGTCCTCGTGCAACAACGCCGTGGAGTCGAGATCGAGCGTGTAACCCCGGGCCCGCTGCGGCAGTCGTTCCAGCGCCCAATGCCAGAGCGGCTGGAAGCAGCCGAGGCTTTGCTTGAGGTTGGCAAAGCCGGCAAAGAACCGCGACAAGGTCGACTGGCTCGGCACCCGCTTGAGTTGAAAAATTTGCGGCACCACCGGGTCTCCCCGCAACCACGCCACCCGCGTGAGCTTGTCCGCCCCCGCCACGATCCCCGCCATGAACCCTAGCGCGATTTCCACCGGGGCCAGGGCATTCGGACTGGTCGGTTGCTGCGGCAACGCCCGCGCCAGGCACTCCCGCACCCGCAGCTTGGCCCAATACCCCGCCAAAGTGACCTGCCCCGCATGGGCGCTGATTTTTTGCTTCGTCGTCGTAATTCGGATCGTCTGGCCACCGATTTTCAGCTTGATTGGTTCCGTCACCGTTGGGGGAGTCGAGGCTTGTCCGCTTCGCTTCGTGTTTGTCTTCATAAACCAACAGCTTCCCGACGGTGGCACTTTTGCCAACTGCATTGTTACGGCTCAGGATGACGGCGTTTTTGATCCTCTTTGTGCTCTTTGCGTTCTTTTGTGGCCAATCCGCCTCTAAATAATCTTCGCCTTCTCCAACTCGTCCAGGCGGCGCTGGTTCTTCTCGTCGATCACCTCGGCCACGCCGGGGAGCTCCAGCAGGACTTCGAGGCAGAAGGAAATCTCCGCATCCTGAAAGCCGGTTGTCTCCATCGCGCGCTTCTGGAGCGAGACATAGACCCAGGCGAACTGTTGCCCGTTGGTGACGCGAAACTGCAGGTTCTCCTCCCACATGATCTCGCTGGGCTCCTTGACCTCCAGCGTCCCCTCCATTTTGGGAATGACCTGTTCCACCTTCTCGAAGCGTTCCAGCCACGAGCCGACGCATTCCGAAATCTGCGCGCGGTCGAGCGCTGCCTCGAATACCGCGATAAAGCCTTTGCGATCCATGAGGCATTTTACTCAGCCTTGGGCGGGGATCAAGTCTCTGCATGCAGTCTGTAGCGGCGCGTCTATGACCGCCGAGGATGTACCGGAGCGTTTTGCCCATGCGTTCGGCGGTCATAGACGCGCCGCTACAGGGGAGACTGCACCGTCGCGACGGCGCGCAACGGCTACCGGAGGCAGGGGCCACCAAAATTTCCCATAAAAACCCTTGCCGCACCAAAGACGGTGACTATCGTAATCGACATGGTCCACGGCCGCGACCTCACTTATAACTCCAAGGTTGAAGGCAACGTCGTTCTCACGACGTTGGACGCATCCATTAATTGGATGCGCAAGAATTCGCTCTGGCCCATGCCGATGGGCCTGGCCTGTTGCGCGATCGAGCTCATGGCCGCCTCCTGCGCGCGTTTCGATATCGCCCGGTTTGGCGCCGAGGTCATGCGTTTCTCCCCGCGCCAAAGCGACCTCCTCATCGTCGCGGGCACCGTCACTTATAAGATGGCGCTCTCCGCCAAGCGCATTTACGACCAAATGCCCGATCCGAAATGGGTCATTGCCATGGGTGCGTGCGCCTCGACTGGCGGCATGTACCGCAGCTATGCCGTGCTGCAGGGCATCGACCAGATTTTGCCGGTGGACGTCTATATCTCCGGCTGTCCGCCCCGGCCCGAGGCGCTGCTCGAGGGCCTCATGCGCCTGCAAAATAAAATCATGACCGAAAAGTCGGTCATGGCGCAAAAAAGCCTGCCCGCCATGCCCGTCGGCCGCATGGGCGAGGCGATGGCGGCGAAGTAACCGAGCCTCGAGACGTGAAAGCCATGAAATACATGAATAGAAATGGCTCTCTAAAAACAGAAGACGATCCACTAACTTCAAAAGTTATTGGTCTCGCCATTGAAATCCACAAGGAACTGGGAACCGGATTTCTCGAATCGATCTATCACCGCGCCTTGGAAATTGAATTGGCCTCTGCTGGAATCTTCTTTGTCACTGAAGCGCCTTTGGTCGTTAAATATAAAGGCCATATTCTCGGGACTTTTGCCGCGGATTTAATCATCGAAAATAAGCTTCTGATTGAACTCAAGGCCTTGGAAAATCTGCCCCTGAGTTCCGAAGTTCAGGTGGTGAACTACCTCAAGGCTTCGAATATCGAAGTAGGGCTTCTTCTCAATTTTGGAACTGCCCCCTTGGAAATTAAGCGAAAGTACCGCACCCGTCGGGCCATCGACCCCGACCTTCGTCTTCACGAAACCTGATCCCTTCATGTATTTCATGTCTTCATGTTTTCCTGTTAAATCAGTCCGCCTTACCTTTGACGCTGTTGTCTCGGGAAAAGGGCGTTTTTTAGCGAATTTCAGGGCTTTGGGTGGTGACCAGAATTTTTTAACAGGAAAACATGAAGACATGAAATACATGAAAAGAAGCGGAAGGGAACGAGGAGGGTTGCTAACATGAGAACGCTACCAATGCTCGATCATGTGATACTTTGGGTGGCGAGGCTATACGTGGCCGCTTTGTTTGTATTTGTTTGTGTAACCAAACACCCCGCCTTAATTCCTCACGCTTTTATACTCTTAGTGGGTTTCGCTCTTTGGCGATTGTCTTCTCGCAGTTGGCGCCTTTTCCTAATGATCACCTCGATTCCGGCATTAATAATCCTGTTACTAACTACATTCATAGCTATTTGCCATACCGGTCCATATACACTCGGCCCCTCGTTGGGTTTTAGTTTGTTAGGGTTTTTCTGCATTCTGTGGATCTCCTGTCGCGCCTCGACGAAGGCACCGCCAACCATTCAAACTTCTCCTCCCAGCCCTGTTAATCCCGTCTAAAAAATTCCGTTAATTCCGTCCAATTTAGTAATTCCGTAATTCTGTATGCCCGCCCAAGACGCCATCGCCTCCCTCCAAAAACAATTCCCCGGCAAAGTCGGCCAAGCGAAGGAATTCCGCGACGAGTGGCAGGTCGAGATCGACCGCGACCTCATCCGCGCCGCCTCCGCTTACATGAAGGACGAGCTCGGCTACAACCTCCTCCTCGACATCACCAGCGTCGATTTCTTCGGCGACGAGCCGCGCTTCGAGGTCATCTACGAGTTCTGCGCCCTCGGTGGCCCGCGCAACCAGGAACATGTCCGGCTCAAGGTCAAAGTCAGCGAGGACGATCCCACGGTCGATTCCATCGTCTCCGTCTACCAGGGCGCCGACTGGCACGAGCGCGAAATCTACGACATGATGGGCCTCAAGTTCAACGGCCACCCCGACCTGCGCCGCATCCTGATGTGGGACGGTTATCCCTACTATCCGCTCAAGAAGGATTTCCCGCTGGAAGGCCTTCCGAGCGATCTCCCCGGCGAAGAAGGCTTCAGCCGCGTCGCGCCGCTGGAAGGCGGGCCTTTCGTTGCCGCGCCCACCGTCCATCCCCCGGAAGTCGGCGACGCCCCCACTACCACGCACGAACCCCACGCCCACCCGGCGAGCCACTGAAATTTTGACGGAATTAACGGAATTACGGAATTAAGGCATGAATGATTGGATTCAAAGACAAGCGCCAAACCTAAACCCTTTTCCCTAATTCCGTAATTCCGTTAATTCCGTCAAAAAATTCTTCTTATGCCTGAGACCATTATCGAAACACCCGACAGCGTTACACGCGCGGCACAGCAATATGACCAGGCCCGGGCCGAGGGCGAGCCGTTGGGCGAGAAGCTTACGCTCAACATGGGGCCGTCGCATCCCAGCACGCACGGGGTGTTGCGCGTGCTGCTGGAACTTGATGGCGAAATCGTCACGCGCGCGGTGCCGGATATCGGGTATCTCCATCGCGGCGACGAAAAGATCGCCGAGAACATGACCTACAACCAGTTCGTGCCCTACACGGACCGGCTCGATTATTTGGCGCCTCTGGCCAGCAACGTGGCCTATGCCCTCGCGGTGGAAAAGCTCATGGGCTGGATCGTCCCCCCGCGCTGCCAGGTCATCCGCGTCATCTGCTGCGAGCTGGCCCGCATCTCCGCGCATCTGCTCGGCATGGGCGCGCTCGCCATGGACACCGGCGCGATGACCGTCTTCCTCTACATCTTCACCGAGCGCGAAAAAATCTACAACCTGATCGAACTGCTCACCGGTGCGCGCTTCACCACCAGCTACACCCGCATCGGCGGCCTCGCCCGCGACCTCCCGCCCGGCTTCGTCGAGCAGGCGAAGGCCTTCGTCGAGCAGTTCAAGGGCAAGATCGAGGAACTCGACAACCTCCTTACCCGCAACAAAATCTTCGTCGATCGCAACAAGGGCATCGGCATCATCACGAAGGAGGATGCGATCGACTTCGGGCTCACTGGACCCAACCTGCGCGGCAGCGGCGTCTCGTATGATCTCCGCAAGGACAAGCCTTACCTCAATTACTCCGAGTACAGCTTCTCCATCCCGACCGGCTCCGTCGGCGACGCCTACGACCGCTACCTCTGCCGACTCGAGGAATTGCGCCAGAGCACCCACATCCTGGAACAGGCTCTGCGGAACATCCCCGGCGGCCCGATAAACGTCGGCGATGGCAAGGGCTTCCTCCCGCACAAGGACAAGGTGCTCACGAAAATGGAGGAACTCATCCACCAATTCATCCTCGTCACCGAGGGCATCCAGGCACCGGTCGGCGAAGTCTATTTCGGCGCGGAAAATCCGAAGGGCGAGCTCGGCTTCTACATTAATAGCAAGGGCGGTGGCGTCCCTTACCGGCTGAAGATTCGCGCCCCCTCCTTCGTCAACCTCAGCATCCTGAGCAAGCTGCTGCCCGGCCACATGATGAGCGACGTCGTCGCCATCCTCGGCAGCCTCGACTTCGTCATGGGAGAATGCGACCGATGAGCAGCGCCCTCCCTGTAGCGGCGGTCTATGACCGCCGATCTCTTTGCGAACGGGCTCGTCTTTCCTCGGCGGTCATAGACCGCCGCTACAGCCGAATCCTTCTCCTCACCACCGTCCTGGCCTTGACCGCCTGCTCCTCGAAACTCACCCAGGAAAACCTGCAAAAAGTCCACAGCGGCATGACCGTTGACGAAGTGAAGACCCTCCTCGGTTCCCCCACCGATGTGCAATCTGCGGACATGCTCGGCTTCAAAAGCACCACGTTCACCTACCACACGAAATCCGCCGACGTGAAGGTCACGTTCCTCAATAACAAGGTAATGTCCTCGGAGGGGGATTTCAAATGATGTCGAGAAAAGAGCTTATCATCGTCGTTGTCCTTGTAGGTGCCTTTGCGATCTACATGTTCTGGGACATTAATAAGATGAGCGCTTTCACCATGCTTGACGACTCACCTCGCCTAACAATAGCCGAAGTGGAAAAGATGGTGGGACAGCCCAGTCACATTGAACACAGCGAAACCACCGGAATAACCGGCGATGTTTATCACTATCCCTACCAGGGTAAAGATATGAGAATCGTTTTTGTTAACGGTGTTGTATTTCATCACGAGTTAGTTCCCGGAGCCAAATCATGAGTACCCAACGCGTCGTCGAACCCGCCACCCAGACTGTTTCACCTGCCGCCGTTTATCCCGGCGCGACGGACTCGCATCATCCCGCGGCCAAGCTGCCCGCAGGATTTGAGGCGCAGGTCGATGAGGTCATCACCCACTATCCTGTCTCGAAGCGAAGCGCCTCCCTGCCGCTGCTCCATCTCTGGCAGGAAGCCTTCGGCTACATCTCGCCCGAGGGCATCGAATGGATTGCCGCGAAGCTCGGCCTCCAGCCGATCAACATCCTCGAATTGGTCACCTTCTACCCAATGTTCCGCCAGCATCCCGCCGGAAAAATCCAGGTCAGGGTCTGCCGCACGCTCTCCTGCGCCCTCGGCGGGGCCTACGAGCTCTGCGCCCATTTCCACGAAAAGTGCGCCACCGCCGAACCCGACGCTCACGGCCTCGCCATCAGCCCCGACGGCAAATACTCCGTCGAGTTCGTCGAATGCCTCGCCGCCTGCGGCACCGCGCCGGTGATCATGATCAATGATGATTTTTACGAAGACGTGACCAAGCTGCGAGCGAACGAACTGCTGTTGAAATACAAATGACCGAATTTTGATAGGATTAATGTGATTAATATGATTTTTTTCACATTTAACACTGCATGACAACTTTGACGTCTCCCCAATCCTATTAATCATATTAATCCCATCAAAAACTTCCCCTCCCATGCCCATCGCTGAACGCCGCCTCATTTTCAAGAACATTGACCAGCCCGGGTACACGATCGACATCGATTGTTACCTCCGCCATGACGGCTACAAGGACCTCAAGAAGGCCCTCACCATGCAGGGGCCGGACATCGTCAAGGAAGTGAAGACTTCCGGCCTGCGCGGGCGTGGCGGCGCGGGATTTTCCTGCGGGATGAAGTGGGGCTTCATCGATCCCACCAAAAACACCAAGCCGGTCTATCTCATCTGCAACGCCGACGAATCCGAACCCGGCACCTTCAAGGACAAGCAGATCATCTACAAGGACCCGCACCAGCTCCTCGAAGGCATGGCCATCGCCTGCTATGCCAACAACGTCCATCTTGCCTATATCTATATCCGCGGCGAATTCACCCTCGGCGCCAAGATCCTCGAAAAAGCCATCCAGGAAGCGAAGGCCAAGAATTATCTCGGCAAGGGCATCGCCGGGACCAAGTACGACCTCGAAATCTACATCCATCGCGGCGCGGGCGCCTATATCTGCGGCGAGGAAACCGGCCTCATCGAATCGCTTGAGGGCAAGCGCGCCTACCCCCGCATCAAGCCGCCTTACTTCCCCGCCGTACTCGGCCTCTACATGAGCCCCACCATCGTCAACAACGTGGAGACGCTCTGCAACATCAAGCACATCGTCGCCATGGGCGGCGCGGAGTACGCCAAGATCGGCAAGCCCAACAACACCGGCACGCGCCTCCTCTGCGTCAGCGGCGATGTCGAGAAACCCGGCTATTACGAATTCGAAGTCGGCGCGCTCACCATGGGCGAGCTCATCAACGACGTCTGCGGCGGCATCAAGGGCGGACGCAAGCTCAAGGCGATCATTCCCGGTGGTTCCTCGGCCAAGGTCCTCAAGGCCGGCGAGCGCTACAAGATCAAGACCAAGAAGCCCGACGGCTCCATGGAAGAAAAGGAGATCGGCCTGATGGACATCCCGATGGATTTCGACACCCTCGCCGCGGTCGGTTCGATGGCGGGCAGCGGCGGTGTCATCGTCATGGACGAGACCCGCGACATGGTCGAGTGCCTGGCCAACATCGCCACGTTTTACGCGCATGAATCCTGCGGCCAGTGCACCCCCTGCCGCGAAGGCTCGCTCTGGATGAAAAAGATCACCAGCCGTCTCTCCGAGGGCAAGGGGCAGCCGGACGACGTTGGCCTGCTCAAGAGCGTCGCGGACAACATCGCCGGCCGGACCATCTGCGCCTTTGGCGAGGCCTGCGCGTGGCCGGTCCAGAGCTTCGTCACCAAGTTCAAGGACGAGTTTGAGAGCCATGCGCTGGCCGGAAAACCCGCCGGAAAATCCCCGGCTTCCGCCAAGCTGGAGCCCGTCTAAAAACCCCCGCGAGAGCCTTGCCCTGCCCCAACTTCCCGCTACCGTAAACACTTGTAAGTCCAAACCAAAACTAAAGTCAGAATAATCCTATGAAGTCATACTCGAAGCTCTTCGTACTTGCTTGTACGGTGATCGTGTCGGTTGCGTTCCTCTCCGCGTGCGCGGACAAGACCCCTCCGCCGCCGCCACCAGCCCCGGAAGCCGTCAAACCGAATTCCTAAGCTAAGCTAAAAACCTTTGCGTCGGGTCTTCCAAGGCCCGGCGCAACGGAGTCTTTTCCAGTTGGTCTGAAGTCCACTTTTACCTCCTTCGCTCCTGTGAAAAATCCGTTCGATCACGACAGTACTCCCGCCGACGCCCCCCTGCTCAACGTGCAGGTCGATGGTGTTTGGCTGCAATTTCCCAAGGGCCTCAATGCCGTTGAAGTCGCCCGCCGCGCGCAAAAGTTTGTGCCGCATTATTGTTATCACCCCAAGCTTTCGATTTCCGGCAACTGCCGCATGTGCCTGATCGAGGTCGGTTCGCCCAAGCTCGACGCCGAGCGCAAGCCCGTCATGGCCGCCGACGGCAAGCCCGAGATTTCCTGGATGCCCCGCCCGCAAATTGGTTGCGCCCTGCTCATCGCCGAGGGCATGGCCATCCGCACGGAATCACCCATCGTCGATGAATGCCGCAAGGGCGTGATGGAATTCCTGCTCATCAACCATCCGCTCGACTGCCCCATCTGCGACCAGGCCGGCGAGTGTAAGCTCCAGGAATATTCCGTCCAGTACGGCAATGAAGCCAGCCGCTTCACCGACGACAAGGTCAAGAAGCCGAAGCGCGTCGACATCGGCGAGCGCATCGTCCTCGACGACGAACGCTGCATCATGTGCTCGCGTTGCATCCGATTCTCCAAGGAGATGGTCCACGACGACGTCCTCGGTTTCATCGATCGCGGCAGCCACACCACCCTCGCCGTCCATCCCGGCAAGCGGCTCGACAACAATTACTCGCTCAACACCGTCGACATCTGCCCCGTCGGCGCGCTCACCAGCAAGGATTTCCGCTTCCAGATGCGCGTCTGGTTCCTCAAGGAGACCAAGAGCATCTGCACCGGTTGCGCGACGGGTTGCAACACCCTCGTCGGCAGCCGCGAACAGCTCGTCTATCGCCAGACACCCCGCGAAAACGAGGAAGTCAATTCCCAGTGGATGTGCGATCAGGGCCGTCTCGGGTTCCATTATATCCACCTGCCGGAGCGCCTGATCGAACCGGTCGCCAAGATCGGCCAGGGCAAGCTCCCCACGCCGTGGACCGAACTCATCCCGAATCTCGCGGCCCAACTGCGTGGACTCAGCCCCAGCAAGATCGCCATCGTCGCCTCGGGCCGTCTCACCAACGAGGAAGCGTTCCTGCTCAGCCAGATTCGCCGGACGCTCGGCGGCGACGAAGTCCTCTGCGACATCGTCCCCCGCACCGGCGAGGCCGACGGCATTCTCCGCAGCGCCGATCTCAATCCGAACACGAAGGGCGTCGAGCTCTTTGGCCTTTCCGACGACGGCAAGACGCTGGGCCGGATTCGGCACGGCGTCGACACCGGTCGCATCGAGGCGCTCCTCGTCTTCCATGAGAATCTCGCCGGTGATGCCAAGTGGCCCATCTCCAGCATCCAAAACATCAAGCTCCTCGCCGTTCAGTCGATTCTCCCCTGCCCCACCAGCGACCTCGCCGACTACGTTCTCCCCGGCGCCAGCTTCGCCGAAAAACGCGGCTCGATGATCAACGGCGCGGGCCGTCTCCAGCGCCTGAACAAGGCGATCTCCGTTCCCGGCAACGCCATGGACGACTTCCAGACTCTGCTCCAGCTCAAGTCGGCCCTCGGCGGCGGCAACGGCATCCACACCATCGAGGAAGTCTTCAAGGCCATGGCCGAGACGACGCCCGCCTTCGCCAGCCTCAGCCTCAGCAAAATCGGCGACCTCGGCATCGATCTAAAACTTTCCAACGCCGCCACAACCCGCGTCGCCCAGCCCTCTCCTCACGCCACGATTTGAGTCTCATACCGTCTGAATTAGACATGAACACATGAAGCTGATGAAAGACATGAATCGAGACGAACTGATCGAGTTGGTCGCGGCAGTTTCTTTCCGTGTGCTGGCATTTACTTATGCCTTTTCGGCTATTGAATCAGTCGTATTTATGAGCTTGGAACATTGCATCCAGCTTTACACTGAACAATCGAGCAACTCTCATTACGCAGCTAATTATAACCTTCAACTCTTGAGCGTCTACGGCGTATGGCTTTTGCAATTCCTTTGCAGCATCGCGATAGCTGTCATCTTGTTCCGCGGGGCCGTTCCACTCGCCCGTTTGGTTTGCCGCGGCCTGTCACTTGCCTTGGAGCCACTCCCCATCAATTAAGTTCTTCTCCCATTCATGTCTTTCATGTTCCTCATGTCAAAATCCCCTGCCTCCCAATCCTGTAAATCTTGTTAATCCTGTCCAAAAAATTCCGTAATTCCGTTAATTCCGTCAAACCTTCCCCCCGCCGCATGATCTCTCCCCTCTTCTTCGCCGACATGCCCGCCATCGTCCCGCTCTGGGTGCCCGATGTCTTCACTACCGCCATCAAGATTTTCATCGTGGTCAACGTCATCCTCGGCCTCGTCTCCTACACCGTCATGGCCGAGCGCCGCATCAGCGCCGCCATCCAGGACCGCATTGGCCCGAACCGCGTCGGCGTTCCGCTCGGCGGCGTCAACATCCTCGGCCTTTTCACCATGCCCAACTGGAGACTGAATGGCCTCGGCCAGCCGCTGCCCGACGCGCTCAAGTTCATGCTCAAGGAGGAATTCACTCCCGCGCACGTCAACAAGGTCTATTTCTGGATCGCACCGGCCATGGCCATGGTGCCCGCGCTCCTCACCATCTGTGTCATCCCCTTTGGTAGCACCCATCCCATCGTCCTCCCATGGGGTTACACGATGCAGTCGCCCGGCGTCATCGCCGATGTCGGCATCGGTGTCCTCCTCGTCTTCGCCATCTCGTCGCTCAGCGTCTACGGCATCGTCCTCGCCGGGTGGGCCTCCAACTCGAAGTACCCCTTCCTCGGCGGCATCCGCTCCAGCGCGCAGATGATCTCCTACGAAGTCTCCATGGGCCTCTCCGTTATCCCCGTCTTCCTCGTCATGGGCGATCTCCATCTCTCCGAGGTTATCAACTTTCAGTATCAGAACGGCTGGACCGTTATGCCGTTTCTCGCCCCGCACTGGCCTTGGCATCTCTGGAAGAGCTACATCCTCTGGATCCCCATGCTCATCTCGTTCCTGGTCTTCCTCATCTCCGCTTTCGCCGAGACCAACCGCCTTCCCTTTGACCTGCCCGAGAGCGAAACGGAACTCGTCGGCGGCTATCATACCGAATATGCCGCGATGAAATTCGCCCTCTTCTTCCTCGGTGAATACGCCGCGATGATCGTCGCCTCCTGCCTCATGGTCACCCTCTTCTTCGGTGGCTGGAGCCTGCCCATCCCCGGCTATGTCGCCTTGGAGAGCAGCGCGTGGAGTCTCCTCCTCTTCCCCATCGTTTTCCTCATCAAGATGTGCTTCTTCATCGTCCTCTTCATCTGGATCCGCTGGACCCTCCCCCGCTTCCGCTACGACCAACTCATGGGCCTCGGCTGGAAATGCATCCTGCCAATTTCGCTAGCCAATATTCTCCTGACCGGGATTCTGCTGGCGTTGGTTGGCTGACCTCCGAAGATCGTGCGGCTCATTCAGATACTTGGTGTGATCTTTCTGATCGGCCTAATAGCGCTATTCCTCCATGTCATCCCCATTTATCAAAGTCATAACCGAGCTGCCGAAGAGGTTTTGAATTGTATTTCAAACGAGCCTCTTCCCGCCAATACCATCGTGATGGGGAAGGATTGGGAAGTGGGAGCTTATGAGGGCGCCAGTAACCTATGCGAAGCGGCGGCTTTTATCGTGGTAAAGTCCGAAGAACCCAAGGAAAGAGTTTTCGAGTTTTATAAAAGCCGTTTTCCGGCAATGGGCAAGAAAGTGGATTCTGATTTTCATATCGCCTCTCTAGATGATCTTCCGTCACTGACGAATATCCCAGGAAATATCAGCCGAATGGCGACCAGCATGACACCGACTGAAAGGAAAATTACCTACGTAATTTGGGGTATTCGCGCGGTAGACGAACTAGGATGGGATATTCGCAGCTGGTGATCGTAAAGCGAGGTATTGCCTTCTGCAGTATTTGGTATTACCTTTAGGGCATGACCACAACGCTCACCGTAAAGGTACCCCACGAAATGGCGGCCAAGCTTGCAGCGGTCACCTCGAAAAAGCGCGTGGCCAAGTCCAAATATATCCGCGATGCGCTGGACGTTGCCCTGAAGAAGGAGAAGCAGAAACCGAGTCTTTATGACCTAATGATGGAGGCGGGAGCCATCGGCTGCTTCAGTAGCGGCAAAGGCGACCTCTCCACGAATCCGAAGTACCTGGAGGGCTATGGGCAGGATAATCATCGACGCCGGACCACTCGTCGCGCTGCTTGATACGGACGACCAGTTTCACGCCTGGGCCAAGCTAGCGATCTCTCCCCTCGATCCGCCGCTAACTACCTGCGACGCCGTCCTGTCAGAAGCTTGCTTCCGCCTGTCCTCCCACGGCTCCGCGATCAGCAAGCTTAGACAATTGGTCGAGAGAGGAATCCTAGTGTCCGATTTCAATAGCCACGGCAAACTTCCGGCAGTTTTTGCGCTTATGGCGAAATACGCCGATGTTCCGATGTCCTTCGCTGACGCCTGTCTCGTTTGTATGGTCGAAGATAACCAAGGTGCGACTGTGTTAACCGCGGATTCTCACTTCACCATCTATCGCCAGCAACGCCGTCAACTCATACCGTTGATCGCACCGTTCTAGAAATTCCCGCAACAGAAAGTGCCGCGCTGGCTTACACCAAATACGTCGGCTTCACATATTTCCCCGAGCGGAGTTTCGCAGGACTCACGTCCATCCGCTTGAAGCGCAGGAAAAATCCCCACGATTTCCCCCCGTCGAGGTCCATGCCGACCCGCAGATCATGCGAGCCCTTGCCTAGCTCGACCACTTTCTGCCCTTTGTCCGGCACGCACGGGTTGACGCCCTTCATGTCCGTGAAAAACGATTCCCCATCCAGCCATAACTTGAACGGCCCGTCATAGCCCATGAGTACCTGCAGCTTCATCGGCTCATCCAGATGCAGCTTCGCCTGGAAATAGGCCTGTCCGCTCTTCCTTTCCCAAGCGGGATGCTCGTTGATAAAACCGTCGAGGCCAAACGCAAAACCGTTCACGCCGTACTCCTTTACTTGCGCAGTAACCGGATCGAACTCGGGACATGATATCTCATCCAGCGGCAGGGTTGCCGCCACGATCCCGCTCACCCGCCACTTGGCCACGTACGGCAGGAAGTTGGAAGATACCCTCTTTTTCCCCACAGCAAGCGGTCCAAAGACCGGCAGGGAAAATCCCCGCGCGTCCGTGATGTTGCAATGCGGGATGTAACCGTGACCGTAACTCAGGCGTATCTCGTTGGGCACTGACTGCAAATGGAGCCGGGCCTTGTTGCCCTCCAATGTCGTCTTGTAGATCAGGGGCACTCCCCGGTCCGCCGCATTCACCAGCGTGAAACCATCAGGCTCGCCCACCGAACGCAGGGCGCCGGCCACGTTGTCGAAGGTCACCTCAATGGAATGGCCCACATTGATCCCCGCCACTTCCCGCACACGGTGACGGATCTCACGCAGTTGCGGAGGACGCTTTTCCTTCGTGTTGCCGTAAACCATCCGGTCAGCCGCCCGGGCCATCCGCTCGCCCAAGGTAACAAAGCCCTCGGCCCCGATGTGAATGTGATCATCCATCGGCAGGTCAATCGCGGGCACCGTTTCAAAATACTTGATCTTCTCCGGCAACAACCGTTGCTGTTCCTGAATGCTGTTCCAAAAGGGATAACTGGGTTCGGTGTTAAAAAAGCGGCCCAATTGCACGATGATCCACGGCAGCTTCGCGAGGCCGAGATCATGGCGCGAGGCTGCCACCAGCTTCTGCATCCGCTTGGTGTAAAGCGGGGCCACCGCCTCGTTCGCGTCACTCTCGCCTTGGTACCACAAGACGCCCGATACCGGCTGCCCCGTCACCCGCACCGATTCCAGCATCGAGAAATAGAGCGACTCGCCGCGCAGTTTTTTCCGCGCGGGGTCCCATTGCTCCATGCTCGTGCCGCCATGGGCCGTGGCGATCAGACCCTGCGGAACACCCGAACGCTTCAGCATCTCCCGGCTGAAAAAGATTCCCGCGCCAACACCCTTCAATCCTTCCCGCCGCTGTCTTTCCCCGTCCTCGACGGAGCATTGCGAGCCGTGATGACACACATCAGGAGATTCGTTCAGAATATGCAACGGATCGGTCGCCAGCCGCCATTCGCGCCGCATCGAAAATGTGCGGATCAACGGATGAGGCTTCGCCGCGCCGGTCATGTCCCCGATTCCCTGCATATTGCTCTGGCCCGCCAGTACCCAGACATCGCCGACATAGAATGCCGGAACTTCCACCTTCTCCTTGCCGGTCTCAACCTGCAGACGATAGGGTCCTCCCGCCGGAATCCCCTTGATCTCTGCGCTGAATTTCCCGCGCGCGGATTTTCCCACCGTCCGCTTTTTCCAGCCCTTCACGGCACGACCCGCCTGGGAAATTGTCGCGAAAACCGCGCCGTTTTCGGCGCTTGTCCCCACAATCTGGGCCGTGGCCCCGCGTGAACCAAGACGTTGCAACACCTGGCCGTTCGCCAGTCCGGATAGAATTTTCATGATAAATCGGTTTCGTTTGTTTTTTTCTTAACTTCCTCCGGTGCGATCACCAGACAAAACTCTCCGCGCGGCTCGTGCGCCTGGAAATGCGCCAGCAACTCCGCCGCCGTCCCCCGCCGGTACTCTTCGAATTTCTTCGTCAATTCCCGCGCCACGCAAAGACGCGCCCGAGGGATCTCTGCCACCGCATCCTCCAGCATCCGTTTCACCCGGTAGGGCGATTCAAAATAGATGCTGGTGCATTCGCGCGCAGCCGCCGCCAGCAACTCCTTGCGCCGCTGCCCGCCCTTGACCGGCAGAAAGCCCCCAAAATAAAACGGCACCATCGGGAAACCCGATCCGGCCAGCGCCAGCAGCGGTGCGGAGGGCCCCGGCACGACCTCAAGCGCCACGCCCGCCGCCACCGCCGCGCGGATCAATCGCTCGCCCGGATCGCTCACTCCCGGCAGCCCCGCGTCCGAGACCAACGCGATCGATTGCCCCTGCTCGAATTTCTCCAAAAATTCCGCCGTCCGCTTCGCCTCGCTGAATTGGTGATAGCTTATCAACGGTTTCCGGATCTCAAAACGTGTCAGCAAGTGTCCGGTGTGTCGTGTATCTTCCGCTGCGATTACATCGACTTCGCGTAAAATGCGAATCGCCCGTGGCGACATGTCCTCGAGATTCCCAATCGGCGTCGCCACAACATAAAGTTTTCCGGGCATAGGGGAAAAGCTTTATGGAACAGAAAATCCAAAACAGCAAGAATTGGCGCAGAAATTGCACATATGTTTGACATAATTGAAGCATCATTTATTATACACATCTGAATTAATACGCCCATGTTGCGCACTCTTTTTCTAGCCGTTACAGCCTTCGCCATTCTGACCTCCTCGGTCAAAGGTCAACTGCTCAATTTCGCGTTCTCGCAAACAGTTTCAGGCGGAACCATTAAGGGTGAAATCGAAGGACTGAATGCCTCCGGCACCTCCACGCCAACCGAAATCGTCATCACCTCCCAGCCTGCGGGTTTTCCTGATGCCGCGCCGATCAACCTTATCGCCAGTGGCTTTACTTTCTATAATACCGATAACAACTTCACGGTCAGCGGCGGCGTAATTACAGGCGCTGACGTGGCGATCTATAACACGGTCGCCGGAGGGGATATCCAGGCATACCTATTCGATTTCACAAACGCCACCCTTGGTGTCTCGAACGAAAACGGGGCCGTCCTGGCTACCAACACACTTTCGATAATATTGAACAACACCAATACCAGCGGCTTCGCCGGGACCAGTTACACGCCCGTTCCGGAACCTCGGAAAACGACGATGATTTTTCTCCTGGCGGGAGTCGCCCTGCTCGTGGGACGAAAACTGTACGGCAGGTTTTCCAAACAACGTTGCGCGGTCTCCATTTAGGGACTAAGCCGTCTCCGTTGGAGAAAAACTCGACCTTCCCCACAATCGGGAGTATATACAACTATGCTTCCGGACTTACGCAGGGATACGGTCAAGCTTGGTAATCTTCTCAGTATAGCCGAACAAATTCAGGCCTTTGGCCTGGGTCGGAAGACGGGGGAAATTTACATCACGAATGTGGCGCCCCCCGCCCGCATCAATCTCGTCGAGGGCGAGATCGTTGATGCGCAGTTTGGCCTCCGCTCCGGCATCGAGGCGGCCGTCGCGCTGATCAACCTGACCGATCCGCAGACCGAATTCATCGTCGGTGAAAAAGCACAACGCCGCACGATCGAAGTTCCTTTCATGCAGGTCCTCTGCGAGGCGGCCCGCGTCAGGGATGAAACACCAAACGACCCCAATAACCGCCCCACCGAGCCGATTCGCCTCGCCCCGACCAACCCTTATCTGCGCATCACCCTCGGCACCGAAATCAAGACCTTCCCCATCCGCCCCGGCCTCGCCTATCTGGGGCGCTCGACGGTCAACGACATCGTCATCAACGACGCCACCATCTCCCAGCGTCATGCCAGCATCGAGTATTCCCGCAGCGGTGTCTTCCTCAAGGACCTTGGTTCCACCAACGGCACTTATGTGGCCGGTCAACCGATCAAGGAACGCTGGCTCGGCGTCCAGGACAGCCTTCAGTTCGGCGGCGTGCACTGTCTCTTCATCGGCGGACTCAAAAAGTCGACCTGATCCTCGCGTCTTCCTGCCCGTAAGGCCGGGCTTGGCTCTTCGCCAAATGGCATTATTCTGGCTGGTCAGGAAAATCCTCACCACTTCACCCATTGGAAACACCCGAACCAACTGCGCCCGGAAGAAAACGGTCCTTCGACAAGCTCCGGAAGACCGCCTTCAAGATGAATTTCCTCCGGGGCAAACCGGTTCCCGATCCGTTGGAACTCCCCGACCCTCTCCCCACGGAAGGCCGCAAAGTCCTCATCCTCTCCGCCAGCGCGGGCACCGGTCATGTCCGCGCCGCCGAGGCCCTCGAGAAAGTCTTCCGCCAGCAGCCGGGCGTCGGCGAAGTTCGCAACATCGACGCCCTCCGCTTCACCAACCAACTCTTCCGAGATTTTTACTCGAAACTCTATATCACCCTGGTCCAGCGCGCCCCCACCGTCCTCGGCATCGTCTACAATAGCACCGACGAGCCGTGGAAAACCGATCGCATGCGGCTCATGCTCGACCGTCTCAACACCGGCCCGCTGGTGCGCTTTATCGCCAAGTTCAATCCCGACATCACCGTCTGCACCCACTTCCTCCCAGCGGAAATCATCTCCTACCTCATCAGCAAGGAAAAACTCAACGCCAAGCTCTCCATCGTCGTCACCGATCTTGACGTCCACGCCATGTGGCTCTGCCGCACCTTCGACCGCTATTTCGTCGCGCTGGAGGAAAGTAAAATCCACCTGGAAGTCCTCGGCCTGCCCGCCAGCCACATCACGGTCAGCGGCATCCCGATCGATCCCGCTTTTGGAAAAAAAGAGGACCGCGCCACGATGCGCACGCAGGCCGGGTTCGACAACGACCGCCCGCTCTTCCTTATCTCTGGAGGCGCGCTCGGGGTCAGCCCCGCCGCGGGCGTGCTCGACGCCCTTGCCCGGCTGCGTCACCCCGCCCAAGCCATCGTCATCTGTGGCAAGAACGCCGAGATGAAAGCGAAGATGGAAGAACAGGCCCGCGCGATCGAAGCGAAGAACCCGGGTCTCACGTTCAAGGTCCTTGGCTACACCGACGAGATGCACCGCTGGATGCAGATGTCCGATCTCTTCATCGGCAAACCCGGCGGACTCACCACGGCGGAATCGCTCGCCTGCGGTCTACCCATGATCATCGTCGCGCCCATTCCCGGCCAGGAAGACCGCAACAGCGATCATCTCCTCGAAAAAGGCATCGCGCTCAAGTGCAACGAATTCACCACCCTCGCCTATAAGATCGACGGCCTCCTCGATCATCCCGAGCAACTCGAAGCCATGCGCCAAAAAGCGATCCACTATGGCCGCCCGAGCGCCGCCGAGACCATCGTCGATGCCCTGCTCAATGACCCGGCAAAGGACGTCGCCAAGGTCACGCCCGCGACGACGTAAACCGTTAACTCGAAAGAGAACGGCTTGGCCTCGCAAGACGTTCGCCTGCCTGTTAGACCTTGCACCATGCGCAAACTTTCCTTGTCGTGTCTGCTGGCTGCCGTGGTCCTCGCCTATTCCGGACTCGATCGCGCCGATACGATTCCCAATACACCCGACACTACGCCCAATACTCCTGACACAACTCCAAATAGACCAGACAACGTCAAGCCGACCACCGATAGCGCTTTAATCGCCCCCACTTCAACGACTCCAACCATCCCCTTGCCACCAGCAAATCCACCTGCCACGCCGGTTGTGCAGGAAAATGGAAAGCCCATCTTTGGGGTTTATGTGGGCAATGACATCAACGCCACGGACATCCCCAAATATGAAGCGTGGCTCGGCAAGCCGACCGATGGAATCCTTGCCTACACCGGCGACGCCAGTTGGCAGGACCTGGATGGCAGCGTCGGATGGGCCATCGGCATGTGGGGCAAACAGGATCGTCGCGTCCTCTGGTCGGTTGGCTTCATTCCGAAGGGCGCGAGCCTCGTGGAAGCCGCCAAGGGCACTTATAACGATCATTGGAAAAAGGCCGCCGAGCAACTCGCCTCCACGCATCCGAACGAACCGATCCTCTACATCCGCACCGCGTGGGAATTCAACGGCGATTGGTTCCATTTTAATTCCCGCAAGAACCCGCAAGCTTTCATTGGCGCGTGGAGGCAATTCGTCTCGACCTACCGCGCCGTCTCTCCCCGCTTCCGCTTTGACTGGTGTCCAAGCGGCGGAACGGGCCATGTCGAGGAAGCCTATCCCGGCGACGATTACGTCGACATCATCGGGCTCGATCTCTACGACCAATATCGCTGGTGCAAAATCAAAGACCCCGCCGAGCGCTGGGACAAGGTCGCCCTCCACGGCGATCACACTCTCCTCTGGCACCAGGCCTTCGCCAAGGCGCACAACAAACCGATGTCCTATCCCGAGTGGGGCGTGGGCGGCGCAGAGTCAGGCGACGATCCCTATTTCGTCGAGCACATGCACCAATGGTTCATCGACAACCATGTCATCTATGCATCGTACTGGGACTCCAATTCCGCCTATAAGGGCCAGCTCAGTCAAGGCCAGTATCCCGAGTCCGGCGCGAAATATAAGGAACTCTTTGGCTCGCCCGATTCAGCCAACCCGGCACCGTCGAATGCGGCGAAGCCATCGGCGCCCGCTCAGTAAATGGTAGCCGTCGACCTCCGGGCGACGGTGCCTTCCTCGGGTGGCCCGGACAACTTGTTGTCCGGGTGGCTGAAGGCCACAGGAGGTGACCCTCTACTTTCGCCTCCGTCACTGCTGATCAAAATCTTCTGACAACCTCCTGCGCGCTGCGCGCGCCCGGGCAACAAGTAGCCCGGGCCACCCGACATCGCTTTAGGTGCCGTTTTTGGAAGTTCCCCCAGCCGTCTATATCTTCGACCGCCGCAGCGGCATTCCCGGCACGGGCGATTGCAGCATGAAAATCTTCGACTGCTTTTCCTCCGTGATCGCCGTCGCAAAAACCGTGCGATGGTCCGGGCCGCCAAACGCGAGGGAAGTCACATGCCGCGCCGGAAACGATACCTGCCCCATCAATCGCCGATTCTCGCCAATCTTCAAGATCACCCCGGCATCGCGCCGCGCGGACCAGAGCGTCCCCTCGGCATCGAGCGCCAGTCCTGCGGGCGTCCCCTCCTCCGGCATGCACTCGTGAAAAACCTGGCGACTGCCTAGCGCGCCCCGCTTCACATCGTAGCGGCAACGCCAGATCGTCTTCGTCGTCCCGCAGCACCAATAGAGCGCATCGCCCTTGGCGTTCCAGCCCATTCCGTTGGATTGCCCTGTGCCGCCCAGCATTTTCGCCAATGTGCCCGGACTTTCCAGCCGGTAAATGCCCGCGCCATTGGGCCGGCCATCGCGCACCGTACCGACCAGCACGCGACCCTCGGCATCGGCGATGACGTCGTTGAAACGGTCGCCATCCACACGCACGTTTTCGATCAGCGGCGTCACTTGCGCATGACTTTCAAAATCGAACGAGACCACATCCTTCTCGCGAAAAAGCAGCCAACTATGATCTCCCTGGGGAAGAAACGCACCCACCGCCGGGCCTTCATAAACCGCGCTTTGGATACGCGTCTTGAAATTCAGCCGGTAAAGACGGCCACCCTCGACATCGGTCCACCAAAGCGATTCGTCCCGGTCGTCCCACCACAAATTTTGCGCCGCCTTGCCCGCGTCCTCCACCAGCACCTCGGGGGCCGCCGCGGGATGGATCACCTGCTCGACCGTGGAGACAGATTCATCGCTCATAAAGGGAGGTATCGCCCACACAAACGGCGATAGCTGCAATTACCCTAACCCCCGCCCCCCGCTTGTCCAGCCACGCAAAATTAAATGCCTGTCATCTCTTGCCTTAGGTAGCCGTCGCAGGCCCATGCGACGGTCGGCTCGTCGGACAGAAAAGGCACCGTCGCAAGGGCCTGCGACGGCTACCTAAGGCATTCTCGGTCTTCCGTAAGTATTTCCTGCCTTCCTGTTTTCCTGTTAAAAACTTCTTCGTCCATGAGCGAATCCCCCCAAACCATCCTCGTCACCGGCGCCAACAAAGGCATCGGCCTCGAAATCTCCCGTCAACTCGCCCGGTCCGGCCACCGCGTCATTCTCAGCGCCCGCTCGGAAAAACGGGGACAGGACGCCGTCGCCGCGCTCGAGAAAGAGAACCTCAAGGTCGAGTTCCTGCTCCTCGACACTTCGGATGAATCGAGTATTGAAGCTGCGTCAAATGATCTGAAGAAACGCTTCAAAGCCCTCCATGTCCTCATCAACAACGCCGCCATCCTGCCCACCTGGGCCGGAAGTATTTTGGACGCCAAGGCCGACGAATTCCGCGACACCTTCACGACCAACGTGCTCGGCCCCATCCTGCTCACCCAGGCGCTGTTGCCACTGCTCGAAGCCGGAAAACCTTCGCGCGTCATCAATGTCAGCAGCCAACTCGGCTCCGTCGCCAACATGGGCGATGGCTGGCCCGGCTACGGCGTCTCGAAGGCCGCACTCAACGCCGCCACGCGCAAATTCGCCGAGGCGCTCCAGCCGCGCGGCATCAGCGTCAACGCCGCCTCGCCCGGCTGGGTCCGCACCGACATGGGCACCGAAAACGCCCCCCTCACCGTCGAGCAAGGCGCCAAGAACATCATCCGCCTCATCGACATGCCCCACAGCGTGACCAATCAGTACCTTGAGGCCAATGGCGAGATTCCGTGGTAGGCAACCAAAGAACCGAATGAATGACGACGTCTCCCAAAATCAGGCATTGTCAGTTGCCAAGGAAATAAGACTGTCGCTAGAGAGTGACTTGGTAAGTTACAACGAACTCCTTTTTCTTGCGAAAGGCTCTGTACGCAATGTGGAATTCACGCCCCTTATCGAAAGTGTCATTCTGGAGCTATTGACCTCTGGCGTTGAAATTGGCCAGGCTTTTTTGGTCGAAAAGCATGTCAAATTCGTAGGCTGGAGAGGCGACATCAATCAACGCATCAGCCGAGCGCGCGCAAAGGTCGAATCGTGTCCGGAAGAGGAAAACAGCCGCTGGGCATTTTGGCTCTGCCTCGCAGAGAACGTAGATGAATACGAGACACTGTTAGTACATGACCGCCTTTTTTGATCCAATTAGCTTCATTCGAACCTGTCACACTTTATTCGTCTCAAGGTAAAATAATAATGCCAACTGGTTGGCTTAATGATAAACTAGTTGTCATGAAAACCATTGGAGCCTTCAGCGCCAAAACCCATCTTTCCGATTTGCTCGAACAGGTCTCACGGGGCGAATCCTTCGTGATCACCAAGCGCGGCAAACCCATGGCCGCCCTTTCACCAGTCAATTTTGCCAAACGCCAAGGTCCCAAAGACATGATTGATGATTTCCGCAGACAATACGCCAAATCGTTGAAAAAAATTTCCATCGAAGAAATCAATGAATTAAAAGCGATGGGGCGTCGGTGAAGGGAATTGTTGTCGATGCTTCCATTGCCGCGAGTTGGCTGCTCTCCGATGAACGGAGCGAAAGCGCCGAATGGGTACTCTTTCAAATGCAGACCGGGACTCCTGTCTTTGTCCCAAACCTGTGGTTGTTGGAAATTACCAACGTGCTCTTTAATGCGGAACGCCGTAAGCGTATCGATCGGAAATACCGTCACGCCGCGTTGGAAAGAATCGAACGGCTTCCACTCACCATTTTGTCCGCACCGACTTTGGCTGACTTGAAAATATTGTCACACTACGCGGAAAAGCATCAATTAACCGTCTACGATGCCGAGTATTTACGCGTCACAAGAGAACAAAGACTAACCTTGGCTACTCTGGATGGAAATCTCCTGGCTGCTGCCAAACGGGAAAAATTGCCCGTCGCAGAACCTCCCCAATCCCGTTAATTCCGTCAAAATTTCCCCGCCTTCACTCCATCGTCACATGAAATGGAGAGAGGAAGCAGGCAAGACTACGCCCGCCAGACCAGTTCGTTCTTGATGCGGTCCGACGAGGCCTCTTTTCCCATGACGAAAGGCGCAAAGGGTTTCACCAGATCCCAACTGGACGTTTCGATGGGGCCCGGTGAGGCCAGGATGGCGAGATTGTGAATCGTTAATTCGCTTTTGGAACTGTAGTTGAAAAGGCGAATTTCCTTGAAGCCGGCCTTCTGGTGAAGGTCCGAGAGATAACGGCGATCGAACAGGCTCTTGTGCAGCTGACCGATCCAGCAGAGCGGATCGCTTTCCGGAAGCCCATGCGTCAAATTATAGGCCGTCTCGCGGTCGAAAATTTTCCCGGTCTCCACTTCCACTCCGCCCAGGTAGCATCGGGCAATTTCCTCAAAATCAGGAATGGCAAAGGTGATCAGGACGCCCTTCGAACGAAGAACCCGGCAACATTCGCTGACAAAAGTCGAATGCTGGTCTCGATAAAGGTGCTCGAAAAACGCGTTGGAATAGATCCGGTTGGCGGAATGATCATGGAAACGGCGAAGGTTTCCGCAGTCCATAATCATGTCCACATTCCGGTGCGGAGTCATGTCGCAGTTGATGAATTCCGGAAAATTTCTCCCCTTTTTTCCACAGCCCAGATGGATTTTCAGTTCGGACGACTGCTCCATCTTTCTCAGCTTTCGGCCCCCCCGGACGTTAAAAAAGGGAGTTCGCAGCTTGTTGGCGAAGGACACCAAACCGACCCCTGGCCCCAGCCAAAAGGGAGGTTTCGGTCGTCGGGATGCTGATTCAAAGATTTGTCGAAGGCTTGCCATGCTTGGCTCGATCTTACCTGAGAACAGGAATCACGCCCAAGTATTTGTTCCACTAATTCCATCCGCCTTCGGTCGTTCCGTCAAATTTTACCGCCTTCACCACATCGTCACGCGACAGAGTCTAGACATGCGCGACACACCGCGCTAGCTTGACCGAACCTATGAGCCAAGAACCCGCCCATTTCGCCACCGAACCGATCGAATCCCTCGTCCCCAAGACCATCGCGACCCTGACGGTCGATGCCGTGCAAAAAGCGGAAAGCGGCCATTGCGGCCTGCCCATGGGTTGCGCCGACTTCGCCTTCGTCCTCTGGACCAAGTACCTCAAGTTCAACCCCGCGAACCCGCACTGGGCCAACCGCGACCGCTTCGTCCTCTCCGCCGGCCACGGCTCAATGTTGATCTATTCGCTGCTTCATCTCACCGGCTTCAAGAAGATGACGATCGAGCAGCTCCAGAATTTCCGCCAGTGGGGCAGCCTGACCCCCGGCCATCCTGAGAGCCACGAGACCGAGGGCGTCGAAGTCACCACCGGCCCGCTCGGCCAGGGCACGGGCAACTCGGTCGGCCTCGCCATCGGCCAGAAGTTTTTCGCCGCGACTTTCAATACGCCGGAGCACACCGTTTCCGATCATCGCGTCTACACCATCGTCTCCGACGGTGATCTCCAGGAAGGCGTCTCGCACGAGGCCGCCGGACTCGCGGGCCATCTCGGCCTCGACAATCTCGTCTGGTTCTACGACGACAACAGCGTCTCCATCGAAGGCATGACCAGCCTCTCCTACAGCGACGACGTCGCCTCCCGCTTCAAGGGCTATCACTGGCATGTCATCTCGATCAACGGCAACGACCAGACCCAAATCGACGCCGCGCTGCGCGAAGCCCAGGCCACCAAGGGCCAGCCGACCATCATCATCGGCAAGACCATCATCGGCCACGGCTCGCCCAAGTTGCAGGGAACGCCCAAGGCCCACTCCGACGCCTTCGGCGTCGAGGAAGTCGCCGCCACGAAAAAGAATCTCGGCTGGCCGACCGACGCCCAGTTCCTCGTGCCCGAGCGCGTGAAAGCCTTCTTCGCCGAGAAACAAAAAGTCTGGGCCAAGGAAGAAGCCGACTGGAACACGCTCTTCGCCGATTACGCCGCGAAGAATTCCGACAAGGCCCAACTCTGGAACGATTTCCTCGCCAAAAAACTTCCGGCCAATCTCGAGTCACTCCTGCCCAAGTACGGCCCCGAAAAAGCCATCGCCACCCGCAATGCCGGCGGCGAAATCCTCAAGGTCCTCTTCGGCGCGGTGCCGAATCTCCTCGGCGGTTCGGCCGATCTCGCGCCCTCCACCAAGACGTGGATCAAGGAATTCGGTTCCTTCGAGAAGGGCAACTACGGCGGTCGCAATCTCCACTTCGGTATCCGCGAGCACGGCATGGGCGCGATCTGCGCGGGCCTCGCCTACTACGGCGGCCTGATTCCGTTCGGCTCGACCTTCTTCGTCTTCACCGACTACATGCGTCCGCCGATCCGGCTCGCGTCGTTGAGCGGCATCCAGACGATCTACGTCTTCACGCACGATTCCATCTGCGTCGGCGAGGACGGCCCGACCCACGAACCGGTCGAGCATCTCGCCACGTTGCGCGCCATCCCCGGCGTCCTCGTTCTGCGTCCCGGCGACGCCAACGAAGCCAGCTATATGTGGCTCGCCGCGCTCCAGCACAAGACGCAGCCCAGCGCGATCATGCTCACGCGCCAGAACATTCCCGTGTTCGATCGCACGAAGACGGCCCCTGCCGCCAACGCGCTCAAGGGCGGTTACACCCTCTGGGAATCGAAGCCCGGTTCCACGCCCGAGATCATCCTCATCGGCACTGGCTCCGAAGTTCAGCTCGCTTTCGAGGCCGGCCAGAAACTCGGCGCCGAGGGCAAGGCCGCCCGCGTCGTCTCGCTCCCGAGCTGGGAACTCTTCGAGGCGCAGACGCAGGAATATCGCGACAGCGTTCTGCCTCCTGCGGTCACCAAGCGGGTCGCCGTCGAAGCTGGCATCCACATGGGTTGGGAACGCTACATCACCACGTCGGGCAAGTTCGTCGGTGTCGACAAGTTCGGCGCTTCGGCCCCCTACCAGCGCATCCTCAAGGAATACGGCCTTACCACCGAGCATGTCCTTGAGGTCGCGAAAAGCCTTCTCTAAATGAGCGAAGAAATCAGCTGGCTGCTCGTGGTTGAAATCCAACCCGGGCAGCTCGACAACTTCCGTGCCGTCGCGCGTGATCTCGTCGCCTCGACACAATCAGAGCCAGACACCCTCAGCTACGAGTGGGATCTCAGCGAGGACAATTCCATCTGCCACATCTACGAGCGCTACAAGGATTCCACCGCGCTCATCGCCCACGTCCAAGGTTTCCACAATTTCGCCGAACGCTTCCTGCAAGCCTGCCGCCCCATTCGCTTCGACGTCTACGGCTCCCCCAGCGACGAAGCCAAGACCCTCCTCGCCGATTTCCAGCCGACCTACTTTTCGCACCTCGGCGGCTTCAGCAGGTAGCCATCGACCTCCGGGCGACGGTGCAGTTTCCCCCTCCGTCATCCTGAGCTTGTCGAAGGATCAGTTCAGCGCAGTATGATTCAGCGCCAATGAACTGCTTTTATCATCTCGGAGTGCCAGCTGTTGGCATTTGCAAATCGTGCAGCAGGGGGATTTGTGCCTCGTGTGCGGCCGATCTCGACAAAGGAATCGCCTGCGGAAACCGGTGCGAAGAGCATGCGACCGCGGTGATCAAGCTCATCGACGACAATATTGCCCGCTCGGCAATTTCCAACCAGCTCATCGACAACGCCAAAAAGAACCGTTATCTCGGTTCGGCCTTCCAAATCGGCGTGGGCCTGTTTTTCCTAGGCTTCGGTTCCTATGAAATCTTCACCACGGGGTTTGAATCCATCGATCTATTTTTGCCCGGGCTCGGCGCTTTGTTTCTGTTTTTCGGCCTCTTCAGCCTCTATCGCGCCCTCACCTTCGCGCGAACGAAAGACTAGCGGGTTCACACCCGCCCCCTTCTCCCTATCCTGTAAATCTTGTTAATCCTGTCCAAAACTCCCCTGCCATCATCCCGTTAATTCCGTCAAAATTCAGAAAGTCTGCTCCTTCTCTTTAAACAAGAGATTAAACGTCGTCAGCGATCCATACGATTTCGTGATGTAATATTGCAGCTCCATCCGCTCCGCATCGTTCAGCTTTGGATGTGAGTTGATCTTCTGCTCCAGCACGCGCAGGTAATCGCGCACCAGCACCACCTTCCGGAAAAAGACCTCCAGTTCGATATCCTTGGTCACCAGCGCCGGATCGTTCGGATGAATCACCACTTTTCCGCCCACCCACTTCGGCGCGAGTTGCGGCGAGAACTCTTCCTTGTCGACCTTCAGCTGCAATTTGTCCGCCATCACATCGACCACCTCGCCGATCAAGTCGCGCAACGGCTTCTCCAGCCCTTCGAGTTTCGCGCGCGGTTCCGCCGGTTTCAGTTCCAAAACCAATTCCTCCGTCAGCGTCTTGCGCCCCTCGTTGAAAAGCACCTCCGCCGTTTTTTCCGTCAGGACCTTCACCTCACCCAGGCCGTACTGCGGATGCAACACCTGCAGGCCCGGTCGTAAATCAACAATTTTCATCCGCGCAGACTAGACGATCCGTCCCTCCTGCGCGAGCGCAACCCGCAATTCCCCTGTTGTCAGGAACAAGCCCGGAGTGCATGCTCGCGTCCATGCGCTTTTACGTTCTTCCCAAGGCCGAGGACAAAACAACCTACCTCAATTTTGATCACGTCGCCCGCGTAAGTGTGACCGCGACCACCATTGAAGTCTATTTCGTCGGACTGGAAACCCCGGTGACCGTTCCCAAGAATGCAACCACCTTGTCCGCCATGGGCAAGGGAATGGATCTTTCCGATTCCTCCAAGGAAGCCCTGAGCAATTCTTAATCCCAAAAATTCAGGGAATATTCCAGCAAGCCTGAATCTCCAAATTCCATGACGCGTTTCCTCAGTCTCACCGTTGCACTCACCCTCACCGCCATGAATCTCTCCGCCGATCCCGTCACCTCGCTCTACGACCTCAAGGTCAATTCTCTCGACGGCAAACCGGTCGATCTCGCCACCTACAAGGGCCATGTCGTGCTTGTCGTCAACACCGCCTCCAAGTGCGGCTTCACCCCGCAGTACGCCGGGCTGGAAAAACTTTACACGGACTACAAGGACAAGGGCTTCTTCATCCTCGGCTTTCCCGCCAACGATTTCGGTCATCAGGAACCCGGCACCGCGCAGGAAATCGCCACCTTCTGCTCGACCAAGTACAACGTCACTTTTCCGATGTTCGAGAAGGTCGTCACCAAGGGCGATGGGCAATCCCCAGTCTATCAATTCCTCACCACCGGCTTCCCTCCGCCCTCGTGGAATTTCTGCAAATATCTCATCGATCCCAATGGCAAGGTCCTCCAGTTCTTCCCGAGCAAAGTGACGCCCGAGAGCAAAGAACTCCGCGACGCGATTGATGCGGCGTTAAAAGGGTAACCCCAATCTTCTCGTTCCCAAGTTTCACTTGGGAACGCTCCTGTCCGCGCAATTTCATTGCTTCCCCTGCTCGATAAGGGAGGGATTATTTCGCACGGAGCTCACGAAGACCACGGAGTTTCCATGAGCATTCTCCTCCGTGAACTCCGTGTGCTCCGTGCGAAACTCGGTCTCTGCTATTTCCCTGCCGCAGGCGTTTTATAAATCTGGTCAAACACGCCGCCATCCCCGAAGTAATCCTTCTGCACCTGGTCCCACGGCCCAAATTGATCCGCCACGGTGAAGAGCTTGATCGCCGGAAACTGGCTCGAATATTTCGCCAGCACTCCCTCGTCACGAGGTCGATAATAATTCCGCGCAATCACCTCCTGCCCCTCGGGTGAATAGAGATATTGCAGGTAGGCGACGGCCACATCACGCGTGCCGTGCTTGTCCACATTGGCATCCACCACGGCCACCGGCGGCTCGGCCAGTACGGTCTGACTGGGATAAACAATCTCAAATTGGTCCGGGCTTTCCTTGATGCTGAGCAGCGCTTCATTTTCCCAGGCAATCAGGACGTCGCCTTCATTCCGCTGGGTAAAGGTCACCGTCGAACCGCGCGCGCCGGTATCGAGCACCTTCACGTTCCCGTAGAGTGCCTTGACGAACGCCGCGGGATCCTGCCCCGTATTTTTCGCATAACCGTACGCCGCCAGAAAATTCCAGCGCGCGCCGCCCGAGGTCTTCGGGTTCGGCGTCACCACTTCAACGCCCGGCTTGATCAGGTCGCTCCAGTCCTTGATCGCCTTCGGATTCCCCTTGCGCACCAGCAACACGATAGTCGAAGTATAAGGCGCGCTGTTGTCGGCAAATTTGGCCTGCCAATTCGGGTCGATGCTATGGGCCGCCTTGACGATCGTGTTGATATCCGGCGGCAGGCCGAGCGTCACGACATCGGCCTCGAGTCCGTCAACGACCGCCCGGGCCTGCTTGCCTGAACCGCCGTTGGACTCCTTGATCTCGACCTCGTCGCCCGTCTTCGTCTTCCAGTAATCGGCGAAGACTTTGTCATAGTCCTGATAAAGTTCCCGCGTGGGATCGTAAGAGACATTCAACAAATCGATGGTCTTTTGAGTTTTCTCAGTCTTTTCAGATGACTGTGAGCACGCGCCGAGACCCAAGCTCAAAATTAAAGCGGCGAGGAAGGAAACAGAGGTAGTTTTCATATTGTCGATAATGTCGCTAGACTTATTTATATTTAGTCTTCTGTCAATCATACTCTTGCATTATGCATTCCAAATCGAGTCCCAACTCATTGTTAAAGAGTGACTTTTCAATGCCAAACTATTTTAATTTCTTCATGTCCCTCTCGCCTCTCTTCCAGACTATTATTCTCCTGATCGCCTCCAACTCATTCATGACCTTCGCGTGGTACGGCCACCTCAAATACTTCCATAACCGGTCGCTTTGGGCCGTCATCCTCATCGCGTGGGGCATCGCCTTTTTCGAGTATTGCTTTCAGGTTCCCGCCAATCGTATCGGCTTCAAGGTGCTCGACGGTTACCAGCTCAAGATCCTCCAGGAAATCATCACGCTGATCGTCTTTGTCATCTTCGCGAAGGTGGTTCTCGACGAAAACATCAAGTGGAACTACATGGTCAGCTTCGCGTTCCTCGCCGGGGCGGCTTGGTTTGCGTTTGCTTATAAATCGAGTTGAAGATGATGGCCTGCCTCCTGTAGCGGCGGTCTATGACCGCCGACCGCTTGAGCGATAATGTTTGGTTGATTCCTCGGCGGTCATAGACCGCCGCTACAGGAGGCACAGAGGCGACCTGCATGACCAATCAAAGCCTCGGATTGCTAACCGCCCCGCCTTGGGTATAGTCAACCTTCCCATCATGTCCTCTTCCTCCAACGCCTATCGCGGCACTTACACCGCACTCGTCACCCCTTTCCGCAACGACAAGGTGGACGAAGCCGCCTTCACCCGCCTGCTGGAGGAGCAAATCGCCGCGGGCATCGACGGGGTCATCCCGGTCGGCACGACGGGCGAATCGGCCACACTTTCCACGGAGGAACATCTTCGCGTCATTGAGCTGGCGGTCCAGGTCATCAGGGGACGCATCAAGGTCCTTGCCGGCACCGGCTCCAACAACACGACCGAGGCGATCTATTACACACAGGAGTCTGAAATGCTGGGTGCGGACGGTGTGCTCATCGTCGCTCCCTATTACAACAAGCCCACGCAAGCCGGCGTCTTCGCCCACTACGCCAAGCTCGCGGAAAGCACCAAGTTGCCCATTGTCACCTATAGCATCCCGGGCCGATGCGGAATCGAGATTGCCATCGACACCATGGTGAATCTCGCCGCCAAGTTTCCCAACATCGTCGCGATCAAGGAATCCGGCGGTTCGATCGAACGTTTCAGCCAATTGCGCCAGGCGTTGCCGGATACGATCGCAATCCTGAGTGGCGACGATTCCATGACATTGCCCGCGATGGCCGTCGGCGCCACCGGCGTCATCAGCGTCGCTTCGAACCTGATTCCGAAGGAAGTCGGCGATCTCGTCCGCGCCTTCCTGGCCGGAAAAGCCGCCGAAGCGGAAAAGATGCACCGCAAGCTCTACCCCATTTTCCGCGATCTCTTCATCGAATCGAACCCGGTGCCCACCAAGGTCGCCATCGCCCGCAAAGGCTGGATGACCGAGGAAGTGCGCCTGCCGCTCGTCCCACTTCAACCGCAAAGCCGCGCGAAGCTCGAAGGCACGCTCAAGAGCCTGGGCCTGTAGGAAATTATGAGCACAACCAAGACGCGCATCGTCATCGTTGGATCCAAGGGCCGCATGGGCGAAGCGCTCCTGCGCCTCGCGGGGCAGAATCCCGGACTCGAACTCGTCGGCGGCATCGATAAGGGCGACAACGTGCTCGATGTGATTGATCGCTGCGACGCGCTCATCGAATTCGCCCATCACTCGCTTTCCGCCGATCTCGCCAAGACGGTCGCGGACCATGGCAAGGCCCTCGTCATCGGCACCACCGGCCACACGGACGAGGAACGCAAGGCAATCGATGCGGAATCGAAGCGCATCCCCATCGTCTTCGCGCCCAATTATTCGATCGGCGTGAATCTCCTCTTTTACCTGACGCAAATCGCCGCCGAAACGCTCGGCGAAAACTACGACCAGGAAGTGGTCGAGATGCATCACCGGCTCAAGATCGATTCCCCCAGCGGAACCGCGCGTCGTCTCGGCGAAATCCTCGCCCAGGCGGACGGCGGCACCTACGAGGAGCTGACGCAACATGGCCGTCACGGTGATGTCGGCGCGCGTCCCAAGCGCCAGATCGGCATGCACGCCCTGCGCGGCGGCGACGTCGTCGGCGATCACACTGTCCACTTCGCGAACACCGGCGAACGGATCGAGCTCACGCACCGCGCCTCCAGCCGCGACACCTTCGCCTCCGGCGCCCTCCGCGCCGCCCAATGGGTCCGCACCCAAAAGCCCGGCCTCTATTCGATGCAGGATGTGCTTGGTTTGAAGCGGTAGCTTTTTAATCCGTCATCCTGAGCTTGTCGAAGGATCAGTTCCGCTATAATGCGGTTCATGGCCAAACACGTCATCATTCTAGGCGCTGGCGCCTCCAAAGGAGCCGGAGCACCTTTGATGAATAACTTTTTAGACGAGGCGAGGCGTATTTTGGCGAACGGCAAAGCAGGGCAAAAGCAGCAAAGCTTCGAAAGAGTCTTTCGTGCCATAAGCAAGCTCCAGAATGTTCACTCCAAAGCAGATCTCGATATTCACAACATTGAATCCGTTTTCACGACATTTGAGATGGCCAAAACGCTTAAGAAATTTCCCCAAGCAGTTGAGAAAGATATCGATGAGTTAATTGACGACCTAAAGTGGCTGATCGTTATCACCCTCGAACAAACGGTTCTTTTTCGATACGCGAATCAAAAATTGCATCCTGATAACTGCTACAACAATTTTGTTAAAGTTATAAAGGAAGTGCGGGAGCAAAATAGCAGGTCTTCTGTGGCAATTCTTACTTTCAACTACGACATTGCTTTAGATATGGCATTTGCTCTCGCCAATTTTGAGATCGATTATGGCCTAGGACCTGAATTGCTGGATCAAGACAGATTACCATTTCTTAAACTTCACGGCTCGATCAATTGGACTTCCGAACGAAATGAGGGACGCAAAATAATCCCATGGAATCTAGCCGATTATCTACTTAAGGCCACAGGATATGCCATGCAGAATGGGAAAATATCTCTTCCTATTGGAAGCCACATCAATTCTTTCCATCCAAACGTAGATGGAGTTCCGGTTATTGTCCCTCCTTCATGGAACAAAGCAGATTCCCACAGATCTGTAGCTAACGTATGGGCAAGGGCAGCATCAGAATTGGGCGAAGCGGAAAGTATTTATATTGTAGGATACTCACTTCCACCGACTGACTCGTTTTTCAAACAACTTTACGCTTTGGGAACGGTTGGAGACAACCCTCTCAAGAGATTTTGGGTTTTTAATCCGGACACCGGTCTAAAAAGCACCTTTTCTTCAATGCTCGGGCCTGGCGCTAAGCAAAGATTTGAATTCATGGACACCGTTTTTTCCCAATCTCTGGATAAGTTAAAGGCTGGCTTATCCGACTAATCAGCAAGATGACATCCAGAAACGTCCACGCATCGGAGCAGCCCCACCTCATCATCTTCTCCGGCGCCGGCCTCTCCGCCGAAAGCGGCCTCTCCACCTTTCGCGGCCAGAGTGGCATGTGGGAAAACGTCCCCCTCGACGTCGTCTGCAACTTCGCGACATGGGAGCGGAACTTCGATGCCGTTCATGCCTTCTACGACGCCCGCCGCATCGCCGCCAGCGGGGCCAAGCCCAATGCGGCCCATCTCACCATCGCCGACTGGCAAAAGCGTTGGTCCAACCGCGTCCAAGTCATCACCCAGAATATCGATCCGCTTCTGGAACACGCCGGTTGCACGTCCGTCGTCCACCTCCACGGCGATGCGCTTTCCATGCACTGCGTCGCGTGCGATCTCCAATGGAAAATCGAGGCCGCCGCCTACGACCAGTCCGGTTGCCCCACCTGCGGCAAAAAGAAAACGGTCAAACCCGCCGTCGTCTTTTTCGGCCAGGCCGCGCCCGAGTATGATGTCCTCTACGCCACCGTCCGCAGCCTGCGCCCCATCGATACCGCCATCGTGGTCGGCACCTCCGGCACCGTCCTGCCCGCCGATCAATTATTCGGCGGCTCGCCCGCATTCTCGGTCCTCGTCAACCTCGAACCCGGCAGCGCCATGGACGAGACCGCCTTCAGCTCGCGCCATTACGGCCCCGCGACCCAAATCCTCCCCACACTGACGGAGTTGATCGGGAAGCGAATGGAAAGCCCGGCCTCCGTTGCCTAGAAATTACTTTTCCACCCGCTTCAAAATAACCACGCCACCTTCGTTCCAGGACATCTTCCACTCACCGCTTTTCATCAGCAAGTTGATGTTGTCGGTCCGGCGCTTGGTCACTTCCGGCGTCAGTCCGACATGTCTCCATCCGCACTGGTCGGTCTGCACATCACATACGATATAATCGATCTGCCCGGCATGGACATCGGTGGTGCCGTATCTCTCCTCGACTATCGCATTAAAGTCGAATTTCTCCTCGCTCAAGTCTCCCATGACCATGTTGTCGCGATTGGAAAGATACGCGCTGTACCGGTGCGGCGCGTAGACCCCCGCGTCGGTTGGAATTTGCTCAAAAGCCGCGTGCAGGTCCTTGCTCAATTCCCTGCTCTGGTCCCTATCTCCAATCGCGTCGAACCTCACATAAAATTCCCCCATATGGCAAAGGATGAGGACATTGATCATAACCGTGAAGACCATCACCGTCGCCCCGAGCCGGGTGGCCATATCCCACCGGGACAAAAAGAAGAGGAGTCCCAGATACCCCGCAAAAAAAGCGAACTGGAAATAATAGGCGTGAAAGAAGAGAAAATACTGGTGGCTGTTCATCAGGAAATAGACCGGAAAAGGCGCCAGCAGGATGAGTGATCGCAGGTAAAAGAAAGCCAGCAGGAGAGGGAGCCCCACATAAGCCGCCACATAGGACCAACGGGAAGGATCGTGCAGCAAATCGAAGACCTTGAGTGGATCGTGCGCCATCGCACCAACCAACCCCCAGGCGGAATGGATGCCCCAATCCGCGTAGTTGTAAACAAAGAGACTGGTCTGGCCCGGCTGACGCATGAGGGGAAAAATCACGGCAAAGGTCAGGGCAAGCCAGCCGATGCCACCGGCCAACGCAAATTTTCCGTACCGCTTACGCCACGCGACCCCGTCGTCCACCAATAACCAAGCAACTCCCAAGGCGATGTAAACCAAGGTCGCCTGTTCGCCGCAACTGAGCCCAAACGCGAAGCTTACCCAAAAGGCAACCACCCGGTTTTTCCGGTAAAAAAAATAGGACCAGAACACCGACGCTAATATCCACGTCTCCGGATGGACCGGCGCCATCGACATGTGAAGCAGCATCGGACTCGACAGTGCTGCCACCGCGACCAGGAACGCGCCCAACGGGCGCCGCAAGATATCGAGCGCCACGAGATAAATCGGAATCACCGTGCTGTAAACGCCAACGATTTGGAGAATGTAGAGCGTGTCGGCGGAAGGAAACATCGCGTAGATCGGCGCTACCAGCACCAGGACCAGCATGGTGTGCAGGCCGAGCAAGTTCGGACCGTCGTAAGCGGTGTCGCGAAACCAGTTTCCGTGCAGCGTGTTGACCACCGCGCTCTGGATCACCGCGGTGTCGCAGGCGACGCTCAAAAAATTGCGGTGGATGCTCAGCGCCAGGCTCGTCACGATGAACGCCGCCGGAATGGCCAGCAGCACCAGTAGCGCGAAATAAAACCGCTCCTCGCTCAACCGGGTCAGATGCCGGTCCCACTTCTCGAGGAATTTCATGTTACAGGAGGAATCCAAGCGGGAAATGGGCTGGCTGGCAAGACACCGGGCAGATCCGCCACAAAAACAAATTGCGTAGCTCGAGTCCGTTTGTATTGTCTATCGATACAGTAAACAACCCTCTCTACTCCCTCTATATATGCCTATCTACAACAGCGTTCTTGAAACCATTGGCCGCACCCCGCTCATCAAATTGAACCGTGTCGCCGAGGGCATCGATGCCACCATCGCCCTCAAGGCTGAGTTCTTCAACCCGCTCGGCAGCGTAAAGGACCGTATCGGCCTCGCCATGATCGAGGCGGGCGAAAAAGCGGGAAAAATCACCAAGGACACCGTCATCGTCGAGCCGACCTCCGGCAACACCGGCATCGCGCTCGCCTTCGTCGCGGCGGCCAAGGGCTACAAGCTGATTTTGACCATGCCGGAAAGCATGTCGCTGGAGCGCCGCACGCTCCTCGCCCTGCTCGGCGCGAAGCTCGTCCTCACCCCGGCAGCGGAAGGCATGAAGGGCGCGATCGCAAAAGCCAAGGCAATCCTCGAGGAGACGCCGAACGCCTTCATCCCTCAACAATTTGAGAACCCGGCCAATCCCGAAATTCATCGCAAGACGACCGCCGAGGAAATCTGGGCCGACACCGACGGCAAGATCGACATCCTCGTCTCTGCGGTCGGCACGGGCGGCACCATCACCGGAGTGGCCGAAGTGCTCAAGGAGCGCAAGCCCGGCTTCAAGGCGATCGCGGTCGAGCCCAAGGATTCCCCCGTCATCACCCAGACGATGAAGGGCGAGCCGCTCAAGCCCGGTCCGCACAAGATCCAAGGCACCGGCGCTGGCTTCGTCCCGGGCAATCTTCATCTGAAGATCGTCGATGAAGTCATCACCGTCACCAACGACGAAGCGCTCGTCATGGCCCGCCGCCTCGCCAAGGAGGAAGGGCTTCTGGTCGGCATCTCGACCGGCGCGAATGTCCATGCCGCTATCGAAGTCGCCAAGCGTCCCGAGAACAAGGGCAAGCTGATCGTGACCATCGGATGCAGCACCGGCGAACGTTACCTTTCGACCGCCCTGGCCGAGGAAGCGCGCAAGGAAGTCGGCGCCTGATCGCTGGCTGCTGTCGTGTCGCGACGCATGTCCAGCGCGTCGCCGTATCGGACGGTGAAGACATGCGGGTATGGGAAAAACACCCATCTCCCGCTGGTCTAAGTCAGATTTGGCCGCGCGAACCGGCCTGTGGGAGCTTACATTGGCTTTACTTGCTTAATTAAAGCGCCTAAAATTCGCCTCAAGTAAACCAAGCATACTTTTTGCTGGCAAGGAGCTTGGTCCCGAATATGAGACGTCTTTCTTTCTCTCTTCACTCCAATACCGTAGTTTCTTGCCGGAGAGCCTCGTGAGCGATTCACCCACCAAATCCCAAGCCCTGCCCCGGCGCCCGATTTTCCTCCGCCAACCCGGACAGGAAGGCGCCGGCTCGCTTCCAGCCTCGCAGAAACTGGCTTCCAAGGCGGCAACCTCCTCGATCAAATCCACGCCACCCGCTTCCGTGCCAGCGGCGCCGCCCGCACCGGCAGGCGATCCCCAAGCCGAGCTCACGAAGCTGAAGGCCAAAGTCGAGAACTACCGCAACAGCCTGCAACAATGGACCCAGGCGGAAGTCGAGTGGAACAGCCAGCGCCGACTCTTCGAATTGATGACGGAAAATGTGTCCGACCTCATCGTGCTGACCAACCGGGAGGGCAACCGGTTATGGAGCAATCCCACTTACGGTCGGGTCATGGGCTTTCAATCGGCAGAGTTGTCCGGAACCTACGTCCTCACCGAAGTCCATCCGGACGATCAGGCCCGCGCGGACGAAGCCCTGGTGCTGGCCGTCGAAAAAGGCGAATCCAAAAAAGTCGAGTATCGCGTCCAGCAAAAGGGCGGCACCTGGGTGACCCTTGCCACCGAGACTTTCCCCATCGTCGATGCCGCCGGAAAGGTCGAGTCGGTCCTCCTCATCTGCAGCGATATCACGGAAAGAAAAAGACTGGCGGACGAACTCGCGCTCTCCTCCAATGAGGCCACGGCCTCAAAAATGGTCGAGGCGATGGCCCACGATTTTGACCAGATTCTGACCAACGTCGTCGGCAACCTCACCATCGCCAAAAACCTGAACGGCCCCCACAACGCCATCGCGATCCGTCTCAACGAAATCGAACGCTCCCTCCAGCGCGCGCGTGATCTCATCGAGCAGATGTTTTCCATGTCTCCCGGTCAGGCCCAGCCGAAAGTCCGGATCACGCTCGAGGCGGCGCTGGAAGAGCCGGTCGCCTCCATCCTGCGCGGCACGATGGTACGGGCGGAATATCTTTTCCCGCGCAACCTTCCCGAATTGGAAATCGACGCGGAGGCCTTCTCGCACGCCATCCAGAATATCGTGACCAATTCCGTCCAGGCCATGGACAAGGGCGTGATCCGGTTTACGGCGGAGTCTCTTTCGCGCGAGCAACTCGCCAACCGCGGGGACCTTCCTCTCAAGTCCGACGAATATATCTGCCTCACCATCCAGGACCAAGGGCACGGCATCGCAGAAAAAGCGCTCCCGCGCATCTTTGAGCCCTACTTCACCACGCGCAAAGGGTCCCAGGGACTCGGCCTCAGCCGCTCCCTTTCCTCCATCCAGCGCATGGGCGGCACGATCCTGGTCGAATCCACGCCCGGCGTCGGCACCGTCGTTTCCGTCTACATCCCCACCGCCAAGGGCGAAGCGGTCGAGATCGATCCCGCCGCCGCCACGAACGTGCCGTTGCCCACCCGTACCGGGGCCGCCGCCATGCGCACGGGCTCCGTGGCGTTGCGGACCGGTTCCGTCTCCCTGCGCAACACCGTCTCCCTGCCCAAGGTCGGCGGACAAAAGAGGCGCATCCTCTTAATGGACGACGAGCAGATGATTCTCGACATCGTCAGCCGGATGCTCGGGCACCTCGGCTACGACGTCACCACCTGCACCGACGGCTCGCAGGCCATCGCCGCGTTTTCCAAGGCGAAGGCCCACTCGGAGACCTTCGATGTCGTCATGATGGACTTGGTCATCCCTAACGGCGTCGGAGGCGAGGATGCCGTCAAGACGATCAAGAAGATCGATCCCAACGCCAAGGTGATCGCCAGCAGCGGCCACCTCGATCATCCAGTCATGACCGACCACAACAAATTTGGCTTCAACGCCGTGCTCGAAAAACCCTACAAACTGGAAAGACTCCAGCAGGTCATCGAGACGGTCATCAACACTCCCGCATAAGGACTACCCATGAAACGCATTTTGTTGATGGACGACGAGCAGGTGGTTCTCGAATTCCTCAGCCGGATGTTGGAGCACATCGGCTACGACGTCTCCACCTGCAAGGAGGGTGGCCAAGCCACCGCCGCATTCACCGAAGCGAAAGCCGAGGGTAAACCCTTCGATATCGTCATGATGGATTTGGTCATTTGCAACGGCATGGGCGGCCAGGAAGCCGTCCTCGAAATCAAGAAGATCGATCCTCAGGCCAGGGTCATCGCCACCAGCGGCCACCTCGACCATCCCGTCATGCTCGACCATGCGCAATTCGGATTCAAGGCCGCGATCCCCAAGCCCTACAAAATGGACAAGCTCAAGGAAATCATCGAGAGCGTCCTCAACGCGCCCGCGTAAAAAAGTCCGTCATCCTGAGCTCACCAGCACGTAATCAGGAAAGTCCTCAAAGAAACGGTCCGTCATCCTGAGCTTGTCGAAGGACCAGACACGTGCCGGAAGAATGAAAAATACGACATCATTCAGAAAAATATCCAAGAGCATCTGCCTGTCGATTTCCCCATGAATACCCCAAGCCCCACCACCCTCACCGTCCTCTGTTTCGGCGACTCCATCACTGCCGGCTTCGAACTTCCACCGGATGCCGTCTGGCCCTCCCTCGTCGAAAAGTCATCGCACGGAAAATTCAAAGCCATCAACGAAGGCCTGGGCGGCCGTCCCACCGATTCCCTCCCCGATTTCAAGACCGCCCTGCAAAAACACGGCAACACTTATGACCTCCTGGTCATCGCCCTCGGCGGCAACGATGCCCGCGACATCTCCGGCAATTGCGTCCCCAACGCGCTCAAAAATATCGGCGAAATGATTGCCCTGACCCGCGCCGCCCGCCCGATCCTCCCCATCCTCCTCGTCGGCCCGACCAACATCCGCAAGGACACGCTCGGCCCCACCAAACCCATCGCCAACGAGCGCGACCAGAATTTGCGCGACTTAAATGCCGCCTACGAAATACTCGCCGCGGAAACGAGCTGCCACTTCGTTTCCCTCTACGGAGTTATCCCCGCTTCCAGTCTCACCGTCGACGGCGTCCATCCCGATGCCGAAGGCAATCACCCCATCGCCTCCAAAATGCTCGAGGCCCTGACAAAAATTATCCGATAAACACTCCGTCATCCTGAGCTTGTCGAAGGATCAGACTCACTTCGCCCGCGCGAGCGTCAAGACCGATGCAAAAAGATGCCTTTCTGGATTCTGTCGTATTTGCCGTTCTTCCGGAATGAGTCTGGTCCTTCGACAAGCTCAGGATGACGGAATTTCTGTTCGGTCATTCCCCACGCATCGCATCCGGCTCAATCCCGCTCGCGCGGCACCACTCCGCATACGCCGCCGGCGCAATCTCCGAAGGCTTGATCTCGCTCCGCCCGCCCCAAAAAACATTCGTGTAACTGAACGGCATCCCGATCCGGTGCAAATGCTCATCAATCGCCGCCTTGTGCGCGCGCACCAAATCGCGGTCCGTGCCATGCGCGACCGCCATGACATTGACGTCCTTGAATTCCGGCCCGCCCTCGCGCCAATAACAATGCGTCAGGATATGGTGCCGCCCGATCTCGCGCCCCGCTTCGATTTCGCGCCCCACCGGAACCGCCCAATGAAAAAGCGCATTGAACCGCGTCACCCGCTCGCCCGTCGCCGTCGGCTTCACATGCTCCAGGAAAGTCGAGAAACGCCCGATCACTTTCCTCTCATCAAGGCTCTCCGCCACCTCAAAGAAAACCGGCAACGGCAGATCAGCCTCCTTCGCCCGCGCTTCCCAAATATTTTCGCCCAGTTCCTCCGGCGCAAAATCGCGCTTGAGCGCCATCAACACGCGCCATTCAAGTTCACTCAGCTTCACGCTCCGCACCACGTGCATCTCCGCCGAGTCATCCGCCTTCGCGCCCGGCTCGATCAACTTGCGGCGCGTATGCCCGACGCCCAGTGCAAAAATTCCCTTCGCAGGCATCAACCGGTAATGCTTCGCGCCGACCTTGTCCCGGAGATAGTCCGCGTGCTTCCGCATCGAAAATCCGTGCGGCACCTTCAAAGTCGTCCAAAGTTTATATTGCGAACCCGCCGTCGCCGCGTCCGTCGAGCGCAGTACCACATGCCCCGAAAATGGATCGCGCTGGAACATGAAATCGAACGCTGCATCGAGCTTGTCCCCATCGACCTCCCACGCCACCAGCGCCCCCGGCGCCAGATCGGTCGCCATGAGAGTCTGCCGCACGCGCCGGATTGTCCCCGCCCGCAGCATCGCGCCGATGCGCTCAATCACCGTCTCCACCGGCAACCCACAGCCCTTGGCGATTTCCATCATGGGATTTCGCACAAACCCCGCAATCCGATCCTCCGAAATCGCCAGAATGCGGGCATTAATCTCGTCGGTATGGCTGATGGCGGCGGGGGCGGGCATTCGTGCAGTTTAGCGACTCCACTCGACAGCCGCAACAGAAGGATACTCAGAACCGCCGACCGCTGCCATACGCCGGATAAACCTTGAAATACTGGACAGCGGCTGTCCAAAAATTGTAGGTGCCTGTGCACCCTCTTATGTCTGCCTCACCCAAAATTGGCAAAAGCGAACAGGCTAAGAGCAACACCAGAAAAACGATCTGCAAAGTTCCTTGGGTTAATGTATTTCCTCCCATCCGAGACAGTCGAAACGATAGCCGTGCTGCCCAATAGAAAAGCCCAACATAAAGAGCCGCCTGAACGATTTCACCAATCACGAGAATAACCGGTGCACCGCCCACACGCCCCTGAGAAAACTCCAGAAAATAGTAGCTAATAGGAGCAATGCGCGCTCCAACTATCAAAAACACAAAGACCGGCACGAAGACGATGGCCGTGGCAACGAATATCGAGATGTAAAGCCGACTGGTCATAAGGCTTAATGGTCTTAGCTACTGCAAGCGCATTCTAGCCCAACCCGGTTTCCTATGGTACAAGTAACTATGGGCAAACACGGGCACGATCATTCGCACGCGATCGACGCCGCCGCTTGGCTGCGCGAGAACGGCCTGCGCGCGACCCATGGCCGCATCGCCATCGTCCAACTGCTCGATGCCAGTGCCGTCCCCCTCACCCTCGCCGATATTCACGAGAAAGTCCGCGCGTGCGGCTGCGACTTCGCCACCGTCTTCCGCTTCATCTCGATCCTCGAAGAAAAAGAACTCGTCCAGCGCGTCGCCTGGATCGATGGCACCACCCGCCACGAAATCAAGTCGAAGGATGGCCATCACCATCATCATTACCTCATCTGCCGCACCTGCCACAAAGTCGAGCCCATCGACGAATGCGTGGTCGAGCGCTTCGAAAGCCAAATCGCCAAGGAACGCGGGTACGCCGCCTTGAGCCATTCCCTCCAACTTTCCGGCGTTTGCCCCGCCTGCCAAAAGCCGGCCGCAAAAACTCGGAAGCATTAGCCACAAAAGAACGCAAAGAGCACAAAGAAATAACCTGCGGACTTTCCCTTTGTGCTCTCTGCGTTCTTTTGTGGCTAACCCCTCGACAACCCCGGCCTGACCGATATTGTTATTCCATGCGATGGGTCATGTTGTGTGTGGTGGGCGTCATTCTCATCGCGGGTGGACAGGCGGTGCGGGCCGCTCATCCCGCGGCCCACGACCCGGATGTCCCGCTCACCGGCCCCGCGTTCCAGGTCGCCGGACTCAAATTCACCATCCCCGCCAAGTGGCTACCCATGCCGGCCGATAATCCCGCGCGCGTGGGACAATGGCTCATTCCTCCGCCGCACGGCCAGGGCGAGGCCGGTGAACTCGTGGTTTTTTTCTTCGGCCCCGGCAGCGGCGGCAGCGCCAAAGAGAACATCGATGCCTGGATCGCCACGATGTCCAACGCCGACGGCCACCCCGCGGCGGCTGACGTAAAAACTCACCAAACCGCCAGCGTGAATTCCATGCCCACCTACAAAATTTCCCAAGTCGCCATTTTCGGGACCTATAATCAGGCCATTCCCCTTCCCGGCGTACCGCCGCGCGCCCGGCCCAATTACGGACTCCTCGGCGCCGTGGTCGAAAATCCGCAGGGCAATATTTACTGCAACATCTTCTGGCGGCTCACCGGCCCCGAGCCACTGGTCACCGCCACCCTGCCTCTCTTCAACAAGATCATCGATAGCGTCAAGCCCCAGGACAAATAACGCTTTCCCGATATGCCGCCTGCAGGTCCCATGTCTCAACCCGAACCTCCGCAAATTTCCCTTTCACTCTTCAGCCACGGCCTCGACCTCGACGCCACGCTGACCAGCGGACAGGCCTTTTCCTGGAAGCGAACCGCCGATGAAAAATGGCGCGGCTGGATTGACGGTCACCCCTGCCTCGTCTGGTCGCAAGGCGACGCCCTGCGCGCGGTCGGCCCCGAGCTCACCCGCGATGCCGTGTCCCGGTACTTCGGCCTCGATCTTCCGGTCCAGGAAATCTTCGCCACGTTTCCGAGCGATCCGCACCTTGACGCCGCCCGCGCCTTTGCGCCCGGTCTGCGCATTCTCCGGCAGGAGCCGTGGGAAACGCTCTGTAATTTCATCTGCTCCTCCCTCAAGCAGATCGTGCAGATCGAGCAGATCAACCACGAATTGCGGCGCGTCTTCGGCGACGAAATCGGCGAAGGCCTGCATCTCTTTCCCGACCCCTCGCGTCTCGCACTGGCCACCGAAGCCAAGCTGCACGCCTGCAAGCTCGGCTTCCGCGCGCGACATCTCTTCGTCGCCGCGCGGCAGATCGCCTCCAGCGAAATCTCCCTCGACCGCATCGACACGCTGCCCACCGAGGAAGCCCGCGAGCACTTGATGCGCATCCAGGGCGTCGGAGAAAAAGTCGCCAACTGTATTTTGCTTTTCGCCTATGCCCGCGCCGACGTTTTTCCCATCGATGTCTGGGTCGAGCGCGTGCTGCGGCAGCTCTATTTTCACAACAGCCAGCGCATCAAGCACGAGCGGCTGCGCACCTTCGCCGATTCCCATTTCGGCCCCTACCGCGGCTACGCCCAGCAATTTCTTTTCCACTGGATTCGCAAGGACCCCAGGGCACTCCCCCCGGAAAAACCCGTCGCGACCCGCATCCGAAAAAAATCTCCGTCATCCTGAGCTTGTCGCACGCACGTGTGGCAGGATGACGGATTGCTTGGAGAGCAACTCTACCGCGTCAACACCGGCTCCGGCTCCAACCGCGCTGCCGGTTTCGAGACCGGTCGTGCCACCGTCTCCGCATAGATCGGCCCGAACCACGTATCGACCAGGCACAATCCAAAGACCGCCCCGAACGGAATGGTGTAGAAAAATGCGGTGGTAATCGAATTAACTCCGACGATAAACGCCGACGCGATCAGATAATCCGGACATCCCTTGCAAAAAAGCCGCCAGTTCTCCGGATAATTCAGCGCGCAGTTGAGAACCGAAGCGCCATCCAACCATCGGCAACAAGCCACGCCGCAAAACGGAATGACAAAAAGCATGATCGGCGGAATAAACATCGTCAGCAAAGTCGCGGGCAGGCCCAACAGACAAACGAATAGCCCGTAGCATGCCCCCATCCAGATCGCCGCCGGGAACAGCAGCGTCGTCACCGCGAGGGTCAGCTTGACCGCCCCTTCCTTGGCAAATACGCCGAGCCGGTTCCACTTCCAATCGGGCAACTGGCGACCCGAGCCCGTCCGCGCCCGGCGCAGCACCTCGTAGGTAAAGCCGAGCGGAAACCAAAACGAGAGGACATTGAATCCGAGAATCCATGGAAAGACCGCCGTCACCCACCCGGGCGCCTGTCCCGAAAAATAGGACGGGGCCAGCGCCACCACAAATGGGTTAATGAGAAGAAAGCCTCCCAGCAAGACCTTCGCCAGCCAGAAGCGATCCGAAAGAACCTGACGAAAGCCGTCTTTCTGGTCGCTAAAGCGGGTCGCGGAATGTGGATTCATTGTTTATGTTGGCGAAGGAAATTCGCGTAACAGAGGGGATGGCGTCAAGGCAAAGATTCCATTGGGTTCCCGCTCTCATCCGATGGATTACTAAATATTCTTGCCATTTCCACTATTGCCATGCTTGCATTGCCTTCTCACAGATTAGTTTATGAGTTTTTTTACGCTTATATATGGACGAAATTCGGCTTCAATTCCGATTCTCGTTCTCTGGCTAAGTTTGATGGCTACGGGGCTGCTTCAAGCGCAAACCCAAACGAATACCCCCACTGTCAACCTTGGCCCCGCCAATCTCAGCATCACGAACGGCGTTCCAGTCCAACCTGCGGACACGCTGCATGCGCCCCCTGCCGCTACCGAACCCGCGACCAATCTCAACCTACCCTCCGTACCAGCGCAAAATCCGATGAGTCCCGCTCCTTCTGGCGGCGACATGATTCACGCCGACTTAAGTCATGACGTCGAGGCCGTGGCCTATAGATTACCCGATTGGAATATTCTCGCCGCGCTGCTGTCCCTCGTTTCCCTCGGCGGTTTTCTTCTCTACCAAAGTGGACTGACGCGCGCAAAAAATTGTGGTCACTCCGCGACCCTGCTGCTGGTTGGCGTGGTCTTTTGCTTGATCGGTTATTGGATGGGCGGATTTGCGGTGCAAACTGGCGGTGTCGGGGATTCCCATGCGGCGTTGCCTCAAATGGTTCCCAGCGACAGCCGAAGCGATCTCGATCATGAATTAGGTTTCATGGCCGGAGGCCATCGCTGGGGCCTTATGGGCAGTTCTGGCTTTTTCCTGGCCAGCAATACCGTCGCTTCGTCTGACGGCATTGCCGCGCTCTTTCTCGTTCAAACCGTGATGCTCGTCATCGCTGTGTCGGCCACCTTGGGTGCCTCACTTGAGAGGGCCCGTCTGCTCGCCATGGCCGTTTTCGCCTTCCTGATCGGCGCTCTCATCTATCCGCTGTTTGCCAACTGGGTCTGGGGCGGCGGCTGGCTGGCCCAACTTGGCCGCGAATACGGACTGGGCCATGGCTTTGTCGACTTGGCCGGCGCAGGCGTCGTGCATGAGACCGCCGGAACCCTCGCCCTCGTCATCGCCATCGTGTTGGGCACCCGCACCGGTCGCTTTGGCAAAGACAAAAAGGCCATGCCCGGCCACAACATGCCGTTCGTGGTGCTGGGCGCCATTCTCCTGCTTCTCTCTTGGACCACAACGAATGCCTTCTCGACAGATATGTTACTGCCGCAGATCAACTCCGGATGCCGTGCGGCAGTGAATACGTTGCTCGCCGCGGCCGGTGGCCTGTTGACCTCCTGCTTTCTGGCCGGTTGGCAAAAGCGCCGGCCTGAACCGGCGTTGCTTTGTCGCGGACTGCTGGGCGGTGCGGTCGCCAGCTGCGGCTGCAACTCTCTCCTCGATCCGTGGGCGGCCTTCGCCATCGGCGGACTCGCGGGTCTGCTCGTTCAGGGCGCAATGACCTTTCTCGAAAAACGCCGACTCGACGATCCCGCCGGTGTAATCGCGACCCATGGCGTCTGTGGTGCTTGGGGCGTCATCGCCACCGGACTTTTCGCCAACGGCATCGCTGGCCAGGGATACAACGGCGTGCCGGACGCCGCTTGCGGCTTATTCTACGGCGGCGGCTGGCACCAACTCGCGGCCCAGGTGATCGGCGCGGTCACCGGCTTCGTCGTCGTCTTCATTCTCGGTTACGCCTGCCTCATCCTCGTTCAGAAAGTCCTCGGCATCCGCGTCCCCATTGCCGACGAAATCGAAGGCCTCGACTGGCCCCAGACCGGCGCCCTCGGTTATCAAGGCGATGTGGAGCCGGATTCTAAAAGTTGATCCTGCTTCTTCACTAAGTGGAAAGTTTCGCGCCACGACGCAACGACCACAACGGCTGATGCTCCGCGCCTTTTTGTTGCGAACGTTGCGTCGTGGCGCGAAACTTTCCCCTAGTCACCCATGATTGACCTCTCCAGCGCTTTTCCTATGCTGGAGAGCACCCCTTCATGACCCCGGCCCCTAAAAATACCATCGCGATTTCGCTCGAAACATTTCGCGACCAGGCAACCGATCCCCTGCTCAAGCAGGCCCAGGAAACCCTGCAAAAATCGCAGCAGTACCTTCTCGGCGCGCAAAAGACCGAGGGCTACTGGGTCGGCGAGCTCTTTGTCGATACGACGCTGGTCTCCGATGTGGTCGCGTACATGCACTGGTCGGGCGAGGTCGATTTCAACAAACAGTCCCGCTGCGTGAAGCATCTGCTCGACCGCCAGCAAACGGACGGCGGCTGGAACACCTACTACAAGGGCCCCAGCGAACTCAATGCCACGATCAAGGCCTACTTCGCCCTGAAGCTGGCCGGCTTTTCCCCGGATGACCCGCGCATGTCCCGCGCCCATGCGACCATTGTGCGCCTCGGCGGTATTCCCAAGGCCAACACCTATACCAAGCTCGGTTTGGCCCTGTTCGGCCAATACCCCTGGAAACATCTCCCCATCATTCCGTCGGAGATCATCCTCCTGCCGAACTGGCTCTATTTTAACATCTACGAAATGTCGTCTTGGAGCCGCGCCATGGTCGTACCGCTCTCCATCATCAACCATTTCAAGCCGGTACGTCATCTGCCCCCCGAAAAGCAGCTGCACGAACTCTTCCCCTACGGCACCGAGCACCTCAACCTCGGCATGCCCTTCGACAGGAAATTCTTCACCTGGAAAAATTTCTTCCTCGGCTGGAACAGCGTCCTCAAGTTCCTCGATACCCTGCCCTACAAGCCTTTCCGCGCCCGCGCCCTGAAAAAAGCAGAAGCCTGGATCCTTGAGCGCATCGGCGACGGCTCCGACGGCCTCGGCGCCATTTTCCCCAGCATGATGTACTCGCTCATGGCGTTAAAGACGCTGGGTTACGGCGATGAAAATCCGCTCGTGCGCAAGACCACCAAGGATTTCCTCGGCCTGGAAATGGACGATGTCGAGCACGACGAATATCGCATGATGCCGTGTCACTCCCCGATCTGGGATTCCGCCATCACCGCCTTTGCGCTGGTCGAATCGGGAATTCCAGCCGACCACCCCGCCATCCAGAAATCGGGCGAATGGATCCTTTCCAAGGAAGTGAAGGATTTTCGCGGTGACTGGAAGCACAAGAACCCCACGCCGATCACCAGCGGCTGGGCCTTTGAGTTCAACAACAAGTATTATCCTGACGTCGACGACACCTTCAAGGTGCTGCTCGCGATGAGCGTGATCAAGATGCCCGACGAGGCCGTCAAAAAGGAAACCATGGCCCGCGCGCTCGCCTGGTCGATCAGTTTCCAGTGCAAGAACGGCGGGTTCGCCGCCTTCGACAAGGACGTCACGAAGCAGTGGCTGCAGGATGTTCCCTTCGCCGATCACAATGCGATTCTCGATCCGCCGTGCAGCGATATCACCTCGCGTGCGCTCGAGGTTTTTGGCCGGATGGGTCTCAGCATCAAGGAACCGTTCATCAAGAAGGCAATCAAGTTTGTCCGCGATACCCAGCTTCTCGACGGCTCGTGGGAAGGCCGCTGGGGGGTGAATTATATTTACGGAACCTGGCTCGTGCTGCGCGGTCTGCGCGCCATCGGCGAGGACATGAACCAGGACTGGATTTTGCGCGGCCTCAACTGGCTCGAGTCCTGCCAAAACGCGGACGGCGGCTGGGGCGAGACCTGCGCGACGTACGACAATCCCCAACTCAAGGGCCAGGGCGAAAGCACGCCCTCGCAGACCGCATGGGCGCTCATGGGCATCATCTCCGCGACCGATCATCTGCGCCCGAGCATCCTGCGCGGCGTCGAGCATCTCAGCCGCACCCAAAACGCCGACGGCACCTGGACCGAGGACCACGTCACCGGTACCGGCTTCCCCAAGGTCTTCTATCTCAAGTACGACATGTACCGGAATAACTGGCCCCTGCTGGCGTTGTCCGACTTTCAACGACTCGCGGCCCGGGAACGCCGATGATCTGCTACGCTTTTCCGCTCGCCCACGAGGCGGGAGACCTGCTGAAAGCCTGCACGCAGAAGGAGCAATTCTCTATTAACGGCCTCCATTGCATCCTGGCCAATTTTCGCGGACGTCCTATTCTCGTTGCCCTCGTCGGCATGGGTCAGGAGTCGGCGGCGGAAAACACCGCGACCATCTTCCAATATTTCCGCCCCAAGGCCTTCGTCCTCGCGGGCTACGCTGGCGCGCTCGTCCCCCAAATGCACGTGGGACAAATCACGCTCTCCAATAATTACACCTCCGAGTCTGTCTTGTCGTTTCTTCGTCTCCTTACCGGTTACGACTATGCGACGTTCTGCACGACCGATGAAATCGTCGGCACACCCGAGTTGCGCGAGACGTACGCCCGCGACACCCAAAGTCAGGTCGCCGAGATGGAAACCGCAGCCGTGGCCGACATTGTCATGGCTCGCGAAATTCCTTTCATGGCCGTGCGCGTCATTAGCGATGAGTACCAGCATGTGCTGCCCATCGGGGCGCTTGCTGCGGGCTTCGACCCGGCCAAGGGTCGCGCCACCCCGTTTCGCTTGCTCGCCTACCTCGCGCTCCATCCAAAAGAATTCGCCCCGTTCAAGAAATTCGTCTCCGGCCTCAGCCTCGCCCGCAAAAATCTCACCGCCTTTTTGCAGCAGCTCAACGACGAGCTGCCGTCGAGTTGGTAAATCCGGAGAATTTGTCTTCAGCCTCGAAGAGGCGATCAACGACTTTGGTTTAGATCAGTCCCCGACAAAGCACATCCGGCCCCACGGAAGCATAACTCACCTCGCGCAACCGAATCGGTCCCGGCAATCTCTCCAACGCCCGTGGAATCGTCCCCATCACCGCCGGGGCGATAAAAAATGCCACTTCGTTGACCAATCCCGCACGGAAAGCCTCCGTCAAAATTTTCCCGCCACCCTCGATCAGCAAAT
>Ga0206996_1010_pt1 | contig 51095 bp, 34 predicted proteins | sample Alteio_BWMinCont_2_FD_153467 | JGI IMG/M metagenome (GOLD analysis project Ga0206996, IMG submission 153467) | Enriched cells from forest soil in Barre Woods Harvard Forest LTER site, Petersham, Massachusetts, United States -... | ecosystem: Environmental > Terrestrial > Soil > Temperate forest >...
AGGTTTGGCTTCGATTACTCTTGCCGTGTCTTTCTTCAGAGTGTCTGCTAACGGCTTCGAATCTTTACCACCTTTATTTCCCCCGCAAGCTATCAGGGAGATAGCCAGGGCTGCAACTGTAATTCCTTTAACTCTGTATGCGCTCATTGGTTTGGTTTGATGTGATTTTTTTGTTTATAAAATAGATTACTAATCCGCAGGCAACTGTAGCCAACCCTTCCAGGGAAGGGGTAGGCTTGTAAATAAATCCGTAAACGAGCATCCACGACAGCAGCAGAAGAAATAATATCGGCGTAACCGGATATCCCCAGGTGCGGTACGAATAGGTTGCAGGAGTATGTTTTTGCCGGGCCCGGAGAATGAACAATCCCATTACGGTCATAAACGTGAATAAACTCAATGTAAAGCCAATGTATTCGATTACTTCGGCAAAGGTAGAGGTAAAGATAAAAAAGAGGGATATAGCCGATTGAAACAATACAGCACGGGAAGGAATACCATTTCTGTTCTTGTTAGCAAAGATTTTGAACAAGCGAATGTCTTCACCCATCACCATAGTCACTCGAGGACCTGCAATGATCATAGAACTTACAGTGGATACCAGAAGTATGGCTATAATCATTGCGATAATTTTCCCTCCTGCAAGGCCAAAGATATGATTCGCCGCAACGAAACCTACTTCCACCGCTTTGAAGTCTGCCCCTACCGCCAGCTCCCCTTGAGGGGCCACCCACAGAAAGATAAAATTCAGCATGATATACAGGAAGGAGACAATGAGTGTTCCAAATAGCAGGGCCTTAGGGAGATTTTTTTGAGGATCTTCTATTTCATTCGAGAGATATGCCGCCGCATTCCATCCGGAGTATGCATAAGAAACAAAATACAGGTTAATGGCGAAGGCACCGGTTAGTATTTCTGCAAGACCTATTTTTCCCGGCATAAAGGAAGTATTTCCAGTCCGGTGGGAAACAAAGCCTGCAATAATGATAAATAGAATGAGCAGGACTTTAGCAGAAGTAAAAATATTCTGAAGCCGGCTGCCTGACTTAAGGGATAGCGCATGTACTCCTGTTAAAACCAATACGACCAGCGTTGCAAGGATACGAGGATCCCATCCTACCACAACTTTGGCATAGGCTCCAAGTGCAAGGGCTGCGGCAGCTACCGGCGCGGCAAAGGCAACGGTAGAAGAAATAAACCCCGAAAGAAAACCCACTGCCGGATGGTAAAGTTCCGAAAGGTAATTGTACTCCCCTCCCGAACGGGTAAATGCAGCTCCGATTTCTCCGTAACATAAAGCGCCCAATAAAGCAGTGATTCCACCTACGATCCATAACAGGATAAGAGCAAAACCCGAATGAAGATTCATTAGCTGAAATCCAATGCTTACCCATACTGCCGTACCGATCATGTTTGCAATGACGATGGCAGTGGCTGAGTAAAGTCCAATGCGTTGTTTAGACATAAAACGGAAGCGGTGTTAGATACATAAATCAGTCAAAGGTCTGGGCGGGTTTGGAGGCCATCTCGGTCATACGGGCATATTCCTCTGGCGAAAGATCATTGAAAAAGTAGTTGATGGGGTTCACTTTTTCACCGTTTCGGATTACTTCATAATGTACATGAGGCCCCGTAGAGCGGCCCGTGCTGCCTACGTAGCCAATCAATTCCCCTCGTTTAACTTTTTGACCCACATGTACGATGTATTTTGTCATGTGCCCGTATAGGGTCTCATACCCGAAACCATGGTTGATGATCACATGATTTCCATAGCCCTGGTCCATATTATCGGCCCGTTCAATGACGCCATCTCCGGTAGCAAATATTTCTGTCCCCGCATTGGCTGTAAAATCAAGACCGGGATGAAATTCACCGGTTTTGTATATAGGGTCTGTACGCCATCCATAGCCTGATGGGATATGTTTGAGGTCTTTATTGGCAATGGGTTGGATGGCAGGGATGGAAGCCAGAAGTTTTTCTTTGTCCTTCGCTAATTTGCTTACCTCATCATACGATTTGCTTTGGATGTACATCTGTTTAGAAACCTGATCCAGCTTCATACTGATGGCCTTCATGAGCTTGCTGTTGTCATATCCGTCCAGATCCTTATAGCGATCAACACCACCATAACCCGCTTTGCGTATATCGGAAGGGATGGGTTCTGCTTCGAAAATAACCCTATAGAGGTTATCATCCCGGTCCTGCAAATCATTCAGGACGTTCGACATGAGGCTAAGGCGTGTACTTAAAATTTCGTATTTCAAGGCCATTTCGTCCTTTTCGCGAAGCAGTTTCCGCTCTTTGGGGGTATAAAAAGGGAGGTTATAGGTCACCAGCATGGCCACCCCAGCAAAAATACTTCCGGTAACCAGATAAGAGAGTACGCGGAGTATACGCGCACGTACGGTCGTTTCGAACTTTTCGTACGAGAGGGTCTTGATATTGTATTTATACTTGATCTTGGACATGATACCTGAAAAGGTGAGCAAATTTACTAAAACAACTCATCCGGCCTACCCTCTTGAAACCTTTCTTTTCTTAATTTTGGGGCTATTTTACAGACCATGGAATCAATTAAAGTACGCCAGACCTTTCTCGATTTTTTTCACTCGAAAGGCCATGAAATCGTTTCTTCTGCCCCAATGGTGGTGAAGAATGACCCTACACTGATGTTTAACAATTCGGGGATGGCCCCGTTCAAGGAAATTTTCCTGGGTCATGCCCCTGTGAAATTCCCCAGGATAGCTGATACGCAGAAGTGCCTTCGTGTTTCGGGAAAGCACAACGATTTGGAAGAAGTGGGTGTGGATACTTATCACCATACCATGTTCGAGATGTTAGGCAACTGGAGTTTCGGCGATTATTTCAAGAAGGAAGCCATCGCCTGGTCCTGGGAACTGCTGACAGAGGTGTTCAGGATTCCGAAAGACAGGCTCTATGTAACCGTTTTTGAAGGTAATGCGGATGAAAACCTGGCCTTCGACCAGGAGGCTTACGACTGCTGGAAGCAATGGATTCCGGAAGACCGGATTTTGAAAGGCAATAAAAAAGATAACTTCTGGGAGATGGGAGATATGGGTCCCTGCGGGCCCTGTTCAGAGGTACATGTGGATATGCGCGATGATGTGGTGAGGGCAAAGGTAAACGGGGCCTCCCTCGTCAATGTCGGAGACCCGCATGTCATAGAAATCTGGAACAATGTCTTTATGGAGTTCAACCGCAAGGCCGACGGCTCCCTTGAAAAACTACCTGCCAGACATGTAGATACCGGAATGGGTTTTGAACGCCTTTGTATGGTTCTTCAAAATAAAAAATCGAGTTATGATACGGATGTCTTCTCTTCCATCATCAAGAAAATTGAAGACCTGAGCGGACTGCGATACAAGCCGGAAGAAACTAACAAACAACATGAGATTGTCAATATAGCCATCCGTGTCATTGCAGATCATATCCGGGCGATTTCCTTTGCCATTGCAGATGGACAACTCCCTTCCAACACAGGTGCAGGCTATGTAATCCGCAGAATCCTCAGAAGGGCTGTACGATACGGCTACCAGAGTCTTGGCCTTAAAGAACCTTTTCTTTTTCGCCTGGTACCAGTCCTGGCGCATCAGATGGGAGAAGCATTTCCTGAATTAAAGAGCCAGAAGGTACTCATTGAAAAAGTAATAAAAGAAGAAGAGACTTCCTTCTTCAGGACTTTGGAAATAGGTCTCAAAAAAATTGATGCGGTTTGCATTGAACTGGTGAACAGGAAAGAAGGCAAAGTGGTGAATGGTTCACTGGTCTTTGAGCTCTTTGATACATTCGGATTTCCGATGGACCTTACTTCTCTCATAGCCCGTGGATATGGACTCCATGTGGATGAAGCTGGTTTTCAAAAAGAAATGGAGAAGCAGAAGAACAGGGCCAGAGAAGCGGGTGTGGTTGATACAGAAGACTGGATTATTCCTGCTAAACCCGTGGAAGGCGAAAGTAATCTGGAAGCTTTAACGAGGAGTTATGAAGAAGATCATCATGAAGGAGAGAAGGGCGAGCCTTTACATAAAGATCTCACCGGAAATATGTTTGTTGGGTACAAGATGACCGAATGTGAAACCAGAATATCAAAATATAGAAAGGTTAAGGCAAAAGGGAAACAACTTTTTCAGATTGTCCTGAATACGACCCCGTTTTATGCAGAGAGTGGTGGACAGGTGGGTGATACCGGCATTCTTGAATCTGCGACAGAAAGAATTAATATTCTGGACACGAAAAAAGAAGATGGTATCATTGTTCATTATTCTGACAAACTACCGGAGCACGAGTACGGAAGTTTCAAAGCACGGATTGATGTCCCTAGACGCAAACTTATTGAGAACAATCATAGTGCAACCCATCTCCTGCATGCAGCTTTAAGGCAGGTTTTAGGTACGCATGTGGAGCAGAAGGGATCATTAGTAAACGAGGAGCATCTGCGTTTTGACTTCTCCCATTTCTCTAAGGTAACGGAGGAGGAGCTCGCAAAAATTGAACATATTGTAAATTCCAAAATCAGAGAAAACATAGTGTCGGATATCCGGGAACTCCCGATTGAAGAAGCGAAAAAGACAGGTGCCATGGCTCTCTTTGGAGAAAAGTATGGGGATCTGGTCAGGGTGGTTACGTTTGATAAACACTATTCTATAGAATTGTGCGGGGGAACGCATGTGAGGGCTACCGGGGTTATCGGGTATCTTAAAATTGTCTCCGAATCTGCTGTTGCTTCTGGTATACGCAGGATTGAAGCTATAACGGCAGATAAGGCAGAGGACTATTTTGACCGTCAGGAAAAATTGGCCCGGGACCTGAATGCATTGCTTAAAAATCCGAAGGATACGCTCAAGAGTGTACAGACACTGATCGACCACAACACGGAACTTCAAAAGCAAGTGGAAGCCCTGTACAGGGAAAAAGCGAAAGTGATCAAGGCTCAGTTGCTTCAGAAAATAAGACCCGTGAACGGAATCTCATTCATCTCAGAGAAGATTCAGTTGGAATCAGCCGAAGCATTAAAGGATATGGTGTTTGAGCTTAAGCAACTTCCATCGCATATGATTGTTCTGGGGTCTGAAATTAAAGGCAAACCAAGTATTACTGTGGCTATCTCTGATGATCTGGTCACTTCCATGAAATTGAATGCAGGAACAATGGTGAGGGAACTGGCCAAGTCTATCAACGGAGGAGGTGGAGGGCAGCCTAATTATGCCACTGCAGGGGGTACCGATTCCGGGGGACTTCAAAAGGCACTGGATAGTGCCTTGGTATATCTCTCGGGCCAGGCAGTCCGTCTTAAATGAATAAAACCGGTCTAACCCGAAATTAAAATATGGCAACCTATTTCAACGAAATCTCCAGGACCTTTAACGAGTACCTCCTTATTCCGGATCTCACCACAAAGAAGTGTACGGCCGGGAATGTCTCCCTGAAAACCCCCCTCGTGAAATTTAAGAGAGGAGAAAAGCCTGCTCTGCAACTGAACATCCCTTTTGTATCTGCGATTATGCAAAGTGTTTCAGACGATGGGATGGCTATTGCTCTTGCACGCAACGGGGGGATCTCCTTTATTTATTCCTCCCAGAGTATAGAAACTCAGGCGGAGATGGTTCGAAAAGTCAAAAAATTTAAAGCAGGATTTGTGATCAGCGCTGCTAATCTGACCCCTCAGCATACGATCAGGGATGTGGTTGAATTGGTTCGGAAAACAGGATATTCTACCATTGGAATTACCTCCGATGGTCTGCCGAACGGGCGTCTGCTCGGAGTGGTGACCAGCCGTGATTACCGGATCAATCGCGACAGCCTGGACAAAAAGATTAAGGATTTTATGACCCCCTTTGATGAACTTATTGTTGGAAAACTGGGTGTCAGCCTCACCGAAGCCAATGATATTATCTGGAAAAACAAGCTTAATTGCCTTCCTGTCATTGATAAAAAACAACATCTCCAGTATTTTGTTTTCCGTAAAGACTATAATGCCCATCACGAAAACCCCAATGAGTTGCTGGATGGAAACAAAAAGCTGGTGGTCGGGGCTGGGATCAATACGAAGGACTATCGGGAAAGGGTGGAGAAACTGGTCGAAGCCGGTGTGGATATTCTATGCATTGATTCTTCCGATGGCTTTTCCGAATGGCAGATGGAGGCTATTCAAAACATCAAAAAAATTTATAAGGATAAGGTGAAAATCGGGGGAGGAAATATCGTGGATAAAGCAGGTTTTTTATTCCTTGCAAAAGCCGGAGCTGATTTCATAAAGGTTGGAATCGGCGGGGGATCTATCTGTATAACACGGGAACAAAAAGGAATTGGCCGCGGGCAAGCTACTGCGCTGATAGAGGTTTGTAAGGCCAGAGATGAATATTTCAAGAAGAAAGGTATTTATATCCCTATTTGCAGCGACGGGGGAATTGTGCAGGATTATCACATGGTTCTGGCTCTTGCTATGGGTGCAGATTTTATTATGATGGGTCGTTATTTTGCGCGCTTTGATGAAAGTCCCACCAAGAGACTCAAGATCGGGAATAATTATGTGAAAGAATATTGGGGAGAGGGGTCCAACCGCGCCAGAAACTGGGAACGCTATGATATGGGAGAGGGTGGGGGATCCCTTACGTTTGAAGAGGGAGTGGATAGTTATGTGCCTTATGCCGGTAAACTGAAAGATAATCTGGATATCACCCTGGGTAAAGTTAAATCGACTATGTGCAGTTGCGGATCCATTACCATTCCGGAGCTTCAGAAGAAGGCAAAGATTACGCTGGTTTCATCAACGAGTATAATTGAAGGAGGAGCTCACGATGTGATGTTGAAGGAAAAGAATATTTAAGTTCGGACTCCGGTAAGTTCAGTGCTTTGTGAAAAACGCTTTCACATGACTGCAAACTGTTTGCACTTCTTCCAGGGTCATATCATTAAAGAGAGGTAGCCGAAGCAGGCAGTTAGAATAGCGATCGGCATTGGGTAGTTCGGGTCCGCGGTATTGACCTTTGAAGTAATCGCTTTTGTGAAGGGAGAGATAATGGAAAGCCGTTTGTATATCTTTTGATTTGAGATATTTAATCAACTCATTCCGCTGTTCAGGCTCGTTCAGTACCAGATAAAATATATGTGCGTTATTGGTAGCAAATGGAGGGAGGTAAGGTAACTTGACTTTCCCTTCTATTTCCAAAGATTGGAGCTCAAGTTGATATTGGGCCCACAGCTCTTTTCGCTTCTTCTGAATAGGTCCGAGATTTTCGAGTTGAGCTAAGAGGAAAGCTGCGAGGAGCTCGGAAGGAAGGAAGGAAGAACCCACATCAACCCATCCATATTTTTCAACCTCCCCTCTCGAAAAAGCGACCCGGTCTGTTCCTTTTTCCCGGATAATTTCTGATCTTGAAAAATATTCGGGTTTGTTTATGGTCAACAATCCACCTTCTCCGCAACCAATGTTCTTGGTTTCGTGAAAGGAAAAGGCCCCCATGGTTCCTATTCCTCCAAGGGCTTCTTTTTTATGATAACTGTCGATTGACTGGGCTGCATCTTCTACAATCTCGATCCCGTGTTTCACAGAAAGGGCCATGATCTTATCCATATCACACGCGATTCCTGCATAATGAACGGGTATGATGACCCGAGTACGTGGAGTGATTAATGCTTCAATGCAGGAGGCGTCGATATTGGGATTTTCGGAATTCGAGTCGGCGAAGATCACTTTGGCACCTCTCATCACAAAAGGGTTGACCGTTGATACGAAGGTATAGCTTGGAGCAATGATTTCATCCCCTTCCCGGATATTTAGCAACAAAGCGGCCATTTCAAGGGCATCGGTGCAGGAGGTGGCAAGGAGTGCTTTGGCAAATTTGTATTTTTCCTCAAAAAAGTGCTGACATTTTTCTGTGAAGGGGCCATTCCCAGATATCTTTCCGGAAAGTGCTGCTTCCTCCATATACTGGAGCTCTTTTCCGGATAAAGAAGTTCTGTGAAAAGGAATTTTCATAGTCTTCGCCTCAGATCGTATTTGTTGATGTGCCAATTTATAGATCGAAAGTCTTAAACAATTCTGGTTTAATTCTGAATTACCATCTTTCCTCCTGCAACCCTCTGTCCATCAGCGATTATCTGATAGAAATAGATGCCATTCGGAAGGGTAGTTTCATCGAGCTCCATTTGATTCTTTTCCAGGTTCAGACCCAAAGATGAGATCTTCTGCCCGCAAGCATTAAGCAAGTCGAAAGTGGCATGATTAGAGTTGGGTAAGGAATACTTAACGGAGATGATTCCTTTGCTCGGATTCGGGAAAATACTAACGTCGGAATGGATGGAAGAATAACTTGAAATACCCATCGTGCCTGCCGTGTCAAGAGAAACAAATACATCATCCACATAGTAAAATGCGAGCCTCCAGTCATACAGGTTGTCGGGAGCGGTTCGCATAAAAGTCAGGTGACACAAGGAGTCGGGAGTGAAATTTCCAAGGGTCATATATTTTTCTCCTCCGCTGGCCGTAAATCGCCCTTCTATCAGCATCCAGTTTGCAGTGTCTGTAAGTTGCCTGGTCGGTATATTGGCTATCTGAGGAGTTACATTCTGGACCTGGTGGTTGAGGTTCAGATAGGTTTTTGAAAAGTAAGCTCCAAAATTATTACAGGCGTATTCCGCTTTATTCGAAGCATTGAGATAAAAAGAAACGAAGTATTGTTTCCCGGCCTGGAGGGTATCAGTGAGAATGGTGTATATATACTCCCTTACATTCGTGGTAGAGGCGAAAGAGTCGAGCAGGATGGTATTCATCCCGGCCATCGCAAGGCCGGTGCGTGCATATTGGTACCCCCAAAGGTTATCAGGTACACCCAGATCAACCTCATCACAGCTGTCGTTGAAGTATTGATCATTTCCTCCCCACCAGTTCTTTACAAAACCGGTAAAAAGCCCGGTGGCATAAGGGCACCTTAAAGTGTCCTCAAAGCTCGGGTTAGAAACGAGATTAGTCTGAGAGGTCCCTGCTTTGCAAAGCAAGAGGGTGAAGATCGCGATATAGAGTAGTTTTTTCAAGGAAGGCAAAGTTAAGAATTTATTGAAGAAATGATCTACCGGAGAAATTCGCATAAAAAAAGGCCCCGGATGAATGATTCAACCGGGGCCTTTGCGGGAATTATTTTTTATTTTTTAATAAAGAGCTTATGCATGCTTCCCCCGTCGTAATAAAGGCGAAGCAAATAAGTGCCAGGTTTAAGCGCAGACACATCCAGCGTATTAGCACGGAAATCGGGTTTCTCAAGGATCAGCTCTCCAACGGTATTGAGCAGAGACATTCCGTGGATATTGAACTGGGCAGGAATCTGGATCATCAGCATATCTCCTACCGGGTTAGGGAAGATATACATGGAAGGGGCTTCCATTTCAGCAATTCCAAGGACGCTGAGCAGCACACTCTGACAGATCTGACAACCGGCCGAGTCGGTCACACAGCAAGTGTAGGAACCCGGAGTAAGGCCTGTATTCAGTGCGGAGGTTCCTCCACCAGGGCTCCAGGAGAAAGTATAAGGGGGCTTTCCGCCTGTAACGGTAACAGAATCACGTCCATCGGCACAAGTTGCACAGGAGGCAGGTTTGGCTGAAACGACCGGAACAATCTTTGTTGGTTGGGTTATAAAGTAAGGAGCCGTAACACGGCAGCCGTTGGAATCGGTGACGAAACAGACTTCGGGCCCGCTTTTAAGCAGGAAAGGGAATGGTGTCGGGAGCCAGCTATAGGTATAAGGCGCTGTTCCTCCCGAAGGTGTAGCTGTACAGGTCCCGTCATTTCCTCCGTTGCAGCTTACATTATGCTGGGTCTGTGCAACAGCCAGTGGCAAGGGAGCCATAATCGTGACAGAATCAATATTCTTACATCCGTTCTGATCGGTTACGGTAACCGTAGCGGTTCCGGCGCAAAGTCTCTTTCCTGTGTCTAGATTACCTCCGGAAGGAGTCCATGCATAAGTGAGCGGGGCTGTTCCACCGCTGGCGGAAACAATAGCAGTTCCGGTACATTGCCCTCCACATTTGATTTTTGTTTGACTGGTGATGGAGCTGGTCAATGCAGATGCAGGGGCCGTAATTGTTGCAGCAAGAGCACTGTGGCAGCCTCCGGCATCGGTTGTGGTAAGGGTGTAGGAACCTGCGCAAAGGTTAGAATCCACCGCTGCGGTGGAGCTCCCTGGCGACCAGGAATAGGTATAAGGTGTATTTCCTCCGCTGGTGCTCACGGTAATCCTCCCATTGCACTGACCAAAGCAAGAAATATTTTTCTGGATCAGCACGGTGCTGGCAGGTCCTGTAGCCTGGGTAATCATTCCTTTTGCGGTATCAGGACAGCCGTTGCCGTCTAATACGACCAGGGTATAATTTCCCGGGCAGAGGTTAGTGGCGGAAGCAGCATTGCCTCCCGAAGGAAGCCAGGAGTATGTGTAAGCCGGTGTTCCACCGTTTGCCGAGCCGAGCAAGGAACCTGTGCAGGTACAAGTAGCATTATTGGCTGAAAGAATCAGAGAAAGAGCGGTAGGCTGTGTAATGGTGAAAGTAGCCGCAGTTGAACATCCGACTGCATCCATAACTCCAAGGGTATAAGTTCCTGGACAAAGGTTTTTAGCAGTGTCTGCGGTTCCACCAGCAGGGCTCCAGGAGTAGGTATAAGGGGCAGTTCCGGAAGCGGGCATTGCAATGGCCATACCATTGCAGAGACCGGAGCAGGTTACATTGGTCTGGTTTATAGTAACCGTCAATCCACAGATTGGGCTTGGCGTGGTGGTTCCTGCCAACGCAGTCAACGCACTGATCAGGGATATAGATAAGGCTAGGAAGTAATGTTTTTTCATTGGTCTGTTTTGTTAGGAATGGTTTCAAAGTTATAATAATTCCCTTGATTCCAGTCTGTTAAACGTAAAGATTCTCATACTTTTCAGCATATTTGCATTTCTGTTTCAACAACGTTTTTGATTTGGATGACGTCTATTGTTATTAATCTTTCCCCATGAAATGGAGTCTGATCTAATAATAATGAGCATTTTTACGAAGGGGAAGGCCTGCTTTGCCCCACACTGAATCTGATTATGAATTTACCGAGCATTTTACTGGGGGAGCATAAACCGGAATTCCTCGTATCCGAAACCCTGGCTGATCTTTTTAAAGAAGGGGTTGCTCGTAATCCGGAGCAAATTGCGCTGATCTGTGGGGATGAACAAGTAACATACTCAGAATTAGATAGCTGGAGCGATTCGCTCGCTGCTGATCTTTCCAAAAATGGTTTAGGAAAAGGGCATTTTATAGGAGTTTGGTGGCCCAGAGGAATTGAGTTGCATGTTGCCATTCTTGCCATTGTAAAAGCTGGAGCAGCATACGTGCCTCTCGATAGTGAAATGCCGGCCGAAAGGGTAGAGGCAGTGCTTACAGAATGTGGCGCTGAAGCATGCTTCAGTAAAGGACCTCTCCAGATCTCTTTGAAAATACTCCGTGTTCCACTCAAACCGGCGAAAGCGACTAACATTTCATTCAAGCCTGCAGGAGATTCATCCTGCACCGCCTATATCCTCTATACCTCCGGCAGCACCGGCAAGCCTAAGGGAATACCAATCTCCCAGGCTCAGATCTGTCATTTTGTGAGAGCTGAGCAGTCTGTACTCGGAATCCGTTCAGATGACCGGGTGTATCAGGGATTCTCTGTTTCATTTGATATGTGGTGCGAGGAAACATGGATCAGCTATTTCGCAGGCGCAACCCTGTTTGTTGCGGATGCTACCACTGCGAAAGCAATGGATGAGTTGAGCGCATTTCTGAAAGAAAAGAAAATCTCCATTCTTCACGCCGTGCCGAGCTTGCTCGCGGTGATGGAGGATGATATCCCTACACTCCGACTGGTGAATGCCGGAGGAGAAGCCTGTACAAAACCGGTTCTGGACCGATGGAGTAAACCTGGCAGAAGGTTTTACAACAGTTATGGTCCTACCGAGACGACCGTCACCGCTACGATGATTGCACTCCAGCCTGGCGATTTAATCTCCATTGGCAACCCTCTCCCGAATTATAATCTCGGCGTTGTTGATGAACAGCTCAATCTTGTTCCGATGGGGACCAGTGGAGAACTGATCATTACGGGCCCGGGGGTAGGGGATGGGTATATCAATCTTCCCGATCAAAGCCGATTGAAATTTGCAGATAAGCCTCCGGGACTGGATCTGCTTCCCGGAAAAAAACTTTACCGCACTGGAGATGCAGCCATTATTCATCCGGATGGACGAGTAGAATGTTTGGGACGTTTTGATGATCAGGTGAAAATAAGAGGTTACCGCATTGAGCTAGGTGAAATCGAAAGTCGTTTGGGTCAGATGACAGGTGTGCTTTCGGCCGCGGTGGTGGTGATGAAAGACAATAACGGGTATGATGAACTCGTCGGGTTTGTGGTGCTCCGTCCTGGAGAACAAACTCCAGCCGATCAGCAAAGCCTCCGGCATGAACTGGCAAAGGTTCTGCCTACCTATATGGTTCCCGGCATTATTTCTGTTTTACAGGAAATGCCCCGTCTGCCAAGCGGAAAAGTAAACAGGAAACAGCTTCCTCGTCCGGAAGCATTTTTAGCTCCTGCCAGCGATGAGGCGTCCAAAGATGATCCGATCAACCCATTGGGGCCCATGTCGGAGAAAGTGATAGCAGTATTGAAAAAAGTATTCCCTGGCAGACCCATCACGGTGGAGATGGATTTTTTCAATGACCTTGGAGGGCATTCTCTGCTGGCAGCATCTTTTGTTTCCAGGCTTCGGAAAGAAGCGGGAGTGGCGAGGGCATCCCTTCGTGATGTATACCAGCAAAGGCCAATCTCTGCGCTCGTGCATCATTTGGAGAAAGCATCCTCCACCGAACAGACCAAGAATAAAACAGCATTTAAGAAAATTCCAAGGTTGAGGTTTTTGACCTGTTTCGCAGGCCAGTCACTCACCCTGCCAATAATCTTTGGCCTCTTTGCCGGGCAGGTCTTCTTCCCTTATCTGGGTTATTACTATATGCAGCAGAAAATGGAAAGTCATGCGTATGCTGTCCTGACTGCGTTTATACTTTTTGTCTTTATTCCTCCAGTCTTTACACTTCTTGGAATTCTGACCAAGTGGATTGTGATTGGTAAAATCAAGGAAGGAGACTATCCTCTGTGGGGGTCTTATTATTTCAGGTATTGGTTTGTGAAGATCATTCAGGAGCTGGTTCCTATTCAGTTTATGAATGGCACTCCGGTTTACGGGGCTTATCTCCGCATGCTCGGTGTTAAAGTTGCCAAAGACGCACAACTAAGTGCGCTGAAAATCGGCGCTGAAGATCTTGTTACCATAGGAAAAGATGTAAGCATAAGCTCGCTGGTGATTCTGAATAATGTCACCGTCTCAGGCGGTATGATGCATATCCGTAAAATTGAAATCGGCAACCACTGCTATATCGGGACAAACTCTGTTGTTGGTGGGGACACCAAGATGGAAGATTGGGCAGAGCTTCAGGATCTAAGCGCTCTTCAGGAAGGCAAAGTGATGCGGGAGAGAGAGATCTGGAATGGGAGCCCTGCTCAAAAAATTGGAATGATCCCACTTGATGAGCTGCCTCAGCCTCTTGAAGTTTCCGATTCCACCCGAAGAAAATATTCTTTTATCTTTTCATTACTTCTGGGAGTGTTTCCTTTCGCTGTACTCTTGCCTTTGTTCCCGATCATCTATATTATCAATGAACTGGATAATCATGCAGATGATTATGATTTTCATTATCTGGTATGGATGCCACTGCTGACAATTGTATACCAATTCCTCTTCATTGGCCTCACGGTATTCTTATCCAGGATGCTTCAGAATAAGATTAAGCCAGGTAGGTATCCTGTTTACAGCGGAGTGTATGTAAGAAAGTGGCTCACCGATCAGCTTATGGCCCTTTCTCTTATTGTTCTTCATCCCGTTTATGCTACGGTGTATGTGGCATCCTTTTTTCGCGCCCTTGGGGCAAGGGTTGGAAAGGAGGCGGAAATCAGTACGGCCTCCAGCGTCACCCACCATCTGCTCAAAATCGGTAATGGGGCTTTTATTGCCGATGCCGTGCAGCTGGGAGAAGCAGATGTCAGAGGGCAGCAACTGATCCTTGCTGAAACGGAGATCGGTGATAACAGCTTCGTCGGTAACAGTGCGCTGATACCTCAGGGATACAAGCTCCCAGGAAATATTCTGATTGGGGTGCTTTCCACACCGCCAAAGATTGAAAAGATTGATCCCCAAAAACCTTGCGATTGGTTTGGTTCACCCGCCATCGCGCTCCCCAAGAGGGAACAGAGTCAGACTTTTCCACCCGGGCTTACCATGAAGCCAAGTCGAGTGCGGTATTTTGCCCGGGCCTTGGTGGAGCTCATTCGTATAACCATTCCGGAGACTGTCATTATATGCCTGAGTATCTTGCTGATTGCATATGGGCATGATTTGTTAAGTGAAGAACCCTGGTGGAAATTTATACTTCTTTTTCCTCTTTATTATCTTGGTTTCATTGGTATTCCTGCATTCCTGATTACTGTAATCCTGAAATGGATTTTCGCCGGGGTGTACAAACCCCGGCAGATGCCTATCTGGACCTATGGGGTTTGGAAGAGCGAAGCGATTACCGTTATTTACGAAGCCCTCTCCGTCCCTTTCCTGCTTCATTTTCTCCGCGGCACTCCCTGGCTTCCTATTTTACTGAGGTTGCTGGGTACGAAAACAGGGAAACGGGTATATATGAATACGACCGATGTGACTGAATATGATATGATCACTATCGGTGATGATGTGGCTCTGAATGAAGATAGCGGTCCTCAGACCCATTTGTTTGAAGATCGGGTCATGAAGGTATCTACGGTACGTATTGGCGCAAGGAGCAGCATCGGCGCAAAAGGGATCGTGCTTTATGATACAGAGGTAGGTGAAGATGTGGATATTGAAGCCTTATCCCTGGTCATGAAAGGCGAAAGACTACCCTCCGGTACCACCTGGACCGGAAGCCCGGTAAGACCCGTCTGAAAAATATTTATTTTTTATTCCCTGTATTGGCCGCTGCCTTGGAGCGTTTGAAAAGCTCAGTCCCGATAAGGATATCTCCTTTTTTTACGAGGAAGAAAGGCCGGTAAGCATAGGTGCCTCCAACATGATCATGGTGACTCATTCGTTCATCCACTATAATAGTATCGTGCCGGAGCTTCCAATACCCATTCCTCCATTCACCTCCATGTGTTTCTTTGAAAGTGTTGTCGGTTTTCAATTCCAGTGTTCCATTGCTTCCATTGCTGTAAGTCCCGGCAGTGTATATATCCCAGGATTGGAAGGCGGAGCATAACAAAAGTGCGATAAGGCAGGAGAGCAGTGTTTTCATGGTTTTAAAAAATAAAATTAAAAAATATGCTGTACAACGCTTGTGACCCTTACTCCTCCTCGATATACTTGATTAATTGTTTTCCGCTGGCCGATTGGTAAAGCCTTCTGTATCGATCCTCCAGGATTTCGGCCATCGTTCGTTTCTCAATTTTACTGTCGATCCAGGCCGGAAGGTCGAAGTAATTCAGGAGTTTTTTTTCTTCGGGGTTCGCTTTGAAAAGGTTCAGCAGATTTTTCTTCAGACGGGTGAATATTTCTTTTTCCTCTTTTTTGTCCCATCCGGCCTCATTCTCTTTCCGGAGAAAGTCAAGGAGAAGTTTTTCAATCCTAAACAGTTTGTTATTTCTGTATAGCGTTCGATAGGCAGAGCGGGTGCGGTAGAGGAGGAGTTCAATATCGCCTTTTTCAAAATAGACCAGCAGTTGCAGGATTTGTGCGAAGTAGTAGAGATCGCTGTTGAACTCACTCGCCGAGCCACCGAGTATTTCATCCAGGCAACGCAGGGAGGATTTATGATTCTTCAGGATCAGATGCACGATGGCCAGCTCCAGCGTGAATCGTTTCTTCCGGGTTTCGAGTGTTTCGCTAAGGTCTAGCTCATCAAACAAATTAATGATTGCTTCCGATTGTTTGAGTGCCGCTTCAAACCTGCCTATCTGAGAACAAGTTCTGAACATGAGATGATGCAGGGATAGCTGCATCAGTTTTTTGTAGGATCGATTTTGAGTACATTGCTTATACAAGGTTTCAAAACCCTCCTGCAGCTCGTCATAATAACCGAGTGAGAGCTGAAGCGTAAAGCTGCGTTCCAGCTCTTCGGGGAAGAGGTAGAGATAAGGTGCCACCTCTATCATTTGCAGATTCTTACTGAACAGTTCTATTTTCTTTTTGCTATAAACAAGCTCTTTCATCGGTTTGTTAAGCGCATGAAAGAGCATAGTCAGCTTGTGATAATGTGTAAATGCGGCTGTAAAAGATCTGGAGACGGCATTCTTTTTTTTCTCTATAATGGAAACCCAATTTTCCAATTCAAGTACTTCTGCGCTAGAACGGGCCTGGCCGAGGAATCCGCATCGACCGGCTATCATTTTCAATTCAATCTGATCGTCTGATGACAGCTGAAGGTCTTTCAGAATGTTATTCATGCTATCCTGCATGCTCAACAGGGTTTCCTCATATTTTTTATTCCGCTGGCCGGGGCCATTGAGGTTTAGCTTGAAAGTTTCAAGGTTCAGCAGCTCATCATGCAGTTCATAAGTGATGGCTACGGACTCTGCTTTGGCAATGATTTTTCCGCACTGGTCCATCAGTCCTTTCTCCAGTAATATTTCGGCCTGGTTCAAACAGCTTCTTATTTCACTTCGGATATTGTGGTGATAAGCCTCCAGGTTCCGGAGCAGGACATTAAAAAGATAATTCCGGGCGGTAGGCAGGGTATTTAAAAAATCATCTTTTTCAAAATATTTCAGGAGGGCTTTCTCCTCATAAACATCCATTTGCTCCAGCGCATCAAAAAGCTTTATGTATTTATTTTTCTTGCCTTTAAAAGTATGGAAGGTGGCATTCCGCCTGATGTAAACCTTCTCGTTTTTGCTAAGTGATTTAATAAGCCTGAACAGGTGGTCGGATGCCATAAATTACTTATTTATAGTAGGAAAATGTTAGAATCAAATGTAAGGCATTCAGTGAACAATATCAACTTTTGTTATAATTTGAATCTGGGTAGAGGCTTATTCGATTCCATGAATCCGGATAATTATGTACTTTTAACCGGATTTATCAATATTTTGTTTCATGTCTGGTATATTTGATAAAGAATTGCTGATTGATTATTCGGGCCCTATTACTTTCGAAATCAAAAAGGAACTCGTTGGTCTTCTGAAAGAAAAGGTTGACCTGTACGTGACAGATCCCAACACCCGAAAGCGTTGTTCCTATATCTTCGAGGAGCTGCTTACCAATCCACATGACTATTACAAAAGTAAAGGTATGGCAGAGGAGCCAATTCAGGTTAGCCTCGAACTGGTCAATAAATCAGTTATAGAAGTCTGTATCTCGAATACGGTCTTCAAGACCGATACTCCCGCCCTCCTTTCTCACATTCAGACGGTCAATGAAGGCAATGAGGAAGCCCTTCGGTCTTTATTTACCAGGACCATCGGCAGTGAAGTCATGAGCAGTGTAGGCGGTGGAATAGGCCTGATCACTGTGAAGATGAAAAATGGTTTTTCCTATACCTTTGAACTGGCTGAAAAGAACAAAAACCAGAATCTTTTCTGCCTGACGACCTCCATTACGGTCACCCGGTAAGTAGAAGCACTTGTTAATTATTTGTAATCCTTCCTCCGTCCATCCAAAAAATATTAGTTTTGCCCGAATTAAACCTCCATAATAAACAACAAAATGAAAAATAATTTCAAACTGATTGCTGCAGGGATTACTCTTTTTGCAGCCCTTTCTTACCAGGCTTCCGCACAGCAGATAAAGGTGCCGGCTCCCAGCCCTGGTGCTACTATCAAACAAAATCTGGGCTTAGGAGAAGTAACGGTTGAATACTCCCGTCCGGGTGTAAAAGGCCGTAACATCTTTGGAGATGTGGTTCCTTTCGGAAAAATCTGGCGTACAGGTGCCAACGGAACTACCAAAGTAACATTCACGGATAGCGTGAAACTCGACGGGCATGCCGTTGCACCCGGTACCTATGGGATCTACTCGGTTCCGAACAGAGATACCTGGGAAGTGATGCTGACCTCCGATCTCACCCTGGGAGGAAACGTGGCCGACTACAAAATGGATAAAGAAATCCTGAGGATTAAGGTGAAATCAGCTCCGCTTGTTAATAAGGTAGAGACTTTTACCATTCTTATCTCGGATGTTACTCCTACTTCTGCAAATCTGGAGTTTCAATGGGAGAAAACAGGAGTTGTTATTCCGATCACCACCAGCATCGATGCTAAAGTGATGAAGAGTATTGAGTCAGCCCTTGAAAAAGACAACCGTCCTTATTTCTCTGCAGCCAATTACTATTATGAAAACGATAAAGACATGAAGCAAGCGCTGGCCTGGGTCGATAAAGCGATCGAACAGAACAAAGCGTTCTATGTAGTTCACCTCAAAGCCAAGATCCTGATGAAGATGAAAGATTACAAAGCAGCAGAGGCGGCGGCTAATCAAAGCATGGAGATGGCCAAAGAAGCCAAGAGCGATGACTATGTGAAGCTGAATGAGAAGCTGATTGCGGAAGCTAAGAAAGGCGGAAAGTAACCAGCCCTTAGTTATCAAAATATTTAGAAGCCTTCCCTGTTTCGATGTCTTTAGATACGGGGGAGGCTTCTTTATGATCCGGAATAACAGTACCCAGAAGAAAGCGCTGGATGATGAACGAGAGTATCATGACCAGGAGGCATCCGATCATATTCAGCCATAAAAAAGCCATCAGATCGTTGAGCCAGGCAAAGACGATAAATGCTTCTGCTGCCAGGGCCGCAATAAAAACAGCGGTTCCCCCGACACGCTTCATATAAAAGGCCACCAGAAAAATTCCGAGAATAGTTCCATAAAAAAGAGAACCGAGGATGTTCACAGCTTCTATCAGGTTTCCAAGTTTATGTGCATAGAAGGCAACTACGATGCAAAACAAACCCCAACCCACCGTGAACCAGCGTGACGCACCGAGGTAGTGCATGGGTGATGCGGAAGGACGAATGAGGCGGCGATAGAAATCGATGACCGTGGCGGAGGTAAGTGAATTCAGGCCGCTTGCGGTGGAGCCCATGGAAGCCAGGAAGATGATCGCAATCAGCAAACCCACCAGTCCCACCGGAAGATATCGGGTCACGAAACTCAGGAAAATATAATTGGTATCATTCACATCCGCTCTTTTATTATTTTTCAGGATGAGGGCCACCGCCTGTTTCCGTAACTGAGCAGATTGTTTTTCGGACGATTGTAGTCCCGCCCTCATCGAATCTTCCAGTGCGGTATTGTCGCTGTGAAGGGCCTGGATCAGCCGGGTTACCTGTTTCTGTTTGGCTATATGCAACACCGTGGCAGAGCTATCCACCTTTTTCCATTCCTGTTTGTAAGCTCCTGCCTCCATTTTGTTGACTTCTGTTTTATTGAAAAAAACAGGAGCCTGATGGAACTGGTAAAAGGTAAATACCAGCGTGCCGATCATCAGGATGAGGAATTGCATGGGTATTTTAACCAGTCCATTCATGATCAGCCCGAGGCGGCTCTGAGCCACAGAACGTCCGGTCAGGTAACGGCCCACCTGGCTTTGATCTGTTCCAAAATAAGAAAGCTGCAGAAAAAAACCACCGATGATTCCCGACCAGAGATTATAGCGGTTGTTTAAATCGAACTTGGTATCAATCACATTCATCTTTCCCATCTTACCTGCTATATGCAAGGCATCCCCAAAACCCACATCCGGAGGGAGAAGATGTACAACCATCCACGCGGCAAAAATAAGGCCCGAAAAAATAATTCCCATCTGAAGCATCTGTGTATACGACACCGCTTTGGCTCCACCGTAAACCGTATAGATGATCACCAGTCCACCCATGAAGAGAGTCGTATAGGTGATATCAATATTCAGGATGGTGGAGAGGATAATGGCAGGAGCATAAATGGTAATCCCGGTAGAAAGGCCTCTCTGTACCAGAAAGAGGAATGCCGTCAGAGAGCGTGTTTTATTGTCGAACCTTTTTTCGAGGTATTCATAGGCGGTGAATACATTCAGGTTACGGAATTTGGGGATGAAGGTGATACAAAGGACCACCATGGCCAGGGGAAGTCCGAAATAGAACTGGATGAAACGCATGCCGTCTGTAAAACCCTGGCCGGGAGCGGAGATAAAAGTAATGGCGCTGGCCTGGGTAGCCATGACCGAGAGACCTACATGATACCAGGGAAGCTGACGATCGGCGAGGAGGTAGGCTTCAATATTGCGCATACCCCTGCTTTTCCAGACTCCATAGAGAATGATAGAAAGAAGGGTTACACAGAGAACGACCCAATCGATAGTACTCATGAAAAATGCCGGGCAAAGAAATAGAAAAACACAATGAGGACAATCAGCACGCCGATGACCAGGGCATAGAGGTTTCTCCATCTGCCACCCACAGGAGGCTTTTCGTCGCTCATGATTTGTGAAAAATTATTTGAGCACTTGCCCCGAAACTTATTTGTTATTAGGTAAGCTCAAAAGATTGGCCATTAACCGGTATGCTCCCGGCACACCGGCAGGAAGCTCCCGGAAGAAAACGATTCCGGTATATACAAAGTTCCCTTTTCCGTATTTGCCAATGATCAGGCTTCCTTCATTTTCTTTTTCTCCGGGATCGTGCATGGAAAAGATAGTCTCGTAGCTTTTATCCACGGCACTGGCAAAATAAATTCCCCGTTCCTGTACCCATCCCTCAAAATCAGCAGGTGTTATTTTATTCGGACTGTTAAGCACCGGATGATCGGCTTTCAGAAAAACAACTTCCGCTTTTTCATCCGTCACGCGGTCGCGTGTAATAGTGAAAGGGTAGGGACCTATTTTGGAAGGAACAGAACCGAGCTGGTTATTGGTATTGTATTGAACAATCAGGTTCCCACCACTTTTTACATAATCCATCAAACGGTCATAAAGTGCCTGCAGATGCTTGTTGGTATTGTAAGCCCTTACACCGGTGATGATAGCCGAATATTTCGAGAGGTTTTGAGTGGCAAGCATATCATCGTTCAGCTCGGTGACGTTATAACCGATCTGTTTAAGGCAAGCCGGGATATCATCTCCAGCGCCGGGAATATAGCCGATGTTCGTTCCGGTCTTTTTAAGTTGCATGTATACGAGGGAAGCTTCTGCATCGCTCAGGATAAACTGATAGGGTATATGGTCGTATTCAATCCTCCGGATACTCTTGGAGTACGTAGCCCCGTTTATGGTCAGAGATACACTCAGCTTCCCGTTCACGGGTGTTTTACCCGGGGTAATAAGTACATACACCGTAGCCTCGTCGCCTTTAAGATTCAGGGTGAAATCAGGGTTTTTAACTTTGGCAGTCCATCCTTCCGGCACCACGATACTCAATGATCCTTTAGTTCCGGGGGTATTCGCTTTTACCGTAAATTCAACGGTCTTCGGATTCGCATCCATAAACGCATAGACCTTATCAGAAATATTCACTGTGGCCGGAGGGAGCACTTCAAACGGGCGATAGATCTCCCCTTTTACCGGATCTGTGTATTTGTACACCAGAGGCCGCTCGACACTCAGAGGCAGATCCCCGACTTTCAGATGAAAAATAACAGAGAAAGCAGGAGTATTTTCGGGGCGTCCGATCATCAAAGGATCTTTAACCACATAACGGTTCACTTCATGTTTTTCATTCAGCCAGTATGGGTTTGACCAGGGCATATCGGCAGGAAGGAGATGATTGTGCTTCATAGTAACCATCTCGTTGGTTTTTAACGGGAGGGATGTAACAGTATCTGCCAGATTGATAAATTGGATATGTTCGAGACTGACCTCGCAATTATTTCTCTTGATTATCTGCAGGTTCATGGAAATCTTATTTCCCGGAATCCCCATATAATCGGTAGTTGATGCTTCTATCCATAAACCGGCACAGGCCGCGATAAGATTATCTGTTTCCATACATTTTCTTTTGAAGAGATAGCTGTCGCGGTTTGAATTATGAATCAGCATCTTCCGTAAATCGATCAGATCAGGGAGGATTCCTTCAGGAGCTGCCGGGTTATATTTTTTGATGATGGCATCGATAGCCTTTGTAAATTCCGGATGCAGATTTCCTGTTCCGTCGATATTCTGATCTAAACCTTCAAACAGATCGGTTTTGACGGAGTCTCCTTTCAGCTGCTTGAAATATTCAATACTGCTTCCCCTCGAGCGGGGCACCCCAAAGCCTTGACTCTTATGATTCGAACGGCTTTCGGCTGCAATCTCCCCTATGCTTTTTCCAAGCAGAGGATCATAAACACCCATATCTACCTTGATCTGATTGGGAGCAGTAGTATTCGTTGTTCCGAAATTAAAAGTGTTCCAGAAAATTCGTTTAGCCTGCCATACGTCTGTATAAGCAAGCTGCTCCGGAAAGCGTTTAGGGTCTGCGGCCGCATCAAAGGCTTCCAGAGCCAGGATGGCAGAGGCGGTATGATGTCCATGTCCTCCTTCTCCGGTGGTCGGAAAACGACAGATGATCACTTCCGGCTTAAAATTACGGATGATCCAGACCACATCGCTGAGGATACTGTCTTTGTTCCAGATCGCGAATGTTTCTTCCGGATTTTTAGAGTAACCAAAATCATTGGCCCGGGTAAAGAACTGTTCTGCACCATCTGTCCTGCGCGCAGCCAGAAGCTCTTGAGTACGTATCAGCCCCAGTGCATCTCCCTGCTCTTTCCCGATCAGGTTTTGCCCCCCGTCACCCCTGGTAATGCTCAGGTAACCGGTTCTGATCTTGCGTTCGGAAGCCATATACGAGAGCAGGCGGGTATTCTCATCATCGGGGTGGGCGGCGATATACAGGACGGACCCCACGATTTTTAATTTTTGAAGTCCCCCCAGAATTTCTCCCGGAGAAGAAGCATTGTTCTGAGCCTGAAACAGAGAAGAGAAAAGAAGCAACAAAGAGAGGAGGTAGATTATCTTTTTCATAGATATCGTTATGCGGGAGTTAATTAATTGAATTTGAGGGCGAAGGTAAAGGTTATGATTTATATAAGATGTAAAATTCTGTTAATTATCACCTGAGCATTAGGTGCCTAAAAGGTTGTTTATCATCATTTATCCACAATTTCAGTCATTTGGTAGACTTTATAAAACCCTATCCGAATTAACCCGTATAATTGAAACAAAAAGGGAGAAAAGATCAGCATACCCTCTGTTTCTTCCCGAGGCAAAAAAATTAATTTGTTAATCTTTATGCAAGTCTAAATGCCTATCTTCGCGTCATTCAAATTTATATAGCATCCCGAGTATAAAATACAATAAAATCGTAAGGAATTAAAGTGTTGAAGCGGCTCTGTTTAAACCGGGATTTATTTAAAGAACTTATATTTTAACTCATTTAATACACCACCTATGAAAAATCATTACAAACTCATTCTCCTCTCCATTGTTTTCCTGATTGGGGTTTCCAATGGGATATTTGCAGCTACCAAAACATGGAATTCGGCTATTCTTGGTAGTTGGGGTACCGCGGCTAACTGGTCACCAGCGGGAGTGCCGGTTTCAGGTGACGATGTGGTTTTTGATGGAACGACTTTAGGTATTGGTAGTTGTACTATCAACGTTACTGTGCCTGCAGCAGGACCCGGTCTTAAAAGCATTACGATCCAAGGTGGATATACAGGTACCATCAACCAGGGGAATAAAAATGTTACCATCAATAATGGAGGTTCTTTTTTTACTATGAGTTCTGGTACATGGAGCCAAGGAAATGGAGACATGGTGATCTCTGGAAATAGTGGAGGCAATTTCACGCTCTCTGGGGGGAACTATAATATAGGAGGTTCTGGACTTTTTACACTAACCGGAGGTGGTTCAGGAGGTGGAAATTTTACACTTTCAGGAGGCACTTTCAATGCAGGTTCTGCAGCTCTTCAAACGGGAACAGGCTCTTCTACAGGTGTATTTTCTGTTTCAGGTTCAGGTATATTTAACGGAGGTTCAGGCTCGGTAACAATTGAGGGGACAACAGGACAATTCAATATGTCAGGCGGGACATTTACTCAGGGAAATGCTAACACGAGTACCTTTTCGGCAAATGATTTTTTGATGACTGGAGGCACATTTGATGGCTCTGGGGCTATTGCAAACATTAACATTACATCAGTCGGAAATCTGGATCTCTCAGGAGCCGCTTCATTCACTTCCGGCACGGGAACGGTGACTCTTGGCGGGGGCACCATATACCTCGCTGGAACTGCTGTTTTTGATGGTACCAATTCAAGCGGTATCAATTTAAATGGGGTAGGACTGGATTACTCTCAATCCGGAGGAACCTTTATAGCTCCTGGGGCTAGTAGCCAGATGACTATATTTGGGGACCTTACCTTCACCGGAGGAACTTTCACGAATAACAGCGGAACGGTTGAATTTAGTGCTGCAGGTGGTGCCGCATCTTCCTATACCATTACCGGTGATGGAACCGGAAAACCGACCTTTAATAATTTAATTATTGATAATACCTTTGGAGGAGGCTTTGATTTTAGTGTTAACGTGGCGAGCAGCATCACCACTGCTGGTAATTTTGTACTTCAAACAGATTATTCGAGTGCTGGGAATACGATTACGCTGAATGGTGGAACTCTTAATGTCTTGGCGAATATCTATTTGTTGGATGCGTCTTCCCCTTCAACACAGCCAGGTACAGGTGGAACTGCAACCATCGTTCTGAACGGAGGAGTTAATCAGACCATCTTTACCGATAACACGATGGCGCCCGGGAATGGTACTTCAATCCCAGATCAAAAATTCCTCCTGCCCAATGTGACCATTAACGAAGGAGCCAATGCAACCATACAAAGTTCCAATGGAGCCGGAGTTTCTTATGCTTCTATAGGCGGTACCTTCACCATTGCAGGCGGTAATAATGTGCAATTAGGAACGAGTCCAAACAGCCAGTTTACCTGCCTTGGAAATGTGACTATTACCAACACGGATAACACTACCAACACTTCCGCAGGAACCCTTGCATTCGAAGGAGCTACCAGTGCCAGCTTTACCAGTACGGTACCCACAGGAACAGGGAGCGTAGGAAACGTGCTCTTCGCTAAAACAGGAGGCACCCTTTCACTTAACGGAATAATTACTGTTGTTGGAAACCTGACTGATAATAGTACAGGAGGAAGCATTGATGCGGTGACCGGTACCAGTATGGTCTCTTTTCAAGGAGCCGGTCCACAATCAATCTCCGGAACTTCTGCTTCTGCCACCCCTTTTTATGATCTGGATCTTTCTCCTCAGGGAGGGGGAGCCGGAGGACTTACCGTCACCAAAGCTGTCAATGTCTTTGATGATTTCTCCATGGATGCAACGGCCGCCTCTATTACTCTGAATACCGGAAATGACATCACTATTAAAGCGACCTCCGCTGCTCAGAATGGTTATATTGGTGAGATACTAAACCCAGGCAGTGTTAGCTTTGCAAGCTCTCCAAACGATCAGTTTACGATTGAACGTTTCATCCCAGCTACGACTACCACCTGGGCCAATATGGGTTCTCCGGGATTAACCAATATCACTTTCCAGGCCTGGGGCGGAGCGGGTGGAGCAGGAGCGACACCGACGTCTACTTTTGTAATTACCTGTCCTACTTGTACCTATACCAACGTCAATGGATCCGCATTTAACTCGGTTGACATCTATTCTGAAACTGCCGGAGGCCTTGTGGGTGATCCTGCCCGTTATGTAAATGCCATCAGTAATATTGCTACCACCTCTATGGCCAATGGAACCGGTTACTGGGTATTCCGTGGGAATAGTGGGGTGGGTACCGGCGGACCTGCCATTACCCTCAGCATGAATGGAAGCATTCAAAAAGAAGCAAGCCCAATGCCAAGCATAGGGTTAACAGTAACTAATACCGGTGCCGGAGTGGCTACTGACCATGGTTGGAATCTGATTGCCAACCCTTATCCTTGTCCCATTAGTTGGGCTTCGTTATGGGCTGGTAATGCGTCGGTCGATAACGAAACGCATATTTATAGTCCAAGTGCCGGAGCCGATGCTTCCTGGGATGGAACTGTTGGTGTGAACGGTGGATCGGATGTAATTCCTATGGGACAAGGCTTTGCCGTACATGCCACCTCTGCCACTTCCTTGCCTCTTTCAGAATCGATGAAAACGGGTAGTCAGCAATCACTCTTCCGTGTGAACACGGCACCTGCTCCACAGGTTTTCCGTATGGCTATGGATGGAGGCCCCAGCAACTGGCATGATGAACTGGCTCTGTATTTCAAAGCAGGAGTCACTACACCAGGTCGCAGCAATATGGGAGGCGCCATGAAATTCTACAGCAACGATTACTACGCTCCGGCTATTTCCACAGTCATGAGCAATGGACTCAATCTGAGCATTTATGCAGCTCCTCCTTTCTCTGGAAGCATCAACATTCCGGTGATGGCCATGATCATGAAAGCAGGAACGTACACCATCAAGACCACTAACTTTGGGGATGTCCCTCCCGGAGCCTGTGTGGTTCTTTATGATAACGTTACCCACACGACCCATGACCTCCGCTCAGGTGGTTATACTTATACTTCCGACACTACTACCGTGAACCCACGCTTTAATCTGATCATCAGCACCCCAGTTGGGTTAACGGCTACCACTTCTTCGAACGAACCTACTTGTTCCAATAACAGCAATGGTAATATCATTGCAAAGGGAAGTGCTCCCGGTCCCTGGGATTATGTATGGACCAACGGAACTGGTGCTACCGTGCGCACTGTATATGCTAAATCAAGTGCAGATACACTCAGCGGATTGAACACCGGTACTTATACCGTGAACATTTTGAGGAGCGGAGCCTGTGATCAGACCAGCCAGACCTTTACCATCACCAACCCGTCGGCCCCTGTTGCAACCTATGCCTTCACCGACAATGATACGCTTACCGGACCCTCCGTATCGGTTCAGATGAACAACAGCTCTGTGAATGCTTCCAGTTACTACTGGAACTTCGGCAACGGAACCAATTCAACGAACTCAAACCCACTGGCCGTTTATACAGCTATCGGAAACTACACCGTTACACTTGATGCCTTTAATGTATCCTGTCACGATACCGTTGTGTTTACCAACGTGGTACATATCCTACCACCGGTTGTTACCGGTATCAATAATCTGGCAAAAAACAGTAGCACGACTCTGATTGGTCAGGATCCAACGGGTGTCTTTGTTCAGTTTAATAACGGAGGCATCTCTAACTCCCTTATTTCTGTTTACAATGAACTGGGACAGAAAGTCATAGATGATATCCAGATCAATGCATACAAGGACAAAGTATATCTCGATCTGAGCAATGCTCACAACGAAATGTTGCTCATTCATGTTCAAAGTGGAGAAAAGAGCACCACGGGTAAGGTGTTTAATAAGTAAGATCCTCTATCCCAATCTTTCAGCATCCCGCCGTAGGCGGGATGTTTTTTTTTATCCCTACTTCTATCCAAATACCTCCTTGATTGTTAACAGAAAGATCTCCGGCTTAAACTCTCCTCATTTCAAACTTAGAAAGGTGTACTCCGAGTGTAGTCGGAGTAACTCCTACTACACTCGGAGTAACTATTACTATAGTAGGAGTAACTCCTACTATACTCGGAGTAACTATTACTATAGTAGGAGTTACTCCTACTATACTCGGAGTAACTATTACTATAGTCGGAGTAACTCCTACTACACTCGGAGTAACTATTACTATAGTCGGAGTAACTCCTACTATACTCGGAGTAACTATTACTATAGTCGGAGTAACTCCTACTACACTCGGAGTAACTATTACTATAGTCGGAGTAACTCCTACTACACTCGGAGTAACTATTACTATAGTCGGAGTAACTCCTACTACTTCGGGAGTACATCTTATTAGATACGAAGACACCCCTTCTACCCTGAAAATATGAGCTTACATACTTCAAGGCGCTCTTTCTATTCCGGGAGTTCCTTCTGTTCAAGAATCAAGCAAGATTAGAGCGATAAAACAGTATGAATGCACTCTATCTCGCTCTCCGCTTTCAGCAGCCGAATCCACGTCAGGCGGAGAAGGCTGCTCTAATCTTGTGTTGTATTATGTTTTCTTTATGAAATATTAGTTTTATCGGAGACAAAGCAAAATGCTTCTGATCTTATTTTCCTGCTTTGTTTTGGCATTTCAGTGATATTTCGTTTATTTGTGCAACTACTGCACGTAACTCTTTTTTACTTATTAGGTATTTCTGTGAGTCTTTTATCCGGCTCAGTATGAGCATGCTATTTTTTTACGGCTTGATTTCTTATGAATAAACCATTGCACGTATACTAACCATCTAACCCAAAAAGTATGAGAAGAACAACTACTCTCGCTACCTTAATCTTATTATTTGCTGCCTCCGGTGTTCTTTCTGCACAAGGGAGTGGTAAGGCTATCGAAAAGCAGCCTGCTAACTTTAAAGAAGTCCAGCAAAAAGCAAAAACCTTTTTTGATCAGAACCCTGCTATACCTGAAGAAGGTGACGGACTCTATACTCAATACAAGCGTTGGGAGTGGTTCAACGAAACCCGCCTCATGCCCGGCGGAGCATTTCCTAAGCCCGGCGTTACCGTAGAAGAATGGAAAAGATATGCCCGGAGTCATGCACATACTTTTGCCAGCACAGCCTCTACATCAGGCTCCTGGTCATTTATTGGCCCTACTACTACCCCTGGAGGTTATGAAGGCCTCGGAAGGATCTCCTGTATCGGCTTCCACCCATCTACGGCCAATACTTTCTGGATCGGAACACCTGCAGGAGGACTATGGAAAACTACGGATGGTGGGGCCACATGGTCTACCAACACCGATAACAATCCTGTTTTAGGTGTTAGTGATATTGCCATCGATCCGAACACTCCGAATACCATGTATATCGCAACCGGTGATGCGGATATGGGAAGCTTATCATCACTGACCGGCGGATACTGGGGGGATACCAAAAGTGTTGGGGTTCTGAAATCAACCGATGGAGGTGCTACCTGGAACCAGACCGGAATGAACTTTACCGTTCAGACCACGAAGCTCATCCGCCGTCTGCTTATCTGTCCGACTAATTCGAATGTACTCATTGCTGCCTGTTCTGATGGAATATACAGAACCAACGATGCAGGAGTAACCTGGACGAACACACAAGCGGGTCATTTTATTGATATCGCATTCAATCCCGGAAATCCGGCAATCTTTTATGCTGCACAGTGGGACAATACCGGGAACGCTCAGATCTTTACATCTCAGGATACAGCGAATACTTTTACGCAGACATCCAGCTTCACCGGGGTAGGCAGAATTTCACTGGGTGTCACACCCTCACACCCACACCTCGTTCATGCCCTTTGTTCGAATGCATCCACCCGCGCCTTTGCCGGGATCTATGCCTCTCATGATGATGGTGCAACATTCTCTTCCCTGTTCGCTTCTGGTGGTACAAATGTACTGAGCAGCTCTTTTGACGGTTCAGGAGCAGATGGTCAGGGTGAATATGACCTTACTTACCTGATGTCTCCGAACGATAGCCTGAATATTTTTCTCGGTGGTGTCAACACCTGGAAAAGTACTGACGGGGGCGTGACCTGGGCCATCAATACCATGTGGACTTCCAGCAATAGCCAGAACCCGAACGCAGTGATCACTGTTCATGCCGATAAACATTTCATGGCCAATGATCCACTGACCGCCGGAACCATCTACCAGACCAATGATGGTGGGATCTATAAATCTACCGATGGGGGTGTAACATGGCAAGATCTGAGCAATGGCCTGGCCATCAGTCAGGTTTACCGGATCGGGACTTCCGCAACCGATGCCACCATCAACATGACCGGATTGCAGGATAACGGTTCGCGAAAAAATGTGGCCAGCGCATGGAGCTATGCAACAGGGGGTGATGGATGTGAATGCATCATCGATTATAGCAATGCTCAGAATATGTACGGTAGTTATGTGGAGGGAAAAATTTATGCAACCAACGATGCATGGGTTTCCAACACAACCACGATTTCTGATAACATCACCGGTACACCAACCGGAGCATGGATTACCCCGTATGTCATGGATCCTGTAACCCCAACCACCTTATACGCCGGTTACGCCGATGTATATAAGACAACCGACCAGGGTGCGACCTGGACACAGATTTCAACGAATCTGACCACCGGGCCTACCGACTATTTGAAAGATCTTTCCGTAGCTCCTTCCGATCCGAATACAATCTATGCGGGAACCTGGGATTCTGTTTATGTAACTTCCAACGGAGGAACTAGCTGGAAGAGCATCTCCGGATTCTCTCTCGGTAATCCGAAGACCTATTATGCTATCAACCCGACAAACCCTTTAAATGTTTGGGTGACCATAGGAGCTTATGCCGCCGGAGAAAAAGTATATAAGAGTACAGACGGTGGAACTACCTGGACCAATGTTTCAGGAACGCTTCCTAACCTTCCTGTTAACTGTATCGTGTATGAAAAAGGAAGCAGCGACGGTCTCTACATTGGAACCGATGTAGGTGTTTTCTATACCAATAGCTCTATGTCCGACTGGGTTCCTTTCAGCGGAGGACTGCCGAACGTGGTGGTGACTGAACTCGAGATTCAATACAGTGCCAGCGAACTGAGAGCAGGTACCTTTGGAAGAGGACTTTGGAAATCCGACCTCTATGGTGTTGTGGCCGGAATCAAGCCATCTCCTTCCATAAATTCCTCTGCCATCCAGGTATTCCCGAACCCGACTAAGGGCAGCTTCACTTTGAATATCCCCGATTTCAAATCACAGGATAAAGCCAATCTTTACAACTACCTGGGAGAAACGCTGAAAGTGATTGATATCCGGAGTGCTTCCATGCAGATTGATTTAAGCAGTTATGCAGATGGAATTTATTATATCGGTCTGGAGTCCGAGCATTACGGTCACATGCACAAAATTGTTAAGCTGAATTAAACTATAAATAATTATTTTAGAGCAAGAACCTGAGGATTATGACCAGGTTCTTGCTCTTTTTATAAGGACCATTAAATTCCAGTATGTTATGAGAAACACCATCCGCCTTGCATCCGCATTTCTACTGATTTTCTGTGCCCATCAGCTTTCGGCACAGACGACTCCGAAAACGGCACCGGTCAAACCTGCCAACTTCAATGATATTCAGAAGAAAGCCGAGCTCTATTTTGATCAGCATCCCGAACTCACCACGGATGAAGAAGAAGATGGAATGTATAAACAGTATAAGCGATGGGAATGGTATACAGAAAACAGAGTCATGCCGAACGGTGACCTCCCTGCCCCAGGCCTTATGCAGGAGGAATGGAAAAAATATGCCCGATCGCATGGAAGAGGAATGGCGAGCACGGCATCGGTCTCCGGAAACTGGTCCTTCCTGGGCCCTAACACCACACCGGGTGGTTATACCGGACTGGGACGTATTGCCTGCATTGCTTTTCATCCGACCATTGCGAATACATTCTGGATAGGAAGTCCAGGAGGAGGACTCTGGAAAACTACCGATGGAGGAAATACCTGGAGCACCAACTCCGATAATTTCCCGGTCATGGGAATCAGTGATATCGCCATCGATCCGACTAATCCGAACAACATGTATGTGGCCACCGGAGATGGTGACTTCGGAAGCCTTTCTGCAGTCACCGGTGCTTATACCGGAGATACAAAAAGCATAGGTGTTCTGAAATCCACCGATGGAGGAGTTACCTGGAACTATACCGGATTGAATTTTACGGTACAGGTAGATAAACTGATCCGTAGGCTGATCATCAGTCCTACAAACCCAAATGTGCTTATTGCCGCATGCTCAGACGGTGTGTACCGCACCAACGATGCAGGAGTGACCTGGACCAATACGGTCGCCGGACATTATATGGATCTTGCCTTCAAACCCGGTGATGCTTCCGTGGTTTATGCTGCACAGCTGGATGCCAGTGGAAATGCGCAGGTTTTAACCTCTACCGATACCGCAAATAGTTTTACCGTGGTCACTTCCTTTTCAAATGTGGTACGTATTGCCCTTGGGGTTACTCCGTTTGCGCCTAATGTGGTTCATGCCCTCTGTGCAGATGCCACCACCAAAGGTTTTGCAGGGTTATATGCCTCACGGAACAGTGGAGCCTCTTTTGATGTGCTCTATGCCGCAGGGGGTACGAATCTCCTCAATACAGCGTATGACGGATCGGGAACAACCGGACAAGGAAATTATGACCTCTGCTACCTGATGTCTCCTACAGATACCAATACCCTCTTTGTTGGAGGGGTGAATACCTGGAAGAGCACTGATGGAGGAAGGAGCTGGGCACTGAATACGATGTGGACCGGTAATGCCGGTCAGAACCCGAATCAGGTGATCACGGTTCATGCCGATAAACATTCCATGGCCAACGACCCGCTGAATGCGGGAACGATTTACCAAACCAATGACGGGGGCATCTACAGCTCCACCGATGGAGGAACAACCTGGGTGGATCGTAGCAATGGCTTAGGTATAAGTCAGATTTACCGTATCAGTACCTCGGCAACGAATGCTTTCGTAAACCTCGCCGGGTTGCAGGATAATGGCTCCAGGGTGGAGTCAGCCGGAAACTGGGCCTATGCTACCGGAGGCGACGGATGTGAATGCATCATTGATTATACGAATGCAAACAATATGTATGCAAGCTATGTACGCGGTGTGATCTATGCGACCAGCAACGCATGGACCTCTGGTACCACTACGATCTCTTCCAATATTCCGGGTGGACAACCTACCGGGTCGTGGGTTACCCCTTATATTATGGATCCTGTGAATCCTTCTACGCTTTATGCAGGTTATAGCGATATTTATAAAACCACAGACCAGGGTAATAGCTGGGCTGCTATTTCTTCTGGACTCACCGGATCATCCACCAATTACCTGAAGATGCTCGCTATTGCTCCTTCCAATGTCATGAACATCTATGCAGGAACGTGGGATTCATTATGGGCTACACCCGATGGAGGAAATACCTGGACGAGCATCTCCAATTTTTCTCTGGGTAACCGAAAAACATTTATGGCGGTAAACCCCAATAATCCACTGAACGTATGGGTCACGATCGGGCGTTATGCAGCAGGTGAAAAAGTTTATAAAACACTTGATGGGGGAAATACCTGGACCAATGTTTCAGGTACGCTCCCTAATCTTCCGGTGAATACGATCGTCTACGAAAACGGAACTAAAGATGGTTTGTATGTAGGCACAGATGTGGGTGTGTTTTACACCGATTCTACCATGACTGACTGGATTCCCTACAGCACCGGACTTCCGAACGTAGTGGTCACCGATCTTCAAATACAAAACAGCTCCGGTGAACTCCGTGCAGGCACTTTCGGCAGAGGAATGTGGAAGACCGATCTGTACAATACTCATGTCGGAATCAAAAACGAACCTTCGCTGGTTAACAATATTCAGATTTTTCCGAACCCGGGTAAGGGTTTATTTACCTTGAGTATTTCTGATTTCAAGCAGGGTGATAAAGCAAACCTTTATAACTGCCTGGGTGAAACACTGAAAGTGATTGATATCCGTAACGCTTCTATGCAGCTTGATCTGAGTACTTATGCCGATGGTATTTATTATATCGGACTGGAGTCAGAACATTACCGCATGCATAGAGTGGTGAAGCTGGAGTAAGTAAGTCCTCAATATTTTTTTCTCCATGTGGAGAGCACTTCTTTTTTGAGCTTGGTCACTGGTTTGAAGACACTTTGGCCCGATGGCGCGGATGTGCCGGGTTGTTTAGTGTGCTTGGACATCCGTGCCGATTTTAAAATGTTCAATGGAACCACTAGTTCAAAGGGATTTGTAATCCCTACCTCATCTGCTTACATTTGCTACTCATGTCTAGACCGAAATGAAGTATCATGTCTGATAAATATAAAATCAGAGACACGGAGTACGCTCACTTTCTGACAATCACAACCGTTGGATGGGTAGATTTATTTACGCGATTAAATCACAGAAACACGATTATCGATTCTTTGAAATATTGCCAACAAAAGAAAGGTTTGAAAATTTATGCGTTTGTGATAATGCCCAGTCATCTTCATTTAATGTGTAGCTCTCAAGATGGATATCACTTAAGTGACATAATCCGCGATTTTAAAAAGTTCACATCAAAGAAATTGATTCAAAATATCATTGAAGAACCAGAAAGTAGAAGGGAATGGCTTCTTGACCTCTTTGTGAAGGCCTGTTCGCATTTGAATAAAGAGATGAATTATAAGGTTTGGCAGGATGGCTACCATGCTGAACAAATAATTGGTGCTAAGTTCACTTATGAAAAATTGAACTACATTCATCAAAACCCAGTGGTTGATCGGTTTGTTGAAAGAGCAGAAGATTATCTTTACAGTAGTGCCAGGAATTATGCGGATTTGGAGGGAGTGTTGGATGTAACTGTGCTTGCTCACAAACCTTTGTTTCTCAGATAACAGCAAGGAATGGATTTCAAATCCATATTACTTTCTGCACACAATGAGCGGGGTGAACGGCACGGATATGCAAGCGCACAAGCTTCGCGACATATCCGCGCCATCGGGAGACCTTGGCTGTTTCTCCGGCGCAAGTCTTCATTACGAACCAGCACCTGTTGTACAGAGCCATGATTGCAGATACGTCCTTGAGCAGCGGAAATGATACTCTCCAATTGTTTATCAATACGAATCTCAATACCGGTTTGGGAACCCTTATGGCTACGGAACAAGCACTGATGAATAACGACCTTGCTACCGCGACGAGCACATTGAATGGATATATACCTGCAAATAATATAGAGGCCAATTACCAGACCTTTTATAATTCTTATATCAGGCAGCAAACCAATGGAATTCTGACCATTCCGGACAGCGTGGCTTTATTCAATCTGGCGAATGGCTGCCCTCATACGGATGGAGCTGTTGTTTTTCAGGCAAGAGCGTTATTCAATGGCATCTTTAATCAGGCCATTACCTTTGAGGATCATTGTGTATTTACCCATAGTAATAAAACGTCTTTTGATGGGAATAATTCCGGACTCAAAACACAAACCGTGGATCAAAGATTTGTATTGTACCCGAATCCGAATAATGGAGCCATGTTTATTTCTTTCTCAGATCCTTCCCAAAAGGAGTATATCATTCGGATCTGCGACATAAGAGGAAAACTGATTCTGGAGAAACACTTGTTTGCTGAAGGAGGGGTTGCGAATATAGATGTGCCACTTGATAACGGAATGTATTTCATAACCATGATACTTCCGGATGGAATGTCTTCCGGTCAACAGAAGATTGTGATTTCAAAATAATGGAGATAGCAGGAATCTCCAGAAATCTAGGGATTTTTGCTATTTTTACAGTATGAGATGGGTAATCATGTCATTAATTTTGTGCTTCTCCCTGTCTGCTCATTCCCAAGTAAATCTGGTTGCTGATCCTAGTTTCGAAATATTTTCTTCTTGCCCAAATTCCGATCTGCAGATAGAACTTTCAAGCGGATGGGATACATTAAGAAACGGAGGAGGATATTTGCCATCCTTATATACAAAGTGCTGCACATTACCTTTTGGTTGTACCATTCCCTACAATTCCAATGGATTCCAATACCCGAGAACAGACAGTTCATATGCTGCCTGCGGAATGTTTCAGAATACGCTTTTTATTAGGAGAGAGTATATTCAAAATAAACTGAAACAAAAGCTAGTAGCAGGTAAAACCTATTGTCTGAAATATTATGTAAATCTTACCAATAGCTCAACATATGCAATTGACCAGCTCGGAGCATATTTTGATGATGGCACAGTATCATGTCCTTGGGCTGGAGTATGCTCTGTTATACCACAAATAGTAACACCACCAGGTATTTTCTACGCAGATACACTTAACTGGACTCAGATTAGCGGAACTTATACAGCAAACGGAACGGAACAATACCTGACGCTTGGCAATTTCAAGAGCAACGCCTTGACCGACACAATTGGGTTTAATGCGCACGCTTCCCGGATAATTGCTGAATATGATATTGACGATGTCTCCCTCATCTCCACCGATGTCATTGCCTGGGCCCATAACGACACTACCATTTGCGCTGGTGACAGCCTGATGCTGGGCCGAATGCCGGAAATCGGTTTGGATTGTATTTGGACCGATACCGTAGGACATGTGCTTGGGAATAAAGCCAATCTGTGGGTTAAACCTACTGTTTCGCAGAAATACATTGTAAGAATGGATAACTGCCTTACTACGTATGATACCGTAACGATTGCTGTGAAGCCAAGGATTTCTAAGCTGATTGTAAGCAGCAATAAAAACCCTGTCTGTTCCGACAGCACGGTGCAACTGAGTGCTTCTGTAACAGGAGGAGGGAGTGGTGGTTTAACCTGGCAATGGATACCATCCTTTGGATTAAGTGCTCCGAATAGCCCGATGACCAACGCCCTTGTTCAGCAAAATCAGACCTATGTCCTCACTTTAAATTCCAATGCAACCTACTGTCCCCCGAATAGTTTAAGCGATTCTGTCCGGATCAAAGCAGAGGACTGTCCACCCATAATCTATATAACGATCCCAAACATCTTTACACCAAATGGTGACGGGGTTAACGACACCTGGCAACCCCTTTTCAATAATTCTTCTGCAATCACTTCCTACCGCTGTACTATTTTTGATCGGTGGGGTATAAAACTCTTTGATACCGATAAGCCGCTTCAAAGCTGGGATGGAAGGGATCAAACTGGAATCGCATGCATTGATGGGGTCTATTATTATGTAATGCACGCAACTGGAAGCGATAATAAATCCTATGATCGAAATGGTTTTTTTCAGTTAATAAGATAAAAAGCAAGGCACAGATACCCAAACTTGCAACCAGCGTGGCATATCCCCGCCATCGGGGCTCTGCACGAACAGTGTAATTTATTCTTCCATAAAGATACGAACGCGTAAAGTTGATGCGCAAACACAGATCCCTATCATACATGCCAGCACCTCAGATCTGCGTGAACGGAGAATCCGTTTCATTTGACACTGAGCGGAGTCGAAGTGTCCTCTGTGATAACAGGAATAGAAATAAAAACATCGGTCCCCGAGCGGAGTCGAGGGGCTGGCTTCGACTTTTTATACTGAGCGAAGTCGAAGTGCGCTCAGCCACCCGGGAGCTGCACTTTAAAATTAAACTGACATTGGTGGTTTCGACTCCTTGTACTGAGCGAAGTCGAAGTGCGCTCAACCACCCCGGATTCCCGCTAACCGCTTGGTGAATGCTTGGTTCTTTAGCGGTTAGAAACTGAGTCTTATTGCTTCTCAATCTTTTGAATCCGCGCCATCGGGAATATGACTTTTGAGTACCAACTCGGCCAGGGAGAACGCGGAGTTCTGTCGATATTCGATATGGCAGGAAATGAAGTTTTGAATAGATCGCTAACTGAAAATAGCAGCAGTCAAAAAATAAATCTTCCTGAACTCCAAAATGGAATTTATATTTACCATTTTGAGGCAAACGGTAAAAATGTAAAATCAGGAAAACTCGTTATAATTAAGTAAATTCGAGGAAGTGTTTCCTCATGAAAACAATCGGGATTCTGATAGGCATCTTCCTTCTTCACTATTGCAGTGCACAAAACTTAGTGCCTAATCCGTCTTTTGAGAGTTATTCCTCTTGCCCAATTGCAAATGGTTCTATTGGTCTTGCAATTCCATGGACAGATCCAAGCACAGGATCATCGGATTATTATAATACATGCAGCATTAATATCCAGTCTACTGTTCCATTAAATTCAAATGGATATAGACCTCCAAGGCATGGTAATGCCTATGCCGGCGTTGTCACTTATGTGACAACAATTTCCAATGCGAGGGAGTATATTGAGGTGGAATTGACCTCAATGTTGATAAAAGATTCTACATATTGCATTGGGTTTTACGTATCTCTGAGTCAGTCGTCGCAATATGGAAGTAACGGGCTATCAGCTTTTATTTCCAATTCCCCAATCACTTGTTTAGGTTGTTTGTTCCCATTTATTCCTCAAGTTAATTATTTGGGAAGTCCAATTGTTGATACTTTGGGGTGGACATTAATTTCAGGAGAATAGGGGGGAGGGGGGGGGGGGAGAAATATGTTACTATTGGCAATTTCAATAGTGATGCAAATATCAGTATGAGCTTTTCAAATCCTAGTGGAAGCGCTGGCCCAGAATCATATTACTATATCGACGACGTCTACGTCGGCACCTGCGATACTATAAAGCCCCCTCCTGTTGTTTCTTCCTTAACAATCCCAAATATCTTCACTCCCAACAATGACCAGCAAAATGATGTTTTCAGTATCTCTTCTAATAATCTGCAAAGTTTGAACTGCCAGATCTTTAATCGATGGGGGATAAAGGTTTGGGAACTAACACAACCCCTTGAATCCTGGGATGGACGCGATAAAACAGGAATACCTTGTTCAGAAGGAGTTTATTTTTATGTCCTCAATGCTACAGGCACAGATTCCAGAGTATATCATCAGACGGGGTTTATACAGCTTAGCAGGTAAATTTAATTGACCTCCGCTTAATCTTATGCATAAGTAAAACAGAACCCGCGCGCTGCCCCCGTTAAGCGTAGCCTCCAGGCTACGTTTGATTATTTTGGTGGCGTCGACGCTATCAAAATAATCGGACGAAGCGAGGACGCTTCGCCCGGCGTCATTTTTACTATCTTGCGATGCTACACCCAGTGGGGGTTAAAATTATCATCATTGACGGTAATGTGTACTTAAAAAAGTCCTTATTGCCCCTACTGTATCAAAATCGTCTTTGACCGGGTTTCTTCTCCGCAGGTGATCTTCAGAAAATAAATTCCTGCTGATAGATCGCTAACCTGATAACTTCCCATGTAAGGTCCGGCTTCCAGACTTTTGCTTTCCAGTGTCCGGATCAGTGCTCCGTTACTGTTGAACAATCCTACCTGCAAAGTCCCTTCTTCTTTCAGATTACATTTTATATTCAGAATATCCCGTGTAGGAACCGGAAAAGCGGAGACGGAAAAAACTTCAGCTTCTTTCTCAAGTACGGCAGTAACGAGCGGGCTTAGCTGCTGGTGAATGCTGTATACATTATCCGGCTTATCAGCAACCCCATTATTATTGGTTGCATTTCCACAAAGGTACATGTTGGCGATGCCAGAGGAAGGTGCCGTCCAGTCGAACGTAAAGCTGCAGCTATTGGTGGCGTATCCTCCGGAAGAACTATGCCCTAACGACAATCTTCCGGTGCCGTACGCTTGCCAGATACGAGTATTTACCGCATCGGTGACTGTAAGTGTGCCCAGGCTGTTATTCACATGCCCGTTGGTGCTTCCGCTGTTATCCAGCATTTCCATTTCAAACCCGAAATGAACTTTACCTGCTTCAGCAACGGTCACGGTCATATGATAGACCTGACCGGGTGCATATTGGTTCCAGGTCATGGCAGGAACGGAGGACCAGGTGACGCTGCCAGGTCCGGCATTGTCGGCTAAGCCTCCGCTTCCAGCTCCATGGCATCCGGAACGTGAGCAGGTGCCTAATTCACCTGGACTTCCAACGGAACTAGCCTGTCCCATGGCACTGGCTACCCCATCTGTTACTCCAGACTTCATGGAACAGATATCATTCGGCTCTGAATTAAAAGAACATAAAGGGGCCAGAGCAAGGACTCCCAATAAAAAAGGAGAGTTTCGGAGTATTCGTTTCGTTTTCATGAGCTGGGGGTTTTATAGATAGATGCAGGAATAGCGACCCGGGTTGCATGGATACATGAAATAATATCATAATCCGAAATTCCGTGTATTTTTACTGCCCATGCAACCTCAGGCCCCTGATCTGCATCTATAAAGAAGTAGGATCAGGCTTAAGTGAACCGATTTGCCAGCGACCGACGAAGAATTGATAAACGGCTGTAAAGCCGGGAAGCGGGATATGCAAAAAGCCCTCTATAAGCGCTTCGCTTCGAAGATGCTTGGAGTGACCCTGCGCTATACCCGCAACCGGGAAGAGGCGGAAGACCTGCTGCAGGAAGGATTTATCAAAGTTTTCCGAAGCATCTCCCAATATACCGGCCCCGGATCATTTGAAGGGTGGGTGAGAAGAATTTTTGTGAATACTGCCTTGGGAAGCCTGCGTAAAGCCAAAATGAAATTCAGTGACGACGATGTACAGGATCTTGGAAATGACCACCATCAGGAGGCAGATGTGATGAGTAGTATAGGCATGAAAGATCTTCTGAGAATGATTCAGGGCCTGACACCTGGGTATCAGGCCGTTTTTAACCTTTATGTCATCGAAGGCTATCAACACCAGGAAATTGCCAAACTCTTGGAAATAAGTGAAGGAACATCCAAGTCACAGCTCGCAAGAGCCCGGATGATCCTGCAGGAAAAGATTAAACAGAGTATGATTCAGAAACAGATCAATAAAGAGTAAGACCCGTGCTCAACCATGGATAACAAAAAGGAACCTATTCAACCAGACGATCTCTTCAGGGATGCATTTGCAGACCTGGAAGAGACTCCTTCTCCGTCAGTTTGGGAAGGGGTGGAGAAAGTGCTGGATGAAGATGGACGGAAAAGACCCGGTATCTGGTGGCTTTCCGGCCTGGGCCTTGCCTTGTTCCTTGGCATTGCACTTTGGTTTTTCTGGGGTTCTCCTACCCGTTTCCATCTGGAAAACCCTGGGAAGGTGAAAATGGAAAAGCCGGTTGCTTTTGACTCAACAGGTCTGACCAAGAAAAAATCGGTGCTGTCTCCTCAGTCTGCTCTTTCCGATTCGATCAGAAAAGATTCTTCCGAACAAGCTGCATCCGAACAAGCGGATGCCGTGGCGCATTATGATGCAGCACCCCAACAAATTACTCATACAAAACAGACTTCACCCACTATCAATTCTTCGGTTGCTGCTTCTGGCAAAATTTCTAGCGAACAGCCTCCGGTGATTCAACCCAACGCTTCCTTAACCGAGCAGAAAAAAGTAAAGGCCCAGACCAAGACTTCTGCTCCAGTAGAAAAAGCAGGGCAAACGGCCGGGGCACCCGAAAAACAAATTAATCTGGCGCAAGCAAAAGAAAAGCAAGACAGAGACAAGGCTGAAAAGGAAGAGGTCCGAAAGAAGCAAGAGGCAGAAACGCTGAAACATAAGGAAGAGATCAAAAAAGAAGAGGAAGAAACAGCCCGGAAGCAGCAAGAAGCAGCAGCACTGAAACAACAGGAGCAACAAGCCCAGATCAAAAAAGAATCAGAAAAACGAAAAGCAGATTCTACAAAGGCCGCCACCGCAATAGCCATTACTACTCCTGCTGCCACTTCGACGCATGACCAAGTGGTGGTTCAGCAGGGGAACATTCCGACTAAAACCGATAGCCTCTCATCAGCCACACCCGATAGCATTAAAAAGAAAGCAGAGAGCGATACTCTGAAGAAGCTCATTGGGCAGTTGCCGAATTTAACTCCTGCGCCGGGGAAAGATTCTTCCAACGCCTGGGGTTTTAGTATTTCCGCTTTCGCTTCCCCGGAGGTATATATGAATAAAGTGAAATCCTATAATGGAGCTTTTGATGTAAAGAGTGAAAAGACAAATCCTCGTGTAGGAGGAGGAATACGGTTTGGGGCAGCTTTTCGGGATAAGGTGGAGGTGAACATCGGGTGCTCTTATTCTCAGATCAATTCTGAATTCAATTCACATATTTTATTCTTCCCGAAAAACATTTCCCAGCCTTATGTATTCAATACCTCTCTGGGAGATCTCTCAGTGCCGGTTGGAACCATGCTTTCCTCTTTCAACCCATTGGCTCCTATACCCGATTTTAAATGCAACTATCAATATACCGAAACCGTGCAGTTTCTGAATGTCCCGATCAATGCGCGGATGAATTTCAGAAGAAACAGGCTCGGTGGTTATGTTACAGGCGGGATAAATATTCAGTATGCCTTCAGCTCCAACGCAACGCTCGAGTTGCTCAAAGAAAACGAAACCGATCGGGTGGACTATAACACACTGGATATTCGTAAGCTGAATTATGCAGTCAGCCTTGGGGCTGGAGTTGAATACCGGATCGCGAAAAAACTATTTGTATTCCTCGAACCGAATGCCCGTATGAATCTTCTGTCTGTAACGAACTCTTCGGCTGTACAGTCTTCCGCTTCTTATTATGAGGTCAAAGGAGGTCTTCGAATAGGGTGGTAAGCTGTAGTTTAAATTTGCTTAATTAGTCAATCAGAGCCAATTGTTCATTTTGTTTGTGATTTAGCTATGCTTATTTAACCACTAAGGCACTAAGATCACTAAGGTTCACTAAGATCCGACAGCTATAGGGGTTTGAGGATGTACTTAGTGTTTCTAAGTGCCCTTAGTGCCTTAGTGGTTATTATTATCAACCTATAATTTTAATGGATTAGAAACCAGACTTGTCCTGTTAGGACTAAGTTATTCCTGCTTTTTTCCTATATTTGATTGGATACTAATCCTTTGAAGAAAAGATGAAGCAGGCAAAGGCCTCCCATATCTGGATCCGGACGCTCCTGGTGCTGATCATGCTTGCACCGTTCTGCTTATCTGCGCAATTTGTGGTGAACGGAAGCGCGGTAGCTACAGGAGGAAGTTGCTACGAGCTGACCCCGGATGCAGGGAATCAGGGTGGTTCTATCTGGTATACGCAGACCTTTAATCTCACCAACCCATTCACCATTCAGTTTACCATTAACCTGGGCTGTAAACCCTATTCAGTAGGAGCAGATGGAATCGGTTTTGTTTTTCAACCACTAAGTACGAATGCAGGAAGTGTTGGAGGGGGGATGGGATTCGGAGGGATTTCACCGTCACTGGATGTAGAATTTGATTCCTACAAGAATGGATGGGACCCCGGGTTTTGTCATATCGCAATTGAAAAAGACGGGGATGTGGATCATTCCGTGGCTGCTGATCTCCTTGCAGGCCCGGTGCAGACAAGCCCTACCGGGGCAGGATTACCAGACTGTATTTCTCACTCTGCCCGAATCACCTGGGATCCGGTAGGAAAGACCCTTAAGGTCTGGTTCGACTGCAGCCTCCGTTTAACCTATACTGGAGATATCGTTGCCAATATTTTCGGCGGAAACCCGAATGTATACTGGGGCTTCACCGGAGGAACAGGAGGGGCTTCCAACTTTCAGGGAGTCTGTATTGAAAACACATACCTCAACAACTTAAGAGATACGACCATCTGTTCCGGAGCCCCGGTACAGCTTACCAAAACGGGTGGAAATACCTACTCGTGGACTCCTGCAGCTGGGCTGAGTTCAACCACCATCGGAAACCCGGTGGCAAGTCCGGTGGTGACCACAAAATATTATGTAACCGTCACAGATACCTGCAACTACCAGGCAATAGACAGCGCTTTGATTACGGTTCGTCCGGTTCATGACACGATTGAAAATGTGACCAATATTCTCTGCAATGGAGCAGCTACCGGAGGAGCCACCGTTGCCCTGATCGGAGGCACTGCTCCATATACCTATTCCTGGTCGAACGGCCCCACTACCGCAGCGGTAACCGGCTTATCAGCCCTGACCTATACCGCGCAGGTTACGGATACCTATGGTTGTAAAGCCACGGCAACGGTTACTCCCACTCAGCCCGCTGCTCTTGCGCTTACCGTCTCCGGGGTAGCCGCTACGTGTAAGGGCTTGTGTAACGGGCAACTCATTTGCATTCCTGCCGGAGGCGTGACCCCTTATACATATTCCTGGGCAGGAAGCTGTGCAAATGCAAGTTGCAGTAATGTGTGCGCCGGAACATACGCATTGACGGTAACCGATGCCAATGCTTGTACGGCCACCGCGAATGCAACCGTAGCAGAACCCGCTGCTGCGCTTAGCCTGACAAAGGGGGCGGTAGCTTCTCATTGCAATCAGCCGGATGGAACAGATTCTGTTATTGTGGCCGGTGGTTCTCCGGCTTATACCTATAGCTGGTCGCCGGGAGGAGCCACTACCGCCACAGCTACCAATCTTACTCCCGGTATGTATACCATTGCGGTGATCGATGCTCATCACTGCCTGCTCATTGACTCACTCGCTGTACCCAATACACCGGGCCTTACGGCAAGCATTACGGGCACCACTCCGGTAAGCTGTTTCCGGGGCAATAATGGATCAGCCACAGCAGCAGCAGCCGGAGCAGTGGGAGCGATCACTTATTCCTGGTCACCTATTGGGGGTGCCGCCGCTACTGCTGTTGGATTACCGGCTGGTAATTTTACCTGCCAGATTACAGACGCTGTGGGATGTACGGATCATGCCATAGCCCTCATTACTCAACCTACCCAGGTAGCGGTGACTCCAATGGCTGCTGCCACGATTTGTATTTCTCAGTCCATTCCATTAACGGCTGCCGGTACAGGAGGAACTCCAGCCTATACTTATTCCTGGAGTAACGCAGGTGGTCCCGTAACTTCCCCGGTTTCTCCGATCGTTACCACCACTTACTCGGTGATCTGCACGGATGCTAACGGCTGTAATTCCCTTGCGCAGTTAATCACGATCTTGGTAAAGCCACCTCTGCAACTTTCGGTGTCGGCAACAGATTCTGTTTGTACCGGTTTGTCTGCAAACCTCACCGCTACAGGTGGGGGAGGAGATGGGACCTATTCCTATACCTGGACCCCGGTTGGTGGGCTGAGTAATCCGTCTATTGCCAATCCCGTTGCGACACCGGCAGCCACGACCATCTATACCGTTTATGTGAATGATGGATGTGGTACTCCTCAAGATAGCAATACTGTCAAAGTAGTGTTGTACCCTGTTCCGGTGCCGGTGTTTACCTCCAATGATACGGCAGGGTGTGCGCCAGTTTGCATGAAGTTTAGTGATGCTTCCTTTCCTAAATGCCAGAGCGCCATCTGGACCTTTGGTGACGGGAGCACCGGAATAGGTTGTGATAGCATACATCATTGTTATACGGCAGCAGGAGCGTATACGGTTAAAATAAACATTACAGATATCCATAGTTGCAAAGGTTCAGCAACCCTTGCAAACTACATTCATGTGTTTCCTTTACCGGTGGCCCAATACACCGCTACTCCTCAGCCAGCAACCATGCTCGACCCTCAGATAACATTCGGTGATTCCAGCAAGGGTGCCGTTTCGAGGAACTGGTATTTTACAGAGCTTCCGGGAGCAGGTGACACCATTGCCAATCCTCAGTATACTTATCCGGATACCGGTTGCTATAAAGTAACCCTTGCCGTTAAAAATATATTTGGATGTGTGGATACAGCGCGTGGGTTAGTTTGTATTTCACCTCTGTTTACCTTTTACATTCCGAATGCTTTCACACCCAATGGAGACGGACTGAATGACATCTGGCTTCCAGGTTCAGAGGATGCTGACCCGAATCATTATGAAGTAAGCGTGTTTGATCGATGGGGAAACCGGGTGTTCTATAACACGATCTGGGGTAAGGGCTGGGATGGAAAAGCAAACGGAGGCCCTGCGGTGGCCCAGGAAGATACTTATGTCTATCAGATCTTTGTAAGGGATTTTAAAGGGACTAAATACACCTATCGGGGGATTGTAAGTCTCGTGAAGTGACCTCTCCTGGTCATGCGAAGGTTGGACGAACCGCTACTTCACCTCAATCTGAAAATAATCTGCGATATCTTCAATCAGAATCTCCACCTGTTTCAGCTTCGGATCTTGTTTGGTTTTGTTCAAAACAGCCTGCAGTTTTTCGAGATACTGTTTACGGTTGCTGTTGATCCACTGAGAAGCATAGTACACACATTTGACTGTTAGGTCGTTTTCCTGATTTTTGTTCAGGCCCGCAGTTAGTTTTTCGTAGCGCTTGTAACATTCCTGAATGGCCTGATGATCCTGAATAAAGAAGAGGCCGAGTACCAATGTGGCGAACAGCGCATCGTATAAACGGTGAAAAGGGATCTGCTGAAAATTGACCAGAAGAGCTTCCAGATTCGAAATGGCCTGACGGATATCCTGCTCTGTTCCCAAAATGAGGAAGGCACAGTAGATGTTTTGCAGATTGATATAACGAACATGCAATCCTTCCTCCCAGATAGGTTTGTTGAGCATCTCCACGCAACGCTCCCGGTAATAAGCAATTTCTTCCTTCATGGAAGCAGGAAGATTTTTGTTGTAATCCTTCCGGTATCCATGATTGTATTCACTCAGGAAATAACTGCATTGGATGCTCAGGAAAATAATTTCGGGAGTGTTTACGTAATTCTTCCAGAAGCGTAGGGCCTCCCGTTTCTTGATCAGGTGTGCGGATTCTTTCTGCAGCTCTGTATTGTCAAGCGTATACATGAGGTGCTTGAGTTTGAGATAATCTACATTGAGCTGGATATCATCGGAGAAGGAGAAGATGACAAAATTGTTCCGGTCTAATTCTTCACTGAGTTCATTGATTTCGGTTAGAATTTCCTTGCTATAGAACCTTTCATCATTCAGAAAATTCAGTGAATAGAGCCAGGCATAGCGGCTGAGGAGGCTTACACTCATAGCCGGATGTGTCCTCAGTTTTTTAAGATTGACCAGATAGTTGACCATCTCTTTATCACTGAGCACACTCTTTCCTTTGAAGTTGAGGTTTTGCCTGATATATAAATAGAGCTCGTTCAAGGTGGATTCATAACCGAGAATTTCTTCGATGCGTTTATGGTGCCTGACCGCACTCGTTTTATCTTCCAGTATGTATGCCTGCTGTGCAAGGAATTTAAGTACTGCACAGGCTCCGTGAAAATCTTCTATTTTTTCTGAAACATCAAAAAGAATGCTCGCGAGCTCATTCGCTTTTTTGAGTTCTCCTTTATTAATAAGGGCCTCCAGCCTGGTGATGTTGTGAGTCAGATAGGATGGATAGTTCCTGCTGAGGTAGGAGGTAAGCCGGAAGGTATGATGAACCAGCTGGAAAAATTTCTTTTTTGATTTCTCATCTTTCGAACCGTAAACGCTTTCACAAAGTTCGTCTGACTCCTGAGGAACAGCCATGGTTGTACGGATCGCCTCCACAAGCTTTAATGGAAGTTCAGCCTTGATCTCTGTCAAATGATTTTTGAATTCCAAATAATGAAAATCAGAGGTAAGCAGAATGACCTTTTGAATGCTGAGCATTTTGAACGGATAAAAGAAAAGTACCTATTCCCTTTAATATAGGCGACGAAATAATATTCTGCGTTTCTATGAAGCAAGACAAATTAACAAAAGGGAATCGTCAAAAGCAAATGTCCCGTTGGCGGGCACCCATGCCCTGAATACAGGCTTTATGGGGATTCGGGCGATTAAGACAAAGTTGGGTACGACAAAACTCGGTTCTGCCGCGGTAAATTGATGAAGTCGGATGTTTAACGATCCACCCTCCAGTCAATCGGATCCAGTCCTTGTTCAGACAGAATCTGATTGGTTTTGGAAAAAGGTTTGGAGCCAAAGAAAGCCCCTCTGGCCAGCGGGGAGGGGTGTGCCGCTTTCAGGACAAAGTGTTTGGTGGTGTCAATAAGGGGTTCTTTGCTCTGTGCAAATTTTCCCCAGAGGAGGAAGACTACCCCTTCTTTTTTCAGGGAGATCGTATGGATCACCTGATCGGTGAACGTTTCCCAACCCTTACCCTGATGTGAGGCTGCCTCGTTTTCACGAACGGTGAGTGTAGCATTAATGAGCAGGACTCCCTGGTCGGCCCAGACCGTAAGATCTCCTGATTTAGGGTAAGGAATGCCGAGATCATTCTGAAGTTCTTTGAAAATATTAACCAACGAAGGAGGATGCCTGATGCCAGGGCTCACCGAAAAACTCAATCCGTTAGCCTGACCGGGTCCATGGTATGGATCCTGCCCGAGGATGACCACGCGCACAGCAGAGAATGGACAATGGTTAAATGCAGAAAAAATAAGGGGGCCGGGAGGGAAGACCTGGTGCTTACTCTTTTCTGCAAGGAGGAATTGTTTTAATTCCGTGAAGTAGGGTGCAGAAAATTCCTTCGAGAGGGCCTTTTTCCATCCGTCTTCTATCTGTGGTTGTGTAACTGTCATAACGATTCTTCCTACAAAGTTATCCTGTTTTAATCCTCACCAGGCCCTTAAATTTTTCATGTGTGTAACTTTTTGCCTTTCAGATGCGTAATAAAGTCAATAAAACATTTCCATTCTGTTGTTTATATTATGGAAATTTCTATTTTTGTATCCCGTTTAAGAGAACTGAAAATCAATTCGATCTAAGCCCTAAAACTCAAACAATGAGAAAAATTTTCGCCGTTTCCTGTCTGGTTATCTTCGCAACAGCCTTTCTTTCTTCCTGCAAAGCTCCGCATAAGTGTGAGGCATACAGCAAGGTAACGATTAAAGCAGCAGGGGCGAATTCCTAAATTCCTCCTTTGTTCCTCAGTTCCAAAGCATTAGCCCCTAAAGAAGACTGGATTCAACTTTGCTCCACGGAGCAGGTGGATGACCTTATCCTGCAATCTCACTCCAAACCCATTGCCATTCTGAAACATAGTACCCGCTGCTCTATAAGCCGTGCTGTACTAAAACAGGTTGTGGGCGATTGGGAAGTTCCTGCCGGACAAATTCCGTTTTATTACCTCGATCTGCTGCAATATAGGAATGTCTCCAGTTACATAGCAACGATCTTCCACATTACTCACCAGAGCCCGCAGCTCCTTCTGATCCGGGAAGGAAAGTGCGTATATAATGAGTCTCATGGTGATATCTCCGTTTCCGGTCTTCTTCAGAAATAATTGAAGCGGATATCTTGTTTGATCTCCGGATGAAGGCTTTGAGCAACCGGGCATGTCCTCGCGCTGTTTTCAAGAAGTTGCCGTTCTTTTTCGGAAAAAGCCGAATTGGAAGGGAAGTATATTTCAATCACCAGTTCACTTACCCTTCTTGGGTTAGAAGCCATAATCTTAGTCACGACCGCCCTGGTGCCGTCTATCCTGATCCCATCCCTTCTGGCAATAATTCCCATAATGGTGAGCATACAACAGGCCAGGGAGGTGGCCAGCAAATCGGTAGGAGAGAATGCCTCTCCTTTGCCATTATTATCAGGAGGAGCATCCGTCCTGATTACATTCTTGGACAGCAGGTGCACCGCTTCCGTGCGAAGTTCACCCTGGTATACGACTTCCGATGTTTTCATGGGGAAAATTTTTTACGAAGAATTTTATAGTTATATTTGTTTCAGCAAAAATACCTGAATGATTCAGCGTTTTTTCATCTTTTCTTTATTTATTTTTCCGACCACCCTGTGTTTTGCACAGACGGTTCCTGATATACTCCACCCTCCGGAATCTACGGCACCAGCCGGACGACAGATACAAGGGATGGGTGATGAAGTCAAGGTGCTGTACCGTAATGAGATGGTGGGAGGTTTGCTGGCTCATACCTATGCCGGCTTCGGATTGAACCTCCGGAGGGCAAAGCATGTAACCGGCACCCGTAAAAGGGTTACGGAAGGAGAGTTTACGTATATCCGTGACCCTAAAGAAGTAAAGACCGTCAATCCCTCCTTCGATAATTCCAAAGGCTTTTACTATGGTAAACTGAATACCCTGATGGTGCTTAGGCTTGGAACGGGGTTTCAAAACGTCATCTTCAAGAAACCGGAAAAAAGCGGTGTGGAAATACGATATGTTACGATGGTCGGATTTTCGCTCGGCATTGCCAAACCGGTCTACCTGGAGATTCTCCATCAAACAGCGTCCAATACCTATACCCTCTCCACTGAAAAATATGACCCGGAAAAATATACCATAGATCAAATCTATGGAAGGGCACCTTTTTTCAAAGGTTTCGGAGAATCCAAACTATACCCCGGAGGGTATGCTAAGCTGGGACTTAATTTTGAATACGGATCTTATGATGATGCTGTAAAGGCCATTGAATGTGGGGTGGTGGTAGATGCATATTCGAGTGTGATCCCGATCATGGCAAACGAAACAAACCGCCAGGTTTTCATTGGGCTCTACATCAACGTCCTCTATGGACGTAAATGGTTCTGATTAATTCCACAAGATGAGTGCAGAGGAGATAATTGCGGAAGACCTTGCCCCAAGGCTTAAAAAACCGGACTGGCTCCGTGTAAAATTACCCACTGGTAAGGAATATCTCCATGTCCGGAAATTAGTTGATGATCATAAGCTCCATACGATTTGTGAAAGCGGAAACTGCCCGAATATGGGCGAATGCTGGGGAGCGGGCACAGCCACCTTTATGATCCTTGGAAATATTTGTACACGAAGCTGCGGTTTCTGTGCAGTTGCCACCGGTCGGCCCCTTGCTGTTGATCTGGCTGAACCTGTAAGGGTAGCAGAGTCTATACGACTCATGAAAGTAAAACATGGTGTGATTACCTCCGTTGACCGGGATGAGTTGAAAGATGGAGGATCCATTATCTGGGCTGAAACCGTCAGGGCCATACGCACTGCTAGTCCGGAGACCACCCTCGAAACGCTGATCCCTGATTTCGCTGGTAAATGGGAAAATCTTCAACGTATCATTGATGTCAAACCCGAAATCGTATCTCATAACCTGGAAACGGTGCGTCGCCTGACCAAGGAGGTACGGATTCAGGCTAAATATGAGAGGAGCCTGGAAGTTTTAAGACGGCTTAAGGAAGGCGGAATGAAAACCAAATCAGGAATCATGCTCGGCCTTGGTGAAACCAAAGAAGAGGTTCTGGAAACCATGGATGATCTCATTGCCGTTGGATTAGATATCCTTACGCTGGGTCAATACCTCCAGCCCACCAAAAAGCATTTGCCTGTTAAGGAATTTATACATCCTGATCAATTTGCTTTTTATAAAGAGCAGGGTTTAAACAAAGGATTCAGATATGTGGAAAGTGGTCCCCTGGTACGGTCATCTTACCATGCTGAAAAGCATCTTTTTTAAGTTTTTGTACAAGAGTTTGGATATTGAAATAAATAAAGTATATTTGTTATAATTACATCCCCCCG
>Ga0206996_1011_pt1 | contig 49607 bp, 48 predicted proteins | sample Alteio_BWMinCont_2_FD_153467 | JGI IMG/M metagenome (GOLD analysis project Ga0206996, IMG submission 153467) | Enriched cells from forest soil in Barre Woods Harvard Forest LTER site, Petersham, Massachusetts, United States -... | ecosystem: Environmental > Terrestrial > Soil > Temperate forest >...
AATATTTATTTTTTCAAATTTAAAACTGAATTTACCGGTTTTAATTCGAGAGGCGTCCAAGAGATCTTCAACCAGGTCGGTAAGGCGATAAACTTGTTTTTCTGCAACATCGAAGACCTTGGCCAGCTTATCCAGTGATGGAGCTATGTTGTATTCGGGATTAATTCTCTGTTTAGTCATCTGAATTTGAAGAGTTAAGGATGTTAGAGGAGTTTTCAGTTCATGAGAAGCAATGGACAAAAACTCATCCCTGGCGCGCACGGCTTCTTTCAACGATTCTTCTGCAGAGAGATGATTAATAAACTGGCCTATTTGCCCCCCAGACACAGAGACGGCCTTAAGAAGCTCCTGGTCGGGCATGCGGCTCTTGCGGCTAAAAAACTCCATAACCCCCATGACCCTTTCTCCACTTAAGATGGGGAAGCCAAATCCACTGGATAAACCGTCTCGGACGGCGTAAGTAAGACGAGGAAAATTCGAATCTTTCGCAAGATCACTAATCCATGCGGGTTTCTGATCTCGCCAAATGCGTCCAGGCAAACCTTCACCTTTCGCAAACTTTACACTTTGAGTGGCGCTTGTAAATTCTGGGGCAGTGGTTTTAGGAGAGCTCCACAGTTCGGTGGACGAAACGGTTTGGGAGCCTTCATCGACCATCCAAAACATGCCAAGGTCCCAATCTAAGCCACGACCGATGGCTTCTAGAATTTTTAAGATTCCGTCTTTAAAGATTTTTGTTTCAGCCAAAATGCTCATCACCTGGTACTGCAACATAAGACGTCTCTTAGCCATTTCTGACTCTTCCATAGCGACGTTTCTTTCGGCAAGGCTTGCCGCCAAGGTCAGGCCGGTCGTGGTGATGACCACCATAAAGCTTTGAAGTAAAAACAAGCTCTCCCTTAAGAAGCCGCCGCTAAAAGGTCCTAATCCTTTGATCATTCCCCAAATGGACATTACAGAAATAAAGAAACATACAGAAATGTTCCCAAGCTGACCAAATCTTAGCGCACTCCACACCACAAACGGAAATAGCCAAAATACATGTTGAGAATTTTTTCCGAAAATAAATTGGCAAGCGATGGCTAAAGAAAGGACTAAAAGTACACCCTCGAGAATCCGCCAAAGATCAACTTTTCTCTGAAATTTGCAATGAGCCCATACCATTATGAGCGGAGCCACAAGGAGATCTCCTATCGCATCTCCAATCCACCAGGTACGCCATGTGACCCCTACTCCTTCTAAAGATCCCACTCTTCCAAGCCAAAGGCTGAATACTCCAAGAGAGGCGCTCACTAAGGGACTTATCAAACAACCAAAAACGATAAGAGAAACAACATCTTTGAGACGATCAATGGGTTTATGAAAATCAGCGATATTTTTTAGAAGGTACGCCCCTATAATTCCTTCAAGGGTATTGCCAGTGGCAATGCCACAGCCGACAAAAAATGGTGCTCCGGTCTGCAAATTTACAAGAAATGCTCCTAGAAAGACGGCAGGCCAAAGTCTATAGCCATACAAGAGGAAGACGGATAGAGCGATTCCCGTTGGAGGCCACACAAGGGTCGCAAAGCCACTTACAGCATCCATTTTGAGACCAAACTTGGCTGTGACGAAATAAATTACAAATACGACAACTAACCTTACGAGATCATGAAAGTCGTAAAGAGATTTCCCAGAGAAATCTTTTTTATCGGACGGTTTCATTGACTGCCCATCATTTTTGGTTTTGTTCGAGTGTTCGCCGTACTCTCAAAACTCATAGGTAGCATGGGAAATCCTAAAAGGCCAAATTTTAAGAAGTTTAAGAAGTTTGAGAAGTCGCCTTGGTGAGTGGCATTTTATAACGTACTAGGCCCGTGGTAGACAGCTTCAATATTGTGTCCGTCGGGATCTAAGACGAAAGCTCCATAATAGTTTGCGTGGTACTCGGGTCTAAGTCCTGCTTTACCGTTGTCCTTACCGCCGGCCTTTATTGCCGCTTTGTAGAAGTCGTCAACCTGTTTACGGTTTTCGGCGCGAAAACAAATATGAAGGGGAGGTCGGTTTGGACCGCTCTCATTACTTATCCAAAAATCGGGCTTTGGAGGGATGCCATAGCCCAGCACCACAGTGCCTTCGACGTATTCCTTTGGGACCTCCATGAGCATTTTATAACCCAATGGGGCAAGGGCTTGGTCGTAAAAGATTCGACTTTTTTCTGGATCGCTAACATTTATGCCGATGTGATCTAACATCTATTTTCTCTTTTCTTCTTTTTTGCTAAAAACGATATTGCAAGCCAAGGAGGTAATCACCCTGAGATTGGAATATGGTCGGGGACCAAGTGGACCCACTTGTTCGCTGTTTAAGCGCACGATAACGGCGGTTGATTTCTGGGGGTGTAGCCCACAGGTCGACTATTTCCCAAATGCGAAAGCCGACAAAACCGACAACTCCCAGACCCACCAAACCGTTAGTTGTACATCCGGAGGAGCCGTATCCATAAACACCATACTGGTAAGTGCAGTTTTGGATACCAGCCAAAATGAGTGCCACCGAGCCCAATTCCCCAACAGTGAAGATCCAGCCTTTCTCAGCGTAACGGCCTTGAATGGCATGCCCAATCCCAAGACCTAAAGGCCACGTTCCAAGAACTCCACCCACGACGTAAGCCCCCGTGCCTATTTCCCCCCTATCTAAGATTTCTCGTTCTTCGGGGGTCAACTGTGTTTCGCTAGTCTTGGGTTTTTCTTTGACTTCCTGACTGCTAAACTCAAAAGTGTCTTCTTTTGAAACTGAACCTGAAGTAATACGAATGATCGCCATTTTGCCTTGAGGAGAAATATTATCGACGACGCCACCGGCTTTTATTTCTAAAGAATTATCCAAAAAATTAACGGTCTGGCCTTTCTTAAGGGCGCTGAAATTTCCCTCTACAGTGACTCTTGTGCCATCTATTTTCACAATACTTTGTGCCCAGGCACCGACAGACACAAATATTAAGTTAATAAATAGAATTGCGGGCACAACTAAATTCTTCATAAGAAAAACCTTTCTTTTACCGAGTGGATCAATCTGCCTACAAAATATTTGAAAGTCTAGGAGGATCTTACTCAGTAGTCCACAAGTATTTGATATTACTTAAGTTTACTCCGCCCTAGATTGTGTCCCTTGGTGTTTCGAAAAAAGTCGAAACGAATTTCGCTTTAAGGAATAGCCCCTACTTTACATCTTTCGACCCACCAGGCTAATTGTCATCAAATGCATTTCCTTAATCTTTTATATACAATCTTATTTTGTTTAGTCGGTAACGCTTGGTCCATCGCATTTCTAGAAACCCCATCAGGAGTTACCCAAATTCCGGGCGACGCGCCTGCTTATTCCATACATTTGCAAGGTTGTAATGATGGCAGTTCCCACCAAAATATAGCCTAGTACTTCAAAATGCAGGAGGTGGCCGTCGGAACCTTCAGAAACGACCAGGCCCGCAACGACTGAAGCTACGCCTCCGGAGATCTGTTGAAGGGAGCTATTAATAGACATAAAAGCGCCTCGGCTTTCCATGGTCGGTATAGCTGACATTAAAGCCTGGGAGGGAATCATTCGAGAGAATATCCCCACAAACATTGTGGCGTTCACCACAACAACGAGCCAAAAGGGTGAGCGACCGAGATTTGTATAGATTAAAACCATAATAACGGTAACAACGGCGCCAAATAAAAAGGTTCGAAACTTCCCGATCCGATCAGAGATCCGTCCAACAAGGGGGCCGGTGACTATGGCGCAAAGACCGGTTATCAAATAAAGCTGAGGGAGGCGAGTCTGATCGATTCCTAAATTGTGGACGCTAAAGGCGCTTCCAAAGGGCATAAGCATGAAGCCGCCCACGCTTAAGAATGCCGTCGCAAAAAAAGCGTAGAGATAATTAGGGTTTTTTATCGTAGTGATGAGGTGATGGAAAGCATTGCGATCGGGTTTCTTTTTAAGGTGGGAGTCAATGGGTTTAATCTTCAACACAATGATGGCGCCTACAGCGACACCAATGGACACAATCATAAAAAAGGGTGTGTGCCAATCCCAATGATTAGCAAGATAAAGTCCGATGGGTATGCCTAAGACTTGGCTGGTAGCAAATGCCGTTTGAATGATTCCCATAACTCGGCCACGCAAATCAAATGAGTAGAGATCAGTGACTATGGCCAGCACTGTTGAACCAAGAACTCCTCCAAAAAGTCCGGTGACCATCCGAGCAAAGAGTAAAAAATAATAGTCCCGCGCAAGGGCACAAAACAGTGTGCCCAAAATGAATCCGCAATAAAAGAATATAAGAAATCTCTTGCGATCAAAGCGATCGGCAAAACCTGCCGCCAGGATTCCGGAGATACCAGCACTGAAAGCGTAAACCGAAACCGCCAAACCAAATTCATGGGGACTAATTTTGAGAGTCGGCATGATCATCACCCCTAGCGGGGACATGACCATAAAATCAAGGATAACAGAAAACTGCAAAAACGCCAAAATGGCTACGACAATTTTTTGATAATATGACATCGTGTTTATGCTGTCAGGGCCTAGAGTAAAACTCAATAAATTTATAGACCTTTAGAAAATCTTATCGAGCGTCTTTTTCAGTCTCGTCCCACTCTAAATAGCCTAAACTTTCAACCAGCCCAGCTCAAGTCTAGGTTGAACTCGACTTTTTTCAGAAAAGGTCTATTTATTTCTGCCCTTCGCCATTTCTCGGGACAGTTTTATGGTTTCTTGAATCCTCTTCATCCGAGTTGCTGGTAAGGTAGCATCATTAATCCGTCTCACGGCGTAATTTTTTCTCCCCGGTGTCAATGAATTAAAATCTTTCAGCGAGCCCTTGGCTTTAAGTTCGGTCATTAGATCTTGCGGGATTACCACTTTTGCACGATCCAGCACAGTGATTTGCACCCTCACCTGGTCTCCTCCTTTAAGGCCCGCGGTTTTACGAACCTTTGCGCGAACCCGTATATAGTGCTTCCCCCCTCCGATCGGAAATAGACTTACTTGAAAAGGTTCAGATCCGTTAACTCGGGCCATGACAAGAACGGCACTCTTTGTTCCCAAAGCTTTCGTGATCTTTGCGGGAACGGGAATAGCGCAGTAATCCATTCCTTCGGCCCAGTTTTCCATTTTCGATTGAAAGGTCAGCTGCTTTTTCGGAGTAGATGATGGTTTCATACTAAAAGGCTATCATAATTAATCTGAGAATTGGCGTCCAAAATGAGCTGAAGATAGTGAGAAGATTTGAGAGCCCCAGGCACATCCCCTGCTGATTTAGGAATTTTGATAGGCCTCTTTGTGATCCCCATAACATTTGAGTATTCTTGGTATTGCTTGGTTTCGTTCCAAAATGCGTCGGGATCCAAAACCAGCTTGGCGATAGAGCGAGGGCGGTGGCAAAAAGGACCTCAAAAAGCGCCGAAGGAAAAGAACCAAGACGTCATATAATCGTCCGTCTTAGAACCGAGATTCTTTCTTTTGGAGTTTTTGCCAATAAGAAGCGAGACCGCGATTATTAATTTGTTCTTCAAGATATTGTAGATCAAGACTATCCTGAACTTGTGGAAGCATCTTTTTGATATCTTCGAGGTGCTTTTGTGAGCCTCCCTCGCGATAGTATTCTAGTTTGCGAATGATTACATATTCTGGCGGAGCTAACCAAAGCTCTGTATTCTTTCCAAGATCTATGCGTCTCCGATTTTTAAATGCCCATTCATGAAAAGGGTCTTCCGCATCAGGATAAATATCGGCCTTCAGTCCGCTTTCATGGTGGATGAGATTGAAATGTCCAAACGGCCTCCGTCGTATCTCGATTTGCAGAACTTCTTCCGGTGGGCAATAATATTTATCTGAAGGAAATAATGAAGTGAGCTTTGAAATATCTTGTGATAAATGAATAACAATGTCTATGTCATGGGTAAGTCTTGGTTCTCCATAGAAGATCGATGCAACAGACCCGGTAACAAAATAGGGAATCTTGCTTGTTTCGAGAGGCGCAATAAAAGCTGTTAGCAATTCAAGTTGTTGCATACAAAAATATTCTTCTGACTTCTTGTTGAACTTCTTTATCACTCCATTCAGGATGTAACGATCGGACTCCCGCTGTCTTTATTGCCCAAGCGATTTCTCTCAGTTGCTGAACTGCCTTCCATTTTTGAATGGGGGACATCTTTGAATAAATTTTTGTTTGAAGGTCCTCAGCTGTGGTCAGGTTTTGGAGTTCCACGGCCATGCTTACAGTCCCTGTAAAATTCGAAATCCTGCGATTGCGGTCGGAAAGCCACAGTACATTGCCAGGTGGAGAAAAATTTCAGCGAGATCTTCTTTCGTTCCGCCAAGGTGTAGAAAACTTTTCATATGAATTTCCACCTGGTCCCAACGCCCCATGGCAGTTTGGGAGGAAATGGTGACGATGCTTTTTCCCTTAAGGGAATTTGATTTCTTAACCAGACTTTCTGCATACCAAATTCGTCCACGAATTTCGCAAATTCTGGCTGTTCTTTCTCAATTTTTCCCGCAAATTCGCGACCGTTCTCCCCGAACAATTGGATTAACCGACCAACGCTTTCTTTTTTCATTAAGGAGCTCCGCTAACCATATGATGAGGATCACTATTGATGGTTGGACTTCAATTTTGGGCGCCATCCTGTGTGGCTCCCCAATTTGGGCCCTAACTGAATAACAATAAAGGCTTTTCTCAGTTCAAACAAGTTGAAATTGGCGTCCCTTAGTCGTCCGTCTTAGAACTGAACTCATGGAATGCGCCGCTGCCTAAGGCATATGCATATCTAAAATACTGCTATTTGGCAAGAAAGTCATTAACAGCCGCAACCACAAATGGTGAGAGTTTTTCCAGAGGAGTGTCCGCCACTACGGAAATGGGCAGAAACTCATGCTCCAGTTTTCTTTGGTTTGGGAGAAACGTCAGCCCTTTGGTACCTCATTCCCAAGAGTTCTGATGGAATGTCGTATGTCGCAAAGATCTTGCGTACTGATTTCGTCGAGATTCTTCGTGGTGGAACTCAGAGGGCTAAAGATTTGGAGTTTTTAATGGACCTCGGCAAGCATCTCTCAGGTTACGGACCCAAACATATCCATAATTCACAGGATAGTTGCGTAAGGTCTCCCATTTTGGTTTCACTTTGATCCACTCGTCATCGACAGTGCCTTCTAGACTTTCCTGCGGTCGATAAGGCCAGGCGAGCCACGGATACCTTTTTTTCGTACAGAAAAACCATTCCTCCTTTGGTCGAGGCCGCAGAAAAAGAATACAATTCTAACCCTAACGATCCCAAGGTTGCTTTTTACTATTCAATGATTATCCATGAGGTCCTTATAAATAACCCAAGCTATATCCTTGGGGGTAAAAGTTACTGGGCAAGAAATAGTCGAGGCCGCCCAGGATAAAGACAGGGCTTTGGGTGTCTGGCAGAGATCACTCGTAGCTCAAGCGTTCCCTTTGGCTAATGAGCATTCTTTGATGGAAGGACAAATTAAAAAAGTGAAAGATAAAATCAACTCTTTTGGACGACGATATAAATTGTTTACAAATCTCTATGGCAGTTTAATGCTTAACACCTCTTCTCAAAAAGAAGCACAAGCCAAAACTCTTAACGTAAGGTAAATTTTTGCCTGAAGTTAGTATGTCTCTTGACTATACATGTCAAAAATGAGACCGTAGGTCCAATCTAGATTTTTTTTGAAAAGAAAATCTCGACTTCCAAAATTTTTCTATAAACTTCACACTATCTCCTGCCGAAAGACTCTGGAGAATAAAAAAACATTTAAAGGAGATTCAAATGACAAAGAACAAAAACTACAAGTTTGGTCACACCAATATCAAGATGACCTGCCGAACTGTTGGTTACGGATGTGAGGTATGTGTGCAGTGGGATCATAAACCCATTTTTATGGGAAATTTCGTCCATAAAGTTGAAGCCAATCGCTGGTGGGGTCTGATGAACCGCGAAATGCGAACCTTCACTAATACCTACTGGTACCACAAAAAAATGGCAACCTCCTGGTACGCGAACTTTCTATCCAACCATTTGTACAAGACCTATTATACTTTTCTAGACAAAGCTTTCACCAAGTACAACAAAACTTTCAAACGAGCTGTCGTTCGCGATATGAAAAAATATCGAACCCTAAAGCGTCATCTGGGAACGGCGCCATACGGCCATGGAAAATCCATGACCCGTTATACCTTAAAGGCTGCTTAAATTTTTTGATCTTGAAGAAGGGCCGCTTGAAAGAGCGGCCCCTTTCTAAAATAAGTAGGTGGAAGTCCATTCTTCTAGCCACTTTATGCTCCTTGAAGCGCTAGAAGAAAGTAAAAGCAAAATCGCGGAAAATCTAAATTCCATTAAAACGGCTTTGCCCGAAACTTAAGGATAAGATTCCTGGTAGAGGATGACTATGGCCATTCTTAATGATGAACTCTTTTCTCAGTCCTGATGTTACGATTACTATAAATCGGTTGCTCCTTCGCATTTTGTTCCAAGTTAAGTTCAATAAACCTCCAATTGACCAGGCGCCAGAAGTTTCGCAGATACTTTGGCTTTTCGTTTCTGCAGTCGATGTAATACGCATGTTCCCAAACATCACAGGTGAATAAAGGGATTTGTTTATTAATAAGAGGGTTAAGAGCATTGGACATGTTTATAATTCGAAGGCAACCATCCGTATCTTTGATAAGCCATACCCAGCCTGAGCCAAAAAGCTCAAAGGCCGCTGCCGTAAACTGCTCCTTAAATTTTTCTACAGAACCAAAATATTTTTCAAGCTCTCCTTTTAGATCTGCCGAAGGTTCTTCGTGACCAGCGCCAGTCAGGCAGTTCCAAAAAAAAGTATGATTCCAAGCTTGAGCTGCATTATTAAAGAGTTTTTTATTTCGTGTATCATAAGATTCTAAAATAATTTCTTCGAGATTCATTTGGTCGAATCTTGTTCGAAGAACGAGTTCATTTGTTTTTTCAAAATAAGTTTTGTGATGCTTGCCGTAATGAAACTCAAGGGTCTCTTTAGACATATAAGGTTCTAGAGAACTTAAGTTGTAGGGTAACGGGGCTTGATGAATGGCCATTTAGAGAATCTCCAATTTGTTGAGGGGCTTGTCGTCAAGAATCAAGTTTGGTGACTTCAACGTTTCCGTTTCAAGCTCCTGGTCCTTCCACGCTTGAAAACCGCCTTCCAGCTCCATAACGGGATAGCCCTTTGCCGAAAATTTAAGTGCGGCTTGAGCTGCCAAATGACACACCTGAGAATAGCAGTAAAGGACGTTCACCCGATCTGTTTTCAATCCTTCGAAGGTGCTCCACTTATCTTGCGCTAAGCTCTTAGCCCCTGGAATATGTTCCAAAGCAAAATCATCTTCGGCCCTGACGTCAATAATATTTAAATCTGCGTTTAATTCTTTAAGATGCTGAAGTTCAGCGGGACCTGTTGTGAAATCCATTTTGTCTTCAAAGTATTTATGGGCCCTAGCCGGGTCGTTAAGTTTCATTTTTAATGCCATTTTCAACTCCTTACTAACACGACAACCACTCCTACAAATATTGTTCCAAAGCAGTTTGTCAAAGAAGCTTCGTGTCGTAACATGAAACCGTTCTAATTTTTTGGCACGAAACATGCTCGATTCTAGTTTGATGTTGCTATGGCAACTTTCAAAATGTGATGCGTTCCAGATTCTTGAAATGAAACTGTGACGAAAGCACATCATAGCAATGTTTGCGTTGGCCCTAAATCCAACGACCTACTCAAAAGTGGGACTTTTAGAGCAAATCTAAGAGCTTTCATTAAGAGAAGGGAAGCCTAAAGCAAGTAGCCTAGCTTTAGGCTTTTTTTTCTTTGAGTCTCGTCCTTGTCATTTTGTCCCGTCGATCGAGTTTAATAGGATTACGAAATGGAACCTCAATTGCATAAACATAGATAAAAATGCAGTTGGGAGAAAATTATGAAAAAATCTAAAGACTATATTTCAGAACGAGATTTTAATAGAAGGGTTGGAAAATCCTATTCACCTCAATTTGAAGAGGATAGCCCTGGTGACTCCGAGGTCGATTCTGGGAGAGAGTTTGAGATGGGTTTAGAATATGACCCAATCGATGAGGCTAGAGAAGAAAATATTGAAGAGGATTATACCGACCGGCATCTGATGTTTGCCGAGAACAGGGAAGAAACAAAAATCCCTGAGACAGCAAAAGTTATTTCATCGGACCTACCTTCGCCGTGGGCTGATCTGGACTCGGAATCTGACACTCACTAGAGCTGACTTAAAAAAAGTCATCACAACTGAAAGGGGTATATTGAACCCAGTCCCAATATTTGGGTTAGTTGATCCAGAGCGGTTCGATTTTCATTTAGAAGTTTGTAGTCTTTAAGGTCATCAAATTGAAGTCGATCGCGGTAATTTTTTTGGGCCCACTTAACCAGCCTAAAATACAATTTTTCGTCCATCAAAATGTTCTGATTTACTGCCTTTAATTCTTTAGGCTTTAAAACAACCCTAAGTCTCAAACAGGCTGGGCCACCGCCATTTTTCATGCTCTGCCTGAGATTAAAATAGCGAACTTCTTTTATGGGGGTGGATCTGGTGAGGAGTTCTTGAAGATGTTTTTTTACAGAAGGAGTCTCTTCACATTCGGTGGGAGCGACAAGGAGCATTTCTCCATTTCTCAGGGAGAGGAGCTGACTGTTAAAGAGGTAGGCCCGGACCGCGTCATCAAGAGAGATTTCACTTGATAATACTTCAATGAGAAAAAGTTCTTCTCCAGCAATCTTCTTAAATTGAGTCTGAAGAGCCAATTTCACATTGAGAGAATCCACGTAGGCCCGTTCATGAAAGAAAAAAACATTTTGGTTTCCTACACCTATGACATCATTGTGAAAAACTCCAGCATCGATTGCGTCGGGATGTTGTTGAGCAAGTAAAACGGCGTCTTTCCGAAGGCCGTGGGTCCTTACTAAGGTTTCGCAAGCCTGCCTCGTTTGCCGCGCGACAAACCTTTTTGGACCACTTTTTTCAGAGTCTAGCCCGTCTCGTCCATATACAAAAAGTTCTAATCCCTTTTTTTCATAAGACGAACAAAGGCGAGTGTGATTTGCTGCTCCCTCGTCTCCAAAGGCAGGGGAGGAGGGTAGCGGGTCATGATGAACAAAATATTTTGGATTTTTAAAAATCCTTCTTAAAATTTTGGAAGCTGTTTTAACTTCGATGGCTCTGTGAAATTTGGTGACAAGGTTGGCGGGAGTAAAATGAACTTTATGATCGCTCGTATCTGAGCTTGGACTTACGGTGGCTGCGTTTGCCGTCCACATACTTGAGGCCGATGTGATCGCCATAAGAAGCTCAGGAGATTTTTTTGAGACCTCAGAAAGAATTTGTTTATCGGAGCCCGTAAACCCAAGATCTCTAAGGGTCTGAATTTCAGGTCTCTCTTGCGGAGGTAAGACTCCTTGCTTAAAGCCGAGGTCATATAAGTCTTTCATTTTTTCAAGACCCTGCAGAACAGCCTGGAGGGGATTTGAAATTACGGCCTTTGAGGATATAGAGGCGATATTACCGTGGGACAGACCAGAGTAATTATGGGTCGGGCCAACAATTCCGTCGAAGTTGACCTCGAAAGTGTCTCTGAAACTATTTTTGAAAGTTTTGCTCACGAAAATCTCCTCTAAAAGAGAGGAGATGCTACCGCAAGATCAACTATGAATTCAAATGTTTCCGGCTGTCGACTTGGGCTAAAAGGGTGGCGAGGTCGTTAGCGTGGTCCTCTTCGTCCTTTAATATTTGCTCTAGCATTCTCCTGGTGGTGGGGTCACCGGAACCGAACCAATCCACGAGCTTTCTATATACATCAATGGCAACTCTCTCGGCAACCAAGTCTTCGGTGATCATCTCAAAGAGATTATTTTGAGTTTTACCGTATTGGGTAGGGGATCTTTGAGAGATCGTATCTGGATTGAAATCCGGATCGCCGCCTAATTGATCGATGCGTTCGGCAATCATTAGTGTATGTTGGGTTTCGTCATTGGCGTGTTCTTCAAATTCGGCTGCCACCTGAGGGAAGTCAATTCCTTTAGCTGTAATCTGATGGTGACGGTACCGCAATACACATAGGATCTCGCTTGCCAATGCGTCATTTAATAGTTTGCAGGCCATTTTGAGGTCCAGTGGATAATCGCTTGTTATTGCTCCGCACTCCACAAGGTTTGCGGCTTTTTTTCTAACGTCTTTGACGTCAATGAAATTTTCTCCGCCCATTTCATTCATTTCCAGCTCCTCTGTTTTCTGGTTAAGTCGAACCTATGAGTGCAAGAGTATGGCCAACCAGGATCCTCCATAGATCTGCCTGAAACCATTTTGGGTAATTTTGTCTCATTAGAATACGCCAATGCTAAATAGCCAGCGACCCGCGCTTTCTCCAGCCCCTTCATCTCGGTTTAATTTGGCGGCATATTCAAGACTTACCGGTCCTACAGGGGTATTGTATCTTAGCCCCAAACCGACGTCGTCCCGCCACGCATAATGTGGCGAGTAACCGGGAAACGAAACCATACCGCCATCGTAAAATAGAGCGCCCCCAAAATTCCAAAATAAAGGAAATCTTAACTCCGATTTCACCAGTCCATAGTAAGTCTCCGTGGGAATAGAGGGGATGTTCGGAATGATGTCTTGAATATATTTAAAGTTGGGAATGCTCTCTGCAACTGGATCAAATCCTCTTAAGGTAGATTCTCCTCCTAAAACAAAGGCTTTAAGAGCAGGTATGGCGCCATTAGGGGCCGTCGTTAAGTTTCCGATGTATCCTCCCTTAACTTCGTTAGCCAATACAAATGTCCCGAAAGGAATATACCGAGTATAGCCTAGAACTTCTTTATGATAAGAAACGGTTTGAGTGCTTCCCATATAGGGAGAAGAAAATTCTATGTTAAGAGAAGTGATATCTCCTCGTTTTGGATTGAAGGGGTCATCCCGCCGGTCTAACAATAGGGTTGGCCCTGTTGAAGCGATATCAAGAGGAGCTGCCGGAATTTGATTTGTCGTCTCAAAGAAGTTAAGGTGAGCGAATCCGTAAAATTCGTAAATTAATTTTAAGTTCTGCGAAAGATCTCTTTCGATCACGGTATCAATTTGTGAGTTATTAATGGCGTAAACATAGGGGCCCTGACCGTTCACTACTGTAGCATTTGGAGGCGGCGAAGAGGATTGTCCGTAGATTTGCCTGGCTAGAGTGAGGTTAATTCTCCCGGTATTTTTAGTGCCGAAGATGAACGGCTCCGTATAACCAAAGGTGATCTGGTATTCTGTAAAATTAAACTCCGTTTTGCGATCGAGTTCGGCTCTGGCATTAATACCCCGTCCTGTTCCAAAAAGATTTCTATAGGCCGCGCCCACAAAACCTTTGACGGTCAAGTTGGCATCGTTGTTCACGCCCGCGCCGCTTTTAAAGAGTCCAGGAGGTCGCTCGTCAACGTGAACAACCACGGTTCGAATACTTTGATTGGGATCCGTTTCAAGGGTTCTAATATTGATCCCCGAAAAGAGCGAAAGTCGTTGAAGGCGTTGTTCAGAGTAAGATAGTTTTTCCGGCGTAAGAATGTCGTTGGTCTTAAATTGTAATTCCCTTCTGACGACCTCTTCTTTTGTAAAGTCATTTCCCTCAATCAAAATCGTTCCTACGACCACTTGAGGCCCTTCGACAATATCAAACGTCAGAGTGGCTTTAGTGTTATTAGACGAGTACGAAATAATGGAACTTCCCTGATTAGGGACTCTAGCGTCAAGAAACCCCTTTGACTTATAGTAATCTACAATTCGTGCAGTACTGGTTTCGACAGCGCTGAGTTGGAGTGGTGTATTAGGCTTTATGCTTATAACTTCTTCGAGGGTGGCCTGAGAAATACTCTGAATTCCGTGGAAGGCCACTTTATCTATGAAAGTTTGAGGGCCTTCATCTAATACCACAGTTATAGAAACACTGTCTCTACGCTTAGAGTAGTCGATTCGAGTGCCGGTAATCTTTGCAGAGATAAAGCCCTCGTTTTGAAGCTCGGTCACAAGGTTTTTTGTACCTTGGACAAAACCTTCGGAATCAAATACGTGGCCATATAAAATATCTCCACTTTGATCAAAGAGAAAATTTCTGTAAAATTTCTCAGGCTTTGAAAAATTACCTTCTATCCGAATATCACTGACCTTAACTTTTAGGCCTTCATTGATTTGGAACGTCACCCGGTGAATGAAATCTTGAGTGAAAAGATTTTCACGAGCTCGCACTTGGACGTCAGCATACCCGGATTTTTTGTAGAACTGGACAATTCGATCTGTCATACCATTGAGCGGGGAAGATGAAAGCCTTGCTTCAGCATTGATATTGAGGACGCTTCTGATTTTGGCTTCGTTGAAGTCATGGTTCCCTTCAAAAACCAAGACATACGAGTAGGGATCTGTGATGGTGTAGTTTAAAACAACTCTTGTCTTGAGGGGGTTGAAAGTGATTTCAGGTGGTTGAAGATTTGACCCGTAATACCTCCGTTCAAAAAGCTGAACCGAAAGCGTATTTTGAAGTTCTGCCAAAACCCCTTGGGTAAAGAGTTCTCCCTTGCGTTTATTAATAAACTTTTCTAGCTCAGCATTGAGTTTAGAGTTAAGGCTTCGAAAATTAATACTGTCTATAACACAAGGAGGACCCTCATCGACGTCGACTTCTAAGGCCAGGTCTTGAGAACTCCGGGAAGTGAACTGACCCGATACTTGGGCATTAAGGTACCCCGAAAGGTTATATTTTTTCTTAACGTTTTCAATTCCCGATTTAACTTTCTCGGAGGCATACCCTTCGCCTTCTGTTAAGCCTAGGTCACTAAGAAGTTCAACGGATGAAAATGCCGCATTCCCTTTAAAGTTAATGCTTCTAATAATTTTTAAAGGGGTCACTTTAAAAATAACTTCTGTTAAATCAGATTTTTCGTCTATATCCACTTCGGCATCGCTATAAAATCCCGTGGAGTAAATCTGACTTAGGGCCTCTTGAAGTTGGTTAAGGGTATAGTTGTTGGTTAGATTCTTTGAGATTATTTCCTTTATAACTTTCGCCTGTTTTCCTTCTATTCCTTCAATTAAAAAGACGACCTTGTCCTTTGCAAAGGAGTGTTCACAGAAAATAAAAATCAAAAGGAAAAGTATTCTCTTCACCTGAATTCAACCTGAAATTGCAGATCCAGTCCTAAGATACTGCTTGAGGGATTGGGATCCACCCCTGTCGCCCCTGGAACAGCGTACAAATCATAGTCCCGTTGCTCAAAAGAACCTAGGACCGAAAAATGTCTGTCTAGCTTATATTCAATCATGGCGTTTTGAGTCACTCGATCGCCCACTGTGCGACTGACACTTGTGGATATTCGAGGTGTCCATTGTTTTTCTGCAATTACTCGCGGCATGACTATATTGTGAAGGTCGTCAACGGTTTGAGAAAGGCGCACATCTACGCCGTAACGGTGTTTTAATTCATTTTTCAAGGGATTGTCCTGAAGTAATAAGGTGCCGGCTTCGTAGGTTTGAACCTGCCCCTGGTTTTGGGCGGTCGCCGTGTTTGAGTATGGGTTATTACTCACGACAGATTGCTGAGCTTTATTTTGCTCCTCTTCCGTAACCCCTAAGGCTAATAAAGAAACTATGCTTTTATTTGAGAGGGGAGGATTACTGGTTAGACTCAGTTGATATTTTTGTGGTGTGCCTTGGAGTAAGAGAGTGACGTCATAATCCCTGACGTGGGAGGTCGCTAAAACATATAAATTTGGATTGTTTTCAGAAGGGTTATTAAATCTGACGGTCATTTCTGTAATGGTGAATGGTGTTTCACGAAAATAAACTTTTCCGCCAGAAACAGCTTGAAGATCACCGAACAAAATGGCCGATGATGGGTCACCTTTTATCTCCAGATTCCCTTTCACTTCGGCATCCATCATTTTATTTCTGACGGCGACCCCTTTAGGAAAATGGGTAGATATATGAACTTCTAGTGCAGAAAAGTTCTTATGCAATATAATCTTAGGCAGATAGATACTTCTTTTTATTGTTTGATCCACATTTTCGTTTCCAAACTCCTTGGTATAAAGTCCGTCAGCAATTTGATAGTCTCCCTTGAGCAAGTAGGGGAACCAACTCCCAGTGATTCCAAAATGAAAGTCCCCATGGGTGAGCAGCCCCTCGGGGAGCGCTATGCCTCCATGGGTGAGATCTCCGGTGATTTCAACGGGAATGTCTTCAAGGGCATTAAATGTCAAGTTGCCGCTGGCGTTTAAGTCTCCTCCGGCGAAATGACCCCGCATATGATTTATAAGAATGTGAGTTTGGCTAAAGAGAAAGTCGGCGTTGATATTTTCAAAGGGTTGGGGAAGAGCGTTGAGTTTAAAATACCCATTCTTAATAAAAGCACTTCCTAAAAGATCGGGTTTTTGGAGCGTGCCTGCGATTTGGGTGCTCGCGGAAAGTTCTCCGCTCATGTCTCTCAAAAATGGAGTCAAAAATGTGAGAAGGCTCAGATCTATTTGCCCGTTCAAATTAAAGTTCAAGGCATCTTTTTTGTTTTTGGTTCCATAAAAACTAAACTGAGTATTGTCTCCTTCGAAATGAGACGGACTGACGGTCACTTGCCCTTCATCAAAGTGCACCCACACGGATTTAGTATTCTTCATTTGAGAATTCCCATGGCGCACGATAAAATCCGAGAGTAAGCCTTCCCCACTGCTATTCCAGAGGTCTCCATTCTTACTTTGGACATCGATTTTTCCAGTTAAGGAGGTTTCGTAATCTTTTCTGTCGGACTTTGAAAGAATTCCAAGGAAGCTTGAAAAATCCCAATTTGTTGCGGACACTTTTAGATTAAAGGGATGATCTCGTTTTGGATTCGATCTTGCGAATTTTTCAAATGGATAAGTTAAATGGGCCGTAACCTTATCATTAAAAAACTGTCCGTCTAGTTTAAAGCTTTCAGGGCTTATTCCTATCTCAAAATTAGAGTCCGCTAAGGCTTGTTGGTTAAAGGACATTTGGGTGGTCTCTCCGTGAACGAGAACTCTTGGGCCAAGAATATACTCTCTTAAGTGAATCTCGCACGCTAAATTCCCGTCAACGTTCCCAGCGCTTTGAGCATATTCAAAATCTGCTATTCGTAGATCCGTTCCTTTAATATCAACGTTCATGGTGCCATCGGATTGAACATCCCCACTCCACTTAAAGAGTCCATGACCTTTCTTAACAGCTACGTCATCGACATAAGCGTGTCCATTGATTCCATGTACATTGAATTTTAGTTCGTTAAAATCTTCTCCCGCCGCGGTGAGATGTTGGACGGAACTTTTGAGATGATAGTTAAGGGCTGAGAGCATAAAGGGGCCAGAAGCGTCGAGCACTGCTGATCCTTGCCCCGTAAAAGAAAGAGGTAGGCTCACTTTTTTTCCGAACACTCCATTTTGAAGATCGCCTACGTCAAGCCTTGGGATTTCCAAGTGTGCGGATTGGACGCCCATTTTTTCGCCATCTCCGTCGGAGACCCGGACCTTTGCGTCGCCAAGGTAATTCAAATTACCGTTTGTCCCCTTAATGTTTGAAAAACTTATGACTTCTTTTTCATATTTAAAATGTGATGAAATCTGACCTAGTCCGTAGTCTTCAAACCAAAAACCAGGGCTACTCATGTCTGTATCAATGGTTGCGGCTTTCCCATTACCGCTGGTTGTGCCATCGAGGGCCACGGCACCGAGGAATTTAAGATCGGCTAAGCTCGTAATGTTTGAAAAATCGAGGTTCTCCGTATGAAAATTAAATGAAAATCCAGTTTTAAAATAAACAGCTCCAGAACCTTCACCTTTTGAAGAACCGATATTGAGGAGACCCTTTGGAAACCAAACATGATCTTTGTCGATTCCCATTTGTGAGGTGATTGCAAATTCGTCAAGGGCAACAATTGTCTTATCTTTGGGTGTTTTAATTCGAAAATTCTTACCTTCAAGGCCTCCGGCGCAATTGAAGGCTAAAGGTTTAAGTGTTCCCTCGCACGGGACGGTGCCGGTAATATCCATGTGCAATGGTACATCTTTGACGCCAATGTTATCCAAAAACTGTCTTAACTCGATTTGATCTAAAAAAATCTTTCCGGAGATTCTCTTCTCGGGTGTATCTTGGAGACTGATGTTTTCAAAATGAACGTTCCCTGAGGAGTTATGGACGCTCAAAAGAGGGGACTTAATTGATCCCTTTGCGTATTCAAACTTACCGTCCACATCCCCAATCGTAAATTTATCGACCTGAATAGCAAGGGCATGAACTAAGCTGTTGAAGCGAAGCTCTTTGCCTCTCTCAGCGACGGCGTTAATATCAAGGTTCAAGTGTCCAGAAACAGGAGGCAGTACGAGTTTAGGATAAAACAGATGAAGGGTTCGGAGAGTTTCGGTTAGATCCACATCGGTAATGGACCGCCCATTGATAAAGGGAAATTCGAACTTAAAAAGATCGCCCCTCCCGACTCCGCGAGCGATGACGTAGTTTTTACCAAACGCGAACTTCAAGGCAGATATTTCCACAGCTTTTTGTTCCAAAATGGTTCGGGTCATGAATCCGACTTCTAGTTTTCTGTCAGGCAGAGTGATGCTTTGAATTTTTAATTTTGGAGCCAGAATTTCGATTTTTGCAGCACTTTCGTTTTTTTCGATGCCTAGATTGAGTCGATCTCCTTCAATTTTGAGGTCAAGATCCTTAAGTTCGAGGTGAACTTCGGCGTCCTTCAGTTTAATACTGTGAATCGGAACCACCATAAGTTGGTCCCAAATATCGTTTCGATGCCTTTTTTTTGCCCCCTCTGAGGAAGTTGCAAAACTTAAAGTGCTTACAGGGTGATCTATGACGATCTCATCAACTTCGAGGCGCCCATTGAGAAGGGCTCCAATGTCAAGATAGACGCCAATTGACGAAATTTGAAGTGAGCTGAGGACGGGTACTGCAGTTGTCCCAGGAGTGACTTTAATTTTCTTAAACTGAAGGCCCAAAGGGAGAAGGCTAAACTGCACATCGCTGGCCTTTAAACTAATATCAAGTTGGCTCTGACTTAGAGAATCGACTTTGAGCAGGAGCCAGGCCTTAATTCTCGGATATTCCACAGACCAAACCATTCCGATGGCGACAAAAAAAACACACATTAAGAAATAGTGGAAGGCCTTTAACCAAGTCATTGGGTCCACTCAATTAAGAGGATGGAAGTGTCCCTAAAATAAGGGTCACTGACACTGATTCCTCTCAGAATACTTAACCCTTGTTCGCGATCTCCCAACCCGTAAAGAGCTTTAGCTGAATAATACAAAGCCGTTTTTACCACTTCGCCGAGAGATTTGTGTTGATTCAAAATGATTTGTGCAGCACTCAAAGCTTCTGCATAGGCTTTGTTTGAAAGAAGAAGTTCAACTTCCCAAAGTCTCTCTCTTATTTTCCATTTGGCTTTGGCAAAGCGAAGGGTCTCCAAAGCCAGAGCCAACAAGTTCATCTGAAAGAGGGCAATTGATAAGAGGTAAATCTCTTCGACATTGAGTTTCTTTCTATTCTTCTTTATGGCCTTATCTAAATTGGGCCAATGGGGATTAGAATCTACCTCCTCCGAAGGAGAAATGAACTTATATTGATTCTTTAAATTTGCTATTTTTACTTCGAGCTGCTGCTCTTCAAGCTTTTCCAACAAAGCTTTAGCTTCGGGGTCCGCTGGAAAAATATCCAAAATCTTATTGAGGACTGAAATGACTTCTGAATCCATACGTTCAGATATAAAAATTCGGACTTCCTTGAACAGTTTCTTTTTTTCGTCCTGAGCTTTCAGAAGATGTTCCTTGAGCTCAGAGTCTAGAATTTTATCCCATCGAGGGTCACGGTCTTTGAGGAACAGCGCAGATGCAGCCAAGGATTGGAGCTGGTGATCGTGCGCCGCGCCGCTCAATATGGCATCGGTGAGGCTTTTGGGAAATCCATTTTTTTTATACTCCTTCTCTCTAGAAAATAGTTCCAATATCCTTGCCCACGGTAAAGGGGGGCCTGAACGTAAATCTAATTTTAAAATTCTTATAAGCGATGAAAAAAATCCGGTGGCTAAACAAAATCGGGCCACGACATTTTTTGAAGAAATTGAAAGTTTACCGGAGTCCCATTTTTTTAGAAGGTCGTCAATAATCGACTGAGGAGCTCGCCCACGGTTGAGTTGCTCATGAATATAAACCTCGGTATTTGCAACTTCATGAGGGTGCTCGGTGTCGTCCATGACTCTGTATACCCAAAAGTTCTAAGTAGCGGAACCAGCTTCTATTTTAGAGAGGATGCGGTGTGCCACTCAAGGCGAGTTTCGTGGACTAAAAAGCCTAACTCACTTGTTCATTTTTTCGATATATTCGTCTGTGCGCGTATCGACTTTGATCAGATCTCCTTCTTTGAGATGCAAGGGGATCTGGACCACGGCTCCCGTTTGAAGTTTGGCGGGTTTACTCCCACCACTTACGGTGTTTCCACGCACTCCTGGGTCGGTTTCTACAATTTTCAACACCACGCTATTGGGAAGGTCTAGACCAATGGCCTTACCATTAAAAAATAAAATATTGATGGTTAAATTCTCGATGAGGTAATTGGCCGCGGTTCCGACATTCTCGGCAGAGAGTTGGATCTGCTCGTAGTTCGTTGTGTCCATGAAATTAAAGCCGCCCTCATCTTTGTAAAGAAATTGCATTTCTTTTTGGACCATATCCGGAATATTAAATTTTTCGCCGCTCTTAAAAGTTTTTTCTAGATTAGCGCCGGTCATAAGGTTTTTAAGTTTCGTTCGAGTGAAGGCGTTCCCTTTACCCGGCTTCACGTGTTGAAAATCAACAATGACCCATGGAACTCCATCAATCTCAACTTTTAAACCTTTTCTGAAATCAGACACTTCGTATACGGCCATTTTGCCTCCAAAATATTTTTAAACCCGCCTGTGGGCTTCTACGCGCTCTAATAAATTTTTAAGTTTTGCCACTTTAGCAGCTTTTGCATCAGGTGCAACGGGAACGAGCCATTCGGTCAAAGCATAGTTATTGTTGGTGATTTCATCAAGATATTGCTTCCGACCCAAGATTTCCGGATGCTCTGGGAATTTTTCAAGAAGGTCGGTAAGCATTTCTTTAACTTTGCCCCAATCCCCCTTTTGATAGAGCGAATCTAGGAGAGCCAATTCCCGTTCAAGGGTGGGTGGCTGGGGTTGGAAGTTTATCTGTTCTTCGGGTTGCTCAAGCTTCACTGTCGGGGCCAGTGTTTGGTCGGGTTTTCCCATTATAAACTCTTCGTTTTCCTGAAGACCAATTTCTCCTAAGAAACCGTCTTCCCCCAGATCTGTGTTTTGTCCCCCGTAAATTTGGAGTTCCAGTTTTTTAACAATTTCAGCGACCCGCGAATCATTGGGATTTAAGAATAAAACAATCTTGTAGGCGTTTAAAGCTTCGACGGGTTTACTCAGTCTTGAGTAGCATTCGGCCAAGAGCTGATGGGCTAGTAAATTTTCCGGGGAGAGTTCACTTGCCACTTTTAATTGTTCTGCGGCCTCTAAGAACCTTCCTCTTTGCACATAACACTTGCCCAGGGCCACTCTTCCGCTGGCAAAATGTGGATGGTCCTGAACCCCTCGACTGGCCAAATCTATGGCTTCGTCAATAAGGCCCATCTTTCGGTAGGCCTCGGCGAGTGGCGCGAAAACTTTCGAGCGAGGATCCTTCTCGTAAAGCAATTGATATCTCTCAACAAACGAGCTCATTTCTAAGGCCATATCTATGAGCTAACATGTTTCTTGTGGACGTATCAAGGGCCGTGATAAGCTTAAAAAAAAACTGCGGACGGGGATAAAAATTTAAAAAACATGATTTTGGGAATCGATCCGGGGAGTATAACCACAGGATTTGGCCTCATCACTGAAGAGAAGGGTGAGATGCGCTGCGTTGAGTATGGATCCTGGGGGGCGACTTCAAAAACAATATTCACAGAGAGACTTCTTTTCATCGGTCTTGGCCTCCAAGAGATATTTTTAAAATATAAAATCCGAGCGGCCGTGGTAGAAAAAACTTTTTTTGCAAAGAACGTTGATAGTGTGACAAAACTAAGTCATGCTCGCGGGGTTTGCATTTACGAAGCGGCAAGAGCGCGAGTTCCAATTTTTGAATATAGCCCCACCGAAGTGAAAAGGAACGTGGTGGGTTATGGAAGGGCCGGAAAAGACCAGGTGCAACTTGTTATTGGTCAACTCTTAAAATTACCCACTGACGTGATGACCAAATATGATATGAGCGATGCTTTGGCCCTCGCGATTTATCATTGCCGCGTTGCCGGGACCAAACAAAAAATAAAGGAGCGGGAGATCCTCCTATGATTGCCTCTCTTCGAGGAAAAATATTTTCTAAAGGTGATACCCATATCGTTCTTGAGGTCTCGGGCGTGGGGTACGAAGTTTTTTGTTCACCGCAGGTTGTGACCACACTGGGAGATGTGGGGACTGAAGGGTGTCTTCATATTCACACCCACTATAAGACTGATGGGGCTGCATTATTTGGATTTAGTTCTCCTCAAGAAAAATCTCTTTTCTTAAGTTTGATTAAGGTCGACTCGGTGGGACCAAAAAGTGCCCTTAATATTTTATCGGCGGCCCCTTGTGATGAAATCGTAAGTCTTATCGAAGAAGGGGACGTCGGTTCTCTTTCAAAGCTTCCAAAAATAAGTAAAAAGACTGCTGAACATTTGGTCGTGAAACTTAAAGGAAAGCTTTCAGATCTTCTGGTTTCTGCTGAATCCCTTAAGGGTATTTCTCAACCGCGCAAACTTAAACTTGAAGCTGCCACAGCTCTTTCTCATCTCGGTTTTAAACCCCAAGATGTGGAGCGCACTCTAAATGATCTCGATGAAGATATTTGGCAAGGGGATTTGCATTCTGTTATTCGTGTGGCATTAAATGGATTGTCCGGAAATGCTTAAAAGTTGGGGCGCTTTTCACAATGGCAGATAAAATCTTAGATGGCTCCTCTCAAGTGGACGAAGTTCTATTAGAAAAGTCCTTACGTCCCGAAACCTTTGATCAGTTCCCCGGTCAACAAAAGGTGAAGGGGAATCTAGAAGTCTTTATTCAGGCGGCAAAGAAAAGAAACGAAGCTTTAGATCATTGCCTATTTTATGGTCCACCGGGTTTGGGTAAAACCACTTTGGCCTACATCATTGCAAAGGCCATGAATGTAGATATGAAGACGACCTCAGGCCCTGCCCTAGATAAAAAGGGTGACTTGGCGGCTGTCCTTACAAATCTTAAGCCCTATAGCATTCTTTTTATCGATGAAATCCATAGGTTAAACCAAGTTGTTGAAGAATATCTTTACTCGGCAATGGAAGATTTTTTTCTCGACATGGTCACAGGAGAGGGCCTCGGAGCTCGTACAATGAAGTTTCAGCTGCCCCCTTTTACCTTGATTGGAGCCACAACCCGAGCGGGAATGTTAACCTCGCCTTTAAGAGATCGTTTTGGAATCGTGGGGCGCTTGGAGTTCTACGACGCTGGGGATTTAGAGATAATTTTGAAACGCAGTGCTCTGATCTTAAAGGCTGATTTGAAATCTGAAGCAGCGGTAGAGATTGCGCGAAGATCAAGGGGCACTCCAAGGATAGCCAATCGATTGTTGAAAAGAGTCCGGGATTTTGCCGAAGTTCAAAACGAGGGCGCTATAACCGGGGCCATCGCTAAGGGCGCTTTGACCTCCTTAGAAGTAGATGGCCGAGGGCTTGATGCCATGGACAGAAAAATCTTATTGACGATCATTGAAAAATTTAACGGTGGCCCTACCGGAATCGACACTCTCTCTGCCGCCATCAATGAAGAACGTGAGACCATAGAAGATGTTTATGAGCCTTTCTTGATCCAAGAAGGGTTTATTATGAAGACCTCCCGTGGTCGCTGCGCTCTTCCCCTAGCCTATGATCACTTCGGCCTAAAAATCCCAAAAAATTCTCAAGCCGCGACCATGAGCCAAGAAAAGTCGGAGCCTGTTCAAACTTCGCTGATTTAGGGCAAGGACTGCGCAATTTGATCACTGAAGTTCAAAAATCTAATCACGAGTATTAATATCCACCAGGTCTCCAGACCCCGGGATATCCTTCGTTTGTAACGGCGGTCCAAGCGCTGCTAAGCGAAGCCCCGGTGACTCCAAAAGGATTAGGTGTCGTAGAAATAAAGTCATTTTGGCCAATGACGAAATCAGCGGCCTGACCATTGACCCTTGGGTATGAGTTATACCCCACAACACGGTTTTCAGCAAAAGATGCTAGGAACAGTTTATTGGCTCCGCACGCCCCACCGGTAACAGAAAAAATCGATTGCGACGTCGTTCCGGTCGTGGTTACAAAATCAGGTTTGCCCACAACCACATCGGCAGGTTGATCGTTAACGAGAGGTATAGAATTCCAAATCAACCCACGGGCATCGGCGCCGTCTCCGACGAGCAGATGAGTCCCATCTGTACACATAAATCTCGGCTGAAACAAAGAGTATGCACTAGGGGTAGGAACTGCACCTTTCGCACCCATCGTCAGCCAACCCAATACGACAGAAGCAGGGGTTTGTGTGGCTGAGGGGAGCCCATTCCAGACGAGAATTCTACTCGCCCCTGTTTCAGATTCAAAAAGGTGATATCCATCAGAAATAAGGCCGAAAGGACCATTCAACCCGGTAGCTCCTGCACCTGATGCGGCCGTGTTCATGCTTGATTGACCGAGTACGGCATCGGCAGCCTGCCCGTTGGCCGAAGGCATTTCATTCCAAATGAGAATTCGGTTATTAGCCTTGTCTGCAATAAAGAGTTGGTGCCCGTTACTATAAATACCTACCGGCGAAGAAAAGGTCTGAGCACTGGGAAAGCCGAGCCCGCCGTTGGCTAAGCTCGAATAAAAATTAGGCTGCCCCAAAACAAGATCGGCCGGCTGCTGATTCACCGTCGGCATTTTATTCCAGATCAAAACTCGATTATTGGCCAAGTCTGCCAAAAAAAGCCTAGTACCATCAAAAAAAGCACTAATGGGATTATTTAAGCTCTGAGCACTTATGGACGGGTTATTAGCTGAACTAGAAATAAAATCAGGTTGACCTAAGACAATTTGAGCGGATGGCGAAAAATTAATGGGATTGTACTGCCAGACAAGTACACGGTTATTGGCCAGATCTGAAATTATAAAATAGCTCGGTATTACACCATTGACGTTCGATTTTATGCAGCCGCACAGTAGGGCGGCGCTGAGCATAGTTGAAATGAGCACCTGGAGTGATCGGTCAAGCATCGTCAAAAGAAATCACAAAATTCTCGGATGTTCAACTCCTTGGATACAAAGAGAAGTTAATATCACTAAGAATATTGGTTAGCTTCAGAGCCCTTCAATTTTGCTCCCCATTTGAGGTGGCTTTTGAGCTCTGTAAAAAGCCGCTCTTGAATTTTCATTTCAACGCCTAAAATAGATTGAATCGGATTAAAAATCATCAATAAGGCATCAAACAATCATTCTTCTCTAGGCCCTTCTCTCCTCTCATTTAAATATCTGTCCATTTTCCTAAGTCCAAAAACTTCAATGGCTGCTCTTTGATTGTGGGCTTTACAGAGGAGCCTAGCGTTTTCAAGGGTCATTTCACCACCCAAAGCCTTTGGCACTCGGTGGTCAATTTCTAAAAAATGTGTGACACCACACCGTTGATTTGTAATGGGACTCATAAATCCACAAACTCCAAACCACCCAAGGCCTCTTCCTTTAACCGCCAACTTTTAATCCAGGAACTAAAAATCATCTTATCTGGTTTGTCTAGAACCAATTGGCCATTGCCACGAAAATCGAACCCGAAAGGGCTTTCGCCAGGGTCGTCCTTAACCCGAGTTTAAGTCTTTAATTTAGAGTCGGCCTAAATCGGAAAAATAATTTGGCCGGCTGTCATACCTACTCATGGCCATCTCGATACGAAAAGCTTGCTCTCCTTGGCGTCGTCATATTTTTTTCTGCACGGCGTCCTAAAAAGGTAAATATTGATGACTAAGGTCCAGTGAGTGTCGTTAACTTCAACTCCACGGCTTATTCAATCAAGTTCATCTTCTAACTAGACGATGAATTAACTATGAGGATGACTTTAGGCCGTCGATCTTTGAATTTCATTCTTATCTTTTTCTTTTTACCTATTTCTGTTTATTCGCAAGGTGATTATCGAGTGTGTTTCAAATCAGACAAACCGTTGCCAGGTTACTTGAGGGCCATGCGGGATTCTAATATGTCAGCATATGACCTAGAGGATGCAATTCAGTGGGCATGTCATGAATTGGATGACCCCATTTTCTTCCCAGATGCAAGAAATGATCAAACCCCTATAGGCCCCTTGGGAAAGGCAAAAGCAGTGGGCGGGGCTTTAGGATCCATATTTATTAGCGGCATTCCGACCGGACTTATGGATATATTTGGCCAAAATAAAACTCTCAGTGAATATAAACAAAAGCTAGAGCAGATTTCAAAAATCCAGAATCCGAGAGAACGAATTCGCAAAGTGTATGAACTCGTTGTTGAAAATCAGGGAAAGTCTGACAAATCTCCTCTACGGGCGACATACGATTCTCTTAGACCTAGGAGTCCCAGCGGCATCTTGAATAAGGCAAAGGCGACAGGAGAAGGCGGTGTTTGCAGAAATTTCGCGACACTTTTGGACTGGTCACTCATGCAGGTTAATATGTCTCCGACTCTTCCAAAATATTATTCAACGTGGAAAATTCCTGACGAAAACTCATTCGTTTCTGAGATTATTTTTGATCCATGGCACGAATATGTTGAGGTTAAAATCCCAAACGGAAAAGGTACCTTTGAGTCATTTCAGCTCGATCCAACTATTCCGGCAGAAGGGCACACTACGGCCTTTCTTCCACTTTATCCAAGACATCAAGGCCTAAATCCTTCTCAGCGTGAACAGCTGTGGAGGCAATGCAGAGACATTAGAGATTGCATTTTATATTCAAAATATAAAGATGATTCCTCTGACAAGAGCGCTCCTTCTCTTCTTACACCACCCAGGCCAAATATAGTGCATTGACTCTACAATATAAAAAGTACCGAGCGCAAAATTGCCTTAAAGGCACGTTACCTTCGGCGACTTGCTGTTCACCACGTTGTCTGCCGGGAGGAGCCCTTTTTAACGTAATTAGAAAGAGTGGAAGAGGTAGAAGTTATTCCCACCATTGATGGAGCCGGTGCCGCAAAGTGGACCTGGAAAAATTAAGTTTTCTGTTGTGAAACTTCCCGTCACCGCCGTAGTCTGCAACGTCCCGCTTGTCGGAACTCCACATCCCGACGTATAGGCCAAAGCAACAGTAACCTTACTCTGAGTCACCACGCCCGTAAGATTATTTTGGACGTAAATTATGCCACCGGCAGCCACGGTAGCTCCGTTAACACTTAAAGGGGTGCCTGTTCCCGATGCGTTGTAAGTCGAAATCGTGAAGTCCCAAACGATGTAGCCCGCCACGTCCGCCTTAACATGAATTCCGTTGATCGTGATGTTCCTAGCTACGGGACTGGTAAAAGCGATGGTCTCTCCTAAAGTGGGTACAGGATAAACGACCCCGCTAAGTGCTGCTGAAGGGAGTCCTGGCGGGATCCCACCATTATAATTATTATAGTTGGTGGTGTAAGGGATTTGAGTGGCTGCAAAGGTGTCTATAAGAACTGTGACCGGACCCGAACTAAACGGCGGCTGCAAATCTTGCCCCGTAAGGGGATTGTAGGGAATAATGGCGTTTGGAAGGTAGGCGGGATCATAAGCCGCATTATTAATTCTTCCTGTGGGTGAAAAAAAACTTCGAGTCACCACATCGCCCGCTTGAAATGCAGGAAAGCCCGTGCAAGCCATGACTGTATTTGAAGGGGTGGCTACAAGACTAAAATTCGAGCCCCCTGACCAAGTTCCAAGGGGAGTCGCCATATTGCAAGGGGCCCAAGTGAGGGTTTCTAAAGTTGGTGTTGCAGTATTTATCGTGCAAGAGGCATTAGGAACGATGACGCCCACGTTTCCACTTTGGAGTGTGGGACACAATCCTCCCGTAAAAGCTGCTTCAGCTCTTGGGAGAGGATTTAAATATCCTTCAATGAGTTTCCCTAAAGCCACCGATTTTGGTGAAGAAGGGACATATCTGGCCATTGTTCCACTGGTGTAGGTCGCGTTGACAACTCCACTTATAACAGCTTCAGCTACTTCGGAGGTAGTAATTGAACTTGTTTTAGGAAGGGTAGGAGCAAGTTTAGTGGGGCAACCCTGAAGAATAGCTATTAGAAATATCCCAACGATCGAACCCAACAAAGCCGTAATTATTCTTTTCATTTAATCTGCAAAATCCTTGTTTTTCAATTTTATGCCTTATGTCGAAGCCAAAAATCAATCTGTTACTTTTTTACGTCAGTTAATATGAGTGTGTAGCTGATTTAACACAGAATGGTTCTATTTACGCCATTATTATTAAAGCCGAACTTAAATAATTAGTTAAGAAGTTCAAAGAGTTGGGTGTAGTTCTCGTCGATCGACTCAGTTTAGGCACAACCCTTGCGATGTATTTGGCGTTGGGAGCAAAATGGTTTATCAAAAAACGATTCAAAAGAAAGTCACCGTCGAAGGTATAGGTCTTCATACGGGAAAACCGGCAAGCATAACTTTTAAGCCAGCTCCTGAAGGAACTGGAGTTTATATCATTAGAAAAGACATTTCAGGACTTCCGGCTTTGAAAGCTCAGTCCAGAAATGTCCGCGCCACCCAGATGGCTACGGTTTTAGGTAGTGACTTATTTATGGTCTCAACCGTTGAACACTGTATGGCTGCTGTCGCCGCCCTTCAGATTGACAATCTCTATATAGAACTCAGTGGACCTGAGCTTCCGATCGGTGACGGTTCCGCTCACTGTTTTTTTATGGCTCTCCAGGAGGCAGGCGTTCACGAGTACGAAAGCTTCCGCCAGTACATTTACGTCACAAACCCAATTTATTTTTCCCAAGGGGATAAGTACGCGTACGTCCTTCCCCATAACAGCTTTCGACTCAGCTGTTCTATTGAGTTCTCCCATCCTAAAATTGGGAAGCAAAAAATTGAGTTGGACGTTAACCCTTACTCTTTTGAACGGGAACTCTCCCATGCCCGGACTTTCGGATTTCTTAAAGATGTTGAAGCTCTTCAGGTCAGGGGATTGGCTTTAGGGGGGAGTTTAGATAACGCCGTCGTTTTAGATAGTCACGATGTCTTAAACCCCGGGGGCTTGCGATACCCTGATGAGTTTGTACGGCATAAGGCCATGGATGCCATTGGCGATATGCTCATGCTTGGCTATCCTATTATTGGGCATGTAGTTCTTCATAAAGCGGGGCATGATGTAATGCATGGGTTTGTCGAAAAGGTGACCTCGTCGGTGGATAGCTATCGGCTTATTGAACTTGCCCAACCTCTTTCGTATACTTCTTCAAATTCTGATCACCTTTCTCTTGCACCTCGATTCGCCTGAGGGTAAACCTTGCTCTAGAAAATTCAAAACTTCCATTTTGGGGGCATACAAAAATGATTATTGGCGTACCTAAAGAAATCAAGATCAGCGAGAATCGTGTAGGCCTGGTTGAAAGCGGGGTAAAGGCTTTCGTTCGTGAAGGACATAAAGTCCTTGTGGAAAAAGACGCAGGTCTTGGAAGCGGTATCAGTAACGAAGTTTACGAGCGCGCCGGAGCTTCAGTTATTGCCAGTAAAAAAGAAGTCTACGAAAAATCTGACATGATCATTAAAGTTAAAGAGCCTTTGCCAGAAGAATATACGATGCTTCGTGAGAACCAGATTCTCTACACCTACTTGCATCTTGCTCCCGAACCGGTACTTACAAAAGCTCTCTTGGATCGAAAAGTCAAAGGCGTCGCCTACGAGACCATACAGCTTGAAGATGGAAGTCTACCGCTTTTAGTTCCGATGTCGGAAGTTGCGGGGAGAATGGCCACCCAGGTTGGAGCTTCATTTCTACAACGGGATCGCGGCGGCAAGGGGATTTTGCTGGGCGGAGTGCCTGGGGTTAAACGCGGTCGAGTTACGATTTTAGGCGGAGGAGTCTCAGGGATAAATGCTGCGAAAATGGCCGTAGGCTTAGGGGCTCAAGTGACGATTTTAGATATTAATCCTAAGCGCCTAGAGTATTTAGATGATATTTTTAGTAATAAAGTTCAAACCCTTTTTTCTAATATTACAAATATTGAGCAGTCAGTTCCTGAGACCGATCTTCTTATTGGAGCTGTCTTGGTTCCGGGTGCGAAAGCTCCACATCTTGTAACTCGTGACATGATTGCACAAATGGAAAAGGGAAGTGTTGTTGTGGATATTGCAGTCGATCAAGGTGGATGTATTGAAACTTGCCGACCTACAAGTCACAAAGAGCCAACTTTCGAGGTCGAAGGTGTCATCCATTACTGTGTACCCAATATGCCGGGTGTTTTTTCTCGAACTTCAACTTACGCATTAACAAATGTGACGTTGAAGTATGGATTGATGCTTGCGAATCTAGGCGTTGAAGAAGCTTGTGCTAAGGACAAAGCCCTTTACAAGGGTGTGAATGTCTATAACGGGTTTGTGGCCTATGAACAAGTGGCCAGAGATCTCAACTTACCTTATAAGCCCTTGAAGATTTAAGGAGTTTAATTGAGGCTAGAGTTCGTCGAACTCATCGATAGTCTGCTTCACCCAGAGGGAACTCCAGTTCCATCTACGCCTCATGTGCTTGTGATTACTAAAGCCGGGAAGTATCTTAAGGGCCATATCACAGATCACAACGTCCGAGTCCTTTCCGATGGCAAGGTTCGAGGTCGCATAGTCATGTCCTTAGACGGACAAAAAAGAGAAGTCGATGCTAACGACATCTCCTCTTTAGAAAAGATTTAAAGAGCGAATAACCGGCATGTTCGTTGCTCTGCATTTAGGTCAATGTGGTATAAGCTGGGGTTCATCCGTTTCATTAAAGTTTTTGCATTTCTTCTTGTAAGTCTTTCAGGCTTGGCAAAGGCGTCCCTCTGTGGAGGTTTTCCTTTAAATTCCATCCTTGAATTGAAGCTTAAAAGCGGAGGCCTAAATCCCGTCCAAAAGATCTCTTTTCGCGTTATTTCTTGCTCCATCGAACGTGGCTATGAGCTCCAGGAGGAAACCCAAGTGAAGCCCTCTGATCTTCTTCTTAGGGGTTACTTTGTGGATCATGATGGCCGCGAAACCGAAGAGATCGCCTTTGTGAATGAATCCGATCCAAATGGACTCACTCCTTTTGAAAAAGGGATTTTAAAAAAACGGACTTCAGAGGTTTTTTTAAACTGCCCTCCACTTCAAAAATGGGACGAAGGCTTCGACACTTGCATAGCCGAGAATTCAGGTCAATCCTCTCATACCCTATTTATGCTTCATGGATACCAATATTTGAATGACGCGTGGACATCTGGGCCTCGCGGTCAGAGGGCTCTTACGGGTCCCGATCACTTTATGATGATGATCGATCGAGATATGACGTCAAAAACTAATCTTTCTTTGAAATTGATGGGCAGTCTTGAGCCTGTTCTCGTGCGGCCGTGCACTCCGCAGCTTTTTCAAGTGGATGCCGTTGATTGTTTCGGCCCCCACGATTATTTGGTCAATATGGCGCTAAAAGAGGTCTTAAGTCTGGGTGATAAAGAAAATAAAAAAATAATCCTTGAGTTTGGTCCCAAGGACGACGCCGCTTATGGGCCGGTGCCTTATATTATGAGGGATACAGCGACCAACCAAGCTCCTCTTCAGCACGGCATACAAGGCATGGCCGACACGCTCCATGATACCCAATGGGTTACAAAAGGCGGTTTTCGGTGGTCCCAAACGCTCATTGAGGGTTCAGTTTTCAGGGGGGACAACCTGGGAAAGTGGATTGGTCCCTATAAACAAGATTCTTGGTCCGTTAGAATAAATCAAGACTTAGGGACTTACATTTCTGTTGGAAGCTCAACGGGTAATATCGTAATTCCTAACGGCAATGGGCCGGTTCACAATCGCATTCTTTCAACATGGGCTGCGACCAATTCGTTAATACATGGTCATGATTTTAAAACGGAAACAATTTGGAGTCAGGTTCGCAACAATCAAACAAAGAAGGACCTCAGCAGTTTCTTAGAGGAGTTTTTGTTTAATCTGAGAAAAAATAATTTTTATGGACAAGTGGAAGTCCTTCAAGAGAATCCCGACGATTTAAATGTTCTGGTTACCGATAGAAATACGGGGGCCCAATGGGTTAAGGCTGTAAAAGGAGGGTACGAACGAAATGTGACTTCAAAAGAGCATTATAATATTTCTCCAGGGTTTTTTGTGACCGAATCTTTCACACCGAACTCTGAGAGTTGGCAAAAGGCGTACGGCCATGGGACTCTTTGGGGTGCGTGGGTCTCGCTAAAGCTTTCCTGGAGCTTCCATAAGTAATTTGTCATTTTTTGCTTTTCACAATTCAAAACGGACATTGCCTAGAGTATCGGTTCTTAATATTGCGCAATGGGCAAGGCCCATTCTTTTCAGAGCTAAGTCACTTGGGTGTCCGTAAGTGTTGCCCTTTCCCACGCTTACAACACAGGCAGCAGGATGGACGCGTTCAAGGAACTTGATGTCTGAACTGTACTTGCTTCCATGGTGACCCACCTTAAGAACTTCGGCTTTCACGGCTGGCAGTTTCTTTTCAAGTTTTGAAGGCAAATCTCCCATAAATAAAAAAGATCTTTTTTTGACTTCTAGTTTTAAAACGAGGCTTCTGTCATTTTCAGCTTTTCGAAGGGGGCCTCTAGGTGGCCAAAGACAAACTAATTTAATCCCTTCTGAAGTCATTCTGAATCCTTGGCGAATTTCAAATATTTTTGAGTTTTGAAACTTCAGCTGATCAAGAAGTTTTTGTCCGAACTTTGAGCGTGAGTCGAGGTGGGAGAAATAGCTCTCCTCGACGTTGAGATAAGTCATGAGTCGTCTATAATTACTGATATGATCCTTATCAAAATGGGAGATGAAGAGTTTAACACGTTTACCTGGACACTGATCTCTAAGTTCTATGAGATCATTTTCGGGAACTCTAAAGCTCCCTCCGACATCGAAGATAAGACAGATTTTTCTGTTAATAAACGAGATGAAATCCCCTTGTCCTATATTCCAGTAAATGACTTCTCCATCTTGGGATTTTTTTGGTTCTCCCAAAAACGTTGGCGAAAGAAAAATGGTAAAAAGAAGCGCCAAGCGAAATAAACTGAGAAGAGATAAATGATTCCCCATGAGCCGAGCTTCCTTTCATCCAGGCAAAGCAATGGTTTTTCAAATCTCGCAAGAAAATCAGAAAGGCTAAAAACGAGTATAAAAATTTTTTCGAGGTAAGGACTTACGGGTCTAAATGTAATGTTAATCAGGGACAGAGGCATAAGAACTCCTTCGAAAAGGGGCATAGCAAGGGTATTTGCAGGAATAACCAGCCAAGATAGGCACGGTTGCACACAAAAAATGAGGGGTGAGGTGACCACCGCACAGAAAAAAGTAGAAAGGAACTTTCTTAAAATAGTGCGGTGGGTTTTAAAGGAAGAGGCGATGGCTAAACCCAAGGTTGCTCCGCAAGAGAGCTGAAAAGAGAGCGAACTTGACCAACTGGGTTGAAGAATGAGACAAAGACAGGTCACCACCATCTGCACGTCGCCTTGGACCGTGGGCCTCGTTACCTTTCTTTCTATGACTAACCACGAGACGAAGGCTCTAATGCAAGAGGCCTGAAGTCTGTTCACCAGGCAGAAGAAAAAAAGAACTAGAAGTGTCAGGGCTTTTTTCCCTCGGCGAGGTAAGAAGAAAAATGTCGTTGAGACGATCTTTTCAAGGGCCAAGACGTGGCTCCCTGAAACCACGATGAGATGATAGAGTCCCAAAACAAAGAAGGCTTGAAGGGGACTTCGTGATCGAAGCCCTTCGTCCCGACCAATCAAAATAGCTTCGTAAAACCAGTTCCAAGGAGAGGGGTGACCTTCTAAGAAGTTATAAGCAGTCTGGTGGTAAAAATTCGCGACACCCATCCAACGGTCGAAGAGATTGAGTTTAACTATAGTGGCCTGGAGAGTGGCCACCACAATCCAAACTAAAATTTTCATTTTGCTTGAGCTTTGCAATTTAGCTAAGGGTCTTAAATGTGCATTAAAGCGATGGGAATCCCGGGTTTTGTCCGACGTCCGTGCCCCCAACGCCTCCACCAATAAGGTTTTCCCCTTAATTGATCTTAATTAAACCTTTACAAAAGTCTTGTATTTCAGAAATTCTCTATTAATATTAGTTGCTTAGAACCTGCACAAATAAGCATCAACTCGCTGAAAGGCTTATTTTATGCGGAGTCTAGGTTTTTGGGTTCCTACTTATCCACAAATGTTGTGGAAAATTGTGAACACTTCAAAACCCTATTCGGAAGCACGTATAAAAGCCTCGAATATCAATGACTTAATTTAGTAGGTTGAGTTTAACGAGTCGGTGAGAACGATTTTTGATTGGGACTTATTAACAAAACTCCTGGGGTTATCCACATTCCTCCCCAAGATACACTTATCCCGGGAGCATCAAGGTTTTTTATTGGCAGATTTAAAAAGCTAATGTGAGCCATGTAATAAGTCAAGGGTGTTTTTTTCATTGCACCTTTTTTCTAAAAAACCTTCAATAGGTGTATGGGAAGAGTCTTAAGTACCGCAAATCAAAAGGGGGGAGTGGGTAAAACAACAGCGACCTTTAATCTCGGAACGGCCTTGAGCGCGTACAATTTGAAAGTTCTACTCGTTGATAACGACCCCCAATGTAATCTGACGTCCTATGCGACTTCAAACCTTGAGTTTAGTACCACCACCGACGACTTCTACATCACCCGTCGAAAACCCCTACAATTAGATGAACTAGTTCAAGTCGAGTCACATCTTTGGCTCTTACCCGCTGACGAGGGATTGGTTGGAGCAGAACACTATCTGTCGTCAAGGTCTGATAGAGAGTACGTCTTGAAAAATGCACTTAACGCCATAGTTAACGAATTTGATTTTATACTCATCGATAACCCGCCTGCCTTAAATATGCTAACGGTTAATGGGCTTATCGCTTGCGAAAGCGTTATTGTGCCTGTGCAGTTAGAATTTTTTTCCTTGGAGGGAATTGTTTTTCTCCAAAGAACGGTGTCCTCCCTTCAACAAAAAAATCCTGGTTTAAAGATATTAGGGATCGTTCCGAATATGTTCAATGAAAGAAGGCGCCTCAACTGGGAAGTTCTCGAGGCTTTAAAAAAAGAATTTAAAGGACTTATTTTTGAAACTAAGATTCATGATAGCGTAAAAATCGCCGAGAGCACTGGACATGGAGAAAGTATTCTTAAATACGCGCCTCAAAGCCGATCAACTAAGGAGTACTTAAGCTTAGCCAAGGAGGTCTTAAGCCATGTCGAAGACTGAGTCAAAAGACCTCTCAAGGCTAGGCAGAAATCCCTTAAATAAAATTGGCGAAAAAAAGATCAGGACTTTACCAGCCTTAGAGACGGTCCAGGTCTCCAATATCCCCCTTATTGAAAAGGTTAAGGAGCTTCACATCCAAATCGATTGGCAGGAGTTCTACCGAGCCACCATCGAGTCCAGAATCAAAAGTGTGAGTCGTTTTTTTCTAAGATTTTAATCTTTAAAGAGTATTGCGCAAGGCCCAATCCGTCCCTACAATAATAGGAAATGAGTTTGAAGAATAAGCAGCTAGAATTAGCGGGATTTATGGTAGCCGTCATTTCATTAATGGCTTGCTCATCTAATAAAGTTTTAGAAGAAAACCCATCTTTAGAAAAGCAAATTCTCGAACTTCAAAATGCTCAAAACTCCATCGCAGGTAAAATCGAGGACCTTAATCGCCAAATCGAAGGGCTAAAGGAGCAATTAGGGAGTGTTTCACATCCGACAGGTGCAGCTCCTAACCCAGCTTTTTCTAAGTCGCCGGTCCATTCGCCTCCTCTGCCCGTAGAAAAAATATCGGAGGGTGTTGTTCCACTGAGAGACGAAACTCGGAAAGGGGAGCGAGGGAAAGTTTTAACACCCGCAGAAAAACTCTATCGCGAAGTTGTTATCGACACAAAAAAAGGTGACTTAGTTAAGGCCGGAAAAGGTGTCGAAAGTATGCTGAAACGATTTAAGGATGCGCCCATTACAAACAACGCTCTTTACTTTTATGCTGAAGGTTTGTACGAGAAGGGCGATTATACGAAAAGCTCCGAAGAGTTTGAGAAACTCTATAAACTCTTCCCAGACGGAAATAAGGCTGTTGCCGCTCTTTACATGCTAGCTCTGAGCTATCAGAAATTGGGTCACCCTACTGAAGCCCAAGAAACTTTTGAGAATATCCTGACAGTTTATCCGGGGAGTCGTGAAGCTCTGGAGGCTCAGCAACAAATTATGAATGGAACAAATAAAAAAGAAGGGAGCAGAGAATGAAGTTTATCCTATTTTTATTTGTTACCATCCTCGCCATTTTTCGTTTTTCCCCGATGGTTTTGGGGGATGAGGAAATCACTTCTGAAGAGGAGCGATTTGCGAGAATTTACCAGAAGATTAATAGCCAAGAGATGGGAGACTCAAAATGGACGGAAATTGCTGGAGATAAAGCTGCAGAAAACTACATTTTACAAGACGGTGACAATCTTTGGGATATCTCCGTTAAACTTTTTGGAAACGGTTATTATTGGCCGAAAGTTTGGCAGCTTAATGATGATATTACTAATCCTCACCTCGTGGAGAGGGGTAAAAATCTTAATTTTACTCCGGGCTCGTCGAGTTCACCTCCGTCCCTTAGTGTCGATGCAGATATAAATCAACAATTATCAAGTGCTACCACCTCCAAGATTGAAGAGGAGAATGAGGGCCCCGAATTTGATACAGTGGTGACTCAAAATGCTCCTGAGGGGGATCAAATTGTAATTCCTCCTGGTTTAAGAAGTCGTCCCGTCTTAAATAAAATTCCACCTAGTTTTAATGGCGGATATCATCAGTCAAATGAATACGATCGAAAAACAGGGTTTGCTAAAGATGGCCTGGTTAAGGTTCAGACGAAACTTCTCCCCAGCACCGTTCCGTCAATTGTGGTGGAGAAGCCTTGGGAAGCTGACGGTAAAATCATTGAAATGGAGGGAGATTCGACAGTCGCCTCGACATTTCAGACAGTGATTATAAAATTATCTAAACCGACACAAATAGGGAGTGCTTTTACCGTGTTTTCGCTCAATGGAAAAGTTACGGATCCAACGACTGATAATACGATTGGCGTTGATCTTGAAACCCGTGCTGAAATTGAAACTGAAGAAGAAATAGCTGGCAGCGAAAACACTTACCGAGGAATGATCGTTTTCTGCGATCTCCCTGTTCGTTTAGGGGACTCAGTAAAGAGCGGAAAACTTATAACTCGGTCTAACTTTGAAGCCGTTGGCCCCATGAGTCCGGTTGCCGCACGGATTATTAATGGTGAAGCTAACAAGCGAGCTATTTTAGGGCTTCATAACATAGTTTATCTCGATAAAGGAGCCGAGGACGGACTACAAGTGGGGAGCCTCCTCTATGTGCTAAAAAATATAGAGACTCGCAATGAGGACACTCTTTTGAAGTTTGACTCAAGGCCCATCGGAATAATAAAAACTGTAGAAGTTGAACCGCATGTGGCCACGGCAGTCATCGTTACAGAAAAGGACGGAATCAGACCTGGGGATATGACTCAGCTTGAAGTTCCGGATAAATCCGAGAGTCCGAAATCCGAAGATAATTTAAGGCCCAGAGAAGATACAGTCGTTAACGACGAAAACTAAATCTTTGCATCTGAAGTTCTAGAGCATGAGCGAACTTCACTGGTTCTCAAATTTGTGTTCAGAATTTCCCGTCATTCATCTCGAACGTTACCAAAGAACTTTTGGTGTCGACTCTGCCATGACCGTAGACAACCTTCGACATCTTGATCTTTTTGAAGCTGCAAATTGGCTTGAGCTTCGTCAATCTTTCTGGAGAAATGCAAAATCGAGTTATCATAAGCATCTAGAATATTGCGCCAAAGGGAAGTTTAAAATTACATTTTGGGGTGATCATGACTTTCCATCTTCTCTTGTTAATATAAACTATCCGCCCTCTTTACTTTTTTATAGAGGAGAATTACCTCAAGCTGACGCTGTTCTAGTCGGTTTGGTGGGCGCGAGAAATCCTACCGAAATTGGAAGAATGTGGGTGCAGAGAGAAGTTCCCGATCTTGTGAAGGAGGGGTTTGTTATTGTTAGCGGTGGCGCACGCGGGATAGATGCAGAGGTCCATTGGGCAGCCCTTGAAGCGGCAGGGAAAACAGTTGCTTTTCTTCCAGGCAGCGTTGATAAACCTTATCCTAAAGGGAACGAAGTCATATTTGAAAGAATTCTCGCCCAAGGATGCTTATTTTCAGAATATCCATCGGGCACAATTGTTCGGAGGGAAAATTTTCACCGCCGAAATAGATTAATCGCCGGTCTTTCAACTATCGTTATCATAATTGAAGCTGCGGCACGAAGCGGCACCTTAATGACGGCTAACAAAGCTTTAGCAGAAAACCGCGACGTCCTTGTGGTCCCTGGACCTCCATTAATAGAATCCTATACGGGAAGCCTCGAATTAATATATCAAGGGGCCCCTCTTGCCAGGGATGCCAAAGATATCATATTTAATCTGAAGAGAAGAAATGTTTTGAAATAAGAAGGATAACGACCTACCCTATGGGAATGAAAAAATCCCTTGTTATAGTTGAATCTCCTGCCAAGGCTAAAACTATAGAAAAGTACCTTGGTAAAAATTTTAAAGTGATGGCTAGCGTTGGCCATGTGCGCGATCTTCCGCCTAAAAAGCTCGGTGTCGATGTAAAAAAGAAATTTAAACCTACCTACGAAATTATTAAGGGCAAAGACAAGGTCATCGAGACCATAAAGGCTGAAGGAAAAAAGGCCGATCAGATCTACTTAGCACCGGATCCAGATAGAGAAGGTGAGGCTATTGCTTGGCATATTGCAGAAGAACTCAAAAGTGAGAAAAAAAAGATCAAGAGGATTCTTTTCAATGAAATAACAAAAAAGGCCGTTTCAGAAGCTATAAATCACCCTCTTGAATTAAATAAGAATAAATTTGAAAGTCAACAGGCCAGGAGAATTCTTGATCGACTGGTGGGTTATCAGATTTCTCCGGTCTTGTGGGATAAGGTTCGTCGAGGTTTAAGCGCGGGACGAGTGCAGTCGGTGGCGCTGAGGCTCGTCGTGGATCGAGAAAAAGAAATTCAGGCATTTAAGACTGAAGAGTACTGGTCCATTGAAGCTAACCTTGGGGCTGAGGACGAGAGTTTTTGGGCCAAGGTCGCAAAAAAGGGCAAGGATAAACTTGTCATAAGTAACAAAGAACAAGCTGACAAAATTTTGGGTGACCTCAAAGGCGCTCCTTATATCATTACAAATGTTGAGAAATCAGAACGCCGAAGAAATCCACTGGCTCCCTTTATCACCTCAAAGCTTCAGCAGGAGGGCTCTAGAAAACTTCATTGGCCGGCTAAAAAAACCATGATGGTGGCTCAGAAACTTTATGAAGGGATCGATCTTGGAGAAATGGGAACGACCGGTCTAATCACTTATATGAGAACGGACTCGACCCGCATTTCAGATGATGCTGTAAAAGATGTTAGAAGTTATATTAGAGAAGCTTTTGGATCCAAATATCTTCCTCAAGAACCGGTGGTCTACAAAACCAAGAAGTCGGCTCAAGATGCACACGAATCAATAAGGCCAACCCATTTAGAATATTCTCCAAAGGTAGTTAAAGAGTTCCTTTCTCCTGATCAGTACAAACTCTATGTCTTGATTTGGAATCGCTTTGTGGCCTGTCAGATGGTTCCTGCCGTGTTTGATCAGACCACTATTGAGATCTCAGCCCAGGACTACCAATTGAGGGCTACCGGAAGCCTCATTAAATTTGACGGATTCACAGCTGTTTATGAAGAGTCTAAAGATGAAGATGCTCCCGCTGACGAGGATGAAGATGGAAAGCAAAAACTCCCTGATCTAAATAAGGGGACAAAACTTAAGCTTCTTGAACTCAAACCCGAGCAGCATTTCACACAGCCGCCTCCCAGATACACTGACGCTAGTCTCATTAAGGATTTGGAAGAAAAAGGGATCGGTCGCCCGTCAACCTACGCTTCGATTCTTTCGACCATAATCGATAAAGAGTATTCAGAAAAAGACCAGTCCGGCCGATTTTCCCCAACGGAACTCGGGAAAATTGTAACTGAACTTTTGGTAGAAAATTTCAAAGATATTATGAGCGTTGAATTTACCGCTTCAATGGAAGATCAATTAGATAAGATTGAAGAGGGTGAAAAAGATTGGGTTGAGATTCTCTCCGCCTTCTATACCCCATTTAAGGTGACTTTAGATGCGGCCAAAGAAAAAATGAAAAACATAAAGGCCCAAGCCATTCCCACTGACATTATATGTCCCAAGGACAATGCGGTGATGGTGATAAAGTGGGGAAGAAACGGCCAGTTTCTAGCTTGCACAAATTATCCTGACTGCAAATCTACGGCTGAATTTGAAAAAACTGCTGATGGCAAAATAGAAGTCCGTAAGGCTGAATCTACCGATGAAAAGTGTGAAAAGTGTTCGAGTCCCATGGTGGTGAAGTTTGGCCGTTTCGGAAAGTTTCTGGCTTGCTCTGCTTACCCCGAATGTAAGACCACCAAAGCCATATCGACGGGTGTGAAGTGCCCTAAGGGATGTGGCGGGGATGTAACCTCAAGAGTCTCACGTCGGGGAAGAGCGTTTTATGGTTGCAGCAGCTACCCCAAATGCGACTTTGTCTCCTGGGACAAGCCGATAAATAAATCTTGTCCGGAATGCAAGGGCACCTATCTTGTTGGAAAATTCAATAAAAAGAAGGGGCAGTTCGTTAAATGCCCGAATAAAGAATGCTCGTATTCTGAAGAACCTCAAGAAACTCCAACCGCAGAAACATCTCCTGCCGCCGGATAAGGCCTCCTCACCAAGCGTGACGAAGGCGATAAACACCAAAACCGGTGAATAAGATATTAGGAGTCCACATCGCTATCCAAGGGGTCGCAGCTCCACTTCGAGCAAGGCTCTCACCAGAGATATAAAGCACCCAATAAACTACCATTATAGCTAAGGAGATAATAAGGCCACTGGCTCTGACCGAACGGCGATTTGTAACCGTTCCTGCGCCGACGCCTAAAATTCCAAAAACTAAACACGCAAGAGAAATGGCCCAACGTTTATTATATTCAACTAAATAAATAAGATGTTGGCCCTTGTCCTGAAGGGGTTTTATTCTCTCCGAAATAAGATCGTCCCAAGTCAAAGAAGGGGGACTCTTTTCAGTGACGGAGTCCGCGGCACTATTAGCCAATGTAATGTCGTAAGTCTGAAAATCAACTTTGGTGTAATTGTTTTCGCTAGTCTTATTAATGCTTCCATTAGCAAGTCTTAAGGTCACGCCTCTTCCAGGGAGACTGGGGTCGCCTTCAATAAGATGACCTTCACGGGCGATAATTGTTATGGGGAGTTTATTATCCCGTTCATCGTAGATAAAGACATCTTCAAGGCGCCCTGCTTTGTGGTCAACTTTTCCTGCATATAAAACTAGGTCGTAAAATCCGTCAGAAAACGTCCCTTCTTGGATAGCAGCAACGGCCTTTGTATTCACCAAGTGTTCATAGAGAACTTCGAAATTGCGGTTCCCCCAGGGCGATCCGACAAATACGGCCCATGCAGTAGATGCAGCCACAAGAAAAGATAAGACCAGGGCGGGAACTAAGAGATAACCCATATGAAGGCCACACGCCTTTAGAGCCACTATTTCTGAGTCTGAACTGAGTCTTCCAAAGGTCAGTAAAATGCTAAATAACAAACTTATGGGAAAGCAAATGGGCAAGAATGAAACTGTGACGTAGACCACAAATTGAGCGACAACAGAGAATGGGAGTCCCCGCGTAATAATAAAATCACTGAGTCTCAGAACTTGGAACATAAGAAGAATGAAAAGAAAAACGAGATTGCCCAAAACAACAGTGGGCAACATTTCTCGCAAAATATAGAGCCCAGCAATCTTCGCTCGATAACGGGGCATTGGATCTTACGCTTGGCGACCGAGTGCTTTACTTATGGCCATACATTGATTCATCAGAGGTTCGAGAAGATCAAGTCGCAACATTGAGGCGCCGTCGCAAAGAGCAACCCGCGGGTTGGGATGGGTCTCTAAGAACAAACAATCCGTCCCTGCAGCGACAGCGGCTCGAGTTAAAAAGGGAACAAATTCTGGTTCACCGCCCTCAGGGTCGGCCGAAGAAATTCCATAAATTCGAATGATGTGAGTCGAATCATAAACCACCGGTGCTCCAAGATTTTGCATTATGGGAATAGATCTCATATCCGAAACCAGGCGGTTATACCCGAAGCAAGATCCCCTTTCGGTGAGCATCACATTTTTATTTCCAACACTTCGAATTTTGCTGAGGGCGCTGCTCATGTTTTCTGGTGCCAGGAACTGGCCTTTTTTGACATTCAAGGCCCGACCAGTCTCGGCGCAGGCTAGAACGAGGCTTGTTTGCTGGCATAAATAAGCGGGAATTTGAAGAACATCTAAATACTCTGCTGCTAATTTTACGTCTTCTTGCCGATGAATGTCACTTAAGACCGGGATTCCGTAGGTCTCCCTCACTTTCTTAAGTATTTTTAAACCATCCTCAAGCCCTGGGCCTCTCCAATTTTTTTCTGTTCCGCGATTATCTTTCTCGTAACTACTTTTAAAGATAAGAGCGACACCCAAACGGTCGGCGATATCGACCAAGGTTTTTGCGACGCCCATTACAAGTTCTTCCGATTCAACAACGCAAGGCCCGGCAATAAGAGCCAACTCATGACCCTTACCAATATTTATTTTTCCACGTTTGCAATCCAATGAAAAATGACGATCTGCTATTTGCACTTAAGGCTCCTTTGTCGATGCTTTTTGAGTAAAACATAATTCTTATATTCACCTATTCTACGACCTGTAATTTTCTCTGCGATATCACTTAACATATTTTTGTAATCGCGTATATCCCAGTCGCTAGTACCCCTTTTAAGGGAAAAATTCCAATCCTGACTCAAGACTCGAGAAACCATAACCGCCGGGTGGGACCCGTTGAAGTATCTTAGTCCGTAAGCAGTCTTATACGCAAAATCCTTAAAAGATTCATCGTATTTATTGCCATGCCACCACCTAAACATATGTTTATTCTTTTCTCCCATTGCGGCTGGGGCTTTAACCCACCCATAATGAAAGATCTGTGCGTTACTGGGGGCCACAAAAGGCTTTCTTCCCTCAATTTTAAACCCTTGGGCATCTCCAACACTTCGGGGGTTCTTTGACCGCTTTACGATCCTTACTTCTTTACGGTACCAGCTTCTCGAAGTTCCGATAATGTTATAGGCTCCATAAAAATGAACGTAGTCAAAAAGTAATCCCTCAACCTCTTCTGAATTTTTGTATTTTTCTAGACTTTGTCGAATTGCGACCAAATCGTTCTCATGGACTACTTCATCAGCTTGAAGGTAAAAACACCACTCACCCTGGCACTGGTCCAGAGCCTCGTTTGTTTTTTCACTGAGTATCAAGCCCCCTTGAGTCTTTGTCTTATCCCAAACAGATTCGAAGATTTTTATTTTGGGATCCCCTATGGATTCTATAATCTGCTTAGTTTTGTCTTCGCTTTGACCTACCCCCACTACATATTCATCGACAAGGGGAAGAATTGAGCGGATTGACTCGACGATAGGGTAGCCCATTATTTCCGCGTTGCGTATAACCGTAAAACCACTGACAAACATAGATCAATTTACCCATGACGATTTAATTCGGTCAATGTATAATGGCCCTATGCGAAGGATTCTATTAGTTATTGAAGATTATAATGAGCTTCTTTTTGTTGAAAAGAATCTTAAGAAAGTGGGATTCGATGTTGAAAGTCTACCCAGTGAAAGTTCATTACCCGAGCGCATGATGGGTTTTTTACCTGACCTTGTTATCGCCACCGGAGATGGAAGTCGTATTAATGGACATAGTGTAAGTAAGAAGGTCAAGCGTAAAGGGGTTGTCTCAAAGCTTCTTCTGCTCTTTCCCAGGCAAAAACTTCTTCAACTCGATATTGCGACCTATGCCGCCGAAGGCGCCATTGAGACACCTATTAATCCACGGACCTTAATGAAGGCTGTTTGCGATTATACTGGAGTTCCGTCTTCTTCTATCCTGGCAAAATTTGAAAAATTTCTGCCGCAAGGGGAGCCAGAGCCTGAAGTCGTAAAGTTTGTCTCTAATAAAGGATATAATCTAAAAGTGGATCCCGCTTATTCTAACGGAGATACCCGCAAGAAACGGTATACGGAGGCTGTCCAACACGTCCCTGAAGCCAAGGCAAAGATCCTAAGCCATCAGAGCGTCGAAGAAGAACGGAGATACCAGAAGAGCATTCCTGAGACTCCTGAAGAAGTCGTCCTAGACGAAAAGCGCGTCGATTTTGTAAAAAAACTCTATAAGGGTTGGAAGCGCAAGGCCTAAGAGCTCTATTTCTTTCGAAAGAGACTTCCCACAACGTCTTTGAGATCTCCCCTAAATATATCGGTGGTCTTCTTTTTTCCGTATTCGAAAGTTCTGAGAAGGCGTTCGGCGTCCACAAATTTAGGATTTAGGGAAAGGGCGTTTTGTAAATTCTTTTTAGCTGGGCCCTCATCTCCAATCATTTTCTGATACATGGCTTTTACAAAATAATAGATGGCATTATGGCGGTCTTCGGGTGGGATTTTATTGAGGATGCCTTCGACTTCGACAAGACGGTCCTCAAGCCTCCCTTCTCCGCTGAGCATTTTTGCCCACGCATAGTGGATCCAAATTTCACTGGTGGGGGGGCGGAGTTCCAAAACCTTTTCAAATTGGATGAGGGCTTTTGCGGCCTGCCCAAGCTTGAGGAGCGTCTTCGCGTCTTCCAGAAGACCCTCGGCTTGCAATATTTTCTCGGCTCTTCCGTGTTCGATTTCTTTCAAATAAGTTGCCCGTTTTTCGTCATTAGAAAGAACGTCGTAGGCTGTCGTCATCCGACTGAAGACATTTTGCGCCAACTCTTTAAGTTTAGGTGAAGCATTGCTTGGGATCTTGTCGGGATGAAAAATTTTTGCCAATTCGTAATACGTCTTTTTAATTTCCAGACTTTTTACCGCACGACTTAAACCGAGAGTCGCAAAGTGATCTTGAGTTTGCATATCTGCCAAAATTTTATTGAGTCGTGCCATCTGTGCAATTTCATCGAGAGGTTTAATTTCTCGTTTCAACTGAATATAGCCCACAGTAATGAGCAGGTGAAAAACTTGGTAGATGACATCCTCCTTAAACTGTCCTTTGGAGAGAGCTTGGGATAGGGTTTCACCCTTGGTGAAATCATTAACCAAATCGGCCACATTCTTTAGGGGAGGAATGTGCCACAACCTTTGATAGTTCTGCGTTGTGGCGCTTCGAACGGGGGGGCTATTGAGCCATTTTAAGTACCGTTGTTTGATCCAGGTTGCGGGAATTTTACTGTAGAGCCAATCGATAAGAAATGGCGTGATCGTTTCGGAGTCGATGCTGACGTTGGCCTCATTGATACTTTCTTCGGAGAAAGAAACAGAATAAGTGACGTCGGCAATGATCTTAGAGAGTCGAATCGCCGCCTGTTCGGCATTGATGGCGCTAATAATGTGAGGGGAGAGAACATTCATATCGACCAACCGTTCACCAATCTTTTTTGGATTTCTTTGTCCGAGGGCCTGATCGATTTGGGCGGCTGTGATATAACCTTTTTCAATAAGAAGTGTCCCAAAATAGGATTCCGGGTTTTGCATTTCAACTTGAACTATTCTTCCTTCTTGAAAAGAAATTTTAGCTTTTTCCTTTTCAGATTGGAATCTCAATACACCGGTGATGAGTGAATTCATGATAGTGCAGCAGAGCCACGGGATATCGTAGGCTTCAATTTCTTTTAAATTATTGATCTCTTGAATTTTTTCAGAGGGGGAGAATTGAGAGGTAAGTAAGTTCTCTAGAGGCATGGCATCCTCATCGAACTTTCCTTGTAGGGCTTTACGAACCATGTCCTGAAGTTCAAGAAGGTGAAAGGGCTTTGAGAAAAATCCTATGGCACCCGTCTGCTGGAGTGCGTCTTTAATAAAACTTTTATCCTTATAGACACCACTGCATAAAATAAGACCTATGTGGTCGCCGAATTCTTTTCTAATATTCTTTGCTAGTTCTACGCCGGGCATCTTGGGAAGCAGGCAATCTATAATCGCAAGATGTCCCCCTTGGATCCTAAATTGATTAAGCACTTCTGCGGGGTTGGGACACACCACCGGTTGAAAACCTAGTTTCTTTATAATCTCTCGTAAAGCATTAGAAATGCTTAAGTCGTCGTCGACGATAAAGACGCGAATACTGGACTTATCCAATTTTTTTCACCCTTGCCCTTACAAACTAGTTTCTCCTTGGGGGCCTCACACTGTCAAGGCTAGGGGCAAGCGAGTGGACGTGTCATGACCATTGAAAAGAGTTTGACTGCTATCGACGTTTAAGCGTAGATTTGATTTCACATTTAAAGAGGATTAATATGGGAGCTAACACAAACGTCGTTACGGATGCCACTTTTGAAGCCGAGGTTTTAAAATCAAAATTGCCTGTTCTTGTAGATTTTTGGGCAGAATGGTGTGCTCCATGTCGTGCCTTGGCCCCCACTCTCGAAGAGGTAGCTGGTGAATTTAAGGACAAGATTAAAGTCGTGAAAATCAATATCGACGAAAATCCAGGGGCACCCTCTCAATTTGGAGTGCGCAGCATTCCCACTTTGATTATTTTTAAAGCCGGGCAACAAGTCGATCAATCTCTGGGGAACATCCCTAAGTCTCAAGTCGTGTCTCTTGTAAATAAAGTTATTGGGTAGTTCGCCGCGCCGTCGGCAGCTTGGGCAATGATCAATGATCCCGCTTCGGTTATCTAAGTAGAGTTAAGTTGTTTGCGAGGACTTCCCGCAAAATCTCTGTATTTCAAATCATCATGCTATTTTGCATTCCGATCAAAAAGTGGTTCGGGTTGCTTAAGTGAGTGAGAAGCTTCTGTTTTGAATCTGGATGGCGTTGGAGAATTGGGGTGATGATGGAGGTGGTTTGGAGTTTGCGCAGAGTGAAGAGATTTGAGGAACGCATGGTTTCTTGGGTAGCCCACTCTTTTTTTGCATAAATGAAGAAGCAGGGGAGCGCGTGGTTTAGGAGCGCTCTATGGGAGTCGGTTTCTGTCGCGGAATCCGGTTTAGAAAAAAGTAAATCGACTGTGAAAAGATCGGCGAAAAAATTTTTTGTTTTTAAACATTTTTTATTTGACAGGTCTAAAAGTAAAAACTGCATTTTTGAGAAAATTTTTAGTATCCTCAGAATTTGGTCTCTTAGAGAGGCTAGTAATGGCTAGAAGAGGGCTTTGGCCAGCCACCTTAGAAGTTCGGCTAATAAAATAAAATCTCTTAATGTCGTTGAAGCTAGAGCCTAAATTCCCGTCTTAAAATGTCGTGATAGTGTGAGTCTCAGATTTTAGAAATCTGACTGATTTTCTGACCACCATAGAAAATCGGTTTACGATGGGGGAATTCGATGACTCATTTATCCAAGCTTAATGACCAAGATCTTGTCGAAAAAATAAAGAGCTTAGCAAAAGAAGAAAGGCGCATTACTCAAGAAGTTTTAGAGCATCTTAGAGAAGTGGAGGCTCGAAGGCTCTATGCCGCTAGAGGGTACGGCTCTCTTTTTGAATTTTGTATAAAAGAGCTGGGGTATTCAGAGGGTTCAGCTCAGCGGAGGATTTCTTCGATGAGATTAATAAAAATTCTTCCTGAAGCCAAAGAGAAGCTTCAAGAAGGAGGAGTTAGTTTGTCGACATTAAGCCAGCTTCAAAGCTTTATCCGTAAGGAAGAAGCCCATAGGGAAGTTAAACTAAGTATTGAGAAAAAAAGAGGGCTATTAGAGCTTATTGAAAACAAGTCCCAAAAGGAGTGTGAGCGGGAATTTGTTAAAATATCACCAGAGGTGGCAAAACTAAAAGAAACTGAGCGTCAGATTTCAGTGAGTCTTACTGAGATTAAATTTATGGCAGGTCCTGATTTAGTAGAAAAACTTAAAACCCTAAAGAACCTGACGAGCCATAAAAATAAGAGCCATTCCACAGCAGAACTCATAGGTATCATGGCTGATATAGCGCTCATAAAGCTTGTTCCAAAAGAAAAGCCCCTTCAGAAAAAAGCTCCACAAAGTAAGGGGGCACGGCAGAGAACAGTAAGCGGTATCTCACACGCAAGTAAGTGTAGCGACATATCGCAAACTAAGGTGCAAAGTAGGGCCCAGAATAATGGAGAGATGATTGCCCCATTAGCAACTAAGCTAAGTCAGCTAGATCCTCCGCTAGCTTTCACCGCCGCAGCGGAAGTGAAAGAACGGTCAACTTCGTTGACCGGTGTTCACTCCTCCGGAAGCCTAAGCGCAAAAGCGTCCTACTCAAGAAGAATCCCAGCAATTCTCAAAAAGCACGTATGGGAGAGGGATCAGGGCGTCTGTCAGTATCAAGACCCTCTGACAAAGAGAAAGTGTGGAAGTAGCTTTAGGCTTCAGTATGAGCATCGGGTTCCTGTGGCACTAGGAGGTGAGGCCACATTAGAGAATATCGAGCTCCTCTGTGCTACGCATAATCAGTGGAGGGCTATTAAAGTCTTTGGTTTGGAGAAGGTGAGAAGGCATTTTGAGCCGTGAGCAACAATAGAAGAACCATGACTGGAGTTTTAGGTACAAAAGTGACTAGCATTGCTGACTCCACTAAGTCATGGGAATAGAGGTCAGTTGGCAAAAGAAAATGTGAAGTCTTTGACCATGTTTTTAAGCCTTGGGCTGATGCCCATAACGTGAAAATCGACAGAGGAGCTTGGTTGTGCCCAGTCCTGCATAGCGATTTAGAGATCAGTGATCACGATGAAAAAATAAAGAGCCCGTATTGGAAATATTATAGCGAATATTATCGGACTAAAATTGTCCCAGGTCTGAAAAAAAAGCATTAAAGTTCCCCTATGAATAAGGGGTAAAAGGAGTCAGCTCTGGTTGTTCGTAGGACCGGAGACCTTTATGGCCATGCAGACGCGTCACGATAGAATCGCAACTTTAAAAAAACAGGAGATCGGGAATAAATGAGGTTGATGAAATTTTCTTTGAGTTTTGCCCTTGTTCTTTTGACTTCATCTCCCTTAATCGCCAGTAACAATGCAAAGAAAAACTCTCAGGATCTGTTTCCATCTTCTTATGAAGACTCCCGGGCTTCGTTTAGAGCGCTCTGCCAAGAGGCTGCGTCTGTGCACCATGGTCGG
>Ga0206996_1012_pt1 | contig 49315 bp, 23 predicted proteins | sample Alteio_BWMinCont_2_FD_153467 | JGI IMG/M metagenome (GOLD analysis project Ga0206996, IMG submission 153467) | Enriched cells from forest soil in Barre Woods Harvard Forest LTER site, Petersham, Massachusetts, United States -... | ecosystem: Environmental > Terrestrial > Soil > Temperate forest >...
CTCGGGTACTGCCACAATCGTAAATTGAAAATTGGGCGTGGTGCCTACCGCACTGGGCGAAGGTGTGACCAGATTGGTGAACGTGTAACCGCTATTGGGCCAGCCGCTCCAATTTCCCGGTCCCGTGGTCAGGAAGGCAGTGGTGGCGAAAACAGGATTGGGAGTAAGGCTGGACGATGCGAAATTTGGCGCCCAGTAAGCCGGAGCGGTAACCAAGTAAGTGTTACCAGTCGTCAAAAGAATAGGCGTTCCGACGCTCACGTAACTTACCGGCACTATCCCGGTATTGTCCGTATACGAGGTCACCGAGCTGATAATATCGCCGGTATCGTAAATCTGGCTGAGAGAGCCCAAGCCTGCATTCGCGTTGAACAGAGTGACATGGGGCGCGTCCCCTCCTCCAAGATCGATGGCCGTGAAGCCGAGTTGAGTGAGGTTGATGTTTTGAGAGACCGTGAACTCAAAACCAGCGAGTCCGTAACCGGCGACGTCGGTCTCTGTTCCGGAACTGGTGTATGCGATGGTATCGGCGGATGACCGGGTGATGGTCGACACACACATCAACAACGCCGCGCTGGCGACAAACGAAATTTTACGAATGGATGATTTCATGGTTGATTTCTCCAGAGAGGTTTATGCAATTAAACGCACTACACCTCATATAACAGTATTAGTCAAGAAATTTGTTATCCTTCCTTAGCAATTTATTTTTGAACTTCCGGTCTACGACAAGACATCCATTATGCTTATGCAAGAACGAAATGTACGTCCCCTTTGTCTAACTCAAATTGAATTTGACCACCGATGTAAAATCGCCTCATTCGCTTTACTGGCGACACATAATGCACAATAATGAACACCTGAATTTTGCCTGCTCCTTTTTTCATGGTAAACTCATTCACTTAAGCATGCGTTTTTTAAAGGATTATTCCAAAGTGTTTGCCTGCTTTATCGCCCTTCTGGGCAGCACTTCTGTCCTCGCCAAGGGCGACGATCCCTCGGTCTTTGGGCAATCGAAGCAAAGCGAGGCGGCACTGATTGGCGTGCTCTATGACCTGAAACAGACTCAGGACCACAAACCGACGAATGTCGACCCGGAAGTCTATTCCACCGTAGTGGACGAATTTTTGTCCAAGGGTTGGGACGAAGGCGTCTTGAACCGTTATTACCGGGTGAGCAGGCCACTGTATACGACTCAGATCTTCATCCCGAACATGGACGCAAACGAGGCACCCAAGGCTTTCGGAGCGGAAAAGACGGTACAGCCTTCGCGCTGGGTCATTCACTACAAGGGGCAGGTTTCGCCCCCGGAATCGGGAACTTACCGCTTCTGGGGAATCGCCGACGACGTCATGGCCGTGGCCGTGAATGGCAAGACGGTTTTGGTGGGCAATCGGCGCGATACGCGACTGCCCCTGACCAATTGGCAGGCATCGGAGCGTGACGGCGCTCACGCCGGGGACGGCGACCTGCGACCCGGCGATTGGATGCCCCTGAAGGCGACCGATATCATCGATCTGGACGTGATCATCGGGGAGAGACCGGGAGGTATCTTCAACGCCTTCCTCATGGTCGAGAAGCAGGGGGCAAGCTACAACACCGATCGCCGCGGCCATCTGATCCTGCCCATTTTCCAGATCGCCCCCTATAATACTCCCCCAACGAGGGATGCCGAATTTGCCACCGGGTTTCCCATCTGGAAGAGCTATCAATAAATACACGTTCAAGGGACGAGAGCTCGTGTGTGCACTTTTATGCAACATCAGGATTGTACATTCTCCACCCATATTTTAGCGTTGCGCAATGGCCTTGTTCCAATTGCCGCCTAGGATGATCTGGTTGCTCTTTGCGAGCGCCTTTTCCCTGTCCGTTTTGGGAATGGTCCCGGTCCACGCCCAATCCAAAGTGACGGTCGCGAAGGATGGAGATCGCTTTCAATTGATGGTCAACGGCCAGCCTTTTGTCATCCACGGGGTTGGCGGTACGCATGAACTCAAGGCCCTCCACGACCTCGGGGGCAATTCGATCCGTACGTGGGGGGTTGAAAGCCTGACCGAGCCGGTGGACGGCAAGCCACTTCTGGACCGCGCCCAGGAACTCGGGTTGATGGTGACCGCAGGGATTTGGATCCAACAACAGCGACTCGGGTTCGACTACGATGACCCCAAGGCAGTTCAAGCCCAGCGTGACGCCGTACGCAAGGCAGTCCAGACTTACAAAAACCATCCCGCACTTCTCATTTGGGGACTCGGCAACGAAATGGAAGGCCCCATTTCCGACGGAAGCGATGTGCGGGTCTGGAAAGAGTTGAATGTGCTCGCGGGCATCATCAAGGAAGTGGACCCGAACCATCCCGTCATGACGGTCATCGCCGGAACGGGCGGAGTGAGAATCAAGAACCTCCTGGCCTACTGCCCCAAGATCGACATCCTTGGCGTAAATGCGTACGGCAGCGGCGCCGGCGCGGGAAAGTCGGTTGCGCAGCAGGGCTGGGACCGTCCCTTTATCCTGACCGAGTTTGGCCCGAGCGGCCAATGGGAGGTCCCCAAGACCGCGTGGGGCGCCCCGATCGAGCCGACCGCGAATGCAAAAGCGGCATGTTACTTCGCGACCCAGCAACTGGTCATGGATGACAGTAAAAATATCTGCCTGGGCACCTATGCATTTCTGTGGGGCCACAAGCAGGAGGCGACTTCGACTTGGTACGGGATGTTTCTTGCCTCTGGCGAGCGGTTGCCGCAGACCGACGCGATGAGTCTGGCGTGGACGGGCCACTGGCCGGATACCCGATGCCCGAAGCTCGCCTCACTTTCGACAAGCGTCACAGAAAAAACGGTAGCGCCAGGAACCGCCTCAACAGCGACCGCCGTGGCTACGGATCCCGGCGGCCATCCCCTCCAATATGAATGGGCCGTCACGGAGGAGATCAAAGTCGCCGGCGTCGGGGGTGATGCCGAGGCCTTGTCGGCTTCTCATCCCGAATGCCTGAGCGGCCAACCGGGACCGTCGCTCACCTTCACCGCGCCCTCTACGCCGGGGGCCTACCGTCTCTTTCTTACCATTCGCAATGACCAAGGTTGCGCCACGACAGCGAACGTGCCTTTTCAGGTCAAATAATTCGCTCCCAAGGCCCCCACGATCAGCGGGCTATCAGGTGTATTAAGAGCGCGGAGCAGGCTGGCACTTTGATCTGCACGGGGCTACCCGGCTTGACCGGCAGGTCGGTCCATTTTCCCTGCCACGATCCGTCATTGTGAATCGTTTCGCCTCCAAGGGTCACACCTTCCTTGGCGGCGTCATCACCTTGGGGCGACGCCAAGACCATCGTCTGCGCGCTCGTGTAAGAGGCCGAACCGGTCTGGATCGTCACGCTCGCATCGCGGGCAGTTGCGTCGTGCTCTTTGTTGATGAGGGTCACGTAAAGGCTCTGGTCCGTTCCGAGAACCGCGTAGGCGGCAAGGTTAAGATCCGCGGCTGAAGTCTCGGCCGTGACGGTTGCCGGCACCAATCGCCCATGCGAACCCAGGGTGAAGAGTTTAATTCCATAGGCCAACGGATGGGCGAAATAGCCATCGGGCGCTGAAGTGAACGAAGCATACCGGCAAGGCCGCAAGACCGGTCCGGCGGCAACCTCATCTCCGGTATGAAAGTTAATTCCTTGCGACCCATGCTCTGCCCACCAGTAGAGATAATCGAGTCCCCAGAGCGCGGAAGCGAAGGTATCGCTCACATCGACCGCGCCTCCGTTGTAGAAATTATTCGCTTCATCAAAACGATACGGAACGCTTGCAGCCTGAAGCGGTGGCACAAATTTATCGCAATATCTCTGGTAGGTCTGGTACCAGGCGGGCGAGAGAAGTTGATCGCGTCCGTAAGCGGGATCCTTGATTTTTCCGCCGGGACCACCCGGGTATTCGTGCTGCGTGACGTAGAGAATTTTTCCGGACGAAGCGTAGTCCCGCGCAAAATCCTGCGCCCACGAACGCGCATTGGAAGTCAGACTCGGGCCACAGAATTTCGCGTTCGGCACGACCTGATTGATCGCGTCATAAATCGGTTGCCAGATCTTGAGATACCCTGAATAGCTGTGGACGTACAAGTCAGGCTCGTTGCCGATACAAAAGCACGCGAGATTGTCCGCGTAATGGTCCGCGATATATTTGGCTTGGGCTGCTGACGTTGCGGCATCCCCATTTTTGAGACGGAAGCTATAGATCACCCTGAGGCCGGCTGCCTTGGCAAACCCGAAGAGCTGATCGATATCCGCCTGCGTGGGCACTGCAACTTTCGAGCTGTCGACCATGTTGCCGCCAATGCGTAGGTTTTTGAGACCCAACGTCTGAAACATTTTCGTGAGAGGCGCATTGTCCGGACGAAAATAATATTTTCCCTCTGCGTCAGGCAGTTCCCTTTCTGTCTCGTAACTAAGTCCGGCATAATCATCCGCAAGGGGAGCAGAGGGATGTGAAGGGTCGATGATGACGGTCGCGCTGGCTTCTGCCGCAACCAAGGAGAGAGTCATTGCCGTGAAAAGACACCCGACAACAAGAAAATCGTGCAAAGGTAGAAACTGCGGCAGGCCGCCCCGGCGGAGGAGTATCGCTTGGAGAGCAGATTGCGCCATTTCAATGCACTTTAATGCACTATTATGAATATCAAAAGCTAAATCAACGGCCACCATGGTGCGCCATCCGCTACCAGATGGATCAATCTTCATGAAAATGCGTGAAAAGAAAATAACGATTGTGTGCATAAAATTGCAGTTTATTGTTTGACAAAAAGTTGTCATCGCGCAAAATGAAATTATGACAGATACGGCTTCTCTCGAATCCGACTCGCTCTTTGAGCCCTATTTTGTTAAACGATGAATAAGGTTTAAATGTTTTTGACTAAACCCTCCGCGCGTCTTCTCCTCCCGGTCTAACTGCAACCAACATGAATGCCTCTCACCCGAGATTCCGGTGTTCAACACGAGCGTTCAGCCTCGTTGAGTTAATGGTCTCCATCACTGTTCTCCTGTTGGCTCTTTCGTGCATCACGCAACTGTTCAATAGTGCGGTGATTGCCACCGGCGGAGGATATAAGCGGATGGAAGCCGACACCCAGGCGCGCATGGTCCTTGATCGCATCGCCTACGATGTCTCAAGAATGGTCAAGCGTAGTGATGTCGATTACTACTTCCAGAAGAACCTGAATAGCGGCACAACTCCGGGTAACGACCAGATGGCCTTTTACAGTGAATCGAGTGGTTACTATCCGTCCGGGGTGACCTCCAGTTCCTCGGTGAGCAACCAGTCGTTGGTCGGGTACCGGATTAACAGCAACAACCAACTGGAGCGGCTCAGCAAGGCGCTGGTCTGGAACGGCGTTACCGCCAGCGATTCTCCGATGGTGTTCCTGCCGCAAACCCTGCTCGGGACCTGGCCCGGTATTGCCCCCACGGGGAGTACCAGTTCCGATTCAAGCTACCAGGTCATTGGCGACCAGATCTTCCGTCTCGAATTCTGCTACCTTGTGCAAAACAGCTCGAACAATGCCCAGTTTTCGGACAAACCGTATCTGAGTCCGGATACCGGGGTGAAAGGGATGCAGGATGTCGTGGCACTCGTCGTGGACATCGCGGTACTCGACTCGAAGAGTCGTGCCAGCTTGAGTTCCACTGCGCTGCAAACCGCCGCGGCCAATTTGCCCGATGTGTCGGGGACCTCAATCGCCAACAGTGCGCTGCCGGCCACGACCTGGAAGACGCAAATTCTCAGTAATAGTCTGGGCCTGCCCGCCGTGGCGGCCTCACGCGTGCGGGTCTACCAACGGTACTGCTACCTGACTCCCGTGCCGTAAAGACGGACAACAGCCACTATGCGCGGCGCTCCATTTTCACGCCAAGCCGCCCGCCGGGGCGATGGCTCCGCCTTGCTCATCGTCCTCTTTTTCATGGTGCTGCTGACGGCCCTGACGATTGCATTTCTATCGCGCTCCATGACGGCGCGCTCGGTTTCCAGCAGCAGCGCGGGCGAAGCCAGGGCGGGATTGCTGGCCGACAGCGCGTGCGAAATAATCGTCGGCGATCTTCGGCAGGAAATCATCGCGGGTTCGACCAATATTTCGAGCAACCCCAGCTATCCGGTTTATATCCCGGTCTCGAACCTGACGATGGTTCCTTTTCGCTGCGGGGTGCCGACCGGCACTTTCACCGCCGCGGCTCCGGACATCCCCAATCTTGTCAAGCGCAGCGTCCGGCCGAGCAACACAAGCGGAGCGTCCCCGTATGTCCCCTTCACCTCGACCTATTCCGGTACCAGCACGCCGATCAATCGCGCCGCGGATGACACGGTGAACCCTTCCAAGGTCAGCACGACCACGGCTTCGCTCAACGGGCGCTCGATTTCGCTGGCGCGATGGAACAGCCATTTTCTGATCCCACGCGCCAGCCCCGATGCCAGCGCAACCGCGACCCCGAAGTCTGTGGCCAGCACGCCGGCCAGCACTTTTGTCGCGCCGGACTGGGTCATTGTCACGCGCTCGGGAGCCAATTCAGTCACGTGGAGTACCGCGCTGAGCAATTCGTTGCCGACAAACTCCAGCTACGCGGTCGGGCGATACGCGTACGCGATTTACAACGAGGGCGGCTTGCTCGACGTCAATGCCGCCGGATATCCCAACAATCTGACCACGACGCAGAGCAGCAAGAAGGGCTCGCTCGCCCTTGCCGACCTGACCCAATTGCCGATTTCGGCATCCAACGTTGCGGCAGCCTTGTCCGCCGCGCAGGTCAACAACCTGGTTGGCTGGCGTAACTATGCCTCGGCCGGATTGACCAGCAGCACCGGTTCCTTTGGCGCCGTTTCCTTCACCGGCACCACGACGGCTTCCAATTGGCTGTCCAATTTCGCCACCAATAATCCCTCCAGCTTTCTCACGATCGTTACGCCGAGCGGCGTCACCACGCCGCCAACCGACCAGGCTTTTCTCAGCCGGCAGCAATTGATCAACCTGACCCAGTCGCTCAGCATCAGTCAGGACGCGTTGCAATATCTCGGCACCTTCGAACGTGCCCTCGAACAACCGTCGTTCGCACCCGATTCGAAACGTCCCCGGATCATCGGCTCATCCGCTCCGCCGCCTGCCGACGGCACGACAACCAACCCCACGCCCAATGCCGATTCCTACCAAGGCAATAACGACGGCTGGGGTGGTGACGACGCCATCAATCCCTCGTTCCTTTCCATACGGGCCACCTCGGTTTTCACGCGCTGGAACGGCACCACTGCGGTGGTCGGCGAGCCGCTGGTGAAAACAAAATTCGCGCTGACCCATCTCGCCCTGATCGCTTACAACGCCACCACCGCCACGATCAAGGCTGCGTCATCTACCTCTTCCGATCCCGACCCAGCTCTTGATCGCTTCGGCTTGACCCGGACCAGCACCTCGTCGCCGTGGATCTATAATCATGGCCAAGGCTCGATTATGACGCTGAGCCAGGTCGCGGCTGCCGGACGCGAGCCGGACATCGCCGAGTTGCTCAAGGCCGCGATCACGGTCGGCTCGCTGGCCAAGGGCGGCCCGAATCTTCATCCCAACGGCGCCAGCCTCTATCAATACACGGTCGATACGGCGGTCGATTATCAAGTGCTCCAGATCATGGCGAACCTCATCGATCAACAGGATGCCGACAGTTATCCGACGCAAATCCAGATGGGGACCAACGCCGGTCAAATCTTCACGGGCGATGAGGACCTTCCTTACTTCTACCGGTACCATCTTTTCTCGGTGGTCACCCAATTGCCCAGCCCTCTTCTGGCCACTGGAGATGCAGTTACCTTCGCGGCCCCGTCTACAGGTACCACGACGGTCACGACACCGGGCAATTCCACTCCCTACACGCTGACCGTGTCCGGCACTTCAACCGCCACCGGCAACCATATTAAACTGGGAACACTCACTTCTTCGGGTACCGCAGTCTACATGTACATTCCCGACATCTGGAATCCGCACGATCCGAACAATCACATTACCAGCACGACGAACCGTCCCGCACTCTACCGGCTCGTGGCCTCGACGGACGATCCGTTGGCCGCAACTCCGGCCTGGAGTATGGCCGCAATGTCCCAGCCGTCGATTTCCACGGCCGTCCTGGACCAGGCCCATTTCCCCACTTCCGCGTCAGGCACCCTGACGGCCACGACTTCCACGCTCCAATTCAGCGATGATACCGGACTGGCCTTTCGCGAGCCTACCCTGCTCTGGCGCTCCAATGCGCCCACCGGAGTCAATCTCACCGCCATCGGATCGGCGGTCGGACCGGTGACTGACATCAATACCAGTCAAAAATATTATGGCATTATCGGAGGCACGGCACCGATCTCCACCCAGGCCACTTTTGCGTCGACTACCTCCCAAGCCACTGACGGCACCTATGTTATTCAGGGCACCTCGATCACCAGCTCGGCAAACCTTCCTCCGGGCGCATACCAGCAAATCACCTTCACGCTTCAGTACCAGGACGCCTATGGCAACTGGATCCCCTACGATGTCAAATATCCCGATCTGCACGGGATGAATCCGCCCACCCTGATCGTCAACACGGCCGATTTTACTACAAATACCTCGTGGGAAAATCCGCTGCTCAACAATCAATTTTCCGACACGGCTTCCGGCTTCGATCCCCGGAGCGGGCGTTTCGGTGTCGGAACGGAAAGCTCGCTTGGAAACATGGCGGCTTCTTCTGTCTACCTTCTTGAACCCAGTGCCAGCGGCTGGATGGCAACCAATAACTCCACCAATAACGGCCACATGGAGACGGACACCTTTACCGTCCTGGAAACCAATCGTCCGAGAGCGGACGCTGGCAACAAGGTGAATTATTCCAATCCAGGCATGACGAGCGACCCGGGTCAGAACGTCCAGATGCGTTGGTTTTCCGGCACCGGGTTTTCCGCTTCCAATGGGGGCCAGTACGACAGCACCACGCCGAGTGAGTTTGACGGCATGCTGAGCCAGAACAACCCGAACGTTTCCTTGTTAGCGCGAGACGGCGCGACCCTCGTGCATCTTTATTACGAAGACGCAGACGGCGTGGCCCGGCGGGCCATGGGCGCCTATGCCACGATGGTGAGCTCGGCAACGCCCATGACCGTCAGCGATAAAGTAAGCGATAGCGTCAACACGGACAAAGTCGGCCTGCCCATGGTCACCGCCAATACCTTTTCCAGCGATAACGGCATCGGGTCCTATGTGGCCGCCGCCGGTTATCAGGTCCAGAGCCGTCCGCTCGTCCTGAACCGGCCCTTCCGCAACGTGGCGGAAATGAGCTACGCGTTTCGAGGGACGCCGTGGAAGAACATCGATTTCTTCACGCCAGAGAGCGGCGATTCCGTGATGCTCGACACCTTCTGCATCAACGAACCTCCGGCCAGCGCGATGGTCGCGGGCAAGGTCGATCTCAACACTCGGCAGGCTCCTGTCCTGAAAACCATCGTCAGTGGCGCCTACTATGATGAAACTGCGAATGCTTATTCCGACGCGGGATCGGCAGGGCCGTCCTACACCCTCTCTCCGATCACGGCAACCGAGGCCGGAAAAGTAGCCGCGAAACTCGTCGGGATAACCACCGATACCACGGACGGCTGGCGCGGTCCTCTGCCGAATATCAGCAGTCTCGTGGGTCGTTACGTGGCCAGTCCAGGCACTATTGGCGCCAATACCGATCTTTATAGCTTCACCGAAACGGTGACCGGTTCGACCTCGGTGTATGCGGGCCTGAGTGCCGCCCTCGATTCGACGGTCTTGACCTCCGGAATCTCCAATTCAGGCAACAAAATCCAGCGCTTCCGGGAGGCGGCGATCCGTCCGCTGGCCGATGCCGGCCAGGTCCGCGTCTGGAACCTGCTCATCGACGTGGTGGTGCAGACCGGCCGCTATCCCACGACGGCCACCGGCCTCGACCAGTTCGCTGTCGACGGAGAAAAACGGATCTGGTTGCACGTGGCGATTGATCGACTCACAGGGACAGTCCTGGACAAACAAGTGGAGGTGGTGGCGCAATGAAAACGATCGACAACTTTCAGCGGCTCTTCTTTTTCTCCGTGGCAGCGGTTTTGACTTTCACCTCAACCGCTCACGCACAAAACGAAATCCCGGACGGCCCCCTGCTGCGTCCGGCTCCGGAATTTTCGCAATGGACCATCACCCTTTCCTATCCCGACGAGCGGGGAAAAAAAGCGGACGACAAGCCTCCAATCCCCGGACTCGAGAACCGCGTCCATCAGATTGTGACGACCAAGACCAAAAATATCGTGCATGAGGAAACCATCGATGGCAAAGGAGTCAAATCGGAAAAATGGTACGTGGGCTCCACGCAATATCGCAAGGACCCGGGCGCCACCGTGTGGTATGAAAACTCGGCGGGGACCATGGGGAAAACGCAACAGGACTTTCACTATACTCCTCTCCCTCCCAGTGGATTTCGGGACTTGGATTGGATCAATGCGGATGCCTATGCCGGCACGATCGCCTACGGCAAGGGGAAATGTTTGGTCTTCATTCCGGGCGGCGGCTCGGCGACAAATGCGGCGGTCGTGACGACGTTGCCGACGGTCGCGCTGATCGATTCGGAAACACGTTTACCAGTTGAAGTTCACAACGGTGGCATCATCCGGGTCTTCCAGTTCGCGGACCAGGCCCCGGCCATGCAAACGCTACCGCCCGACCTCGCCGAAGAGATCAAGAAGGGCGACGAAGGCCGCGCGCGCCTGGATCAGCGGCCACCTCGACCCTATTAGAAATGACCTGCTCCGACTTGCTGGTCGTGATTTTCAATTACGGTCCAGGGCGAGAATACTTTCCACGGAACCCTGGGCGTTCGTATAGGCTGCCTGCGCGGGCCAAGTCACCAGTATTCGCACCATCGTTTCCTGCTTGGTGGTGGTTGGCGCAACGGTCCAGACATTGAGTTGGTAGCGGGCCTTGGCCGCGGTGGTTGGCTGCCCATCTTCCCCCAAATAGGATGTCGTGGGAGTGGCGCTATTGGACGTCCCTGTGGCGGGCAAAGCTATGCCATAGATCAGCGATTGCGTTGCCGCACCCTTGGGCGCGGGATTGGGAGCGGACTGCAAATCCGATACCACCGCGGAAATAATGTTGGGCACCACGGTCTGTTCCGTCGAGGTATGCGTGACGTTGACGCCGACCGCCAGGAGACCAAAAAGCGCGACCAAGCAAATCACCACGACGGCCAGTGCGATCGCGACCTCAACGAGCGAAAACCCGGCGGTATGGCGCGTATTTTTTTTCATGGGCGATAAACGGTGACGTGCCCTCCGATCCCCGCGACCTGGATGGCCACGACGTTTTTACTCGAAGCTGTCGCAACATTGCCGTGGGCAGGACGCAGGCCAACCTCAATCACCTGTGTCGGAGTATCAGCGATCCGGGTGGCGTCTCCCTGCGGGTTGAACTGGATGATATTATAAAACTTATATTGAGAGCCCGAAAGTGGATAGGTGAAATAGATGTTGTTGGAAAAACTCGAGCTGCCGATCTGATAGGTATTGGCTGGAACACTGGGCCGCGTGACCGCGGCGGCGCTCAAGATGTCGAGGTGCAGGCTGGGCAATTTCATCAGCTTATTGACCTGGGTGAGGCTGGCCGACGGAAGCACCGTCGGAGGATTTGAATTCGTAAAAAGTTGTGTGCCGTCGCTGGACGAGACGACGGAAATCACCGCTTGCCCGACTCCGGCTGTCCCAATCGAATTGGGATTTTCCTCAAAAAAGCCGACCCATACATAAGTGTTGTCGGCCATGGCGAGCGTGCGCGCTTGTTCCAGGACGCCTTGAATGTCGTCTGAAGATTTTGTGATGTCCTGCGAACCTTTGATCGCAGGCACGGCAAGGACGAGGATTGCGACCATGATCGACATGATGCCCATGACGACCAGAAGTTCGATCAAGGTGAATCCGTGGCGCGACTTCGCATGAGACAGGCGCATGCGGCGTTTCAGCGTTGGCAGGCTGACAGTCGCTAAAGCGCGGGGCAAAGCATCGCAAAGCGGGGGCATGGGATTTGTGACAGGTGGTGGTGCAACCCACCTAGTTATGCAACTTTATGCACAATGACATTGCTAGCATTGCCGGTCAAGAAAAACTTCGACATCTTCCGGCTGTAATTAGGATGCATCAATGCACGCCTAGCTGCCTAACGCCCTCCCATTCGCCAGAACAAAGCAGTAAAATATCGAAGGTAAATCGCAATTACCCATAAAATCATTATTGGCTTTACGAAATTCGTCATTTATGCACACTTATGAACATCACGATTTAACCCCGTCGCGCGACATCGCGGACGCATCGCCAAAATAATGAGTTTTTCCACCGATTTTGTATGGGGAGCCGCTGCCGCCGCTTATCAAATTGAAGGGGCATGGAACGAGGACGAGAAGGGACCGTCCGTGTGGGACATGCTGGTGCGCGAGCCGGGGAAAATCTGGGAGAGCGACACCGGCGATGTGGCTTGCGATCATTACCATCGCTACCGCGAAGACGTCGCCATGATGGGCCAACTTGGATTGAAGGCCTACCGTCTTTCGATTTCATGGCCTCGAGTGCTGCCCAATGGAACCGATGCGGTGAACAAGGCCGGACTCGATTTCTACGACAGGCTCATTGATGAACTCTTGGGACAAAATATCGATCCCTGGGTCACGCTTTTTCATTGGGATTACCCGTACCAGCTATTTCTGCGCGGCGGCTGGCTCAATCCTGAAAGCCCCAAATGGTTCGCAGACTATACCCGGTTGATTGTTGATCGTCTTTCCGATCGTGTCACCCACTGGATAACCCTCAACGAACCGCAGTGTTTCATCGGCATGGGTCACTTGTCGGGAGAACACGCCCCCGGGCTGAAGCTGGGGATGCGCGAGGTACTGCTGGCCGGTCATCATAGTCTAATGGCCCACGGCCTTTCGGTCGAAGTCATCCGTTCTCGCGCGAAACGAAAAGCGCTGATCGGCTGGGCACCCGTGAGTATCAGCTTTTATCCCAAGACCGATTCCCCCGCTGACATTGCCGCGGCGCGTCAACGCGCGACCAAGGTCATTGGCAACAATATGTGGAGCAACACATGGTGGGCCGACCCACCGCTGCTGGGTCATTACCCGGAAGAAGGCCTGCGCGTCTATGGCAAGGCCGTGCCGAAGCTCAAGGCGGACGAGATGAAGATCATTCATCAGCCGATCGATTTCTACGGTTGCAACATCTACTCCGGTGCGGCAGTTGAGGCCGATGAACAGGGCAATCCCCGCGAACTAGGCTTCCCGACTGGGCATCCCCACACCCAATTCTTCTGGAAAGTGGCGCCTGAGGCCGTCTACTGGGTGCCCAAATTTCTGGCCGAGCGATACAAGCTTCCGATCATCATCACAGAAAATGGACTCTCGAGCCACGACTGGGTCAGCGTCGACGGCCATGTGCACGACCACGCACGCATCGACTTTCTCACGCGCTACCTGAGGCAGATCGAACGTGCCATTAAGGACGGTGTCGACATCCGCGGTTATTTCCATTGGTCGATCATGGACAATTTCGAGTGGGCGGAGGGCTACAAACACCGCTTCGGTCTCGTCCATGTCGACTACCAGACGCAACGACGAACCCTCAAGGATTCGGCCTTGTGGTATCGCGACGTCATCTCCACCAACGGCGCCAGCCTGCACAAGCTTACGCCAGCCCCGCCGCGCGTGTCGGTTTTGTCCGGCAATCTCGTCGCCAAGTAATTCACGTTGAAGCTACCTCCTGTAATATACTTATGCGTCTGGCCGCCCTCACGTTACTGGCTTTTCTGACTCTGTCTTCGGTCCGTGCCGAGGAATGGACAACCACGGACGGAAAAACCTACCGGGACGTGAAAGTCGTCAAAATCGAGGACGATGCGGTGACCATCTTGGACCAGGATGGCGGCGCTTTGGTTCCGATCGCGGTGCTTGCTCCCGATCTCCAGCAACGTTTTCATTACGATCCCGCGAAGGCGGCGATAGCAGCGGCAAAACGCCAGCAGGACGAACAAACCAGTCAACAAGCCGTGGCCGATGCCAAGAAGGCCGAGCAGACCGAAGCGCAAAAAACGATTCCACCGGTGGTCGCGGGGGCTTCCGTCGCGGCAGTCGTCCCGGCGTCACCTCAGCCTGTAACCGCGCCATCTGCAGTGGCACCGGTCATTGCGGAATCCACAACGCCGTCGGCTCCAACATCCACGCCTCCCAGTTCACAATTCGCCGTAAACCCGGGCACCCCGGCCGCACCGGGAAACGCCCATGCCACTGTCAACGCGAATTGGAAGCTCGTCTGGTCGGATGAGTTTGATGGCACGAGCATCGATTCGTCCAAATGGGGATTCGAAGTGAACGGTGATGGTGGAGGCAATAACGAACTGCAGTATTACACCGATCGACCGGAGAACGCAAAAGTGGAGGATGGTCACCTGGTCATCACCGCGATCAAGGAGAACTACAAAGGGCCGGACGGCAAGTCTCGTCATTACACGTCGGCCCGCATGACGACGAAGGGCAAGTTCTCTTGGAAATACGGCCGTTTTGAAGCTCGAATCAAAATGCCCAAAGGCAAAGGCATGTGGCCCGCGTTCTGGATGATGCCACAGGACAGCGTTTACGGTGGATGGGCCCGGAGCGGCGAACTCGACATCGTGGAGGTCATCGGCCACCAACCCAATCTCGCCTATGGCACCATCCACTATGGCGACAGCTGGCCTCACAACACTCACACGGGGGATAAATTCGCGCTGCAGAGCGGTGATTTCAGCGATGATTTTCACGTCTTTGCGGTCGAATGGGAAGAAGGCGAGATTCGCTGGTACATCGACGGTCAGCTCTACCAAACCCAGACCAAGTGGTACACCAACGGCGGAAAATTCCCCGCACCGTTCGACCAAAATTTTTTCATTATCCTCAATGTCGCAGTCGGCGGCGCGTGGCCGGGCCCACCTTCTCCCGAGACAACCTTCCCCCAAACGATGGAGGTCGACTACGTCCGCGTCTATCAGCCCGCGCCCTGAACAACCGCATTCGAATTATCATGAACAACCCAACTCATCCCTCGCTCACCCGATCCGGCTTGTCCTTGCTGGTCGCGATCGGTCTCTCAACCCATTTAGCACTCGCCCAGGACGCGCCGGCCATCCGGGTGGTTAACTGCGATCAAAAAGTCCAAAGCCACAAGCGCGGAGTGGGCGAGAATCACCTCTCGGCGGAGGACTTCCGCGCCCTCGCCCCCGGAGTCTCATGGTACTACAACTGGCACTTCAAAACGGACGATACCCCGCCCTCGGATGCTCCGATGGAGTTTATTCCGATGGCGTGGGGTGACCGCGAGGAGTCGCTGACCGGTCTACAGGCCTACCTTCAATCCGCGACCAAGAAACCCCGCGTGGTACTGGCCATCAACGAACCAAATCTGAAAGGCCAGGCGTTTATCACGCCGGAAAAGACCGCGATCCTCTACAAAAAAATCCAGGCCATCGCCGATCAATACCAACTCCAGGCGGTGGGGCCAAACATGTCACTGGGCTCGGGAACCAACGACAGCATCAAGGCGATGGACCCGATCGAGAACAAGGAAATCACCTACACGTTCATGGTGCCATTCCTGAAAGCCTTCTTCTTCTATCTGCAGGATACGAAGGTTCCCGCTCTTTCGGTCCATACCTATGGCTCGATTGGCGAACTGAAATGGGCCGTCGATTTGTTGCACAAGCAGTTCAACTGCCCGATCTGGGTGACCGAGTTTGCGGAATGGAAAGCGGGCAGCCCCAACGATGCCCGTGATTTTCTCATCCAAGCCACCGATTTCCTGGAGCGGACACCCTATGTCCAAGGTTACGCGTGGTTCAAGGAACGCGCCGACAATAATCCGAAAATCAGCCTGCTCGAAAAAGAGCCCGGCAAGCTGTCCGAACTCGGCGAAGCCTATGTGAATCTTCCGACGCATGATGCAGACGTCTACTATCGCATCCCGGGAAAACTTCCGGCGGGCAATTATACCGTGATCGATCAGGCGGACGTCATGGCCAACTCCCATAACAATCTTATGGTCAGCTCCAGCGCGGCGGGCGCTACCGCCGACTACAATCTGCAAGTCGATAGTGCCGGAGCCTACAAATTGGCCCTGACAGTTTTCGGCACGGGAAAGGTCGAGATTCTGGAGAAGGACCAAGTCTTGGGTTCGATCGACTCGACGGGCAGCGAAGTCCAGACTGTGGCAACGACGGTCACGCTGCCGGACGGCCCCCAGACTCTGCGCCTTCGCTTCAGCGCCAACGGCCTGATCGTGAGTGCCCTCGATTTCACGAAACCCTAAAAATTTGAGGCGTCGTTTTCATGAAGCCTGACCTTCCCTTTGTTTTCGCGGTTCTCGTCACAAGCTCTGCGTTGTTCATCTCACCGATCCAAGCTGACGATGCGGCGGCGACGACGAATCCACCGGGCGCACCGGCGCCTGCGACGGATCCCCAGCCGGTACCGGTCGGAAAAGGCTCCTATGCCGCTTCTCCTCCGAATCCAGACAAACATGTGCAAGCCATGCTGGACAAGGCCCTCTATATCGATCCGTCCCAGGCTGGCAAACCGATCCCCACGAATCACTGGTGGAGTTACCTGATCAACGCGCCGACCTCGAAATCGCACGGGAAGTTGTGGCCTTATCCACTGACCGTCCAGTTGGACGCAGCAGGCACGACGGTTTTCTATCCGACGGAATGGAACACCAGAGGGAACGACATGGAGACGGGACCGGGCATCTCCATCACGGGCGACGGTTTCACCCCACAAGATGCGTGCGCCCTGAATTGGAGCGATTGGTCCCTCGCGATCCGGTATCGCCAGGATGATGACCACCTCATGGACATTACGCTGGGACGCGGCATGCCCTACGCCTGGTTCGAATTCAAGGGCGTGCAACCCCGTATCGGACTGGATGCCGGAGCCACGCTGGAAGACGCGAAAGGCCAGCCGCTGCAACTCCCTGCGGCGACCAATCGCATCATCGTCAACCAAGGCAATCGTCTCTTCGCCGTTTTCGCGCCCGACGGTTCCACCTTCGCCGGGGACACCACCCATCTCACGGTCACCGGGGCGCAAGGTTCCGTTCCGTTTCTTGTCGTGGCGGCATTGCCGGCACTCGCGCAAATGGATCTTCTTACCTCCTCCGCTTATGCGATCCCGCGCAAGACGATCTTCGATTCAACTTACGATCCCGTGAAAGGCGAAGTTCAGACCACATGGAAAATTGAAACGACCGCGCTGCAAGGAACCAACAAGGACGTCATTCAAGGTTGGCTGCCGCATCATTATCGCACCACGCGCCAGGACTTGAAATTCACCCCCCTCGAATACGCGACCGTTCGCGGAAAACTGCGCTGCACCGTCGGACAGGAATTCACCATCGCGTGGCCGTTCAACGGCATTCCGCCGATGCTTCCGGCCCCGACGGAAATCGCGGGCCAAGCTCATCCGTTTCAGAAAGACCGCATGAAGGGCTACCTCGATGGCTACATTCAGGCGCACACAACCAAAGTCGGCAAGGAACGCTATGGCAAGGACACCTACTGGGGCGGCAAGGACCTGACCCAATATGGTCTCTATGGCGACATGGCGTATGAGCTGGGCATGGATGACGACGCCAAGGTTCTCAGCGACACATTACGCGATGCCCTTACCGACTGGTTCACCTATACACCCGGCGAGACGAGCCAATATTTCGCCCGGTATGATCGCTGGAAAGCCATGGTCGGCTTCAAGGGTAGCTACGGCTCGGAGGAGTTCGTGGATAATCATTTCCATTACGGCTACTTCACCATGGCCACGGCACTGCTGGGCATGCACGACCCGCAATTTTTGCAGGACTACGGGCCGATGGCCAAACTCGTGGCCAAACAATATGCGAATTGGGACCGCAACGATCCGAACTTCCCCTACTTCCGCACGTTCGATGTCTGGGCGGGCCGTTCGTATGCCAGCGCGAGCAGTTCTCCCAACGGCGGCAACCAGGAGTCGAGCTCGGAGGCGATGCAGTCGTGGAGCGGACTGTTTCTTCTTGGCGTCATGTTGCAGGACAAAGACATGACCGCCGCCGGGGCCATGGGCTGGTCCATCGAAGAGACCGCGACCGAGGAATACTGGTTTGACTATTACGGATGGAAAGATGGCCCCGCATCGGCCAATTTTCCTCCGGCCTTTCAACACGCCATCTCGGGCAACGCATACGATGGCGGCTACAACTACGGCACATTCTTCGGCGGACAGCCCCATTTCATTTACGGCATCCAATGGCTCCCGCTGCAACCCGGGCTCTATTATCTCGGGCGCGATCCGAAATTCTCACAACACCTACTGGACAGCATGATGCAGGACGAGCAAACCAAGAATCCCGGATTCAATATGTCGAGCCTCGGCGCCGACTGGGGCGATTCGACGTTGGGTTTTGTCCAATTTTTTGACGCGGAATCGGTCGTCACGCAAATGGATACGATGTGGGACGCAAACGATCCGATTGCAAAAAGCCTCAATACTGCGGGCCTGACCTACTATTTTTCCCACGCCAATCGCCAACTCGGTCCCGTCGCATGGGCCTATCATTCCGACCTTCCCGCGAGCCTCGTCTACCAAAAGCCGGGCGAAAAGAATTTGACGGTGGTGGCGTGGAATGAAAGCGAAGCTCCCGTCGTCTGCCACGTCTATCACGGCGACCAACAGGTGGGGCAAATCACGGTTCCCAGCCGGAAATTGAGCGCACTCCCTGTGACACTGACCACGCCTTGAGCCGCACTTCTGCACGGACGTTCCTTAGAGGTAAGGAAGGGGTTCCTGACAAGTGGGAGTTGACCATTGCCGCCAGTCTGGCGAAGGAACCGGCCGCCTGTCCCCACGTCGAAGAGGGGCTTTCATTTAGAGTGATCAAATCAGCATGAGAGCGTCCGTGACGAACCCCTCAAAGAAATCATGCAAGATGTGCTAGAGGGGTCTCTTACCTGAACGGCGGGAGCGCTGGAAGACGACGAGCAGGGCCAATCCACCGAGCATGAGCACCCACGTGCCGGGTTCCGGCACCACTTGGATGTCGATGTTGCCTCCGCTCAGGATCAGGTACGAATTCCCGTAGTAGATCGAATTCGCCTGCCCGTTGGTCGCGGTGCCCGTCAGCACAAAGTTGATGTTGGTGATCCGGTTGCCGCCGGTGAGGGTCAGGTCCGCATACTGGCTGCCGCTGGTGGCGGAAAACAGAATGTAATCCGTTCCGTTGACAATATTGGTCGTGCTGGTGCCGAGCAAGTTCAGCGTCAGGGTCGTGATTCCGCTGCCGAAGAGCACGGTGGGCGTTCCCGCCAACGCCACTTGGTTGCTGTTGGTGCTCGCCGCATCCAGGTTGAACGTCAGGCTCGCCCCGCTGAAGTTGGTCGTGCCGCTGGCCGTCATGGTCAGGATACTCGTGGTGTCGGCCCCGCCGTTGCCCACGATGACGTTGCTGCCGCTGCTGAGCGTGTTGTTGGTGCTGGCAATCTTGCCCGAGCCCTCCAGGGTCGCCCCGCTGTTCAATTGGAGCGCGCCGCTGCCGGTGGCCGAGCCGGTCGTGTTGGCCACGATCAGCGTGCCTGCCGTAATCGTCGTGCCGCCGGTGTACTTGTTGGCGTTGGTCAGGGCCAGGGTGCCCGTGCCGCTCTTGGTCAAACTGAAGTTGTTGGCCGCCCGCGTGTTGTTGGAGTCACCCAGGAGTCCCCCATAGGTGCTCGTTCCGCTGGCGACGTTGACGGTCAGGCTGCCCGTGCTGGAACTGAGAGTTCCTCCGATGGTCGGCGTCGTGGCCGAGCCGTTGCTACTGATGATTTGGTTGGTGCCGCTGCCCAAGGTGCTGAGCGAGGCCACGGTTTGGCTCGTACCCAACAGGTCGAGGGTGTTGACCGTCGAAGCGACGTCCGTGCTCGCGCCCAGAGTCAGCGCGGTGTAGGTCGTGATCGGCAGGGCGTTATTGACACCGGTGAGCAGCGTGCTGGTCCCGCTGATGGAGGTCGGGCCGTTGTACGTGCTGGTCGAGGTCAAACCGGTCGTCGAGTTACCGATGTAGTTGACGTCGGAATTGGGGGACGAGCCGACGATTTGACCGGTGATGACGTTAAGACCGCCATTGATATTGAGGGTCGTGCCGTTCTTGTTGATCGTGCCGCTCAGGGTCAGCACTCCGCTGCCGCTGTTGTTGATCGTGCCGATGGATCCCGTCGTGCCGGTGACGGTGATGTTTTGGTTGATCGTTCCGCTGGCCGAGCCAGTGTATTGCAATGCGGTGTTGTTGGCCAAGCTGACGGCGCCGAAGCCGAGCGAACCGATCGAGCCGACGCTCAATGTGCCGGTGGAGACGGTGATGGCGCCGGTGGAGGTGTTGCTGCCGCTCAACGTCAGGAGGCCAGAGCCGATATCCGTGATCGTGCCGTTACCGCTGACGGCGTTGGTGAGGTTGTAGGCGGTGCTCAAGTCGAAGACCAGGGACCCGCCGTTGGCGATGGCGCCGCTGCCGATGCTGCCCGTGCTGCCGCCCGCGCCGATTTGCAGCGTGCCCGCCGTGATCGTCGTGCCGCCGCTATACGTGCTCGTTCCCGTCAACACCAGCTTGCCCGCGCCCGCCTTCGTCAGCATGTCGCCGCTGCCGCTGATATTGCCGTTGACCGTGAGGGTGTTGCCCGAATCCGTCACCGTCCACGTTTGCGACGCGCCCAAAACGATCGGCACGTTGATCGTGTCGTTGCCCGCGCCCGTTTGCACCAGGATGCCGTTGGGCGCCGTGTTGATCCCGCCCGATCCCGTCGTCGTTGCCGCGTTGATCGTCAGGGTGCTCGTCCCGTTCAGCGTCACCGCGGAGGTCGCCGGCGTGCCGCTGCCCGTGAGCGTCAAACTGTTGATCGTCAGGTTCCCGCTGTTGAGCGTCGGCAAGAGGACGTTGCTCCCGCCCGAGTTCGCCGTGATCACCACGTCCGTCGTCGCGCCCACCGTCGTGGCGATCACCGTCGTGCCCGACGCCGTCGTGTAGAAGTTCGACGCCGTGTTCAGGTCCCCGCTCGTGTTCCCATTGAAGTAGGCCACCGGGGTCGCCGCCGCCGACACGGTCAGGACCAGTTCGCCGCTGCTGAGCGAAGTCAGCGTCAGCGTTTTGCTGTCGAGCGAGGTCGTCACCAAATTGAAGTTGCTCAACGTCCCCGTCAAGGAGCCCGTATAGTTGATCAGGTCGTAGACGCCGGTCGCCAGGCTTCCACCCGAAAGATCCGCAATCGTGATGTTAGTCGTGCCCCCGTTCACCGTCAGGATGCCGTTGTCCTGGATTTGGTCGATGCTGCCCAGGGAAGAGCCGATTTCAAACGTGAGCGAACTCGCCGTCCCGCCCCCCGTCGTCAATCCTCCCACCGTCAGCGTGCCGATGACCCCGTCCGTCAAATTGATCGCGCCGCCGCCCGCCACCGTCACCGCGCCCGTCGTGCCCGTGCCACCCAGCGTTCCGCCGTTGGCCACCGATACCGCGCCCGAGGCGATACCCGCCACCTTCAAACCTCCATTGATCGTCACCGGGCCGCTCACCGTTGCACCACTGCTGATCGCGTTGTTCGCGCCGTTCGCCGTCACACTCGACGTCGTCAACGTGCCCGAGCTCGTCGCTGCGATCGTGCCTGTGCCGCCCAGCGTCACCGCGCCCACCGTCGCATTGACCCCGTTCAAGTCGAACGTGCCCGTGCTGACACTCAACGCCCCCGTCGACGCTCCCACCGTGCCGCCCGTCGCCAGTTGCAACGTGCCGTTCGTGATCGTCGTGCCACCGCTGTAGTTACTGGCGCCGGAAAGGACCGTCGTGCCGCTACCGATCACGGCGACAGAACCTGTTCCACTGATGACATTGTTGACGACGTAAGCATTCGAGCGATCAAAGACCAGTGTGCCGCTATTTGTAACGTTGGCCGTGCCGAGCGAACCGGTCGTACCGTTGTTACCAATCTGCAGTGCACCCGCATTGATGACCGTTTGACCGGAATAGATATTGTTCGCAGTCAGGATCGCCGTACCTGTGCCTGTCTTGGTCAAGGCTGCACTCAATGAAATACCCGAGCCAGCCTGGTTCCTCGAAGAGGCGTCACCCAAGGCAGCACTGATCGTCACCGTACCAGAATTTTGAAAATTATAGCTGTCGGCATTGATCAAACCACCACCCACGCTGTCGATGACCGAACCGCTTGTTACATTAAGAGGACCAAAGTCCTGGGTAGTTCCGGCAATATCAACCGTACCGCCGTTGACGTTCACGGGGCTGGTCAGTGCTTCCAAGCCGCCACCACTAACCGAGGTGTTGTTTAGCGCGTTGGAAACTCCGAATTGCAATGTACCACCGGTGACTGTCGTGCCTCCCTGGTAATTGTTGAAGGCATTGGTCAGGAGCAACGTACCGGTGTCGGTCTTGGTCAACGCGCCGGCACCGTAAATCAGACCGGAAACGGTCAGCGTATTGGTTCCTGTCACGTCGATGGTTCCATTGGCAGAACCCAACAGAATCGAACGACCGTAGATGGGACCGGTGCCGCCGATCTGGCTGCCGAGGTTAAAGGTGGTTGTCGCCTGGAGCGTGCCGCCGTTGAGGGCGATGCCCGGGTCGTTAATATAGGTGACAAGGGTACTGGTCGCCGTGGCGTTGGCGTTACCCGACAAGAAAAGGCCGTTCGCAGAATTGTTGATGCCAATAACCGTCTGGCCAAGCATGATGGAACCTGGGCTGAAGTTGATCGGTACGCTCTGGGCCGACCAAGTCACAGACGCACTCGACGTCGAGCTCGTCACCGGGTTGCTAAACGTTCCCGAAACGACAGGATTCAGGTTATTGTCCGAACTGATGCTGAGAATACCTTGATTGACCACTGTCATAGCGGCAAAGGTGTTAGCGGTGCCGGTGAGGGTCACTGTGCCGGGACCGGCCTTCACCAAATACGTTGTCGTCGATGAACCGATATTGCTGGCAATCGTCAGATTTCCCGAACCGTATTGTTGAAGGGTCAACATGCCATTGGCGTTTCCGATGGCAGAACCGGTGATCGTATAGTTATTCGATCCAACATAGAGCAAACCAGCACCGCTTCCGTTGAACGTCAATGCGCCGCCCAAGGTCAGGGATTGGCTGGCTCCGGTGGAGGCAATCTTCAAAGTCTGCGCCGTAAAAGCACCGGTGGTGGAACCGGTAGCGCTCAAGTTGTAGTTCGTGGAGATCGAACCGCCGGTTCCTCCGGGAAACGCCGTATATCCCGAATAAGCAACGATGTTCGTGCCACTTGCCGTTGCGGTGCCCAAAGTCGCCCAATCGGCGGTATTGATCGCACCGCTAACCGTAAGTTGGCCCGGCATAAGGATTCCACCGGTAAGGCCGTTGGTCGTTGTCGCGATGTTATTGGCAGCAAAGTTAATTTCAGCCCAGTTACCCGAACCGACGACGGGGAATACCGAGGAACCGCCACCCGAAAAGGATCCGAGGCTGGTATTGTTGGCAATGCTCTTCAAATTGATGACCCCCGTTGAACCACCAATCTGCGAGATTTCGTCCTGACCTGCATTCAGGGACGTCGAGGAAACCGTTTGCGCGGTATTCAGGGCAGTGGATGAAACATTCGCCAGCTCCAGGTTAACGCCACCCAGGGACAAGACGCCAGTAGACGAAATATGCTGGTTGGTATTGCCGGTATCCAGGATGACCGTGCCGCCCGAGAGACTGATCGCGGAGCCAGCGGAGCTTGTACCCGACATGGTCAGAGTCGAATTACCATCGCTCCATCCGTAACTGGTATAGCTGCTGTTCGCATCCAAAATAATCGCTCCGGTACCCTGACCACCAACGCCGCCGCCGGTAAGTGTTCCGTGGAAAATCGTCGTGCCTGTGCTTTGATTGTTAAAGTTAGCCGAGACCGCACCGTTGAACTGCATATTGGTTGATCCGGCCAAACCATCGGCCGTCGTGGTGGCGATGCCGCCATTGGCGACAATCAATCCGGTCTGCCCGTTGGAGAGGGTGTCTGAGCTATTGGGATCGGCTTCGATGAGAACGATCTGGTTGGGACTGCCGTTGGAGCTATTAAACGTCCAAGTCACGCCACCGAGCGCGTTGTCAGCACCGAGCATGAGGTAACCGCTGTTTCCGCCGTTGATATTGACACCCCCACCCAGAACATTGTTTCCGGCCAATTCAAGGGTCGCTGCGTTTGCATTGAAACTGATCTGGCCGAAGGTTGCTGTTCCCGTCCCGACGATAGGTCCTGCGAAGTTCAGGGCACTGCCGCCGGCATTCAGTCCGAGGGCAAGGGTTTTGCCTGTGGTAGCGAGATTGACCGCGCCCAAGGTCGTGACACCCAGATTTTTGTTTGTGTAAGTAACGGAGTTGGTCGAGATGGTCATCGTGCCAGCGAGGGTCAGATTACCGCTACCAGCAAAAGTGATATTTTGACCGGTTGCTGTTGCATTGTTAATGGTGCGAATATTTCCATCGGACTGGATGGTGTCGCCCGTGTTGATCGTAATGGCTGCCGAACCGAGCGCGTTGTTGCTGCCGATGATGGTCGTGCCGTTGCCGATCGAACTGGCGCCGCTAAACGAATTGCTGCCGCTGAGGGTCAGGACACCTGCGTTCTGATTAACAACGCCCGCGCCGGAAATATTGCCCGCATAGGTACTCGTTCCGGCATTGCTGAAGTTGAGCGTACCACTGTTGCTGATGCTACCAGAATTGAGGACACCCGTCACTGTGATCGTGGCCCCCGAATTGATGATCGTGGCACCGGTGTAGGTGTTCGTGCCAGACAAAGTCAGGGCATTAGCAGCAATCTGGGTGAGGGAACCAGTGCCGGAAATGACGCCGCTATAAGTGTTAAGCGCACTCAAGTCGAAAGCCAGGGAACCGTTATCGGTGATATTATTGACCAGGGAGATCGATCCCGCAGCACCGTTGCCCACCTGGAGGCTGGCGCCCGAGTTGATAATCGTCTGGCCCGTGTAGGTATCTGCCCCGTTGAGGTTCAACGTACCAGCACTGACCGTCAATCCGCCGGCACCGGAAATAACGCCGCCCAGTGTGCTGGTCGCCGTGGTATTATAGTTAAGAAGTCCGTTATTCGTGATCGCGCTGGCGGCCAGAATGGATCCGGTTGCTCCACCGTTACCTAGCTGCAGGGTGCCGCCATCAATGTAGGTCGAGCCCGTGTAAAGGTTCGCACCCGTCAGGATCAGCGTGCCAGCTCCCGATTTGGTCAAGCCGCCCGTGGTCGTTGCCGTGATGACGTCGCCGATGGTCAGGACATCGCCAGCTGCATTGGTACGAACAACGAGGTCAGTTGCGCCGCCGGTCGTGAGGCTGCCGCCGGAAATGGTTGATGCCCCGCCCCCGCTCTTCAAAACGCCAGCAAGGGTCAGGGTGCTGGCGGCCTGGGTGAAGGTATTGGTACCCGTAATCTGCAGGGTCTTGACTGCAGTCGTTGTGTCCGCCGTGATGTTGCCGGTGACTTCCACATTGCTACTCGCCGAAATAGCCGTTCCCGTCAGGCTGCTTGAAAGCGTCGCGCCAGTGGCACTGATCGCACTGTTGGGATCGGCCCCGTAGTTGATCCCACGCACATAGCCACCTGTCGCGTTCATATATGCGTAGTTATTGCCGCCAAAGAAAGTGCCCGCATTAATAAAGCCAAGGGCCTGCCCCGTAACAACGATACTGTTCGTGCTGCCATTCGTACCGCCAGTGGTCACAAAATTACCCGTTGCGCCCGCAGCGCGCGCGCCCAAGCCACTTAATGTCAACGTGCCGCTGGTGGCAGAGCCGAGAACCGATTGAATCGTGTCATCCCCGCCAGCGGTAAAGAAGGTTGTCGAACCAAGGGACTGGGTCTTTGCACCACTTGAACCCGTATTATCATAGACAAAGGTAGGAGCGATACCGCCTCCGAACAAAAGGGTATCGGCGCTATTGAGACTACCGGTGTTGGCCTGCAAATCGATGACACCTGAGTTCGCTCCGATTGCACCAGTGAAAGCATTTGACCCGGAAAGAGTCAGGGTGCCCACTCCATTCTTGTTGATGCCGCTCGCACCTGTCACGGACCCGGAAAGGGTGATATTGCCAGCACCTGTGAAAGTGGGAGCAAAGCCGTTTTCGCTGAAGGATCCCGACAGGGTCAATGTCCCGGAATCGGAACTAATGGTCGAGGCCGCCGCCAAAGTGATCACGCCAGCGTAGCTATTATTGCCACTGACATTCTCAAGGGCACCCGTTCCCGCGCTCGCCCCGGTCCCGTCAATGATCAATGCCTTGGTACCGCCCGCAATTCCACCCTGCACCTGTACCGTCGTGCTGCCTGCGGATTCCGTGATGATGCTATTGGTTCCGAAGGAGGTTCCATTCCGGTAATTCAGGATGCCTGCGCTGATGACGGTCGAGCCGGAGAAGGAGTTGGTTCCAGTCACCGTTACCACGCCGGTGCTGGAGTCAGTCCACGTCCCCGTGCCCGCGAGGTTTCCGGCCAAGGTGATGTTACCCGCACCGATGGTGTTGATTTTATTCGCGCCAGCGTTGATGCTGCCGGTCAGGGTCAACGTACCGAGGTCCGACCCGATGGTCGTTCCGCCCGCGAATATGTTGATGTTGATTGTTCCCGCGTAACTATTATTTCCGCTGACATTCTCGATCGCGCCCTTGCTGGCCGCACCCTGACCTTGAAGGCTCAGTACCTGGCTGCCACCGGCAATTCCACCCTGTACTTGGATTCCCGAGCCACCATTCACCGTGATCGCACTGGTAGTGCCGAAAGCGGCGGCGTTTTGATAATTGATCGTGGCGCCATTCGTACCAAGGACCGTCGCGCCTGTGAAATTATTGGAACCGGAGAGAGTCAGCGTGCCGATGCCATTATCGGTCAGACCACCCGAACCGCTCAGGACGCCGCTCAAGGTGCCGTTGGTCGTGGGCGTGATCGTAAGCATGACGGCACCGGCACTCGTATCCTGCAGCGAGATGTTGCCGGTACCTGTGATGGTATTGAGGGAGACGTTTCCGGAGACTCCCGTGCCGAAGGCCAAGCCGTTGTTGGAGTTGACCGTTACGAGGGAGGTGGAGACGAGCGCGTTGGTATTGTTGAGCTGCAACGTACCTGCGCTAACCGTAACCGTACCGGTGAGAGAGCCGGTGTTATCTGCGCCGAGGATCAAGGTGCCATTGCCCGCTTTAGTCAGGGTAAAGGAGGAACCCGGCGAGGTGATTTGTCCATCGGTCTCAAGCGCGCCACCTGTGCCCGTCACCGTAACGGTGATATTGGCAGGCGCCAGGGTGACCGCGCCAGAACCAAGGTTCAAGGCGTTCGAGCCATCGTAATTGAAACTGGCATTCAAGTTTACCGCATTAGTGTTGGTCAGCGCCACCGCCGAGCCCGATGAATTATTGAGCGCACCGCCATTAATCATGAGGGTGCCAGTGCCAAGGGCGGTCGCGCTGTTGACATTGAGCAAGCCGGAATCCAGAACGGTATTTCCAGCATAGGTGTTTGCGCCACCGAGGGTCGCCGTACCGCCAATGATTGTGATGGTAGCGGCAGAATTGGTAATACTTCCGGCGCCGGTTTCATTGAAGATACCGCCTGTATTGGCAAGAATGGGAGTCGCGCCGGTAAGCGAACCAGAGAGATTGAGAATGCCGCTACCGCCTACTGTCGTTAGCGCGGCGCTGCTGAGCGATCCGTTGACGTTAAGATTACCCGCATTAACGATCGTCTGGCCGGTATAGGTGCTGTTGCCGCTAAGAACCAAGGTGCCATTGCCCGCCTTGGTCAAATCATGGGCTCCTGTCACGCCGCCAACCGTGAGGGTGTTGGCCGTGGTCGTAACGGTGGTGTTGGCACCGAGGGTGACTGTGCCATTGCCGAGGTTCAACGCATTGGAACCGGTATAGGTGAAGCTGTAATTCCACGCTTCGGCATTGTTGTTGGCGTTCGTGACCGCAGCGCCTGACGTGTTGTCGATCGTGCCGGCGTTGATGGTGAGCGCGCCCGTGCCAAGCGCCCCGGCGTTGTTAATGGCAAGAGTACCGGCGTTGAGGGTCACCCCAGCCGCACTCGCGTTGGTACCTGAGTAGACCAGGGTACCGGCGTTCTGCGTGGTCACGCCGGTGTAGGTATTGGAGCCTGAAATAGTGACGGTATTAGAGTTGCTGTTCGTCACATTGGTACCACTGATCGTTGAGGCAACCGTGATGCCCTGTGAGCCGGTCAAAACCAATTCGTTGGTCGACCCGGTAACCAAGGTGCCGGAACCACTGATGGTCAGGAGGCCACTGCCGCTATTCATCAGGCCGTTCAAGCTGAGGTTATTACTACCCAAAGCGAGCGTCTGGGCAGAACTGGTGTATTGCAGCGTATTACCCGCCGAGGCCGTGGTCAGTGTCAGGGCACCACCGAGAGTATAATTGGCCGTGCCGCTCACCGTTGTTCCGGCTCCTGCAGCTGTTCCACCGGCATACGTCGTAAGGGTGCCAGAGGCGACCGTCGCATAATTGGCGTTGCCGATCGTGGCCCATGGGCCAAGGATGCCATTGACGTTGCTATTGGACGTGGAAATGCTGCCCAATGTAGGCAAGGTGAAGCTGACCGTGCCGCCGGTGGCCTGGGTGATGGTCCCCAGCGCAACCGTCAAGTTGGCGTTGGTCGCCACATTCGTGGCCGTGACCGCCGATGCGCCGGAATTAACGGCCGTGCTGGCAAATGTCTGGGAAGTCACCGCGCTGGCCTTCTGCTTGACCTGCAGTGTGCCGCCGCTGAGGACGAGCGCGGAACTGCTGCTGATGAGATTGGTCGGAGTCGTCATGTTGGCGAAATCGACGATCATCGTGCCGGCATGAACCGTCGTCGAGCCGGTGTAGGCATTCGCCACCAAGGTGCTCGCCGCATTAATTGTCAGGACGCCGGTCCCGATCTTGGTAATACCGCCAGCCCCATTAATACTTCCGCTAAGGGTCGTGGCAGCCGGCCCGTCAACTGTCAGGGTGTTGCTGCCGAGATTGATGGTTCCGCTCAGGATCAAAACATTGGTGGTGGTGCTGGCGCCACTTCTGGTAGTTGCGTTGGAACCGAGGGTAATGGTACCCGCCTCCGTGACGTTGTTCGTGTTGGAACTATTGACGAGCGCACCGTTATCGGCACCGCTGCCAAAGCCCGCGCCGTTCAGAACGAAGTTTGTCGTGGTCAGGTTCAGGCCATTTACATCAACCGATGAACCGGCATTGACTGTCGTGCTGGAAAAGCTGCTCAGTGCCGTGGCGATGGCAACTTGCGCCAGCGTGGCATTGGTGCCGTTACCCACCGTGACCGCACCCGTGGCCGTGCTCATATTGGTAAGCGTGCCGCCGAGACTGATTATGCCGCCGGCGGAATTGAGCGAAAGGGTCTTGCCCGCTCCCGTAAGCGCTGCATTCAGAGCGAGCGTTTGCGAGGTGCTGCTATTAAGCACCGTAAAGCCGCTCGCACCTGTCGCCAGACTCAAAAAACCTGTCGTGGCATTGTTCACCAGAGTCTGCGTCCCGGTCACATAGGAACTGACCGTGATATTACCGGAAGTCAACGTGAGCGTCCCCGAAACGTTACCGGCATTGGCCTCAAAGGAAAAAGCGCCGAGCGCCTTTCCAAAGCCTGAGCCGAACGTAAGGCTATTGGCGCTTTGATTTGCCCCGAGGGTGATCGCAGCGGGGATCGCAATATTGCGATTATCGATAACAACGTCATCGGACCCTCCGGCAATTCCGCCAGCGCCAGTGCCGCCGCTCCAGTTAGCGGGGAGGCTCCAACTGCCTGAAGCTGAACTCGTCCATGTCGCCGTTCCACCGTACGCGGCCTGGCAGAGGGAAAGTGCAAGAATTGCCGCGGTGATTAAAATCCAAGTTGAATTTTTCATTTGGGTATCCTGAATGCTGATTAATGCAAATCGACCGGTACGTACTTTTGCCCGGCGTCGGAGCAACTTTCCCGGGCACTTAGGTGTGATTGCATTAAACAAATGTAATGGAAACACGAAAACGGCGTTAGTTCGTTACCGTTCTAAAGCTTGTCAATTCCTGATCATTAACCGAGAGGTTCAATAGGAATTTTTGCGCTGAAAAAGCCTGACTTTTGATGGAATTTACGCGAATGACGGAATTACCTGATCAGGTATAAAAGGTAGAATAGCAACCTTTATAGGAGTAAATAGACGGCTTGAGCTGTTTAGTTGATGCGCGGCCCGGATAGCCCCCTTCCAAGAGCAGTGTTGGCCTACTCTCTTTAAAAGAATCCGTCGGCAGGCGGGACAACGTCCCGCTCAACGACGAGAAGCTGCCAAGTGATTTCGTGGCCGATGATGATGCGGTGCTGATCCATTCCGCGAAACGCGGAACAGATTCAATTCACGTCGTCTCAGTTGACGTGGCTCGATCACGGTTGATCCTCGGTCTCAATTCGGACATCCTTGGCGCAAAACTTATTCGTGATTACAGCGCGACATCACCGGTATCGACAAAATAGGAAATAATCGGTAAAAAATCGGCTATTGACCAGCGCCAGCCGATTTATCCCGTTCACCCCGCGATTTATTGATCAAAACCCATGACTTTGATCAGCCAATTAAAGAAGTGCTTATTTGAGTGACATTACCCGATCCGTTTCTGTCGACTTAAGTTATTACACCCGCAAAGTCCGGATCGAACGCGCGCATGAGCTACTCAAAAAACAAGGCATTCGCATCGCCGAAGTAGCCGAACAGTCCGGTTTTGTCGACCCCGTCAACCTCACCAAGGTCTTTCACCGCACCAACGGCCTGCCCCCCCCCAAGCCAATTTAAGCAGTAATACTTCAAAAAAACTGGAAGGAACCCCGCTCATAATCGATAAACCCGGAAAATCCCCGGTCATCCCGTGTGCATCAGTGGCGCGGCTATGCGACGGTCAGTCGGTAAAAGACCTGATTTCGATCAGGCCTGAACTAACATAATTACCTCTATTGTATTATATTGTGTTTACGCATTTGTTGACCTTCTCGGAGTTAACCAGCCAAAGTCGAGATTACACGCCATGGACCATAAGCCCTCTGCTACCCGTTCAATTCTGATCAAAAACTTTGCGGATATCTCGCAGATCACGAAGTCGAGATTCCATTGCAACCACCGATTTTCTGGATATCGCTCACATGTAACTACAAAGTGATGCTCTTCGCTAAAATAAATTCTCTGAGTCGCCAGGCTTTCAGTCTCGTTGAGGTTGTGATCGCCTTGGGCGTGACGTCCTTTGCCGTCCTCGCCCTGATCGGCACGCTTCCAGTCGGCATCAAGTCGGTGCAGGATTCTTCCAACGAATCGGCCCGGGCGAATATCACTCAGGAGATCCGGGCGGAACTGCAGCAGGTCTCCTTTGGCACCACCGCATCGCACAGCATCTCCGGTCTTTCATCGCAAACCAATTACTACAATAACGAGGGGGATATCCTCACCAGTAATGCGAACGCTTATTACATGGCCGTCTTCGCGTTGACCAATACCGCCATACCTAATTCGGGTACCACCACGACTTATTTTCAGTCCGGGGCCGCCCAAACCATTCAGATGACCCTGTCCTATCCCTACAATGCGCCGGTGGCGAACAGGACGACGAGCACCAATTACCTTCTGGCGGCAAAGCAGAAGAACTATTGAAGAGACCCGGCCTTTCTCCAGATCATGCCCCGACTTTCCCTCATGAGAACCCTGCCGGGGAAAAAAGGCTTCACCCTGATCGAGTTGCTGGTTGCCATCACGGTCCTGGTCATTCTGCTGGCGATCCTGTTTTCGATCACAAACACGGTCGCGAAGACCGTCATCAATACCTCGGTCAAGATCGATGCCTTTGCCTCCGGTCGCGCCGCCTTCGATTTGATGAACCAGAAGCTATCCCAAGCGACGCTCAATACCTACTGGGACTACGATAATTCGGTTGTACCTTCCAACTATTACCGCCAGTCCGACTTGCAATTTCTGGTGAGGCAAAATGTCCAGAAGAGCGGGTATGGCCAGGAGGTCTATTTCGTCACCCCTTCCACGTATTCCACGGACCCGACCATCCGCTCGACCGACGGACTGCTGAACGCCTGCGGCTTTTTTGTCGCCTACGGTCCCGACGACAGCTTCAAGCCCGGGACGATTCCGGTAGCGACAACGCGGTACCGCTACCGTCTCATGCAGGGGCTCGAACCGACGGAGAACCTGGCGGCCTACGGCACCTGGCCGACGCCCGCTTCTCCTCCCGCCGTTCCGACATCGCCTCCCATTGCCGCAGGCGCCCTCCTCGCCGCGCAACAAACCTACGAAAACACCACTCTGCCCGCGTACGCCACGACGCTTAACACTTTTTGGACGGGAAGCTCGAGCAACTTGACGACCTCATGGACGAGTGGCAACGGTGGCTGGCCGGCCTTCTGGGCCACCCACGCGTGGATCACTAATACGATCGGTAATCTTGGAACCGGCGTACCCAATGCCAACGACACCCCCTTGGCCAACAATGTGATCGCCCTGATCGTCTGGCCTCATCTCTCCGCCATTGACGACCCGACGGGGAACAAGCTCGCCACGGCCTACACCTACGACTCCCAGTACGAGGCGATGTCCATCGATCCCACGACCAAGGTGCAGCCGCTGTGGGCCAATCAACTTCCGCCGACGATCCAGGTCACGATGATCGTCATCAATGAAGCCTCCGCCGCGCGCATTGACACGCATTCGTCCACTCCGCCCGCTGCCATTGAAACGGCCTTGAACGGCAAGTTCGTGGTCTCGACCTATACCCAATATCAAGCCGACCTCGCCGCCGTCACCACTTCCCTGGCGGCGAACCATATTGCCTTCGAAATTCTCAATACCTCGGTGACGATGAAGGAATCCAAATGGAGCGACAACTCCCAATGAACTCGCCCCGGCAATGGAGGAAAAGGCCTGGAATCCCGTCCATGCGCCGGTCACGGCGGCGTGCTGCATTCACCCTCGTCGAGCTCCTGGTTGTCATGGCCATCATTGCCATTATTGCGGCCACCGCCATTCCGGCCATGACCTCGGTTGTGGTGGGCAACAACCTGACCCGGGCCGGTCAGCAGGTGGCAGATCAAATCAATCTCGCCAAGCAAATCTCTTCATCGAAAAACACCACCGTCGAGCTTCGCATCTGCAAGCTGTCCGGGGCCACGGGATATACGGAATTGCAACTCGGCACCTACAGCTCCACCGGCACGTGGACGGGCGTCAACCACATCATCATTTTACCGCAGAATATCTCCATTTCCCCCAACACCACTCTCTCGACGGCTTTCAATAACAACACGACCGGCACATTTGCCACCTCCGGCTATGGCTCGGTCTCAGGCGCCACCTACTATCCGTTTGAATTCCGGCCTTCCGGCATCGTGACCACCGTTCAGACCGCCGCTGCCGTTTTGAACATGAACACTTTCTGCCTGGTGATCCTTCCCAATTCGAGCCTGACCGCTGCCAACCTGACCGCGGTCAAAAATTATGCGATCGTTCAGATCAATCCCATGACTGCCACGCCGCTTATTTATCGCCCATGAAAAACCCGTGCCGTTTTGCACAAAAATCGTCCAACCTGCCCGCCCTCGGGAACCGGCGGGGCATCGCGCTGGTCAGCGTCCTGGCTGTGCTGATTCTCCTCACCGTGCTGGTGGTTGCCTTCCTGATGCGGGCCGAAGTGGCGCGGACTTCTTCTGCGAATTATCGCGCCACCACGAGCACACGACTGCTCGCCGATACCGTCGTCAATCTCGTCCAGGCCGAAATCAACGATGCCACTTCTTATGGAACCAGCACGGTGAATGCCGGGGCGACTCCTCCCTACACCTGGGCGTCTCAACCGGGCGCCATCCGGGTTTACGACAGCAGCGGCACCGGCACCGGCGCCAGTCTTGATCTCCAAAAGATTTATCGGCTCTACTCAGCCCCCTCGCTCACCACGAGCAATATCACGGACCTGATCAATACCACGACCGGCACCACGACCGAAATCACTTCGGCCTGGGTCAATTCGCCCTCCACCTGGGTCGATTTGAACGCGCCGGTGACGGTGGCGGGCATGGTCGATGCCAATAATCATGCCGTCTCCATCTATCCCATCCTCGATCCCCGCGACCCGACATCGAACGCCTTTCCCGCTGCCGTTCTCACTGCCGCGAAAATGCCAGGCTTCGCCCTCCCCGCCATCAATACTTTCGGCGCCACGACCGCGCAACCGGCCCCGATGCCGGTCCAGTGGCTCTACGTCTTCCAAAACGGACAGATCGTCGCGCCGGACACCACCAGCACGGGAACGAACGCTACCTTTAATAACGCCGCGACCAAACCCAGCGCCACCAATCCGATCATCGGCCGGATCGCCTTCTGGACCGATGACGAAACCTGCAAAGTCAACATCAACACGGCTGCCGGCAGTGTCAGCTACCGCACCTCCTCCTCGTCCTTGACGAAATCGACCACTCCCCTTGCCGCGCCGTGGGACACCCCGCGTTACGGCGGAAGCTGGGAAGATCTTAAACTTTTTGCAGCGGACCAACCGGTCCAGGGTGAATACCAGCGTTATCCCGGCCACCCCGCGACCACGCTTCTCTACCCTATTTTAGCTGGGCTCAGCGGGGGCAACGCCACCAGCGCCACTTTATTCTACATGCCTGAAATCAGCAACGTGACGTCCAACTCCTATAAACTTGCCTATACGAACGGCGCGGACACCCAAAGCGGAGGTTCCAATCCATGGCCCTACACATCGTCTCTTTTCGGTTTGTTGCCGCGTTACAATGACGACTACGGCTCCCAGGCCGGAATCGCCAACACCACCGCTTCCAACCAGCCTACATCCCCGACCACGAAACGGTACCGGCTTTACACCTCTCTGGGTGAATTATTCTATTCAACTACTTTAACTGGGACGACAACAACGTCGGTTCGCAGCCTAAATGGCATTCAACAGGAGCTCTTCACCTCTCCCGGTTTCGGTTCTCCTAATCTCACCCGCCAGCAAATCGAAACGGGAAAATTCTTCCTGACCGCTCACAGCCGCGCACCTGAGGTCACTCTCTTCGGCACTCCCCGCGTCGCGATGTGGCCGATCCCTGACCCGTCCAAGACCTCAAGCGAGGGTGCAACCATGGCCCAGACCACGTTCGACAAATTGATCGCCTTTTGTTCCACCACCGACCAGGGAAAGGGCGGGACACCGGCCCAATATTACTTCCAGCGTTACGACCGGATGAGCACGACCAATGACTGGGCCAATGAAACGAGGAACCAGGCCGTCTACGGATATCTCGAAGACCTCACCTCATCGAACATCCCGGGCTACTCCGGGGGAAGTTTCAGCACGAAATATGGCGTAGCCAACGAGCGCGACCAGATCCTGACCGAGATGGTCGACTACATCCGTAGCACCAACTTGAATGACCACAGCGGAATCATCACCCAGGCACAGTCGTATTGTTCCAATCTAGCCAGCCCGTCCATGGTCATGCCGCTGACCATCACCGCACCCCGCACTTCCAGTGTGACGTCGGGTCTTGGCCGCACAGTTGATTTGTCCGAAGTGGGCATTCACGTGATTTGCACTGCGGACGGCAACAGTCCGCTGGGGGCTTACGTTGCACCTGCCATCATTCCCGCAGTCCATGCCACCATTCCCGTCTCGTCCGTTGCCGGTTCCGCCAATGATCCGAAGTATGTCAGCAATCTCATTGCGCCCCAGTGGCTCCGGAAAAGCGATGGTGTCGTAAACAATGGTGGCACCGGAACCATCGTCGATATCACCGGCGCAACCGTCACCCCTGCCACTCCCGCGTCCATGGCGTATCAGGCCAATCCGACACTTTCCACCAACGGCACCTACACCGATCCCACGACGACAGCTGGTCAGGGCACAAGCTGGCTGACGCCCTTGACCGCCGGTCAGCAAGTGTTTCAGGCCATGCTCGTCATGGAACTCTCCTGCCCGATGGAAGGCTATGACATGATGCTGTCCGGAAGTTCGGGGCCGAGCGTGAACATTTTTGTCGCGGGCCTTCAGAATATTCAAATTGCGGGACAAAATCCGTTTCCGAATCGGACCGATACGACGTCAAGCGTCGGCCCGAATGTGAATGGAAACGGCTATCTAAATGGTAGCACGCCTACAGGCGTCGCGGGATCCAGCACGAGTTGTATTCAATGGAATCGAATCGGCGGCTGGCAAGGCGTCGGCGGCACGTTTGGTTTTCGCTTTCCTCTATTCTCGCAGACAGCTTCCCCTATCGGCACTACTACTGCTACCGGTACATTCAACCAGACGGGGACGCTTACCATCACAACGAGCGGTCGAACCAATGGATGGAGCGGCAATGCGGCCCTCTATTCCAAAAATAATAGCGCCAACTCAACCGATACGGTAGGGGCCAATGTGACCACAAAGTTTGGCATCGGCGTGGGAACCCAGCCTTATCGCTTCGTCAGCAATCCCTTTAAGGTCAGTTCCTCGACCGGCTTCACGATCGGAGGGGGTGGGTCATGTACCATCAGCCTCGAAATGCCGGTCGTAAAGAGCGGATCAACAACCAGCGTCCCTTATCAAACCTATACGGTGGCTTTCCCCTCCAGCCCGACCCTGACCCCGACTCTGTGTACTTGGGGCCTCGTATCTAACACCGGCGGAGGTGCGCCAATCATCAATACCTCCCATGCGCCCGATTGGTGGGGATTCGATAATCGAATCGGCTGGACCTGGCAAAGTCCAGCCCCCGCGGGCATTACGAGCACCACTCCAGCCACCGGTTGGGGCGTTCTGATGCGCGGCGACAATACTCCACCTGCGGCAGGCGCGTGGAGTTATAGCGGCAGCGTCGCCACCATTTCGGGAACTGGCACCGGCTCATCACTCGGTGACGCTTTCCGCTCGGTGGTGCCGAAGGATTGCGATTACCGATTGACCATGGCGAAAAGCACAGTTACCGCCGATCCCACGCCCTCCACTTCCGATTTCATGACAACGCCGTTGTATTCCAGCTCACAAAACCTCACCCACATGCTAACGGACCAATCCGCTTCGGCGAGCACACCGGGCGTCGATCTCCGGGGAACGCTGCTTAACAGCTCGACCTACGCGACTGCTCCCTCAATCGCTCCCAAGGTACCCACCACCTTTACCTATGGTCCCAACCCACAGCTCACTTATGATTGGGATAGCGGTTTTTTCAACAGCCAGGACGGCGCTTTCGGAAACAAGCCCGATGAAGGAAACACCTACACAAACGGAAATTCGACTCCCTACATCAACCAGGGAAATGCGGGCACCATAACCAGCTATTTTACTCCCAACCGGATGCTTGCCTCACCTGTCGCCTTTGGTTCGCTTCCAACCGGAGTCACCGAAAATATCCCGTGGCGAACCCTGCTCTTTCGTCCGCAATTGACCACGGCTCAAGGCGGCATACGGCCTGTGGGGACTACGCCTACCACGGCGGCCACTCCAGCAGGGCCGAAAGATTACCTCTTACTTGATAATTTCTGGATGCCAGTGGTCCAACCTTACGCCATCAGCGAGCCCTTCTCGACCGCAGGCAAGATCAACATGAACTATCAGATTCTGCCGTTTACCTACATCACCCGAAGCACCGGTATTCAGGCGGTCCTGGGTTCCGAGTTGATTGCCCGGGTCCCCCTGTCGGATGCCACCATCCCCACCGCAGGCACTGGCGCTGGCAACCAACAGGCCATCTATGAAGGTGCGGGCCAGTACCAGACAGAAAGCACGACCCAGTCCGGCCTGTATGCCCAGGTCAATGCTTCCCGCAGCATCGTACCCTCGCGGCTCCCGATCAATTTAAGCACCACCAATGGCAGCCTTCGGCAATTCGTTGCCAAGTTCAACAGCGGCGATATTTTCCGGTCACCGGCGGAGATCTGCGATATCTACCTGGTTCCGGTGGATTCACAGAACGCCGGCCTCTACACCGGCTGGACCAGCGATACCTTGGCGGACCAGGGCTGGTATGGATCTGACTTCGGCCTCGTCGGCGACAACGTTCGCGAACATCCCTACGGCGATATGTATCCGCGGTTGACCACCAAATCCAATACGTTCACGATTTATTACAAGGTGCAGGCGCTCAAAAATCCGCCCGCCGCCGACCCCACCCAGTGGTTCGAGAGCACGGGCGTCATGACCGGCGAGTATCGCGGGTCCACCACCATCGAGCGGTACCTCGATCCCAGTAACATCACGATTCCGGATTATACCGTCAGCGCCAAAAATCCTGCTTCCACTCCCGCTGCCGCAAGTTTGGATAATTATTACCAGTGGCGCACCGTGGCCAACACGGCATTTGCGCCATAAGGCGGCAGCCTCCCTTCGGGTAGCCCGGACTCAACACCATGAATCTCCCGCGCCACCACACGCGTGCTTCGGTCACCGGGTGCGCTCATCGGCAATCCGGATCAGCCCTTTTAATAGGGCTCCAGATCTCTGGTCTTCAAACGCCTGACCGATGGATTCCAGTCCCTTCCACGTATGGGTGTGCAAGTGGGTCACCGACAAACTTCCAGCGCGAATACGTTGGCAGGTCTCCTGAAAAAACGAATCGTCGTTTGGCGTTACGTAGCGAACGGAAAAATCTCCTCCTACAATCCCCAGTGGCAACCGATACGAAAATCCCTCCGGAGCACCGTAAATCGCGGCACTTCCACCTGGCTTGAGCAGGCGCAAGCCCGCCTCGAAAACCGACTGGTGTCCCGAGGCCTCCAAAAACCAATCGGCCTTTGTGCCCGTCATTTTTATTACGATGCTCTCCATTTCATCGTTCATGATCACGGTATCGGTCGCGCCATTGCGCAGCGCCGTCGGAAATTTTCCGGCACTACGACCAAATACGATAATGTGCCTGGCTCCAGCGGCTTTGGCGCACTGGCACATGGTACAAGCCGCGAAACCGGTTCCGCCGATGACGACGGTCTTGTCCTTGAGGTTGCCCAGCTTCTCCATCCAACTGGCCACTTCGGAAAGACTGAGCGCAAGGACCGCCTCTTCGAGCGAAAGCTCCGCCGGGACGACATGTTGGCGCAAAGATGTGTAATCCTCCGCCATCCCCGCCGCAACGGAGTCGCGAACGATTCCATATTCGGCGAAGCCTCCCCAAGCACTGTAAAGACCGTCTTGCTGGGTTCCGGGCCAGAGAGCGACCGGTCGCGTGACCCGGTCGCCCACTTTAAATTTGGTCACCAGCGGGCCGATCTGAATGACAGTTCCCACGCTTTCATGCCCCAGAATGGCCGGGTACCACGAAGCGGGATGATGCGCCTGACGACCCTCGACGATATGGCGATCAGTCGTCCCACAAAGCCCGCAGGCATCGATTTTTACCAGTGCTTCGAAGGGCTGAATTTCCGGCTTGGGTACATCCCGGACTTCAACCTTTCCCGGAGAATCGACGACGAGTGCTTTCATTATGATTTCCAATTGAAAAGGACGCCCAGGAAATTTTCCGAGCCCTGCTCGATCATGGCGTAGGCCTGCGCCGCGTCTCGCGGGGAGAACGTGTGGGTGATCAGGGGCTTCGATCGGATCCAGCCTTGTGCCGCCCATGCCAGCGCGGTTTCAACTGCCTCGGCAGAGTGGGCGCAGGGAAAATAGGCCGTCGGCAGGCGCAGATGAAGGGCATGCAGATCGAGCGCCGTTGGCGGGAGGTACCATCCCTGAAAAATAAATTTTCCTCTCATCTTGAGCAGCGGAAAGAGACTGTTGACTACAGACGAGATACTGGAGGTATCGATGATGATGTCAAATCCGCCGGGCGCGATCGCCCGGGCGCGCGTCGCCAAGTCTTCGCGCTTTCCGTGGATGACATGTTCCGCGCCCAAGCCGCGGGCAACTTCGAGTCGTGCATCGACAATGTCGGTCACTGTCACGTGCGCGCCCTTTAATCGACAAACTTGAAGCGCATACTGGCCGATGACGCCAAGACCACTGACGAGAACGCTTGCTCCGGCAGGCACGCCGGCCATTTCGATCCCGCGCATTGCCACCGCGCACAGCCCCGTCAAGGCCGCATCCTCCGGGGCAACGCCCTGGGGTATTTTTTCGCAATGATGGATTCCCAGTTCTCCTCCGCCCGCCCGAGAACCGCAAACATCGACGACCGCATCGGCCACATGGCTGCCCATCCAACTTTTGCCGTCCAAATTTCCACTAAAACGACTGCTGAAGAAGAACGCCCTCTCCCCTTCGCGCCAACCCTTTTCCTGCGCCTCTTTTCCACTGGATACGATGATTCCCGCTCCCATGTACCCAGGAACATTGGGAAACTGAATTTCATCCCGCTTGCCAAGATAGGCCCAGCGCTCGGTACCGACTGAAATTCCGCTTATTTCGTTCTTGATGACGATGTCCCGGGAAGTGGGATCAGGAAGGGTCACCTCATCAAAAACAACTTTCTTGGGTTGGACAAAAATAATGGCATTGGATTTCACGCTTACATCTTAATAAGGTGGAGCTTTAGACAAAATGGGATAAAAATGCTTTCTCTGGCACGAAAATGACCGAAGTATCCACCCCAGCCCGCACCAAACCTTTTTGGGCCAACCGCCTGTCTCCTCAACTCAACACTTTGTGGCGGGGACGATGGCGACCAGGAACCGTTGAACCTGCGCGATACCTCTATGATCACGAATTGGTCCTGGTGACAGAAGGAGCCTGCACGGTTCAAATCGAGAAGACCGGGCACGAATTGCGCGCGGGCGATTACGTGATCATTCCCCCCGATACCTATCACACCACGAGCACGGCGTCGGGTGTTTATCGAAATTGTATTCATTTCGATTGGGAACGAACACGGATAGACCGGTCTCGTGTGATCTGGTGCTTTTATCCCAAACGTCCTCCGCGGTCGGCTCTGGGTCGATGTCCTTCGTTTGTTCCCAAGAAATATTTTTTTGGGTCTTTTCGCCAGATCGCACCGATTTCTGCCCTGGTGGAAACATTATTTCATCGCTGGCAAACCGGAGACCAAGTGACGCAAGCGCTGAGCAGGGGAACCTTTCTTGAGGTCATTATTCTGCTCATGAGTCGTGCAGACCAAAAAACTCGCGCTCCGAGACATCCGCTCGAATATGCCTATGCCGTCAGGGATTTACTGGATGAGCAAATTGACTCGAAGGAGGGCATCCAGCAGCTGCTCATCACCTTGGGTTTCAGTTACCCTCATCTCTGCCGCCAATTCCGAGGCGCGTTTGGAATCACTCCCGTCGAATATCGTAACGCCCAGAGATTGGAACGGGCCAAGACCCATTTGGCGAATCCACGGCTGACTGTCGCGGAGGTTGCCTTTAAGGTGGGCTTTACCGATGCCGGCTATTTTAGTCGGCAGTTCCGACGTCAAAACAGCCTTAGTCCTAAAGAATGGCGCGAGCACCCGATTTTTCCATGAGGAAGATGAATTCCCGTTCGGACAAGGCTTGCAATCGTCTATTTATATGTATTATCTGTTCATGAAGTCGCTCACTGGCGACGGTTCTTTCGTATCGGCAGATAGAAAACAGATCGTAACTTCACGAAAATGGGTCCCCTCGACTTTCTTGAGCAGGTCGCATCCAAGCCTTGGGACCAGAAACGTGCTTTCGTCCGCCCTTGATACCTTTGTCCTCTAACCCAACAACCCACGGCCGATTTGCCCGCCAATTTATTCAGGCCACCTCCCGATCGATCTTTACCGCTCCTGCCGCCTCATGAATTTACCTCAACGCCAAGTCCATCTGGATTTCCATACTTCTCCTTGGATTCCAGATGTCGGATCGGAGTTCAATGCCCGGGAGTTCGCGCAGACTTTTCGCAAGGCCCACATCAATAGCGTGACGATTTTTGCCAAGTGTCACCACGGCATGAATTACTATCCCACCAAAGTGGGGACGATGCACCCGGCTCTCAAAGGGCGCGACTTGATGGGCGAGATGATCGAGGCACTGCATCGCGAAGGGATTCGTTGTCCGATCTACACGACGGTCGCTTGGGAAGAGGACGCCGCCAGCCGCTTTCCCGCGTGGCGCCAGATGCGCAGGGACGGAACATTTCCCGAAACCAATGCGGCGGGCAAACAGCCCGGCGCTTGGAAATTCCTGAATTTCCTCCATCCCGATTATCAGGATTACATCGAGGCGCACGTCCGTGAAATCCTGGCCGGCTATGAGGTTGACGGCCTCTTTTTCGATATTCTCTTTTTCGATCGCGAGTCCTGCTGGAGCGAGAGTTCGCTCGCTTTTCGCCAGGAACGAGACCTTCTCGGCTCCGACCCGGCAACGCAGGCAATCTTTGAAAGCGCCGCGCAGGCCGCGTTTACGAAGAGGTTTACTTCTCTCGTTCATGGCCTTAATCCCCAGGCTTCCATTTTCTATAATTCCGGCAACCGGCCTTTTGTGGACAGCCGTTATGGCACCAGGATTCGCCATGCCGAATCGACCCATTTCGAAATCGAATCACTTCCCTCGGGCTTCTGGGGTTATCAACACTTCCCCCGCCTGGCGCGGTTGATTTCCAATTGGGGAAAACCGTGGGTTGGCCAGACGGGGCGTTTTCAAAAAATGTGGGGCGACTTTGGCGGCATCAAACCGCAGGCCGCTCTCGAATACGAATGCTTCCGGTCCCAGGCTCTCGGCGGCGGCAATGGTGTTGGCGATCAACTGCCGCCTCGTGGGCAACTCGACCCAGCCGCCTATCGCCTTATCGGCGCGGTCTATGCCCAGTGCGCGGAGGCGGAACCTTTTTACGAGGGATCGGAGTCACTGCCTCAAGTTGGCATCGTCTGTCCTCATTATCCGGGACAGGACGAACTGATGAGCGGCAAAAGCGAGGAGGGCGTGGTGCAGATGTGCGAGGAAACGCATTACGAAAGCGTGATTCTGGATGACGCGGACACGATCGGGAACCTCGAGTTGATCATTCTTCCCGACTGCGTTGTCATCACCCCGAAGCTCAAGTCCACCCTGGCCGCTTTTTACCAAAACGGAGGACGCCTTGTTCTTTCCCACCGGTCCGGTTTTGACGCGGAGGGGAAGTGGGCGCTCGATTTCCTGCCTCTGACTTTTGAAGGTGAAGTTGAAAAGTATCCGACGTACTGGCGCGCACGTCCGAGTTTTGATTCCGTGCTTTCGATGAGCGACCGTGTCTTCTATCAGCAGGGCCTCAATCTCGTACCGGGCCCAGGAACCGAAATCCTGGTTGACCGGATTCTCCCTTATTTCAAACGGACGGATCTCCACTTCTCGTCCCACTTCCAGACGCCTCCGGTTGCCGATCCTGACCGCTATCCCGCCGTCGTGGCTGGTGATCGCTTCGTTTACTTCGCCGATCCCATTTTCCAGGAATACCGCCAGGCGGGAAACATTGCGGCCCGCGATGGGTGGAAGCGGGCCATGGAGCGGCTGATCGGTGCTCCGCCCTTTGGAGCAGGATTGCCGACCACAGTGCTGAATACGCCCCGCCGCCGCGGAACAGATCTCATTCTCACCCTGCTCCACTACATCCCCTTGCGCAAGGCGCTGGATATCGACGTCATTGAGGAACGGATGAATTTCGCCGGTCAGGTCCTGCATTTACCCCCCGCCGCAAAACAGGTCCGGGTCTACGGTCATGACACGCTCCTGCCCGTCGCGCCATCCGGCGGCTATCTTTTACCCACCTCACCGGGGCGTCTCCTACTGGAAATTCCCGGCTTCTTCCAAGGCTAGTTTATGAAAAAACATCTTTCGACAAACTCATGGCCGAAACGGCGACAAGGTCAATTGCCTCTGCTTGGTCATCGCAATTGGATCGTCGTCATTGCCGCCTTTCTGGTGAACGGCGCGGTATGGGCGGCGGATCAAACCAACGCTCCCGTCGATGTGGACATCACCACGGCCATCTATCCCGCGGGCAAACCAGCCAGCATCCATGGCAACGGGCCGTTGGTCTTGATGTTGAATATCCCCACGGTGCAGCGCGTCATCGTGGCCCCGGAAGATGTGCTGGATGCTTCCCTCATGGTCACGCTTTTTAATCCGCCTCCTGCGGGAACGCTCGGCATCTATCGGGCAATTCATCCTGACGCGACCTCCCCCGTCCCCGGTACCGACTATGATTCCCAACCTCTGGCGAAATTGAGCATGGGGCAGTTTATCACCAATCCCAACCTTCCACCCGGAGCGAAAACCGCAGAGGTGACCGGGCTCGGCGATCTGGTCCGCAAGGCGTTGACGGATAGCCCACCCGGACAGCCCCTTTTCCTCATCACGGACGGCGCGCAACCGAATGGCGCCTACAATTTCGCCATCGGGGGCACCACGCTGAAAGTGAAGATCGTCTCCTATCCGAAGACCCAACTGTTCACACCTTCGATCCAACCTCGAGACGGGGTCTATGCGCGGGACCGCGATGGTCATCTCTATTATGGGGACCAACGCCTGCGCATCTGGGGATGTGTGCGTCCTCAGCTTTCGAATTTCGAGACGGCCGATCGCATCGCCGATATGGGCTTCAATGCCATCCGGATGTGGGGACCGCGCACGACTGACCTGCCGAATGGAACGAGCAACCTCATCGACGACAAAACCGGCGAATTCTTGCCCTCCGCCAAGGGTGATGGTTCTCCCATCGACGAGTATGATCACTTCTTCGCCGAGGCCAAAAGCAAGGGCCTTTTCATCATGGCAACGGGCCTGACCGACATAGCGCATGTCTCCGCGAAAAGCGAATGGCTGAAGGGCGATGGCCAAAATTGGGACGAGTGGCAGAAGGCCATGTCGGCCAAGCCGGATGGATGGATTCTTTTCTTTATGGCGGCGGTCGATGACCGGCTTTTTCAAGCGCGACAGCAACAATTCAAGGATTACCTCACCCACGTCAATCCCTACACAGGAAAAAACTATGCCCAGGACGAGTCGATCGCGATCTATGAACTGGCCAACGAAAATGCCCATGTCAAACGGACCCTGGAAAAAGGATTCGATAAATGGCCACCCTTCTTTGTCTCAGAACTCCAGCAGCGCTGGAACAAATGGCTCACGGACCGGTACCATGACGACGCGGGCCTGACACAGGCCTGGACGAAACTGGACCCGAATGAGTCGCTGACTGGAGGAACGGTCAAGCTTGAACCCGTGGTGACTCACCACACGTCTTATTCGGAAAAACGGGCGTCCGATTTCGTACGGTTCCTGGTTGAAATCGACAGCGATCTCAACAAACGACTGGAAGCCTACGCGCGCACGTTCGCACCGAAGGGTGTTGGTGTCGCAGTCATACCATTTTCCTACGACACTCAATATATGCCCAGCAGCACATGGCTTTTCGATAACACCCAAAATGGCGAGGTCGCGAATTTCGGCATGTATTTCTGGTCGCTGCAAGATCCCCTCACCAAGCCGCCCGGCATGTACGTGATGGATTCCACCACCGTGGAGGGAAAAATTACCGCCATCTATGAGACCATGGATGGCCGGCCTGATCCGTACCGTTCTGCCTACCCGTACCGACTGGCGGCCCTCGCGGCATGGGAGGACTGGGACGCCGTTTTCTTCCACTACTGGGATGGTTTTCGCGAAAAAGGGCGTGTCTTTCCCGATGAAGCGTACCTCGCCGGAACTCTCTCCTACATCGCCCCGACCCATTATTGGACCGCGGTCTATTACGAAAAAGATCCTGCTCTTCTTTCACCGATGGCCATCGCAGGTCGGATGTTTATGAACGGCGCCATCGCTCCGGCGCCTCATCCGTTGATTTTTCACGTGGGAGCGCAGTCGATTTTCAGCTTGGGCGGTCTAGGCGGTCCCAGCCTCACCCGCGCCACCTATTCGCAAGGCGCGCGCATTCGTTTCGAGCCGGATTCCAATACAGGCTCGACGCTGGAGGGCGGCCCGGAAGGGTTGCTTGATACGCCGCCCACCTCGGCCATTGCCATGGGCGACCAAGTCTTGTGGGACTGGCCGAACGGACGTCTCATCATCGACACACCGACGGCCAAGGCGTATGTCGGAACCCCACACGGTAAATATCGCTTTAAGGACGGCATCGTCGTTGGCGGTTTCGAAGGAAAATTTGTGAGTTTCGGTATGATCAGCATGGATGGGAAACCGCTGGTTGGGCCCGATGCGACCAAAAAAATTTACATCACCGCCGCGAATGACGCGAAAAGTACCGGCTTCCACATCAAGTACGATGAAGACACCGATCCCCCGCCGACAGGAGGACCGCTGGGTACCGGAAAATTAATCGATAATAACGGCACGAGCCCGACGGTGGTCGATCGCGTGCCTTATCAACTCTGGTTCCCCAGCGACTTCAGCGGACACTTTACCGGCTACGATTTGGCCCGGCGTCAACGCCTCGACAAGCCGGTCTCGAATGGTCAGTTAACCCATGATGGAAGTGAGCTTTACCTTGCTTCCATCTCTGTTGACCAGCCTGGCACCAAGACTCTCGAGACACCGCAGGCCGATGTGGTCACGGCGACTTCGGCAACAACCGCTGCGACCACCAACGGTTCAGCTTCCTCTTCAACAGGCGCCGCCGCGCCGGGATTGTCGGAGGCCTGGAATCCGTTGCCCGGCCTCAAATGGTCGGACTCCATGTCGGAGATCGAGCCCCACCTCCGTGCCGCGGCGGTCCGTTTCGATTCCGCCGTGACCACGGGAAATCACATCCATCTGACCAACACCGACGCCATCTTTCATAGCGCCTCGGATGCCGATGCCGTCTTCCAGAACGGACGGATGTCGTCCATCAACGTGACCTTCACCCAGCCACCCGTCCTCACCGACTTCGTGGCCGCCTACGACAAGCAACTGGGGCCAGCCGTTGCCAAAACCATCGCCAGCAGCGAAGACAAAGTCTCGACCATCAAGTGGGTTGTCACCAAAGGGACGGGCACATTAACTGTCACTGCTACCGAAACGCAGGGCACGCTGAGCGTTGTTTATGCGATCACCCCATGATCGGCGTTCATTTTTCAGGGTTTTTCCAATGCGATGGAAAAAGTGAATGCCGTTTCCTCGCCCGGCTTTAGCTTCGCCAACGGACCGGAAAGCTCGGCTTCACAAAACAGGGTTTTCTGGTCGCGAAAAAGCATGACCGGACTGCCGCCATGCGAATATTTCAATTCCGGACTTGGGACCGGATCCAAGGCCGTAAGACGATATGTGCAATCGGACTTGATCACCAAAATCTCCCTGCCCAGGAAACCGATTTTGTAAACAGGCGCTTGGAGAGGACGATCCAAATCAAGCACGACCTTGTCTTTCCCAATCTGACACGCTGGATCGGAAGCAGGACCGCCATACGTCCAAAAATGAAAGCTATAGGCGGGGTTGTCGGGAAGCGGAATTGGCGCCGCTTCCATTCGTCCACCGGGCTCAAAGGAGACCGGCCACCAGCAACTCGTTTCCTTCTCTGCCGATCCGACATTTCGCAACGCACTCTCAATCGTCAGCCGAGGCTCATGCTCATCCAGATGAAAATGAATCCTTCCCTGCAAACCGGACGCCGGATCGGGATCCAACCGCGCATCGACGTCTCCTCCCTGATTCGTCACCTTTCCGGAAAGAAGCCCCAAGAGATGGGAACCGGGGACCTCGGGGGCGTACCATAATTTCGCTCCCAAAAGAAAGAAGGGCCGCATGGGTTGCCCGTTGTGCAGCGGATTCGGCGACTCAGCGTTGATGAGATGATTTTTGCCTCCAGACAATCGAAAACTGATTAAATGAACAAAAGGTCTGACGGAAATGACGGCCTCGCAGGCCGGATTGCTCAGGGTGATGGTTTCTAGTTTCATGTCCAATTTGGTTGTGTCCTCCGCTTTAGCTGACGTCGTGAAAAACAATGCGGCGATTCCCACGGCCCAAACAAGGTGCGCCTGTGCCATGGCATCATCTTTCATTTATGTGCGGTTACGGATCGGATGGGTATGGGATGGAATCTGCGACTGATAATCCCGCACCGCTTTTTGACCTTGTCAGCTCCGATTAGTTGCGTAATCGCTATCCCAACTTCGAAAACCGAGCAAGCTTGATTAAGATTTGCGGCGCGCGCGCTGGTAAACCACCAGCAACGCCAACCCACCGAGCATCAGCGCCCAGGTGCCGGGTTCGGGGACCACTTCGACGTCGATGTTAAAGCCGCTCCCACCGTTGGATACGAGTTTCAGGTATGAATTCGCGTAGTAGCCGGGCGCTTGCGCGCTGTTGATGGTGAAGTTCAAACCCGTGATCACATTGCCCGCGCCCAGGACCAGGTCCCCGCCGAAGATCGAGCCGCCGATGCCGCTGCCCCCGGTCGTGCTGGTGAAGAGCGTGTATTGCGTCGTGTCCGGCACGATCACGCCGCCCTGGATGTTGAGCGTCAGCGATGACGTGGTGAACAACGCGCTGGAAGTCGAGCCCAGCGCCAATTCGTTACTCTGGCCCAAGCTCGTGGAACTCAGGTTGAACGTCAGGCTGGCGCTGTTGAACGTCGTCGTGCTGCTGGCCGTCATGGTCAAAACGTTCGTCGTGTTCGTGTCGCCTGCCGAGGCGGCGCCGACCAAAACATTGCCGCTGATCGTGTTGGTCGTGCTGTGGATGGTCCCTGTGCCTCCGAGGGTCGCCCCGCTCGATACGCTCAAGGCGCCGCTGCCCGTCGCCGAGGCGCTGCCATTGTTCGCATACAACGAACCCGCACTGATGGTCGTGCCGCCCGTGTAACTGTTCGCGTTGGTCAACGCCAGGGTGCCCGTGCCGCTCTTGGTCACACTGAAGTTGTTGGCCGCGCGCGTGCCGTTGGAATCACCCAACAGACCGCCGTAGGTGTTAGTCCCGCTGGCGACGTTGACCGTCAAGCTACCGGTGCTGGCGCTCATCGTGCCTCCAATGGTCGGCGTCGTGGCCGAGCCGTTACTGCTGATGATTTGGTTGGTGCCGCTGCCCAGGGTGCTGAGCGAGGCAACCGTTTCGCTGTGGCCCAACAAATCCAGCGTGTTGGTCATCGTGCCGGTGTCACTCACGGCGCCCAGGGTCAACGGCGTGAAGGGAGCCGGGCTCGGCAACGCATTGTCGACGCCGGTGAGCAACGTGCTGCCGCCGCTGATCGAGGTCGGGCCGTTGTACGTGCTGGCCGCCGTCAACCCAGTCGTTGTTCCCCCGATGTAGTTCACATCCGAATTGGCGCTCGAGCCCACAATCTTCCCGGTGATGACG